>Ga0157360_1000036_pt1 | contig 79787 bp, 68 predicted proteins | sample AttlaeALBM1_FD_111483 | JGI IMG/M metagenome (GOLD analysis project Ga0157360, IMG submission 111483) | Fungus gardens microbial communities from leaf cutter ant in Ribeirão Preto, State of São Paulo, Brazil - Atta laevigata ALBM1 | ecosystem: Host-associated > Fungi > Mycelium > Unclassified ...
ATCATACGCCCCAGCTCGGAACCCTGCTTCCACCGGCGGGCCAGCATGCCGTCAAAATAATCCGTTATACAAGCAGCGATATAGACAAGACAGGCAATGCCATCTGTCACAGGGTTACCGATTGCAATCAGCGCTATCAGCAGCGGTATGGATGCGATGCGGAGCAGGGTCAGGATATTGGGCAGGTCTGTCAGCATGAATTATTCCTGGAGCCGCCGAAAGGATTACCGATACGCGAAACTGCTTGATCTCCCATAACAGGATGCTGCCGGTCCGTCATCATAGCTGTCAGAACATTACTGCGGATGAAAAAATGTATGGATTGTCCGGGCAATTTCCGAATTGATTCCTGCCACTGTCGTCAGCTCCTCGATACTGGCTCCCTTGACCCCCCGAACGGAGCCGAACCGGTTGAGCAAGGCGCGTTTTCTGACAGCCCCAATCCCGGGCACAGCATCCAGCTCCGACGTTCTTATGGCCTTGCTGCGACCAGCTCTGTGCGTCGTGATTGCAAAGCGGTGCGCTTCATCACGCAAACGTTGAAGATAATAGAGAACGGGATCATTGGGTGGTAACTGAAACGGGGAACGCCCCTCCTGAAAGAACCATTCACGCCCTGCATCCCGATCCGGCCCCTTGGCAATGGCCACAATCGGAATATCACGCACATTCAGCTCTTCAAGTACAGCACGTACTGCGTTGAACTGCCCCAATCCACCATCGATCAGAAGCAGATCCGGCCAATCCTGGGGACGCTCCTCTGCCATCTCGGTATCACGCTTGCCGAACCGACGTTCCATTACCTCGCGCATCATGCCGAAATCATCACCGGGTGTAACTGGCCCCTTGATGCTGAATTTGCGATAGGCACGCTTGGTAAAACCCTCTCTCCCCGCAACAACCATGACACCATAGGCATGCTGTCCCATGATATGGGAATTGTCGTAGGTCTCTATACGCTGCGGGGGAGCTTCCAGATTGAACACGGAAGCCACACCATCAAGCAGTTTGCTGACTCCGGCAGATTCGGCAAGTCGACGCTCGAGCGCCTCACGGGCATTGGTCTCTGCATGCCGCACAACATCACGTCTTTCGCCGCGCTGTGGCTGAAGCAGTTCAACCTTGCGCCCTCGCTTCAGACTGAGCGCTTCTGATACCAGGTCGAGCTCTGCGGGATCGCAGTTGAGCAGGATTTGTGGCGGTGGCGGCTTGTCATCGTAGAATTGCAAAAGAAAGGCCGACAGGATATCGGCTGCCTGATCATCTTCTGCATGCTCGGGATAAAATGCCCTGTTGCCATTATTACGGCTGTTTCGAATAAAGAAGACCTGCAGACAGGTTTTACCTGCCTGCTGCCAGAGCGCGATAATATCGGCATCACCAATAGAGGCGGGGTTAATGATCCCCGATTCCTGCATACTGGAAAATCCTCTTATCCGGTCACGGATCGATGCCGCCCGCTCAAATTCCATGGCTTCCGAAGCCCTTTCCATCTCCTCAACCAGAGCCTGCTGCAAATCAGTACTCTTGCCGGAGAGAAACTGCTTGGTCTCATCAACCAGGGCTGCGTAGTCACCTGGTGTCACCCGCTCCACACAAGGCGCAGAGCAGCGACGGATCTGAAAAAGAAGACACGGACGCGTTCGTGAGGAAAGCACAGCATCACTGCACGAGCGCAGGAGAAAACTGCGCTGAATCAGATTGAGTGTCTGATTGACCGCCCAGGCCGACGCAAACGGCCCCCAATAGGTTGCATCCTTGATCGGCCTTCCCCGCTGCTTGGTGATTTGCGGATAGACATGCCCTTCTGTCAGCATGATCCAAGGATAGGATTTGTCGTCACGCAGAAGAATATTGAAGCGCGGCTTCATCTTCTTGATATAGTTTGCCTCAAGCAGCAGCGCCTCAGCCTCGGTGCGCGTCGTTACAATCTCCATCGAGTGGGTAAGGCTGACCATCCGGCGTAGTCGTTCAGGCAGTTGTGTCAGACGCAGATAGGACGAAACACGCTTTTTGAGGCTGAGCGCCTTACCGACATAAAGTACCTCCCCTTTAGCCCCAAGCATACGATATACACCAGGTGACAGCGGGATTGTCCTGAGAGCTTCCCGAATGGCTTCTACACCCTCCCTCGAAGCCTCCCCCTCCTCCTTGCCTGCCATAGTACCGGCGGCTTCATCGACCTTGCTCATGCTCAGGCTCTCGCACGAGGAATAGCCAAAACTTCATCCACGGAAGATGTGGATAAGTCTGTGGGGTATCGCATGACAAATTGATGACGGGCGCAGTTTGGCGCGCTTTGCAACGCTTTGCCTATTTTTTGTGCACATAGTGGTAGAGCATTGATAATAAACAATTTTGCCAATCCGTATGGAAGAAACAGCGACAAGACATTGGAATCACAGGGTGTCAATCCCGCAACGGGCATAAAAGTGGACAAATTTTGTCTCTCGGCGAACTGAACGATCCTGTTTTGTTCGAAGTTCCACTCAGGCTGTCTCTGACTGCTGCATAACGCGCAGGAAATTCCCGCCCCAGATGGCCGGGAGGTCGTCTTCACCAAATCCCGCCCGAAGCAGCGCTTCAGTAACACCGTATGATTGCGCTGCATCGGCCCAGCCCTCTATCTGGCCACCGCCATCAAAATCGGAAGAAACGCCGACATGTTTGATCCCGATACGATCGGCAACGTAACGTACATGGCCTGCCAGATCATCGACAGTCGCTCTTCCCTGACTTTTCGGCTTCAGAAAAGTGGACATGGCGGTAATCTGGATAACGCCGCCTGTATCCCGCAGCCTTCTTAGCTGCTCGTCATCCAGATTGCGCGGATGGTCGCACAGCGCTCTGACACAGGAATGACTGGCTACGATCGGCCGAGCTGACAGATCAACCGCCTGCATCATGGTCGTTTTTGCCGCGTGAGAAATATCAACAAGGATACCCAGTGCGTTCATGCGGGCGATCGCTTCTCGCCCGAGAGATGAAAGCCCACCATGCAGGCTTGCATCATTGCCCAGTGCCGGGAGAGGAATGGCCGCATCGGCCAGATCGTTATGACCATTATGGGTCAGGGTCATATACCGGACACCATAGGCAGCAAGACGGTCGAGCCTGTCGAGTTCACCTCCGAGGGCATGGCCGTTCTCAACGGCAGGTACCACCGCAACACGCCTATGCATCACGGCCTCACGCAGGCTCGCGGTATCAGAACAGACAGACACAGTATCGCCAGCCAACCCGTTGATGACCTCGAGCATGGACTGCGTCCTGTCCCAAGCCTGCTGGCGCGTTGCCGGTTCTAGTCTGGTCTGGGGAATATAGGCTGCGAGACAAACTGCCTTCAGCCCCCCTTTGCGGAGCTTTGGCAGGTCGACCTGACGCTCGGCCGAACCGGCCTCGAAATCACGCCTGTCCGGCCAGGGAATATCGATATGGGAGTCGAGTGTCAGAAGACGTTCATGAATATCGGATGTCATGACTGTGTAAATGGTCTGTTGCATCGCCGGAGCAAGAGGTATTGCTGCACTTCCCGCCAATTTGAGAGGTCTGTGCCCATGCGTCTGATGACGTGGAATATCAATTCGTTGCGGCTCAGGCTGCCCCTGCTGCAGCGCCTCGTTTCAGAACAGAGTCCCGATATCATCTGCTTGCAGGAGACAAAGGTGCCAGACCCCCTTTTCCCCGCAGAGGCGCTACGCGATCTGGGTTTTCCTCACATGTTTTTTTGTGGAATGAAAGGATATAACGGGGTTGCCATTCTTTCGCGTCACACTGTGACCCCCCTGGAGGCAATGCCCGACTGGTGCGGGAAGAGCGACACCCGCCACGCTGGCGTCACGATCAACACGACAACCGGACCAGTCATTCTGCATGATTTTTACGTACCGGCCGGAGGGGATATTGCCGATCCTGCCGTGAATGAGAAATTTGCACACAAACTGGGATTTATCGAAGAGGTAACCAGCTGGTTCAGGGCCAATACGCCGCAACGATCAATCATCGTAGGCGATCTCAATATTGCGCCTCTGGAACATGATGTCTGGAGTCACAAACAACTTGCGACTGTTGTAAGTCATACCCTACCTGAAATCGAACGCCTGAGAGCCTGGCAGGATACCGGGTTTGTTGATGTCATGCGCCTGATCGTGCCAGAACCGGAGAAACTCTATACTTGGTGGTCCTACCGCAACCGGGACTGGAAACGTTCCAATCGCGGCCGTCGTCTGGACCATATCTGGCTGACGCACGATCTTGCCCCGACCCTTCGGACAATGAGCGTCTTGAGGGACGTGCGCGACTGGGAGAGTCCCTCAGATCACGTGCCTGTCGTGATCGATCTCGATCTCGATCCTGCATGATCTCCCTGTTGACGATCCGAACATCCCCCATCCTGATCAGGACCATGATCTGACCGTAAAAAAACCCGGCTCTGTAAAGGCCGGGTTTCGGAATTTTCACATCATCAGGAAATATTACCCCATCAGGGCATCATTTCCTTCAGGGTTGAGGCGATACCCCCCACCTTCTGTCAGCAGCAACGATGCATTGGCCGGGTCAGGCTCTATCTTCTGACGAAGGCGATAGATATGCGTCTCAAGCGTATGAGTCGTCACCGCGGCGTTATAGCCCCAGACTTCATTCAGCAACACCTGACGTGCAATCGGGCGATGCCCGGCACGATACAGATATTTCAGAATGGCTGCTTCCTTTTCCGTCAGACGAATACGGCGGTTCTTGGCCGGTTCCTGCAGGATCTTGGACGATGGCCGGAAAAGATATGGACCGATCGGAAAGACGGCATCTTCGCTGTTTTCGAACAGGCGCAGCTGTGCCCTCAGACGGGCAAGCAGCTCTGCGATGCGGAAAGGCTTGGCGACATAATCATTCGCGCCTGCATCAAGCCCCCTCACAACATCAGTTTCATCATCCGAACCGGTCAGAATGATAATTGGCATACGTACGCCTTGGCGACGCAGCTCAGCACAAAAATCACGTCCATCGCCATCAGGCAGAGTAACATCGAGAAGAATAGTATCGACGCGGACATCGGGAACGGCGAGTTTTTCTTTCGCCTCGGCAACAGAAGCAGCCTGAATAGGTTCGAATTCACCCTCGAGCTTGAGCTGTTCTACCAGGAGTTGGCGAAGCGTGTCATCATCGTCAACAATCAGGACAGGACGCGGACCAGGCATGTATGACCTTCTCTCACCATCTTTGGGGTATACCCCTGAGCCAAGGCCTCTTCTCTGTAACAGGAAAAGGACCTTGTTTTAACAGTGAGCTTTACACCGATATCATGGTAACGCCAATGCGATGAAGGCACGCCCCTGGACAGATACCGGCGTTTACACGAATTTTACCTTTAATTTAATGTTTTTATGTGAGGTTTGTGACATGTCTGTCATCTTGCGACACGAAAAAGGCCAGTCAGCCGCCATTTTTATCAATGATATACGTCTTCCGGCGGTCATCGGCTCTGGTGGCATCAGGACCGACAAGAATGAGGGTGATCACGCAACCCCGGCCGGATATCTGCCATTTCGTCAGGTTTTCTATCGTGCGGACAGGGTTGTCCGTCCCCAAACCTCGCTGCGCATTGAAGCTCTCAGCCCTGAGGATGGATGGTGCGATGATCCGGAGCATCCCGATTATAACAGGCATATCACGCTGCCTCACGCAGCCCGTCACGAAACCCTGTGGCGGGACGATCATTGCTATGATCTTTGCTTGGTGCTGGGATGGAATGACAATCCGGTGCAACGCGGTCGCGGCTCGGCCATCTTTCTTCACCTCCCGCCCGCAAGCGGTTTCACAGAAGGCTGCATCGCTCTGGCAGAGCCACTTCTTCGTCGGCTGATTGCATCGGATGCTCGGGGTATAGAGGTCTGTCCGGACTAAAATCCGGACGAGCCACCTGCACTGGCCTCTATGTCTTCATCTCCTATAATCCGGCCCCTGCTGAATGAGAGCCTTAGCTGTCAGGATGCAATTGAGTCCTGTTCTTCTTCGGATTCTGGCGCAGGTGGTGGGATCATATAGACCAGAAGATCGCCAGTCGCAGGCGTTACAGGAAACTGATCTTCTGCCGACCGTATGGCGATAGACTGCCCCCGGCGAATGGAAAGGAAATCAAGACGGTTCGGCACCGCGCCGAATGACGCAGATGTCTCTTCATCGGCCGTAGCGGTCAAGAACCGCCACCCTTTTTCGAAAAGCATTTCGATAAGCGTAAAATTCCATGATGGATCACCAAGCAATTTGCCCCGCGCGTCCCGGGACAAGCCATGATAGAAATCGAGGCGGGCAACTCCGGGACTTATCTGGAATACACGCTGACGGCCCATATGCGGGGCCATATGGGCACAAACCAGACCATTGTAGATTGCGTCTGCCGTCGTCGAAATCAGATAATCTGCTGGTCGCTCTTCCAGCGCCTCTTCGCCATACTGTGAAAGTAGTTCAGCTCTCAGTACAGGCACCCCCTGCCGCATGGCAGGAATAAGGGTGCTTGACCGGTTATCGACCAGCAAGACAGGAATGCCGGAATCACTCAGACATTTTGACAGGTCAATCGACCAGGCAGAGGCACCCACAATTGCCAGGGCCGGTTCGTTGGATAATGTGAGCTTCAGCTTTCGGGCTATCGGACGCAATGAGAACCCATGGAAGATCATGGTACCCCCGATAATGGCGAATACGGCCGGCATGATCAGATCGGCACTGTGATATCCAGCATCAGTCATACGATATCCGGCAGCACCCGCCACAGCCGCGGCAACAATACCACGGGGCGCTATCCAGGCGACGAAAAGCCTCTCCTGCCATTTCAGACCCGTACCGATAGTCGAGAGAAAAATGGCAAGCGGGCGAACACCGAACATTACAGCGGCGGTCAGCAGGCAGATAGGTATCGAAATATGTGCCAGAACCTCCCGATGCAGGTCTGCTGTCAGCATGATGAACAGAACCGCCACCACCAAGACCACGAGTGATTCCTTCATCCGACGCAGCTCGGACAAACCAGGCACATGCAGGTTGGTCAATGCCATACCAAAGACGGTCGCGCCGACAAGTCCGGCGCCTTCCATGCTCATGTTGCAGACACTGAAGATCAGAAGCGCGAGAGTCAGCAGCAACGGGGTCTTGAGTGGCTCAGGCATAAGATCGCGCACGAAGAGATAGCGCACGAGATAGGCAGGCAGGATGCCAATAGCCAGTGATTCTGCAGTAGAAGCAAGTAGGTCGGGCAAGACTGTCGTCAGGAATACGTCCGTACCAATGGGCACCCTTGTTGCAACCACCTGCAGAACCACGGCAGCAAGTATGGCGCCGATAGGATCGTTGATAATAGCTTCCCAGCGCAGATAGGCCGCAACGCGAGGCTGTAATTTGTTGTGACGCAGCAATGGCAGAACGACCGTCGGACCCGTCACGGTGATAATAGCGCCAAACAGGGCCGCCACCCCCCATTCCATATGGGCGATATAATGTGCCGCTCCCCAGCCTAGCCCCCAGGATATGGGCAGAGCCAGCATGGTCAGACGCGTAACGCCCTCACCAGCCTCACGTAGCTGGCGAAAATCGAGCAACAGACCACCTTCGAAAACGATGATGGCAACAAGAAGCGAAACAAGTGGACGGAAGATCCACCCCAACGCCGCAGAAGGATGAAGAATACCAAGCCCCGGCCCGAAAATCAGACCAAGCGCAAAAAGCAGCACAATCGCAGGTAGCCTGAAACGCCACGCCACCCATTGCGCGCCGATGCCAGCTCCCAGGGTCAGCAAGAGCCCGATAAACATTGCCAGCGCCATGATTAAGCCTTCACCCCTACCCGATCATTCTGTCACGCCTTGCGACGTGTCCTGTTGTGCCTTGCGCTGCAGGACTGCAGCAAAAAAACCGTCGGTCTCATTGCGATATGGCGTCAGCGCAAAGCCGCTCTCGCCTCGCAGCGCTTCCGGCAGCATACCGCCACCAGCTCTGACCCGCTCGAAGCGGTCATTGCGCGCGAGAAACGCCGAAACCTGCTCTTCGTTTTCTTCCGTGAGAAGAGAACATGTCGCATAAACTAGGCGGCCGCCCGGCTTGACGAGTGTCGAGGCCCGATCAAGAATATCGCTCTGTTTGGCACGCAGCTCGATAATATCCTGCTCGGACAGACGAATACGGGCATCAGGATTACGGCGCCAGGTGCCTGTTCCCGAACAGGGTGCGTCAACCAGAACACGATCAAAAGCTCCGGCACGACGCTTGGTCCACTTGTCGCCGCTTACGAGAAGATGACGCTCGACGTTATGAACTCCTGCACGGCGCAAACGCTTGACAGCACCTTCAAGACGAGGTGCCGAAACATCACAGGCTACGATCTGCCCCTTGTTCTCCATCCCCATAGCAATAGCCAGGGTCTTACCGCCAGCTCCGGCACAGAAATCAACAACACGCTCGCCCGGTCTGGCATCCAGTGCGCCAACAATGAGCTGGCTCCCCTCATCCTGGATTTCGATAATACCATCGCGGAAACTCTGGGTTGCCGTAATCGGCTGTCGCCCGGGCAGACGCAAGCCCCAGGGCGAAAGGGGTGTCGGCGTCGCCGTGATCTGCTCGTTACGCAGCGCACGGATCGCCTCATCACGATGACCCTTGAGCAGATTGACGCGCAGGTCGAGCGGAGCAGCACCGTCCATCGCTGCCATTTCTTCTTCCAGTGTCGAGCCGAACGCACGCTCCAGATAGGGGTGGAGCCAGTCGGGATATTCAAGACGCACTGGTCCCGGCATATCCGGATCATTCAGGGCTTTTCCGCCAAGGGCAGAGAGAGCGGCATCTTCGCGCGCTGTCAGATGGGATTGTGCGAAGCGTTCCCCGTTGAAGAGACCACGAACTGTGCCGATCTCCTCGCCGCCCAGCACAAGTGAAGCAGCGCAAAGCGTACGTGGCGAGGCGCCACCCGGAATATCACGCAAATGCCAGTGGAGACGGCGCCACTGACGCAGAACATCCCAAATACGTGCCGAGATGACCCGACGATCACCGCCACCAATGTAGCGGCGCTCACGGAAATAGGCATTGGCGGTTGCATCAGCGGGACGGCGGGGCGCTGCCTCGATGGCACAGAGCAGATCGATAGCAGCGGAAAGTCGAGCGGCGGGAGTCATGCCCCCGCGCTTACAAGTTTTTGTCAGTCCTGGCGATAGTTAGGTGCTTCACGCGTGATCGTTACGTCATGAACGTGGCTTTCGCGCAGACCGGCATTGGTGATGCGACGGAAGCGTGTGCGCACCTGGAGGTCAGCAATCGTTGCTGATCCCGTATAGCCCATACCCGCCTTGAGACCGCCAACCAGCTGATGCACAACGGCGGCCATGCTGCCTTTGTAAGGAACCTGACCCTCGATACCCTCAGGCACGAGCTTAAGCGAATCCTTGACCTCGGCCTGGAAATAGCGGTCGGCAGAACCACGTGCCATTGCGCCCAGCGACCCCATACCCCGATAGGCCTTGTATGAGCGCCCCTGATGAAGGAACACCTCACCCGGACTTTCCTCACAACCGGCAAGAAGCGAGCCAATCATCACCACATCAGCACCAGCGCCGATCGCCTTGACGATATCACCCGACGTACGGATTCCACCGTCGGCAATTCCGAAAATACCCGCTTCGTGACAGGCTTCCGAAGTTTCCATCACTGCAGAAAACTGCGGGACGCCAACACCGGCAACAACACGGGTAGTGCAGATGGAACCTGGACCAATGCCAATCTTCACACAATCCGCGCCAACGCCTGCAAGGGCAATGGCTGCTTCAGGCGTAGCGACATTACCCGCAATGACCTGGATACCCGGATGGCGAGACTTCAGAGTGGCGACGGTATCCAGAACACCGCGTGAATGGCCATGGGCTGTATCGACGATGACAATATCAACACCAGCCGCAACCAGTGCTTCTGCGCGCGCCAGGCCATCAGCCCCCACACCAATCGCAGCAGCACAGCGCAGACGGCCAAACTGATCCTTGATAGCCAGAGGATGTGCCTCTGCCTTGTCCATATCCTTGACTGTAATCAGACCGGTGCACCGGTTCTGATCGTCCACAACCAGCAGTTTTTCAATACGATGACGATGAAGCAGGTCCTGAGCCGTGGCGGCATCGGCGCCGTGTCGGACGGTAACGAGCCCGTCACGCGTCATCATGTCACGAACCGGCGTGGCAAGATCGCTGGTAAAACGCATGTCACGATTGGTGAGAATACCAACCAGTTCTCCGGTACCAGGCACGACAACCGGCAGTCCGCTTATCCCATGCTGCGCCATGATCGCGTGCACGTCGCGCAAAGTCTGATCAGGGCCGACTGTGACGGGATTGACTACCATGCCCGATTCGAAGCGCTTGACGCGGCGCACATGCTCGGCCTGTTCTTCAATCGAGAGATTTTTGTGGATTACCCCTATACCGCCTTGCTGGGCCATGGCGATTGCCATCGCATCCTCGGTGACTGTATCCATTGCCGAGGAAAGAAGCGGAATATTAAGCTCGATTGAGCGGGTCAGACGTGTGCGCGTGGATGCCTGAGCCGGAAGCACGTCAGATGCGGCCGGTTCGACAAGCACGTCATCAAAGGCAAGAGCCTCACGGATACGGTCATGCGAAACGCTGCGAGACGCATAAGTACCAACACGTTCCCCGGCCATTCCGGTCAGTGTTTCATTGGTCGTGGTCATGTGCCGCTGCCTCCCCGCAAATCAATCAGGAAAGCCCGCGGCTTTCCTACCGTTGGCGCGTCCTCTTAGACCAAACTGGTCCGTGTTGAAAACAGGAGATTACAGGACAAAGTCGAATTTCATCACTTCGCCGTCATACGTCGCATCATGAAACGCAAGTGTACAGGACGGGGTATGGCTTCTGAAACGGCTCCTTTCGCAGCAACCCTCACGCAGCAGCCGGGAGAAAGCCGCCATCAGTATCTCCGCGCAGGAACCCCCGGATTGACTGGGCCGCACGGTGCGACGCCCCACGGCGAGGCTGCGACCCGAATGTCTCCTGAATCAGACACTCCTGTCGCGCACGATAGAATTCGTGCCGCTCTGCTGCCCGGGAAAGAGCAGGCAAAAGATCTTCCTTGCGCTCAACCACATCACCAAGCGTCCAATGCCGGAAATGGGGATCATCACGCCAGGAGACACCATGAGGATTGAGAAAGATGCAAGGGCGCGGCCTGATCAGGAATTCATAAACCTGGCTACTGACGTCACCGATATAAAGCGATGCCTGCGTCGTATGGGTCATGTCGAGCAATGCCGGTGATGCTGTATCGAGACTGACGCGTTCCCCTGCGACACTTTCGAACAGACGACGGCGCTTTCCCAAATCACGGTGAAAGATCTTGATATGCGGGGCAATCAGCAGATCATAACGATCCAGGGTCCTGATTGCTTCGACCAAGGGATGAAGAAATTTCCCATAGGACGAAAGCCCCTTCTTGTAATGGGGATTATACAGCGCGATCGGCTTTCCTGCATGGAAAGCAGGCTGGTCCTGACATGGTCCTTTGCTGACAACATCGAATTTCGGATAGCCGACAATGCGCGTCTGAGCTGCTGTTGCCAGCTTCTTGGCCAGGAAACTCTCGGCAATTTTTGGACCGGAAACCAGTGACAGATCAAAATAACGAATGAGATGTTCATCATTAACAGCCCGATCGCCTGCCCCATGCTGGATAAGGATCAAGGCAGGACGAACCAGCCCCATCTCGCGCAAGATCCCGGCAGAGTATTCTGTAGCAACGACTGCATCAAACTGTTCAAGCTGATCGATATTCGCACGCATCACCAGATCACGCTCAGCGTCGAAGCGGCGTAGACGACGAAGCATGGCTGCCCTGAGGGGGATTTTCAGAGTCCCTTTGTCGATATCCTTACCGAGACCATTGCGATGCCTGATAGCGTCAAGGTGTTCAGCCGTTTCGGGAAAACTTACAAATTCGGTTACCGAAATGTCGGGCATCAGAGAGAGAGCCGAGGAGACAGCAGCTACGTGATAGCATTGATAAGGCTCGGCGACGTAGAGAAACGCAATTTTCATGCGAGCTTGTCTCTCTTTCTCTCTGTTGGTCATTTCTCCTCTATAGATCGAAAAATTATAACAATAAGTGACAATAAGATTCAGGAATTGACCGAATGAGATATAAAATGGTTAATATAAACAACAATATCGAACATATTATTTAAATACATAGTATTATGTTAAAAACATGAAATTTGATAAATAGTTCTATGTTAAGATATTTATTAGCATGTTAATTGTCGAATTTTACCGTTATATCACCTTTTTCATCTAGAAAATTATCTCCTTTATACTTTCCGTTAGCTTAAAACTTCTTTCCCACAATTGGATTCGTTATTTTTACGAGAGTTTTTTCAATCCTGAGTTGTATTTATTGTCCTGTTTTGCTCTGTCCTGCAGGTAGCGTTGGAAACATAATTGTTACAATAATATGAATCCGGGCAGGATCGCTCCAGCATATCCGGCTGGCCAGACCCCTCTACATGCGGCCGAGAGTGATTTCCCTGAAATCGGCATCATCACGCAGGATATGAAACGCTTCCCGATCGGTTCCTGTCATAAAAACTGACATGTCCCTCTCACGCAGACATGCAAGCAACGCATCACGCCTTGCCGCATCGAGATGATTGAGCGGCTCATCAAGCAAGACAAGAGGCGCCCGCCCCGCTTTTCCGCTTGTAAGCAACGCATGATTGAGCACGACATGGACCAGCATAGCTTTTTGCTGGCCGCTGCTGGAGCGGGAAGCCGGACGACCGGTCACGGCATCTTCCAGCAGCAGATCTGCCTTGTGGGCACCAAAGGAGGTAATACCTCGCATCGCGTCTTCTCGCCGCGCGGCTCTCAGAGCGTGACGCAAGCGATCCTCTACTGCAACCGCAGGCTGGTCGACGAGATTTTCTGAAATATCACAAACGAGTCTTAATCGTGCAACCGGGAAAGATGTATCATCTCTGGCTGGCCCCCGGTTCATGGCATCGACGAGTGCCATGCGCGATGCGGTGAGTGCCACAGCGTGACGGGCTATACTGTCTTCAAGCCCATCGAGCCAGATAGTCTGATCAGGTTGCGTCGCCAGAAGCCGGTTACGCTGCGTGAGAGCCCGCTCCTGAGCCGCACTTTCCCGGGCGTGATTGGGATCAAAAGCCAGAACGAGCCGATCAAGAAAACGCCTCCTCCCCGAAGCCGCTTCACTGAAAAGACGATCCATCTGCGGCGTAAGCCAGATCGCTGAAAAATGAGGTGCAATCCGCCCCTGATGACGGATGAGATCACCATCAAGACGAAATATGCGTCGCGAAAGATTGGTTGGATCAGCCCCTGTCGCCAGTTCGACAAGCTGATCAGCTCCTTGGGACAGACGAGCTATGACGCCCCAGGGCCCGCCTTCGTCACGCTGGATCTGCACATTGGAGGCAGATCGCAATCCGCGCCCTGGAGCAAGAAGAGACAAGGCTTCAAGAAGATTGGTCTTGCCTGCTCCGTTTTCGCCTGTAAGCACGACAAGACGATTTTCGGGCGCCAGAACCAAGCGCCCGTAATTCCGGAAATCCGTCAGAACAAGCCTGTCTATACGCAAATCAGGGCCGCCGGCTCCCGCCTATCAGACACGCATCGGCATCAGCACGTAAAGTGCTGTAGGCAGATTGGTGTCGCGCACGAGGGTCGGCGCTGCACTATCGGCAAACGCGAACTCCGCCTCGACGTCGATCTGATCGGTGATATCGTTGAGATAACGCGCCTGAAAGCCGATTTCGAGAGAAGGCCCATCATAGGAGACACTTGTCTCGTCGAGTTCTTCTTTCGCCATCCCCTGATCCGGACTGATCGCAGAAAGCGTCAGAAGATTCCTCTGGACGGCAAGCTTGACAGGGCGCGAACGTTCCTGGCTGATCGCGGCAACACGAGCGACAGCATCCGCGAAAGCCTGTTTGTTCACACGCAGGAAACGGTCATTGTTCTTTGGAATAACGCGCTCATATTCCGGAAAAGTACCATCGATCAGCTTTGACGTCAGGATGACGGCACCGACACGGAACTGGATACGCGTTTCAGACAGACTGACCTGAACCGTGCCCGCCCCCTCATCGAGAAGTTTGCGCAATTCGGCCACCGTCTTACGGGGAATGATCACGCCCGGTATGTCGCCAGCTCCAGCAGGAAGATCGGTTTCAACCCGGGCCAGGCGATGCCCGTCAGTCGCTACCGCACGAAGCTTGGGCGTGTCACCATCCCTGGCGACGTGAAAATAGATACCATTGAGGTAGTAGCGCGTTTCTTCTGTCGAAATCGCGAAACGCGTACGATCGACTAGTCCACGGAGTACTGCCGCAGGAATGGCGAATTCATGCGGCAGATCGCCCGCTACCATTGAGGGGAAATCCTCGACAGGCAGAACATTCAGACTTGTCGCATAACGTCCGGCACGCAAGGCAAGAGGAGCATCACCACCGCCATGATCCAGCTCGACTATTGATCCATCGGCGAGTTTACGAACAATTTCATAGAGTACGCTTGCGGGTGCCGTGACAGCACCATCGCGTGCGCCTTCCGCTGCCACTTCCTCAACAACTGCAATTTCCATATCGGTCGCCGTAAGGCGCAGGAGATTACCTTCGACCGAGAGCATCACATTGGCAAGAATGGGAATAGTGTTCCGCTTTTCGGCGACGCTCTGGATATGGGCAAGGGCACGGATCAACGTTGTGCGGTCAGCCTGGAATTTCATATGATCGTAGACCCTCGAACACCCGAATAACAAAAAATCAGTCTAGCAGAGACACTTGCCACAGCAAAGAGATCAGCCTTCGAGCATGCGGCGCAGCAACTCGACGTCTTCGGCAAAGGCTACGTCCCGCTCCATCAGTTCCTGCACACGCGAAACCGCATGCATGACAGTAGTATGATCGCGGTTACCGAATTTACGTCCTATCTCCGGCAATGAGCGACTTGTCAGCTGCTTGGCCAGAAACATGGCGACCTGTCGCGGACGGGCGACAGCACGAGCTCTACGTGCAGACGACATATCTGTGAGACGGATATTCCAGTGTTCGGAGACCTTGCGCTGGATCTCCTCAATCGTCACGCGCCGGTCATGCGCCTTGAGAATGTCATGAAGCACATCCTGTGTACTCTCTAGAGTCACCGGTCGACCAAAAAGATTGGCATGGGCGATAAGGCGGTTCAGGGCGCCTTCAAGTTCCCGGACGTTTGAGGTGATCTTATGAGCCAGGAACTCCAGCACCTTGGCGGGTACAGCAACCCCTGAGGCCAGGGCCTTGGCCTCAAGAATGGAGATACGCAACTCAAACGTGGTTGCATGGATATCAGCCACCATGCCGCAACCCAGGCGGGTTCGCAGACGGTCTTCAAGTCCCGAGAGATCTGAAGGTGATTTGTCAGCACTGACAACGATCTGGCGTCCGGCATCAACCAAAGCATTGAAAGTGTGAAAGAATTCTTCCTGGGTGTTGTCCTTGCCGATCAAAAACTGGAGATCGTCGATCATCAGCACGTCAACAGAACGGAGTTGCTCCTTGAACTCCATGGTCGATTGGGAGCGTATAGCCGCAATAAAGCGATACATAAATTTTTCTGCGGACATATAGGCGACAGACACGCGCCCGCCGTTCGTCAGTTCTGAACCGATCGCATGCATGAGATGGGTCTTGCCAAGACCGACCCCGCCATAAAGAAACAGGGGATTGAACCCGGGGCTTGACGGTTTTTCTGCCACACGACGTGCACAGGCATAGGCAAATTCATTTGGTTTGCCGACCACAAAACTGTCGAAGGTAAAACGTGGATCAAGCGGGGCTGCCAGATCGTGACGAGCATCCTGCACGCTTGTCACCTGCGCCGCAGGGGCTTCGATCTCGGCAACAGGCGCTACGGCCTCAACGGCGACTGGAGCTGCCAGACCATCACCGATACGCTGTACCTGCAGCTCGACATGGCGCACCTCACGATTTTCGTGACGCCATAACTCCTGCAGACGGTCCCCATATTGTCCGCGCACCCAGTCGCGCAGGAACCGCGTCGGCAGAAAGAGGGTAATTTCGTCTTCTTCGAGGGGCCCGAGAACAATCTGCTGCAGCCAGGTGCGATATTCGACATCGCCAACCTCGACCCGAAGACGTTCACGCACCTTGACCCATTGCAAGGCCAAAGCGGGTTCGGTTCCCGCCGTGCAGGAAACCTTATCTGTCATCGCGGGAAGATCCGTATGAGACGCTTCGTCTGCCATCACTCCCCCGAGTTGCAACAAAAGACATAATTGAAGCCGTCACGATCAACGTTATCGATCCTGTCTGGAAGGGCGGACAGGATAGGTCAAACGGATCGAAAGAGGCAAGCTTATCCGGTCAGACGAGAACCGGCGAAAAAAAAGAACGGATATGGCGGTAGTGCCACACCCGTTCTTTCTATGGATTAAGAGCGAAGGTCTTTCCGGAGAAAGCAGCTCTTCTGTCCGATCAGGCCGAAGCCAGAGCCTTGATGCGCGCGGAAAGACGCGACAGCTTGCGGCTTACAGTGTTGGCGGCAAGAACGCCCTTGCCAACAGCACGCTGCATCTCAGGCTGTGCAGCACGCAGGGCATCATTGGCAGCGTTCTTGTCACCCGAAAGAATGGCCGTTTCGACCTTCTTCACGAAAGTGCGGACGCGGGACATACGGGAAACGTTACGCTCACGACGACGCTCGTTCTGACGGATGCGCTTGCGCGCAGAGGCGGTGTTAGCCATTTCTACTCTTCAGCCCTGTTCTGTTCGGCTTGTTAGGTTGTCTTGCAACAACAATAAAGCATGCCAGCCAATCATCTCGAAACGAGACGCAGAGCCAGCGGAGGGCTCGCCTTTAGTCCAGTTTGACGCTGACAGTCAAGCGTCCTCTAACGAAAGTGGCGGTTGCAGACGCGGACAATAGAAACTCGAACGGCCAGACTGGCTGATCCGCCTTATGCCATGGCAGGCAGGATAGCCCGGACAGTCAGGGCAAGGCTCCCCTTCACGGCCATAGACCTGGTGCAATTCCTGAAAGGCACCGGGTTTGCCTTCTGAATCCACATAATCCCTCAGTGTCGAGCCCCCGGCACGGATCGCCTCTTCCAGAACAGCAGGCGTGATCTGGGCAATCCGCGTGATTTCTTCCTCACTCAGGGAAAGAGCGCGCCTTTCGGGATTGATACGGGCACGAAAAAGAATTTCCGATACATATATATTGCCGAGCCCTGCCACGACATGCTGATCGAGCAGCATGGTCTTTATAGGGGAGCGTTTGTTCTTGAGCTTTCCGATCAGATAGGCGGCATCGAACCCGGGCAGGAGTGGATCCGCCCCTAACCGGGAAAGAAGCGGATGCTCCATCTCCCTCCCCGCATCGAGAAGCAGAAAACAGCCGAAACGTCTGGGATCCACAAGGCCGATACGTGTGCTGTCATCAAGGGTGAGCGTGACATGCTCATGGAGCATGGGCTTGTAGGCAGCTTTTTTGCGTTCTGACCGCGAAATACGGATACGCCCGCTCATTCCCAGATGAATCAGAATGGTTGGACCATGGACCAGTCCAACCAGCATGTATTTGCCCAGACGGGTTGCGGACCGGATTTTCTTGCCATCTGCCCGGATCGACAGATCATCGGGTACGGGCCACCGCAGATCGTTTCTGATCTCCGAAGTGATAACACGTCGGCCAGCAAGCGCCGACCTCAAACCAATCAGGATGGTTTCAACTTCTGGTAACTCTGGCATCTTGGGTGCTGACACTATATCCAGAGAAGCATGACCGACAACGCATCATTTCCCCATTCCGAATCAGCCAGCGGCGAAAAAGAGGAGATTACCGATTTCGGGTATCGCTCCGTTCCCAAAGCCGAGAAAAAACCACTGGTGCGCGCCGTTTTCGACAGCGTAGCAGGCCGCTACGATGTCATGAACGATGTGATGTCACTGGGCATCCACCGCGTCTGGAAGCGCCTGTTTATCACGACGCTTGCACCACGGCGCGACCTCAAGCTGCTCGATCTCGCAGGCGGTACGGGTGATATCAGCTTTGGCTGGCTGAAGAACAATGGAGGCCCAGCACTCCTGACAGATATCAACGCCTCCATGCTTGAGGTCGGTCGCTCACGCGCGGCAAGCAAGGGATTCCTGAGCGATATCGAGTTCTCGGTCGTAGATGCGGAGGCCATTCCGCTTCCCGATCGCAGTGTCGACCGCGTTTCAATTGCGTTCGGTCTGCGCAACTGCACGGACAAGGATGCTGTCCTGCGTGAAGCCCGTCGCGTGCTGAGACCGGGCGGAAAATTCTGCTGTCTCGAATTCTCTCGTGTCCAGGTCGCGGCTCTTGCTCCTCTGTATGATGCGTGGTCCTTCGGCGTATTGCCGAAAATGGGCCAGATCATCGCCAAGGATGCCGAGAGCTATCGCTATCTTGCCGAGAGTATTCGCACCTTCCCGGAACAGGAGGTACTGGCTGGAATGATGCGTGACGCCGGACTGGAGAAAGTCGGATACCAGAACCTTTCGGGTGGTATTGCCGCCATCCATTCGGGCTGGAAGCTCTGATCTCGCATGCGTGCGAGAATCATCCTGATCATAGGCGGTGGTATTGCCGCCTATAAATCGCTGGAGCTGATACGGCTTCTTCGAAAACGGGATATTGCCGTAGAATGCGTGCTGACAGAATCGGCCACGCATTTCGTCACACCGCTTTCCGTTCAGGGCCTGTCCGGCGCGCCGGTTCATACGGCATTGCTCTCTCTCGCCGAAGACAGCCAGATGGACCATATCGCGCTTTCCCGCAGCGCCGATCTGCTGGTCGTCTGTCCGGCTACAGCCAATCTTCTTGCCCGTATGGCGAACGGGTTTGCCGATGACCTCGCCACGACGCTTCTTTTGGCAACAGACAAACCCGTAATGATCGCCCCTGCAATGAATGTCCGCATGTGGCAACACCCGGCGACACAGGAAAATCTCAGGACATTACGCGAGCGCGGCTGTCACTTCGCTGGCCCGAACGAAGGCGAAATGGCCTGCGGCGAATTTGGCCCGGGACGTCTGAGCGAACCTGAATCGATCGTTACAGCCATCGAAGATGTACTTTTTCCGCACAAGCCTCTGGCTGGACGACACGTCCTGATCACCGCCGGCCCCACCCATGAGCCGATCGATCCCGTGCGTTTCATTGCCAATCATTCCTCAGGCAAGCAGGGCTACGCCATTGCTTCGGCCTGCGCACGGCTCGGGGCACGGGTAACGCTCGTCAGCGGTCCGACTGCCCTGCCCTGTCCTGATGAGGTTGTACGCGTTGATGTCACGACGGCGTGCGACATGCTGGCCGCCTGTCATGCAGCTCTCCCTGCAGATATCGCAATCTGTGCAGCTGCTGTAGGAGACTGGCGCCTGGCCGAAACCGCCACACAAAAACGCAAGAAACAGAACGACGCGCCCCCGGTTCTTAACCTGGTGGAAAATCCGGACATCCTGGCCACATTGTCTCGTTCCGGACCATCACGCCCTATCCTTGTTGTTGGCTTTGCTGCGGAAACTGAAAAGCTGGAAACCCATGCTGCGGCCAAAAAACAACGCAAAGGGTGTGACTGGCTGCTGGCCAATGATGTCAGTCCGGGAAATGGCGTTTTTGGTGGCGACCATAACCGGATTCTTTTCCTGGGCGACGAGAGCACTGAATCCTGGCCGTCATTGCCCAAGGCAGAAATTGCCACGGCTCTTGCAGAGCGCATCGCCGCCCGTTTCCCTCCTCCTTCTAGGTAAGGCGCCATGTCACCGCTTCCCGTCGAACTTGTCAGACTCCCCCATGCCGAGGGTCTGGATCTCCCCCATTATGCCAGCAGCGGTGCAGCAGGCATGGATCTGCTCGCAGCCATAGACTCCGATCAGGTCGTGAAACCAGGAGATCGTGCACTGATTCCTACCGGCCTGAAGATCGGTCTCCCTGCGGGGTATGAATTGCAGATCAGGCCGCGCTCGGGCCTTGCCCTAAAACACGGTATCACCCTGCCCAATACGCCCGGCACGATCGACGAGGATTATCGCGGCGAGATCGGCGTGATAATCCTCAATACAGGCAAGGAAGATTTCGTGATTTCCCGCGGCATGCGTATCGCCCAGGCTGTTCTGGCTCCCGTCATTCGTTTGACATGGGTAGAAGTTTCTGAACTGGATGAAACAACCCGTGGTACGGGCGGGTTTGGCAGCACGGGCCTGGCCAACACGATCTGATCACCCGACAGCTCAGGCGAAATGACACCAGATTAATCCTGAACCATTGGTCTGAGCCTCGTCGCATAAGAAAACCGGCACTCTCGTCCCATTATTATAAAAACGGGACGAGAGTCGGTTAACAAGGAAGGAGCGCATGTCGCCATCAAGGGTGCGACGCGGTACACGCGGACCAAACCGCAAGACGGGGCTGACAGCATCGCTGGTCAGTACGCTTTTCGTGGTAGCCGCCTTGGCTCTGGTCTCACGCTTTCTGCCAGCGCGGCTCGCCTCGTTTCATCATGCCGGGCTCGTGACACCGCATCTCCGTTCTCTGGCCGGGCTTGAGGTCCTGCTGAACGATTTCGGCCATACCGCTCTGCGCATGCTCGGCGCCACACTCATCGGCGCAACGCTTGGCGCAATCCTGGCGTTGCTGGCTGCCAAAATTCCGATATTGCGCAGTACTGTTGCCACGATCCTGAGTGGTCTGCATATGGTTCCTCTCCTGTGTCTCCTTCCTTTTCTGCACCGGTTGGGTTTTGGCATATCGACCATAGGCACAACGGCACTCTGTTTTACTGCCCCCATTGCCATTGCGTCCTTGCAGGCATGGGAGCAGATCCCGCGCGCCCTTGACGAAGCAACACGCGCGCTTGGACTGACCAGCTGGCAGCGTCTGTGGCGCCTCGAAGCCCCGTTTGCGATTCCTCACGGCGTTACGGCGCTCGCCCGATCCATGCCGATGGCCTGGTGCATCCTGATCGCTACAGAAATGCTGCCTGTCGATGGTACGCTTTCGCCACGCCCCGGCCTCGGGGCCCACGCGGCTCAGGCAGCAGCAATCGGCTCGCTTCGGGAGACCGCTCTCGCGGCAATCCTGGTTGGCATTCTGGCTTTCCTCTACGATAACTGTCTTGTTTTCCCCTGGCAGATCTGGGCCGACCGGTACCGCCTCACGCCGGTTTTCGACCATGCCGCAGATCCCTGGATGCTTAAATTCTGGCGTCGTACCCGTCTGCTCAAGCTGACGGGAGAAAGAATACGCCGGATACTGGCCTGGTTTGGCGATATGAGGTGGGGCCGCACAGGTTTCCGACCGGTCGTCAGCGCGGGAAAGCCTTCCTCGCTCTTCGGACTTGCATCGGGTCTCTTCATACTTCTGATCGTCACAGGATTTTTCTATCGTCATCACGCGCTTGATCTGAATGATCTCGGCATCGTCATGATGCAAAGCCTGGTATCTGCCGCGCGTATGACCGTTGCACTCATTCTGGCCCTTGCGCTTTGGCTCCCTCTGGGTGTCTGGCTTGGCCTTTCGCCACGACATGCAACAAAGGCACGCGTTGCTGCCCGGTTTCTGACGCTTTATCCGAAAAACATTCTCTTCCCGGTCCTCTGTCTTGCATTGACTACGCTTGGCTTGTCACCGCTGCTCTGGCCTCTCATCCTGTGCTTCTTCTTCGTCCAGGGTGTGCTCCTGGCCCAGATTCTGCGCGGAATGCGCAATTATCCTGTCGATCTGCTCCAGGCAGCCCAGAATCTCCAGATCAGCGGATGGCTCTGGTGGAAGCGCGTTCTTCTGCCCGGTCTGGCCCCTGCCCTTCTGGAAGCCATCAGTACGGCCTCCATGACAGGCTGGACGATTCTGATCCTGGCGGAACGCTCTTCATGGACCTTGCGGGGGCGCGATGGCAGTGGAATTGGCGCCTATGTGGCCCATGCTATCGAAATCGGCGATCTTCCCCGTGTCGTTCTTGGTGCTGCGGTTCTGACCCTGTGCATTGCCCTTGGTGAGATCCTTGTCTGGAATCCGTTGCGTCTGCAGATCCGGCGTCGCATTCAAACCTCTCAGAACTGACCATGGAGCCTGACATGCAGGAAATCCTGCTCTCGATCCGTAACTGTCTTCAGGTTTATCAGAAGGAGAGCAGTACCGATCTACCTGTGCTCGAAGGGGTCAGTTTCGACCTTCACGCAGGCGAAATCGTCGGGCTGGTAGGCCGTTCGGGGTCAGGCAAAAGCACATTGCTGCGTATCGCGTCCGGACTGATCCCGCCAAGCGGAGGTGAAATTATCTGGAAGGCCGCCCCCCTGACCGGGCCGACACCGGAAATTGCAATGGTCTTCCAGTCATTTGCGCTGTTCCCCTGGCTTACCGTACAGCAGAACATCATGCTGGGTCTGGAAGCCAAACGTCTGCCTCGTCTGGAATGCGAAAGACGCTGCGATGATATTATCGATCTGATCGGACTAAGCGGATACGAAAACGCCCTGCCCAAGGAGCTTTCCGGATCGATGCAGCAACGTGTCGGGTTGGCCCGTGCGCTGGTCATGCAACCCGATCTGCTGCTCATGGACGAACCTTTTTCCTCCCTCGATATGCTTACCGCGGAAAATCTACGCACTGATCTCATAGAACTCTGGTCAGAACATCGTCTGCCCACACGAGCCATGATGCTGGTAACGCATAATGTCGAGGAAGCCGTATTGATGTGCGACCGTATTCTGCTGTTTTCGTCCAATCCGGGGCGTGTCTCACATGAGCTGGTTGTGCCATTCCCGCATCCGCGTAATCGCGACCACGCCGAATTCAGACATTTTGTCGACCATATCTATACGCTTATGACCAAGCGGGCGCCTCTGGTTTCAGAAGCCAGCCTTGAAACTGGCGCACCAGCTCCGGCGCCACATCCCATGGCTCTTGTGCTGCCACCAATTCCTATCAACGTTCTAGTGGGCCTTCTGGAGAGTCTCGCTGGTGCTCCGCTCAACGGGCGCGCCGATCTCCCCCATCTGGCCGAGCGGTTGCAAATGGCTCTGGACGATCTCTTTCCACTCGGAGAGTCATTGCAACTGCTTGAACTCGCCGAGCTTGAAGACGGCGATATTCTCATGACAGAAGCTGGCATGCGCTTCGTTCAGGCCGACCAGGAAGAGCGACGTGAAATCATGCGCACAGCCCTGCTGCATCATATTCCGCTTATACGGTCGATACGTGCGGTCCTTGATGAACGTTCGGGTCACCGTACCGGCGCGGATCGGTTCCGTGAGGAGCTGGAAGCCACAATGTCGCCAGGCTACGCCGAACAGACACTCATGACTGCGACGAACTGGGCACGTTACACTGAGCTTTTTGACTTTGATGAGGAAGCCGACCAGTTCATGCTCGACCGGGAGGCCGGGGGATATTGACCCCCGGCCCGGCACCAGGTCAGGCAAGATGCAGGTCGTCAATCATCATGTCGGCACCATGACGCGCGAGCGCCATGGTCGGCGCATTGGTGTTTCCACTCGTGATATTGGGCATGATCGACGCATCGATCACGCGGAGATTTCCGATACCGTTCACGCGTAACCGACTATCGACCACGGCCCTGTCATCGGCTCCCATCCTGCATGTCCCGACCGGATGCCACATGGTGGTGGCAACCTGCCGAATCCATTGGGCAAGCTCTGCGTCACTCTGGCGCTCTATACCCGGAGCCACTTCTGACGTCAGGATACGTTGCAATGAAGGCTGGCCCATCACCTCACGCATATAGCGTACAGACTGAACAGCAAGATCGAGATCTTCTGCTTCAGCGAAGAAATTCGGGTTGATCCGGGGCATTGCGCGCGGATCGATAGAGTCGAGCGTGATACTCCCGCGGCTACGCGGTCGAAGAACCACGAGCTCGAAAGTCACGCCTGCTTGTTTACCGGCTGGACTCAACCCGTCTTCGGAAATGATCGGCGCATGATAGCACTGTATGCTCGGGTCAGCCGACAGATCCCGTGGATCGAAATAGGAAACTGTATCAATCGCATTGGTGGAAGCCGGCCCTGTCTTGGTTAGCAAATAACGCAGGCCTGTTTTCAAGGCGCCAAAACCTTGGGCAGAGCGCTGGTAACCGTAACCGTCACGACAGAATGCCTTGAGCGGCACGATCGGGTGATCCTGAAGATTCTGCCCCGTCTCAGGCGAGTCATGCTGCACCTGCACACCCAGATTTCTGAGCCGATCTGCCGCACCGACCCCTGAAAGCATAAGCATTTTGGGAGAATGTATTGCCCCTGAGCTGAGCACCACCTGCCCGGCATAAAGACGATAGCGCTTGCCGCGACTCACATATTCCACACCAGTCGCCCGACCCTGGTCGATCAGTATCCGGGTGACAGTCGCACTGGTTCGCAGCTCGACACGCCCGCTCCGTAAAGCCGGACGCAGAAAAGCATCCGCGGCACTGCATCGGCGCCCATCCGCATAATTGCCTTGTACCGGTGAGACACCACGCTGACTCGCCCCGTTATAATCAGGATTATATGGAAGGCCCGCCTCCTGAAAGGCTCTCAGGCACCCTGCATTGAGTGTATTGATCCCTCTGGGGAGTGATATCCTGAGAGGGCCGTCAATCCCGTGAAAGCTGTCATGGAATGTATCGTTGCATTCCTGCGCCCGGAAATGACGCAGCATGGTTTCAAAATCCCAGGATGCCTTATCGCCTGCGGCTTCCTGCCATTCGTTGAAATCCTTTGGCTGCCCCCTGACATAGCACATGGCATTGATCGAGGAACCGCCACCAACCACACGACCGGAACGATAGCGTTTTGCGGTACCGTCAAGCTGAGTCTGGGGGGCCGTATCATAAGCCCAGACATGCCAGTCTTTCTGGAGGATCTTGGCAAATCCGGCCGGGATATGGATGAGCGGATCGAAATCATTGAAGCCCGCCTCGAGCACTACGACAGAAGCCGTGCTCCTCTTGGCCAGACGACCGGCAACGACACAACCCGCCGCACCGGCACCAATAACGATAACGTCGCAGTTTTTTGCCCGTTTAGACATGGGACGTTCCTTATGGAAGATAAGCGGCACCTCGTTCCCCTTGGGGAACGGATGCATCAGGCAGGTGTCAGATCGGATAAGCGGTCGGCACGTCTCGCTGCGTTACCCATTGCCACTCGGTGAACTCATCGAGATTGGCAGGACCGCCAATTGTTGCCCCGTTACCGGAGGCACCCACACCGCCGAAAGGATTGACAACATCATCGCCGACGGTCTGCTCGTTGATATGCAAGAGGCCTACATGCAGGCGATCACCGATGCGCATGGCCCGCGCAATATCTTTCGAGAAGACTGATGCGGAAAGCCCGTAATCCGTCATATTTGCCAGGGTAACGGCTTCATCTTCAGTACTGAATGTCGTGACCACGGCAACAGGACCAAAAACCTCTTCATCGAAGGCCCGCATGCCTGGCCGTACGCCCGAGAGTACGGTTGGCTGATAGAATAATCCTTCACCCGAGCCACCGGCCTCAAGGACACCCCCCTGAGAAAGGGTCTCATCAACAATAGACCGTGCATGGTCGGCCTGGCGCTGGTTGATCAGCGGCCCGTTGAAGATTTCTTCAGAGACCGGATTACCGACTTTGATTGCACGTGCCTTATCAGCAAGCCTGTCGGTAAAAGCGCGCGCGATGCTCTCATGAACCAGTATGCGCCCCGTTGCCATACAGATCTGCCCTTGGTGCAGATAGGCACCCCAGGCAGCATTTGCTGCGGCAGCTTCAATATCCGCATCGTCAAGAACAATCAGCGGGTTTTTCCCGCCAAGCTCCAGAGAAACCTTCTTGAGATGCCTTCCGGCCAGTTGGCCAACAGCACGCCCGGCCCCGGTCGATCCGGTAAACTGGATCATCGCGATATGCGGATCGGAGCAAAGGGCCTCACCCACTTCGCCACCACCAGGCAGAACATGCAGCAGCCCTTTGGGCAGTCCGGCGAGTTCGAAGATACGGGCAATGACATGACCACCACAGATTGCCGTGCGCGGGTCAGGTTTGAGAATAACGCCATTACCCAGGGCAAGAGCGGGAGCCACGGCCCGCATCGCCAGATAGAGCGGAAAATTGAAAGGGGAGATAATTCCTATAAGCCCGCGAGGCTTGCGTCGGGCAAAGCTTGTCTGACCTTCCACGCTTGGCAGAACCAGCCCCTGCGCCTGCTCGGGCAGGGCCGCAGCCAGTCTGAGCGCCTTGATGGTGACCGCGATCTCGAAATTTGCTTTCATATGGGCGCCGCCGCCCTCGCGTATCAGCCACTGAGCCACCTCACTGGTCTGCTCAGCAAGTACTTCCGCTGCCTTTGCAAGGATATCGGCCCGCGCGGCAGGATCGGTCGCTGCCCATTGCTTCTGGATAATGCTGGCTGATTGGGCGGACTGGGCGACCTGATCAGGATCCGCCAGTGCAATCAGAGCAAGCTGATCACCCGTCGCCGGCTCCATCACCAGGGCAGTCAGCGTGCGCGGCTTCCATTCTCCGGTGAACAAGCATCCTTCGAGATGCGTGGCACCCAGAAACTCTCCGGTGTTTTTTTCGTGCTGTGAGGTCAAGGCATTTCTCCTTCTCTTGCGGAAAACATGCCGGGTTTGCTTATGTCATGGGAAAGACCATCTTGGTCGCTTTTCCAACCTTTTGGGTATAATGCCCAGATTACGGTGCTTTCATGCCGTACATGATCCCGTGACAAAGGTATCAAGATACTGTGATAGAGCTTCGCAAGCTGCGCTATTTTCTGGCCGTTGCGGAAGAGCGCAATTTTTCAGCCGCAGCAAAACGCCTCAACATGGCCCAGCCACCACTCAGCCGCCAGATCAGGGAACTGGAAGAGGAGCTTGAGGTTGACCTGCTGGATCGCCGGTCACGCCCGCTCACCCTGACACCGGCAGGACAGCTCCTCTGCGAACAGGCCAACCAGATCCTGAACCAGCATGAACGCCTCAGAACACTCATGGCGGATTTTTCCCGGTCGCAACGTCCCCGCCTGTCTCTGGGGATCGAGGCCTCGGCATTTCACCTGCGTTTGCCACATTTGATAAGGCATTATCGTCACGCAGCGCCCGGTGTTACGCTGACAATCAACGAAATGAACTCGGCCGAGCAGGTAGCAGCGCTGATTGATGGACGCATCGATATCGGTCTCGACCGAGCCGAAATTGTTGAACCAGACATCCGCAGCATCGTCCTGCGTGAAGAAAGGCTGGTACTCGCCGCTCCGACAGATTTCTCCTGCCTGCAAAGCGAATCCTTTGATCTGAACCGTCTGACCGAGGAGACGCTCATTCTCTATCCACGGGACAAAGGCCCGAACTACGCCCGTAAAACCCTGACACTCCTGAGGCGCCATGGTGTCATGGTCCCCAACCAGATTCTGGTTCAGGAAATGACGACAGCCCTGTCACTTGTTGCCGCGAAGATGGGGCTGTGTATCGTCCCTGTCTCAGCCCGGGCCATCGGCCATCCAGAGATACAGTTTCTCTCCACACAGCAACGCATGACATGCCCGGTCACCCTCAATATGCGAGCCGAGCCTCCTTCTGCCGCCATAACCCTGTTCCTCAGATCTCTCAGCGAGCTCTATATTGAATGGGGCTTTGGCGCCCTCACCTTCTAGAGCACGCACTAGAAGGTGCAGGTCGTCAATCATCATGAGGACAGACAGCCGGTCACAACCTACTGTGACAGATATCAGATGGTCCTCTTCTCAGCCACCTGTCTGGCTATAACCGTCCTGTCCGGATAATAAATCTGGGGCTTAGCCAGCTTTAGCCTCACTACCAACAACGGAAATATTAGGAATATTCCTGTTGTAGTTTTTTTCCAGATAGGGGCCGCCAGATTTAATTTCTATCGCGACAACAGAAATATCAGAGGAGTGAGATGATTTCAAAGCAAGCATCGCACTGCCATTGGTCCAGCGATAATTATCTGATTCTACTGCGTGCCAGCCTGTTAGATTCTCATCACTCAAGTGCTCGTCAACCGTGATAACTCTGTTTCCTTTGTAGATATGAATATTTCCTACGGACACTCCAAGCTCTCTTCTGTCATCCAAGAACGGCCCAATAACATCACATGGACGGCTCGAATTTGATATAATATTTAGACCGCCAAATTTTTCACAGATATGGAAGACATATTGATTATTATTTTGTCTTATCGGTTGATATACGGTTCCATTGTCAGTGACCAAACGAACATCGTGGTCCATCACCAATGTTGGACGTACGATATCTACCCCAGCTGTTTTGACGATTCTATTGTAGATAGGTTCGACCTTCGACTGCGACACCTCTAGACAGGCTGCTGCATCCTTCTCCCATGAGCAAACTCCTCTGGTACCAAATGTAACCAGATTGCCAATCTGCGAGAAATTACTCCGGTTTCCTGTATCAAGATAACTTTCTGAAAGAGCGCCCTCTGCATAGACGATTGAGTGGCCATCGGTTTCTACATGATAGACAGTATAGTCTACTTTGCTCTTATCATAGGTAACATTCAATCCATTTACGAGCATACGCGAAGGAATGAAAAAACCGTCGATATACATGCAGTGCTCAGGGGTAACCCACAAATCCTGAAGGGGAAGCTCGTCCCCGAGCGCATTTGGCGCAAAATGGACAAGATAGCCCGCTTCATCATCGTATCTGGAGCTCTTAACAGTGTTGCGCTGAGCACCGACCCACTTCACCGCCTTCTCGATATTCTGCCCGGTTTCCGGGTCCCAGCAGATAATGACATCCCCTATTCGCAGATTTTCCACAGCAACCAGACCATTGACTGTGAGTATGTTTGTGCCTTCAAGAAAACAGGTAAGAGTGATTGATTTCCCAAAGTAGCTGAACTCATTGATGCTATACGAACCCGCCAGCTGTATACTTGCAGCGCTGGTACCAGCGTAGACAGTAAGTAAACCATCCGAAGTGATATTGGCTGAGGTTATGTTGCCAGACAGAAACGGAAAGTCAATTGTTCCATGTGGCCTGAGTATGCCACTAACCAGAGCGCTGGTGCTGGCAAGGGAGATTGTCCCTCCACTATTGATCAACGCACCCGTTTCCACCGATCCTGACGAAACGTATTCGACCGCGCCATTACCAATAACATTGCCTGATCCGGTAGCCCCGTTACGAAGCACGAGTGTTCCACCACTGGACAGATAGTTTTTGTTGGCCGTTCCTGCTGCCGGTGCACCATTGACGGGTGTAGTATAAGCCCAGCCTGCGGCAACGATGGTACCGCCACTACCAACGGTGTTTCCAGACGCGTTACCGCCATTGGATACTGTCAATACGCCGCCAGCTTCCACATTGTTTGATAGTATTGTACCGCCAGCAGAGGTGTACCAAGGAGAGCCTGTCCCGGTCGTAACACCGGCAGTCACAGTCCCTCCGCTCACCGCCAGATTAGCAGCGGTCCCGCCACTTCTGACAAAAACACTACCTCCACCATTCACCGCCCCTGAAGATAGTATTCCTGAGCTTACTGCTATGTATCCCCCATTAATTACACTGGCATCGCTAATTGTACCATTGTCCGATACGAGACCTGAACCACCATTTGATATCACTACATTCGACACAATACCACTTGTGGATGCAATAACAGTTCCAGCAGCAGACACCTGTACATTTACTACAGTTCCTCCAGAAGCTATTTCCGTACCCCCACTGGAAACAACAACGGTTCCGCCATTTTCTGCCGTATCATTATAGCCCACGCCCGATTGGTAAAGGAGAATACTTCCCCCTGACTGCGCTGTGGCATTATAGCTGGTCCCACCAGGGCCGTTGGAGAGTACACCACCACTACTGACCTTGGCGTCGTAGCTAACACCACGACTCAGTACCATTGTCCCGCCATCCGAGACAAAAGAATTACTCAGAACACCTGGTGGAGGAGCACCGTTGGTTGGCGTTGCGTAAGACCAACCATTGGCTTGCAAGGTCCCGCCACTGCCGACAGTATTGTCAATACCAGTGCCACCGTTGGAAACAACAAGATAGCCGCTGGAGACAACATTAGCCGAGACAACAGTTCCTCCCGAAGAAGAATACCAAGGACTTCCAGTTCCCGTCGTTTTGCCGACAATGAGCGTTCCGCCACTCAACAAAGGCTCAACTGCAGTACCTGCTTTGGCAACCTCTCCGGTGCCTCCCGAGGCAATGGTACCACCTGAATACAGACCTTGGGAAACATAAAGATACCCATTGGTCAGTACAGTTCCCCCGCTCACCAAACCGCTGTCGATGACAAGCGCGGTACCACCATTCGATATTACTGCATTAGAGACAACACCACTTGTCGACGCTAGGACCGTTCCACCAGCTGATACCTGCGCATTTGCAACAGTTCCTGATGAAGCAATTTCTGTCCCCCCACTGGAGACCAACAGCATTCCTCCAGGTTCTGCATTATCATTATATCCAATACCAGAGTTATAAAGGACGACACTCCCTCCAGATTGCGCAGAGGCATTATAGCTACGACCATAGCGGGCAACCATCAACACGCCACCGTCTGAGACGATATTATCTTTTGCGGTCCCCAGATAAGTACTTGTACCGTTGGAAAACCCGCTAACCGCTATCGATCCTCCACTTTCAACTATATTGCCGGATGCCACGCCGGAGGCCGATATTACGACTTTACCACTATTGGTAATAACGTTGGAAATTACAGTGCCACCAGCAGATAGATACCATGGAGAACCGGTTCCAGTAACGAGTCCCGCAGTTAGCGTGCCACCGACTATAGAATTTCCAACTACAGTTCCCGCAGAATATACCGCTGCACCACCACCCAAATTTATTGTGCTGGCCGATAGTATGCCGTTGCTTACATTTATATACCCACCACTCATTATTTCACTTGCACTGACAAGTCCATTATTTATTACAATAGCCGACCCACCTTGCGAAATAACGGCATTATTGACAGTGCCGCTCGTGGTAGCGACCAAAGTACCACCAGCAGATACCTGCGCACTTGCAACGCTTCCCGACGAAGCAAATTCGGTACCCCCTGAGGAAACAACAATTGCACCTCCGGCTTGCGCGCTGTCATTATACCCTACGCCTGTAGCGTAGAGGACAACACTCCCACCAGATTGCGCCGTAGCATTATAACTTTTACCACCACGGCCAGCAGACAGGACACCTCCACTCGATACAATTGCTCTCTGAGAAACACCGCTGTTCAAAACAACGGTTCCACCCTCAGAAATTGAAGTATCGGTTGCACTCCCGACCCAACTAGACCAACCGCTCACTACCATTGTACCGCCAGCACCAATGGTGTTTCTGGTAGAAATACCTCCTATATTTATAACTATCTTTCCGCCGGAAGAGACAATTGTATTATCAACCGTACCGCCGGAAGATACATAAGTCGGGATACCAATGGTAACGGCACCAGCCGTTATTACCCCCCCATTATCCACCACACTTGAAGTAACAACCCCAGGATTTCGAACAAAAATACTTCCATATACCTGCAAATCCGACGTTACACCGGAACTTACTTGCTGAGATACTCCAGAAGATACTACGGACATGTTATTTTCCTTATCCCGTTGTTGCAAATCCAAACAAGAATTATAGTATCTTATCTGGGGTGGCGGTTAACTTCTTTACTCACTCTCCAAAAAGCCTATTCAAATATGACTATAAATAGGATAGTATATTTTGTTAATGCGCATCATTGATATTGAATACTTTTATTTTATTCAAATAAATGCTTTGTTATACTATAATGCATTATAAAAGTGCTTGGGTTTATTATCTCCCTCATGTTTGCTTTGTCGTATGAAAACAAATATCTCTTCTTAATAAAAAAAATCAATAGCTTGGCCATTACTTATTGTGACCTCACATAAAATTTTTTTTTGTAATAGATTTTCATCCATTTGTTTAAAAAAATAATTTATGAGCCATATGCCAGATTGATAAAGATTTCTTGTCTTTGTCTCTTCTTGCCCTACTATAAGAGCGATAATTTATATTAGGTAACCACACATCATAACGTGACATGCTGAAGTGGAACATTGTGGATGTTCGCGCTAACCCATAGGGTTTCAGCTTGTTGTCATTCATTCTAATCGGGAGCAAACCCTGCTCAGGATTTGGTCAGAAATACCGTTATCCTGATCAATACTATCTCCCTACCGTCATAACCCGCTCGGTCAAATTACTCAGTAAGCTTTGTATTGAATGGACCTTAGCGCTCTCACATTCCGGAGCGCGCACCGGAAGCGGAAACAACCAGTTTCACGCTTCCGGTGCATCTCCTCAGACCTTGAGGCGGTCGCGATACATCTTGCGTGCCTTGGCTACTTTTGGCGCCACAACCGCGCTGCAGTAAGCTGTTTCAGGATTACGGGCGAAATAGTCATGATGTTTTTCCTCCGCCTCCCAGAACACTGCCGGGCCTGAAATTTCCGTTACGATTGGATCAGGCCAGATTCCGGAAGCCGCGATCTCCTGCGTGACTTCACGGGCAGTCACCTCCTGCGCCGGATCAAGAGCAAAAATAACCGAGCGATACTGCGTGCCGACATCATTGCCCTGACGGTTGAGCTGGGTCGGATCATGCGTGGTGTAGAATACGCGCAGCACGTCAGCAAAACTGATTTCCTGCGGATCGAACACAACCTGCACAACTTCTGCATGGCCTGTACTCCCGGTACAGACCTGCTCGTAAGTCGGACCTTCACGATGGCCGCCAGCATAGCCCGGCCGTGCCGATCTGACGCCACGTAGCCCGGTAAAGATAGCCTCGGTACACCAGAAGCAACCGCCTCCGATCAGGGCTTTTTCAAGATGGGTTTCAGTCATGGCAGGCCTCGTTTTCAGACATCAGCGATAGACTGATGTCACTGGTTCACAACAGGAAGATAGATACTGCTCGCCTGCGCCCCACCGCGGGAGATCGAATGTGTCGCCGCTTTGTAATCGGCAGGCTTGGCCTCAAAGAGGTTCGAGACATAGGTTTGGGGATTGCGGTCGTAAAGGGGGAACCACGAAGACTGGATCTGTACCATGATACGATGGCCGGGCAGGAACACATGATTCACTGCTGGCAGTGTGAATTTGTATTCCTCGACCCTGTTCGCCGGAATGGCCTCTGGCCGGGCAAAATCATGACGGTAGCGCCCGCGGAAGATATCCATGGACACGGCAAGCTCGTAGCCGCCCATCTCCGGCCTGTCTGCCGTGATACCGGGATAGACGTCAATGATCTTGACCACCCAGTCAGCATCAGTACCGGTGGTCGCGGCAAACAGATCGGCTGTCGGGACGCCTGAGACACGGACCGGATGATCGAGAACCGGCGTCTGATAGGTCAGAACATCGGGACGGGATTCAGCGAAACGCTGATCCGATACGAGCCAGGGTTTCCAGCGTGCGCCATCGGCAAAGCTGTATGGACGTGTCATGAAGGGCACAGGATGCGCCGGATCGGAAACATAACTGTCCGTTCCCGGTTTCGCCCGCTCAAAGCCGAGACCATTGCCTTCTCTCAGATAGAGACGTTCGCCTGTTCCTAGGCAACTGTCACCGCAATTACCAAGCCAGCCACGCAAATGATCCCAGCGATTGTCACCGGTATTGTAGATGATGGCATCATCAAAATTGACCTTGGCACTTCCCGGCTTCAGATACTGGTCAAAAAACGGACGCATGACGTGCGCGCGATACCAGAGCGCCGTATCTCCATTGAAATGTAACGGACCAAGGCTCGATCCGTCGTAATTCACCCCACTGTGACGCCAGGGCCCCATGACGAGAATATTCGGCACCTTGGGATGATCCTTGCGCAAAGCCATCCAGCTATGGATTGCCCCCCACATGTCTTCCTGATCCCACAGGCCTTGCTCCCAGATAGTGGGGACAGTGAGAGGATGCTTTGCCAGCAACTTGTCGAGCGCCTGATCCTGCCAGAACGCATCATAGGCCGGGTGAGCCTTCATACGCTGCCACCAGGGAAACTGGTCCAGGCCAGCCTTGGTGGCAAAGTCACCGGCGGAGCCCGCCTGCAGGAAATTGGTGTAGTCATCGGCATCACGACGGGGGATGGCATCGCCTTCACCCTTCTTCGTCATCTGCATCGTGAAATAATCGAAACTGCCCTGACGGAAGGCGCCGTAATGGTACCAGTCATCGCCCATCCAGCCATCCACCATCGGGCTCTCCGGTGCCGCCACCTTGAGCGCAGGATGCGGATTGAGCAGCGCCATCACGACGGTCCAGCCTTCATAGGATGACCCGGTCATGCCTACACGGCCATTACTCTGCTTCACATTCTTGACAAGCCAATCGATCGTATCCCATGCGTCAGTCGTATCATCGGTCTTGCTCGGGTTGAGCGGGCCGATAGGCGGGCGCGTCATGACATAATCGCCCTCGGAGCCATACTTGCCGCGCACGTCCTGAAAAACACGGATATACCCGCCATCGACAAACACCCCGTCACCCTGGGGCAGCAGGTTGCGCATTTCAGCAGCCCCGGATACGCGTTCGGCGCGCTGCGATGCATGATACGGGGTACGTGTCAGCAGGATGGGAGCTTCGTGATCCTTCGCCGCTTTTGGGATGACGATGACGGTGTGCAGCTTCACCCCGTCGCGCATCGGAATCATGACATCCTGCTTTATATAGTCATGTCCCGTATCAGGCATCTGTATATGGGCCGGAATATCCGAGCCCTGCTGGACCATATCCGGTGTGACAGCTGGACCATTGGCTGTTTGCGCCAGAGTCTGGGACGCACCGAGCAGACAGGTCGTCAACAGCAACAAAGATCGGGACAGATTTCCAACGCGCACGCAGTGATTTCCTTGATAAGCCTAACAGTGCCGCGATGATTGAACAGACTCTCCCTTGCGGCAAGCGATTGGCCACGTTATTTCGCACAAGGTAATAAAAATGCGCCTATGGGCCACTTGCTATTGCATTTCATGCGCAACACGCCCGCTTCCTCCAGCAGTTCCGGAACCGTATCATGCCTGCCTATCGTTCCCGCACCACCACCCACGGCCGCAACATGGCCGGTGCCCGCGCGCTCTGGCGCGCCACAGGCATGACGGACAAGGATTTTGGCAAGCCCATCATCGCGGTGGCAAATTCCTTCACGCAGTTCGTACCAGGGCACGTGCATCTCAAGGACATGGGTGCTCTGGTGGGCGGCGCGATTGCCGAAGCCGGTGGCATTGCACGTGAGTTCAATACTATCGCCGTTGATGACGGCATTGCCATGGGCCATGGCGGCATGCTGTACAGCCTGCCCTCACGCGAACTGATTGCTGACTCGATTGAGTACATGGTCAACGCCCATTGCGCCGATGCGCTGGTCTGCATCAGTAATTGCGACAAGATCACACCGGGCATGCTCATGGCGTCTCTGCGCCTGAATATTCCGGTCGTGTTCGTCTCGGGCGGCCCGATGGAAGCAGGAAAGCTCGACGGTCCAGGCATCAACCGCAAGCTCGACCTCGTCGATTCAATGGTGGCTGCTGCCAACCCGAAAGTTTCGGATGCTGAATCCGAAGCGATCGAACGCTCGGCCTGCCCCACTTGCGGCTCCTGCTCGGGCATGTTCACCGCCAATTCCATGAACTGCCTTACCGAAGCCCTGGGCCTCTCCCTGCCCGGCAATGGCAGCCTGCTGGCTACCCATGCCGACCGCCGAGAGCTGTTTCTCGAAGCCGGCCGCCTTGTCGTCTCCCTCGCCCGTCGCTGGTACGAACAGGATGATTCCACGGCCCTGCCACGAAGCATCGCGACGAAAGCCGCGTTCGAAAACGCCATGACACTCGATATCGCCATGGGCGGGTCGACCAATACCGTACTGCATCTTCTGGCTGCGGCACGTGAGGCCGGGGTCGATTTCCACATGGCCGATATCGACCGCCTGTCACGCAAAGTACCCAATCTGTGCAAGGTCGCTCCCGCAAAAGCGGACGTGCATATGGAAGACGTGCATCGTGCAGGCGGCATTCCCGCCATTCTCGCCGAGCTTGATCGCTGCGGCCTGATAGATACGACAGCACACACGGTCCACGCTCCGAGCATGGAAGAGGCATTGAGGAAATGGGATGTGCTCGAAGGCGACGAGCAGGCAAGAACACGTTTCCTCGCGGCTCCGGGTGGCGTGCGCACCACGGAGGCTTTCTCCCAGTCAAGCCGCTATTACGAGCTTGATACGGATCGCAAGAATGGTGTGCTGCGTGACCGTGCCCATGCCTTCTCGCAGGATGGTGGTCTGGCTGTGCTGTATGGCAATCTGGCAGAGGCCGGTGCCATCGTGAAAACCGCGGGTGTGGTTGACAGCCTCCTTACCTTCACCGGGCGGGCCAGGGTATTCGAAAGCCAGGAAGATGCCGTTGCCGGAATTCTGGCCAACAGGATCGTCGACGGAGATGTGGTGGTCATCCGCTACGAAGGACCCAAGGGCGGACCGGGCATGCAGGAAATGCTCTATCCGACCAGCTATCTCAAATCAAAAGGTCTGGCCGAAACCTGCGCGCTCATCACCGATGGGCGTTTCTCGGGGGGAAGCTCGGGGCTCTCGATCGGTCACATCTCTCCGGAGGCCGCAGAAGGCGGATTGATTGGTCTGCTTGAAGAGGGCGACCAGATCGAAATCGATATTCCGAACCGCGTTCTGCGTGCACTGGTTGACGATTCAATTCTGGCACAGCGCCGCAAGCGTATGGAAGCGCTCGGGAATGACGCCTGGACTCCAGACCGCGTGCGTGAAGTCTCTCCGGCGCTGCGCGCCTATGGGTTGCTTACCACCAGCGCCGCCAACGGCGCTGTACGCGACCTGAGCCAGATCACGAAATGCTCCTGAACAAAACGATAGTGCATCCGGGAGGCCGCGTGCTTCCCGGCGGCTCTACCGGGCAGAATTCATAGAACCAGGCCCGACCATCTGGCGACTTCTCTGAGCCGGATCTGAACACCACAATCCGTCATTATTGTAGACCGACATACCTGCAACCGCAGCTTCCAGGACGGGGAAGAACATGCTGCGGATCCGGACCCGTTCCGCTGTGATATGACAATCGGTATCGAGATGTCGCAAACATGTCACCCATTATTGCGCTTTGTCGTGGCATGAAATGACGTCTTCCCAGAGCGGGAGTGTCTGCCCCTCCAGCGTCAAGAGTATTAACATGCAGCGTCGTTCGATTCCCCACACCCAGTCCATGACAGGACGTCGGGATATCCTTCTGGGTCTGGGCGCGCTGGTATCCTGCGGAGCGGCGCCTGTCGTCACAATGACGGAAAAGGACACGCCAGCATGCGACAGCGGACTCAAACCCGGAGGCGGTGACCGACAGGGAAAGTTTGATGCTGATGGTAAACCGCGCTTCTGGCCGGGAAACACGATCATTTGCCCCTTTGGATCGTCACACCCGCTGGCACAAGCCATGCTGGATATGAATACCCTGATTCAGCGCGACTGGTCAGCCTATATCACGCCCACGCCGCCATCGAGTTATCACATGACTGTTCTGGGAGGGGTCGATGCCGAACAGGTCGCAAAGGCGAACTGGCCCGAAGGGATCAGAACCACAACGTCAATCACTGATACGACACCAATTATCCGTGACCGTCTGGCGGTAAAACGGTTCGATTTCCCGGATAAGATCGAAATGGAGATCGATGCTGACCGCTTTCATGCACCTCTTGTCGGAGTACCGCTACGGCCTTCCAGCCCGGCAATGGCGACCTCGCTTTATGATCTCCGCCGCCAGCTTGCAGAAGTAATCGGCTTTCATCCCGACAATCTCATGTCTTTCATGTTCCATGCCACATACGGATATAAAATCCGTCATGTGCCACGTTCCCTGAAAGATGTTCTGCGCAGAGAAGTGCACAGCTGGAGACGTGATTATGCCGAAAAGCTCGGTACGATTATTGTTCCGGCCCCGGTCTTTTGCAGCTTCGAGACAATGTTCGCCTTCACGCCTCTGCTTGCCTTACAGCGTAACATCTGAATTCAGCCCTACCCTGCGACAGGCAAGGTCGCAGGATAGGGAGAAAGATGGGAGCTTGGCGTCACTCAGTAGGTGAAGGAAATACTTCCGAGAAAGGTGCGTCCGACAGAAGGTGTGGCTCGATCGCTGAACAGGTTGGAGTAATTCAGACGATTGGCCAGATTGTACCCATTCAGCGCAAGACGCCAGCGGTGGCCGACCATATGTGAGACCATAGCATCCCATTCTGTCGTATGGGGCACGCGCGCCGTATTGGCCGCGTCGAGCCACACAGAGTCACGCCATGTCAGACCGCCACCAAAAGTCAGGTTCCAGGGCTTGTCAGGGGCAATCGTATAAGTGCTCCAGATTGTTGCCATGTTCTTCGGTGCGTACTGGATACGCTTGCCGATATCAGCCGCTGTGAGAGAGCCTGTCGTTGTCGCATCGTAATAGGCATATGTACCGATCAGACTCCAGTTACGCGTGATCTGACCGGACAGGCTCAATTCGACACCCTGATTACGCTGAGTATCGCTTGATGAAGAAACGCTTCCGGTCGAGGGATCTGTCATGAGCGCATTGCCTTTTTCCAGCCGGAAGAGCGATGCCGTCGCACCCAGTCGCCCATGCAGAAACTGCTGCTTGATTCCGATCTCGTAAAGGCTCGCCTTTTCAGGGCTGAAACCCTGTGTCGAAGTCTTCAGTGGTTCCGAGCTGTTCGTCACATAAAGGCCAAGCGGCGTCGTTGAACGCGCCCAGTTGAAATAGACCATCGTGTTGTCGCTGGGCGTGTACATAAGGCTTACAGTTGGATTGATGGTATTCTGCTGTTGCGACAACCGTGTATCGGCCGCTGTTGCCCCCTCTGTTGCTGCGTAATGGCTGTTCCAGTGATCCCAGCGGAAGCCCCCGCGGATGGAGAACCACGGCGCCAACCACATCTGCTCGGAGAGAAACGCCCCCACATCAGTGGCATCACCCGTTTTGTAGAGCTTGCGTCCCGCTCCGCCTGACAGATTGACCAGATCATACTGATATTGGCCTGGCCCTCCCAGCAACAGCCCCGGCTGAACGTGTGAAGGGTTGACCATACTGGTTGTATCCGTACGAGTGCCATTAACCCCGTTGAAATTATATGCGTAATTGGTTCGACGGTCGTAGATATGCTCGACATCCCAGCCCGCGATAACCTGATGGCGAATGAAGCCCGTCCTGAAATTGGCACGGGCGGAAAAAACGTTCTGCACAGACCAGTCATTCTGCTGATAGGGCTCAGGGCCACCCAGATGCCCACGACGGTTGATCTGCGCCTGGGACGGATTGGTAAAAAACAGTTTCTGACAGGTCGCATCGCAGCCCGGCTGTGATGCCGAGAAATAACGATCATAAAGTCCGCCACGGAGATCGTCGGAGATTGTCAGATGACTGCTGATCTCGGAATTCAGGCGTGCTGTGAGCATATTCACATTGGACACATCCTGATCATAATTGGTGCCGTACCAGCTATGGCGGTTCAGCCCGTATTCCGTGGCCGGGCGACCGATCTTGCTGCCGGGTCTGGTAATGACCGGGACACCGTAATCGGGGATACGATTATCGGATTGGTGGAAATATTCCAGCGTAAAGCTGGTCTTCTTGCCGAGCCCGAAACCGATTGAGGGCGCCAGTCCCCAGCGATGGGAGTAGATGTTGTCGCGGCCAACAACGTTGTTCTCGTTACCCATGCCGGTAATACGTACGGCCGTGGACTCACCGATCTGTTTGTTCACATCAAGTGTGCCGCGATAATATTCGCCAGACCCGCCGGAAAACTGGGTGTTATAGGTATCCCCCAGATGCGCCACCCTAGTTACGATATTGATTGCGCCCCCAGTCGTACCGTTGCCGAATACCTCTGATGAGGGTCCCTTGATGACAGAAATATGGTCGTAATCGAAACTGTCACGTGTATAGACGCCAAAATCGCGCAACCCGTTTTCATAAATATCGTTCTGGGCCGCAAAGCCGCGAATCAGAAACTGATCGCCCGCCATACCTCCCTCGCCCTCACCGACCGAGGCGGTGATGCCTGGCACATTGCGTAGCGCCTCATCCAGCGATTTGACATTCTGCTGCTGCATCAGGATCTGCGGAACCGCATTGACAGTCTGAGGCGTGTGCATGATGTCTTCGGGCATACGGCCCAGACCGATCGGCTCGTGCAGGATGTTCATCGCCGCGCCATGAACAATGAGATGTTCATCTCCCCCGTCCTGCCGGGTTGCTCTCGCCTTTTCAGCCCTTTTTCTTTTGGCAGGGTCCTGAGTGTCTTCCCTCGTTTTCTTTCGCTGGGTCGCGCTCTCCTCACCTTGCGCCGTATGGGCATAAGCAGCCGTGCAGGCGAAGGTCATGCCGACTAACAGTGATACCGAACATGAAGGACGAACCCATTTTACCGACAAGCGCAATCTCCATAGAAAAGATGAGGACTCAGTCTCTGAATTGAGAATGATTCCTATCTTTCACAACAAAGTGTTGCAACCACCTCTCAATTGCATCTATGCGCTTTATGTCTTTGTGTTGCTACAATGCGACACTCAATTTCTGATGTTCTTACAGGTTTTTCACTTCATTCCGGCCGGATCCGGAATGTTTCACAACACTTTCATCTGGTTTTTCTGCAAGACTACGCAAGAAACGCTGTTTTCTGCGCTGTGCTCACGTCTGGCTGGATAGGCTCAGATCCCTGAGGCGCGCAGCTACCCGGTCGAGTATTGTGACTGCCCGACCGGTCTGGTGCGTAGCGAGCTGACGTTGCATGGCAAGCAGAATATCGGAGGTCGCATCGATGACCGCCTTGTCCCACCAGTCATAGGCTTCCTCTTCCCGACCCATGGCACAAAGGGCAGTCGCATAGTTATGCTGCCCTCGATAATCTCCTCCCTCAGCCGAGCGACGATACCAGTCCAGAGCAAGTTTGGGGTTTCGGGGCGTATGCCATCCTTCCTCGATAAATCGAGCCAGGAGATTCATTGACTTCGCGTGTCCACGCTCTGCCCCACTACGAAAAAGAGCAAGAGCACGAGGCAGGTCAACCTTCATACCGATGCCGCGCATGGTCATGATTGCAAGATTGTAGTTACCCCACAAATCACCAAGTGCCGCGGCTCTAGCATAGGCTCTGGCAGCAGCATCAAGATCGACAGCTCCTCCCCAGCCAAAATGGCAGCAACGCCCCACCATATTATGGGCCGGAGCATAGCCGGCAGCAGCAGCAATCTCATACCATCGTCGTGCACGTTCCGGATCAGGAGGAAGATAAATGCTTTTCAGCAGAATATCACCCCATAGCACCTGGTCTGCCACATGACCCTGCATGGCACGAATACGAATAGCGTTGATCTTATCGGGCAATTCAGGAACAGGGCGCCTAATCTTGCGCCGTTCTTGCGCTGAGAACGATAACAACTTCAAAATTTGCGCAATCATCAACCCGGTCTGTCAAATGAGATGGCATTTCCTGATCAGTTTCTCAGGGTGCAATAATGATAATAACTCGCAATACCACCCATTCCAATCCTGAATGCAAACAAGGTCCCATCCTGCCCCGTTCGCATCGCACGTGTTGCCAAAAGGTAACTGCTCCCCAAATGAGAACAGAAGAAACAGCCAGCCGCTGGCAGGAATTTCAGTTTCTACAAGCTACCGATTGTTCCGATATGTCGATTATCTGTTCCTGTTTCTGTTTCTGCTCATCTCACTTCGTACAATTTCTTTACCTCGGAATTTCCAGAACAGAACGACCACCTTGCAGCCATAGCTTATTGCAAGAAAGCAGGTGCGAGAAAGCTTCGTCCCACGACGCAGGTTAGTTCCATCAAATTGGCAATTGTAACGAAAAGTTTTCCGATTGCATCGGAAGCTTGTCTTTATATTTCCTAACGAAACGATTATCCGCTTGTTAAGAGTGATTATCATTATCTCTATATAACGGATAAAATGTTTTGAGCTACAGGATCAATCGGTGTCGCGTGCTGACACTCGGAACATGTCTGGCCTTCCTGCCATCCTCCTTTGCTTTGGCGGCAACAGAAAATCCGGCCTCGGCGGATGGAGCGTCTTCGCTCTCATCTTATCCGAAAAAAAACCGACATAGACATGGTCATGGAAAAACTGCCCATCATGACAGCTCTCACACAAAGGGTGAGAAAGTCGGCCGGAATGATACTGCCCGACCAGTCGAACACATTGATGTACGCTCGCGACTCTGGGAAAAAGGCAGTTACACGATCTCGGAAACCAGTACCTCGACCGGCCTGCCCCTGAGCCTGCGCGAAACGCCACAGACAGTCACTGTGATTTCGCGTCAGCTTATGGACGACCAGCAGATCAACACCCTTGATGACGTGCTGGGTACGGCTCCGGGTATCTCATCCTATTCGAACGACAATGCAGGCCGTACGACTTATCGCGCACGCGGCTTCGACATCACCAACTACAAGATCGATGGCATGCAGATCGACGCCTCTGCAAGTTTCGGCGGTGTCGGCTCCTCGATGAATATGGATCTGTACGAAAACGCCCAGATTGTTCGCGGTGCCAATGGATTGCTCGGCGGTACAGGAGACCCTTCAGCCACGATCTATCTCCAGAGAAAAGCGCCGACAAAGACGTTTTCTGCAAGCGGACTGCTGCGATTGGGCAACTGGAACGAGCGCCGCGTGATGGCTGATATCAACGCGCCAATCACCCGGTCCGGCTCGATCCGAAGCCGCTATGTCTTTTCCTGGGATGACACCGACACGTTCCGTGTCCGGGAACACGTCAACCGCATTGGCGCCTTGGCCAATTACACGATGGATCTCTCGACACGAGATACGCTCAATTATGGTTTCCAGTATGAGCGCACACGTAATGATGGTGCATCCTGGGGCGCCAACGTACCCATCTGGTTCGCTGATGGTTCACCTGCCAACCTGCCGCGCAGTACCAATCCGGTTGCAAACTGGAGCACCGCTCTGCGTGACCAGTACACTGCCTTCGCCAATTACGATCACAGTCTTGGCGGAGAGTGGCATCTCAAAGTCGGCTATATGCGAACCGAGGGCGGCTCCTACAGCAATCTTGGCATTGCGAAGGTCAATAACGCGGCCAGAAATGTCGGTGGCTATGCCGGATTCTTCAATCAGGATGGCACTGGTGGCTATCTGAATGCCCTCCACTCTGAATATCACGATTCACGCGATAATGCCGATGTGCATATCGGAGGGCCGTTTCGGGCCTTCGGCCATACGCATCAGCTTGTATTCGGGTTCAACGGCTACAACGACACCCTGACGACCTATAGTTTCAGCAAGGCACTGGGCAATTGTTCGATTGCCGGTGTGGCTCCCTTCAATGGCTGCCAGTACCGCGCAACAGGTCTGCCCATTGCAAACTGGCGCACCTGGAATGGCGATTACCCCAATTACCAGACCCACCGTACACGGGCACGTCAGGTCGACGTGACACGCAATTATGGCGCCTACGCTTCAGGCCGATTTGTACTCGCAAAGGGGCTGTCACTCATCCTGGGCGGGCGCGTTAGTACCTATGAAGCCTATAGCGGCACTTATACGACGGCAAATGTCTATTCCGGCCAGAGTGGCACGGGACGTCAGAACGCCGTCCTTACGCCTTATGCTGGTGCCGTTTACGACTTCACAAAAAATCTTTCCCTGTATGGCAGCTATACGAATGTCTACACGCCACAATCCCAGCTGCGCGACATCGATAATCAGCCCCTCGCCCCGGTTACCGGGCGAAGCTACGAAACGGGCATCAAAGGGGCCTTCTATGGTGGCCGTCTGAATACCACCCTGGCTTTCTACCTGAATCAGCAGAACAATGTGGCACAGGCAACTGGTGCAACCAACTTCCAGACCGGTGAGTCAGTTTATGAATCTGTCAATGGCGTAAAAACAAAGGGCATCGATTTCGATGCCTCGGGCGAAATCCTTCCCGGATGGAACGTACTGTTTGGCTATAGCTATCTGGATGAACAGGGTCTGAGCTATCGTCAGGATCCCCGTCATCTCGTGCGCCTTACCACCAGCTATACATTTCATGGACGCCTGAAAAACCTGACGATTGGCGGCGGCGTATCAAGTCAGACGACGACGCAATGGGCCACAAATCCCGGACGCCCACTGGGTAAAGGCAAATACGACTCTTCGAATCTCAGCGTGAATGGCTACACACTGGTCAATCTGATGGCTCGCTATCGCCTGATGAAATGGCTCGACCTGACAGGCAACATCACCAACCTTACAGACAAGAGCTTTGTACGTCAGGCCGGATTTTATGATGGTATGATCTACGGTCAGCCCCGGACATTCAGCTTTACGCTACGCGGGCATTATTGATCGGCTCGGAGCGGTCCTGACGGGCCGCTCCGGAACCTCGAGAAACTCAGGATCCCGAAAGACGGTTCAGAGCCGCCGCAAGGCGAGTCCGATCATGGGTGAAGCTGTTCAGACGCTCCCGGTTCTCCTCAACCACTTCCGGTTTGGCACGTGCCACAAAATCGGCATTGCCGAGCTTGCGTTCGACCTTTTCGATCTCCTTGCCGAGGCGATCGATTTCCTTTTCCAGACGCTGGATTTCGGCTCCGATATCAATGAGCCCTTCCAGCGGCAGAACAAGCGTTGCCTCGTCAATAATTGTCAGAGCAGCTGCCTTGGGGGGCTCACCTGTCAGTGCGGAAACCGAAGCCACCCGCGCCATACGACCGATGACCGCTGCCCAACGCTCCGCCCGCTCCATTGTCTGTCGGGAAGCATCGCGCAGCAGCACAGGCACCATCTGGGCCGGCGGGATATTCATTTCAGAACGGATTGTACGGATTTCGCCAATAAGGCGAATGACCCAGTCCATTTCTGCTGAAGCCTGTGCAGCCTCTGTGGGCTGAGACAGGGCCGGCCAGGAAGACTGCGCAACACTCCCACCATAGCCGAAAGACTGCCAAAGCTCTTCAGTCACAAAAGGAATGACCGGGTGCATGATCTGTAAAATCGTACCCAGAACATGCGCGGTCACCGCACGGATTTCGGCCTGTTCAGGCGTGTTCTCTGCGGCAAACGCAGGTTTGGCGAGCTCAAGGAACCAGTCGCAGAAAACGTTCCAGACAAAGCGGTAACAGGCTCCGGCAAATTCATCGAAGCGATAAGAATCCAGAGCAGCCTTGGCAGAGACCACTGCCTTGGCCGTTTCATCGAGAATCCAGCGACCCAGAACGCTCTTCACTTCTGCCGGATTAAAGTTTTCTACCGGTCTGACGCTGTTCATCTCGGCAAAACGTGCCGCATTCCAGATCTTGGTGATGAAGGTGCGATAATCCTCGACACGTTTGCGTCCGAACTTGATATCGCGACCGGGGCCCGTCAGCGCACAAATGGCCATACGCGTGGCATCAGCCCCGAACTCTGCTACCAGATCGAGCGGGTCCAGACCATTACCCTTGCTTTTGGACATTTTCTGGCCGCGCTCATCGCGCACCAGACCATGGATCAACACCGTGCGAAACGGCACGTCATCCATGAAATGGAGCCCCATCATCATCATCCGGGCAACCCAGAAGAAAATGATATCAAAGCCGGTTACCAGCGTACTGGTCGGATAGTACCGCGCCAGCTCAGCCGTTCTGTCAGGCCAGCCAAGCGTGGTGAAGGGCCAGAGCGCAGAACTGAACCAGGTGTCCAGCACGTCTTCATCGCGCGTGAGACTTACTTCTGCGTCAAACTGCGCACGTGCCTGTTGAAGAGCCTCTTCTTCACTGCGTGCAACAAAAACACTGCCTTCAGGGCCGTACCATGCGGGAATACGATGCCCCCACCAGAGCTGACGGCTGATGCACCAAGGCTGGATATCGCGCATCCAGGCAAAATAGGTGTTTTCCCATTGCTGCGGCTCAAAGCGTATGCGGCCGTCTTCGACTGCCTTGATGGCAGGCTGAGCCAATGTTGCGGCGTCGCAATACCATTGCTCGGTCAGGCGAGGCTCGACAATCGCCCCTCCACGCTCTGCATACGGAACCTGCAGCGTATGGGGCTCGATCTTCTCGATATGCTCAAGGCGTTCGAGCTCTTCAACGATGCGTTTGCGGGCTTCGAGACGATCAATTCCTTCAAGGGAGCGCACGAACGCGATGGAGGAAAGACCATCAATATCGCGCAGCTCGCTCGCAATCTCATCCAGCCAGATCGCGGCCGCTTCATCGAGAATACTTGGCATCGGCAGGTCGTGACGCTTGCCGACCTCAAAATCGTTGAAATCATGGCCTGGAGTGATCTTGACCGCACCGCTGCCTTTTTCAGGGTCCGAATAGGTATCAGCCACGATGGGGATACGACGGCCGGTCAGGGGCAAAGTAACGTATTGGCCAATCAGTGCCGTATAACGTTCGTCTTCAGGATGCACGGCGACAGCAGTATCACCCAGCATGGTTTCGGGTCTTGTTGTACCGACAACTATAGTGCCGCCCCCTTCAACCGGGTAACGCAGATACCACATCGACCCCTTGGTCTCTTTATTTTCAACTTCCAGATCGGAAATCGCCGAGCGGAAAGCGGGATCCCAGTTCACCAGACGCTTGGCGCGATAAATCAGCCCCTGCTGATGCAGGGTGACAAATACGTCGCGCACGGCACGCGACAGTCCGTCATCCATGGTGAAGCGCTCACGCCCCCAGTCAGCCGATGCGCCAAGTGTGCGAAGCTGCCTGATAATCTGACCGCCGGATTGTTCTTTCCACTCCCAGACGCGCTCGACGAATTTCTCGCGCCCCATTTCCTTGCGACTGATACCTTCCTTGTCGAGAACGCGCTCAACCACCATCTGGGTGGCAATGCCGGCATGATCGGTTCCGGGCTGCCAGAGCACATTGGCACCCTCGAGACGCTTCCAGCGAATCAGGATATCCTGAAGAACAAAATCAAGCGCGTGGCCGAAATGCAGGGTACCTGTGACATTCGGCGGCGGAAACATGATCGAATAGGCATCGCCCGATGCCTGGGGATGTGCCTCGAACAGACCCGATTTTTCCCACTGGGCATAGAGGCGGGCTTCACATGCCGCCGGGTCAAAGGTCTTTTCGAGCATCGTCTTCCTGTCACCTGTCTGGTCCTGCATGGCTGGAGAGCCCGGCAGGCATCGCTGTTGAGGCATAGTTTCTTGAGTCACCAGCGGCCTTCCACGAAACAAGAAAGATCGTCAGAACCACTCTTGAAGAGAAACCACGCTCTGTTTTCAGATACAAAGCGTATGACCAGATGAACCGGAAGTTTCAAGACAGAACGGCAGATCAGTCGAGAGTGATTCAGATCAGCGGCATCACTCTCTCCAGCACCCTTGCCCACTACAGTCCTGGAAATATTGCCAAGTATTCCAGATACTTATCTTCAAGACATAACTGATCAGCGGCCAGGCTGACCAACCGCGTAATCATTAATGCCCCAGAGCCGGTCCTTGACGGCATTGTAATACGCTTTTTCGTCATAGATCGGGACGTTGAGTTTGAGATCCGCTGCGGTGAGACGACCCATCGCAGCCGCCACAGCATAGGATGACTGCACAAGACCACTCAGATTCTGCACAAGAGCTGTCTGGGCCGTGAGCAGGGTCTGCTGCTGCTGAAGCACTTCGAGGGTGGAACTCGTGCCGACAATCGCCTGACGTTCAACACCATCAAGTGCCACGACGTTGGCTGCAATGGCCGCCCGGTTGCTTGAGATCGAATCGGAATAGGAACGGAGTTGCTGCCAGTTCGCTGAGGCCGTCTGAGCGGCACTCCGACGCGCCACATCCACGGCCCGTCGTGCCGCCAGATACTGCTGGCGTGCCTGACGCACAGCCGCATATTCCGAACCGCCCTGATAAATCGGCACATCGAAACTGATCATGCCATATTTGTTGTCAGTAACCATGCGGCCATAGCCCTGATTCTTCACATAGGAATACCCGAGCTCGGCCGAGATCTTGGGCATGATCAGCGCCATCTGAACCGAAAAATTGTCCTTCTGGGCCGCTTCAGTGAAAAGCGCATTGATAATGGTCGGGTTGTTGCGCGTCGCCTCCGCTACGGCATCCCGCTCAGCCTTAACCGGAAGAGCAAGAGGCTGCGGTGCCACAAGATTAGGCGCAGGAGGCTCGCCCACAACCTGGAGATAGGTTGCCTGCGCCGCCCTTAACGTGCCCTCTGCCAGCTGTCGCGATGCTTTTGCCGTCGAAAGTGCCGCCTGAGCCTGGGCCACGTCGGTTCGGGTTATTTCGCCCTGCTGGAAACGATCCTGTGTAGCCTTCAGCTGTTCTTCAAGAACATGCTCGTTATTGATGTTGATCTGCAGAAGCTGTTCACTCCTCACGACGCCAAGATAAGCAGAAACAACGTCGGTGAACACCTCCTGCTCAGTCTCTATCAGCTGCGCCCGCTCGGCCATAACCGTATTGACGGCCTGATGGGTCTGCGCGGTCGTCTTACCGCCAGTGTAGAGATTTTCGGTAATCGTCACCCCGCCCTGATACCCGGGCGTTGCATATTTGCGATTATAGGCAGGTGAACCGAAAGAAGAACCAGGCTCCGGCCCCTGCGCCCCGTATGAATTCAAGCCTTGGTAATATGTCAGACCCGCTTGGCCAGCAATTTTGGGACGCCAGCCAGCCAGCGCCGATGGTACCTGCTCATCCGCAGCCCGAAGCTTGGCACGCTCCTGCTGGAGCGTCGGATTCGTCAGATAAGCCGTTGCAAGGGCTTCCTGAAGTGTGTGGGGAACGAATTCAGGTGATCCTTTACCATCATAGGTCTGGGCCAGCGCAGTCGTGCTCTTGAGAAGAACGACCAGGCCAAGGCCCAGAGAAGTATAGACACCGGATTGATCCCGTTTCATGAATGCCCTTTCGAGTGAGGACGACGCCACAACGACATTATAACAGTTATCAGCTCTTCGGTATCAGGCGTCTCACCTTATTCCTATGGCATATTTGGAATAAGATAAAATTTCTTCTTATTTCTCACTTTGGCGCGCCATACCCCCTTGACCCGGACGCCTTGTGGAGAGATACAGCGCACACACCAGCTGGTCCGGTGGCAGAATGGTGATGTAGCGGACTGCAAATCCGCGAATGTGGGTTCGATTCCCGCCCGGACCTCCAATTTCCCCAAAAAATCGCAGAAAACCGCCATTTCCTAGAAGTTTTACAAAACCTCCTAGCGGCGTTTTACAATTTCCATGCGTTTCATGGCTTCTTCGGCCAGTTTTTTCTGGTCGACTGCGCGGGTGTATCGTTCCACCTCAGACAGGGTTTTGTGCCCTGTAATCGCCGCGATCTGATGTGGCGTGCAGCCTGCTTCTGCAAGCCTGCGGGCGGCGGCTTTACGCAGACCGTGACCCGAAAGTTCTCCTGAGACAGCCGCAGCATCGGCCCAGGCACGGAACTGATTACCCAACCCGTTAGATGAAGCCTGTCGGCCCGCCTGATTCCTAAGGTATGTGCCGCCCTCAGCCGGTTCGAGTGCAAGTATATCAGCCAGATCAGGGTGAATCGGAATCAGCAGCCGTGCGCCGGTTTTTTGCTGGATGACGTCAATAAAGCCTTCACGAACATCACCCGGCCCCATCTTGACCGCATCCGATCTCCGCTGGCCGGTGTAAAGCATCAGAGCGAAAGCGAGCCGCTGTCGTGAACCGACCGGCCAGAAAGCCTCATATTGCCTGATCTCATCTTCGGACCAGGTGCGGGAGCCCTCCCCTTTTTCCTTCACGCGACGAATACCCGCCGTCGGATCGACCGATATCTGCTCGTTTTCAAGTGCATGACGAAAAAGGATACCCAGCAAGGACAGCCATCGATTGAACATCGCGGGCCTGTTTGCCAGCGGGCGCAATATCGCTCGAATATGCTTACCCTCGAAGTCGGTAAGCTGAGCATCTGCAAAACGCTCCGCCAGCATTCGCCTGATAATATTGTTATATGTCTTCTGAGTTGCGGGCCGCAGCGCCAGAAAGGCGGCAGATCGACGCCATTCATCGGCGAGACGCATAAACGTACCCGCCGATCTTATGCGTGGCGGCTCTTTCGCGATCTCAGCTTGTCCTAGCGCCGCCTGATAGGCCGCGAGAAACGAAGGATCGTGCTGCGGCGGCAATGGTTGCCTCGGCAGGTTTGGGTGCCGGAAATACAGTCTGATTTTGCCGTCTCGCCCCTTGTGACGCTGTATATGAGGCAGCCTGATTACGGTCACGATATCAGATAATCCAACGGTGCCTCTTCCTGCGCTGTCTTGAACGCATCAGACCTGGACTCACTCTCGCGCGTTCGCGCATCAACCCAGCGATCCAGAGCAAGCCGGTCCCATCCTTTCCGACCCGGCGACATGCGCAAAGGGGGTACCTCCCGGCCTATACTGTTCAAGAAGGTTCCTTCAGAGAGGCCGACATATCTGCAAGCCTCGTGCAGCTTGAGGACACGCGGCGTAATAAGGTCGCTCATTATTATGCTCTCCCCCCATGTCTCTGTGTCTCGTGAGGAGGGGCAGCTTCCTCCCCCGGCCTGACGAAGCGCAGGCGCGTCATCTGGTTATTCAGGCTGATATCGATGAGCGGATAAGCCGAGCGGATCTTTTCGGCCAGGTTCTGCTCCAGAAGCACCACACGGTGGCGGATGCCTTGCTGTGCGTAGGCTTCGATATCGCCCGATCGCCAGAGGCAGCGCCATTGCCCGGACGTGCAGGCGAATTCGGCGAGCAGGCAATATCTCGGCTCTTTAGAGATCCAGAACTCGACCAGCTCGGCCGGAATGGGCTCCACGAATTTGCGCCAGGACTTCGGGCGAGACGGCAGAAGCTCCAGAAGGCGCGGGTCAAGCGAATCTGAGACACGCAGGCCCCGGCATCGCGAGGACGCAGCTTGTTCTGCCTCGGCATGGGTTGCAAAACGCTCTACCGTGTGGCGCTTGTCCTCACGTAATACAAAAGGCAGCGAGTTCATCCTTGCCTTCCGATCATATCCCGAAGGCGCCGTGTGTTGTCGCTTTTGTCAGTATAGTGATCGGTTAAAGCATGAATAATGTTGCTCTTTTCGAAGCAACTACCCCTCAATACCGCTCCCATCGTGCATTTCAGGACTCGCGCATTGTCTAAAGAGCCGATGAAGCCGCTAAGACCGGTTTCGCCACCCGCCACAGACCGTGAACCCGAATGGAAGCGCGGGCCCGGGCCTAATGAGCCCCGCCCCCCGGCCCCACCACCGAAATCACCGCCATCAGAACAAGACTCATAAGGGCGAGCCCCGCTGGAAGGGCAATAAACCAGCGCCTTCCGGCCGTCAGTGCTTCGTAGGTGCTTCGAAGCACGCGGTCGTTTGAGGCTATGCTGGCTTGCCCTGCCGAGGCGAAATGCTGGAGTATCTCCAACTCGCTTGGATGCTCCGGCACTTCGGTCGTAAGCCACCCTATATCGCCGTAGTTGTAGAACCATTGCTTCACGCGGAAAACCGACGAGAGGTAAAGGGCAGAGAACGCGGCGGGGATAAGCGCGCTCGCCAGCAAAACTATTGTCTGGCCGCGCGTCAGACCTCCCGGGCTTGACGCAAACAAGCGCGCACCCCCAGTGCTCAGCACAGCAATCACGATACCACTCAGCCAGCCCAGCCATGAGGTGGCGCGTGCCTCGTAGGCGGTCATGGCTGCATTCTGGGCATCGAGGCGCTTTATTATGGCTTCCTTCGCCTCTTTGGCCGCCCACAGAGGAAAGGCCGCATCCACAGCCCCATAATCCGGCTCTGATAGCGGTGCGCTGGCGTCGGACATGGCTTGATGCTCCTGCTTTGGCCACAGTGAGAGAGGTTTGTCCCCCACCTACGATAAGAATGTTCAGGGTATGGGTCATCACGACATACCGATCATGTGATGCAGCCGTTCGCGAGCGTGACGCTGCATGGTTTCCAGCACGATGCGCGCGGCGTGTTGCCAACCTGGCTCACGGCCAGCGATCTCGTGGGCGGCGCGCGCTGTCATATCTGCAAGCAAGTCAAGACGTTGCGACACGGTGAGGTCGAAGCGGTCGCAGACGGCCCGGAATTCGAGGCTCGCCGCCTGACAGGCTTCCAGACTCACATCGCCCGCCGCATCGGGCGGGAAATGCCCTAGCGGGGTCGCGCTCATGCTTGTGCGCTCCCCAGACGCCCGTGGCGAGCGAGGATGGTCAGAACGGGATCGGTTGGCGGCGCTTCGGGAATGATGCTGCGCCCCCTGGCGGCGCGTTCCATCTGGTCGGCCTCACGGCGCTTGTTGGCGGCGGCGTTCTGCCAAAGGCGCACGGCCTCGCTGCGTCCGGCAAAGCCTGCCTGCTCGGCCAGGCTCTCCATGTAGGATGCCATGGCCCGCTTGGCCTTGATGGTATCGCGCCCGGTGAGCGATGGTGTGGTTGGTCTGTCGGGGAGAAAAACGGTCTGAACCGGCGATGCTGACATCGGCTTGCGCTCCATCGTGGACGAACGATGGAGCATAAATCCAACAATACGTTGGGAATGTAAACAACAAAATGTTGGATTACGTTCTCCGTTTGTCTGTTAGCTGAGTAACTCAGCTACTTCTGATAGGCCTTCCTTCTCGGCCCGTGAGCGTAGCGCACCGATATCTTCTGAGTGCATTCGACTCAGAGGGGAGACGTCAAACACTCCAAATTCCGGAACCTTTGAAAACTCGCGAAGTACCGTCTCATACGGAACCCCCACCTCCCCAACAAGATAGAGCGCAGTGGCATACATCGTAGCTACTGCCTTCGCGGATTTCAGCGGATCATTATCGTACGATCTGTGAAAATCTTGGCTTGATGGGAGATAGACTTCGCCAGCCTCTTCGCGCGGGCGGCTATCTTTTGATAAGACCAGAACCTCTTTCGTATCCCGATCAAATGTGGCCGAATAATCGATTGCTGTTTTCATTCTATGCAGCACGATCAATCTCTCCCGCTATGAGGCCATTCAGGTTTACGCCAGTAACCGCACGAATGGACACGAGAACGCTTAGCGGAGGCTCTCGTAAACCGCGCTCATAAGTCCCATACCGCTCCCCCTCTATCTCCAGCATTTCAGCGAATTCTTTCTGGGTAAGACCAGGCTTCCCAATCTCACGCCCGAAGGCACTACGCAGCATACGCAGCCTCGTCGCAAAATGCTCGCGGATGTCTGAAGCGGGGAGTTTACGTGCGTTTGGCATAGGCTCATTTGCGCACCTCAACGCGCGATTTTCACGAGACATTATGTCCTCGACAAATACAACGTTTTGTTGGATCATAACTTTATGAGCCAATTAGACGTTCACCTCCGCACTCATGGCATCACGACACGAGCTCTCGCGCAGAGCGTCGGAGTATCGTGCGAAGCGGTGCGACTTTGGAGAACAGGACAGAGGCGTATCGCAACAGCACGTCTCCAAACCGTTTGCTCATCAACCGGGCTGCTTCCATGCGATCTACGTCCTGACCTGTACCAATTCGCCGGTGTGTCGCTGAAGCGAGAGGCCGGACTTATTTCAAAGCCAACATCGGGAAAAGCAGCATGAAATTCCGTCATGCCCTGCACGCTATCGGCTGCATGTCGCGCCGTCATCCGAAGGGTGTCCGGGCAAGATCGCCTCACTCCCCACCGGGCTCCATCGGATCGAGGGCCCAGCCATGACCACGCATGCCATCAAGACGGCCACGCAGGCTGTCATTCGCGCTGTGGGCGGTGTCGATGCGGCGGCGAGTTTCGTCCGCGTCGGGCGGTCGCAGCTTTCAGACTACCAGAACCGCCATTCGCAATCGGTCGTGCCGGTCGATGTTGCCATCGAGATGGATCGCTGCGCGCAGGAACCGGTCATTCTGGCCGCCATGGCGGCAATTGAAGGTTTTGTGCTTCTGCCCATCGAGTTTGGAGAAGGATGCGCGGCAACGGCCATGGGAGATGTCGCGGCCTCGGCCAGTGGAACCATGACGGCCGCCCTGCGGGCTTTGGCTGATGGCAAGATAGACCGCTCCGAGGCGCAGGACTTGTCGTTGCGTTTGTCACACCTGATTCGGCACTCGACTGACGCCCTTCAGAAAATGCAGGCCCTCGCGTTCTGCGCCGATGAGGAGGGCTGACGCATGAGCCATTCTCTCGCACCGTCTGGTGGTTCGTGCACTGCGAAATCACGCCCTCTCTCCGTCGCGAAAACCGATCAGGCCAGAGCGGATCGTATTCTGTGCAACGTGCAAAAGGAGCGAGGCGGCGTGCAGGCGATTGCCGCCTGTGTCGATAGGGCTCCCGGCAGCGTGCAACGCTGGGTGCACGTGCCGGCCATCCATGTCGGGCCGCTGCTGAGAGCGCATGATTGCGGCTGGCTCACCCGGCGGATGGTAACGATTGCGCTAGGCGTTTCCAATGCAGACAAGCGCAAGGCAGGCAATCTGCTCGCCATCATCCGCGCAACGCCGGGCGGCATGGCCGTGCTGGCGCAAGCAGCGGGACGCTCTCTGGATGCCACGCGAAAATGGAAGACGGTGCCCGATGCCTTTGTGCCGCTGGTGCTGCGTGAGTTCAGCGACTGGCCGGGTCAGCGCAGGTTTGAGCGCGTTGCCCGCACGAAACCCGCCTGCGCCAGCGTCTGGCACCGCAAATGCCTGAAATGCGGTGAGAAATTCATTGTTAATTCCCCTTACGTCAGGCGGTGCGAGCTGCATCGCAAGGAGTGCTGATGGCCCGCCCTGCTCTCGATCGGGTGCGGCTTGCGCCCGCCATAAGGCTCTATCACCGCAAAGGCGTTCCAGCGCGAGGCATCGCCCTGCGACTGGGCATTTCGGAGCGCAGCACGCGCGGCATCCTCAAGGACCTCGGCCTTACGGCCCAACGCGGCCCCGCGCTGAAGGAGGTGCGTCATGGGTGATGCTCATATTATTGCTCACGGATTGGGCGGCGCGTCATTCAGCGAGCCGGAGAACGTGCAGGCCGAATGTGCGCTGCTGGGCGCCATCTTAACCAATGGCCGGCGCGTCATGCCCATGGTCGAGGAATATCTCCGGCCCGAGCATTTTTACGATCCGCTCAATGGCGTGATTTATGAAGCGGCGTTGCATATGCATGGGCGCGGCATCGAGCCGAACCCCTTGCTCATTCGTGATCGGATTGGCGGTCATGATGTGCTGATGGGCCGCGTGCCGGCGGAGTATATTGCGCAGATCATGATGGCGATGGTCGGTATCGCCAATGCAGGCGATTACGGGCGCGCCATATTCGATGCATGGACGCGTCGCCAACTGCGCACCATGTGCCTCGATGTTTCGCGGCTTTGCCTCAACCCCACCGGACAGACAGGTGAGGATCTGGTGGAGCAGCTCGAAAGCGGGCTGCTCGACATTGCGCAGAATATGCGTGAGAGCCTGCCCAACGTGACCATTGCCGAGGCTATCGCGCAGGCCATCGCCTGCGGGCGCGATGCTCTGGCGCGTGGCTCGGCTCTGGCCGGGCTTTCATGGGGCTATCCTGCGCTCGACCGCATGACAGGCGGCCTTCTGGCTGAGGGGCTTTATCTGCTGGGCGCGCGCCCGGCGATGGGCAAAACGGCGCTGGGCCTCGGCATCGCCATGCGCGTGGCAGCGCGGGGCGAGCGCGTGTTATTCTGGTCGGGTGAAATGGCCGCGCGTCAGCTGGGTGCGCGTGCCGGTGCAGCCTGGGCCGGGCTCTCCACGCTCTCGGTCTTCTCCGGGCGCCGTTATGACATTCCCGAAGATGTCGAGACCGGTATGCGGGTCGATCTCGCCCCTTGGCAATGGGACGATCTGGCAGAGGGCGAGCGGCAGGCCGAGGGCGTGCCACTTGAGCTCGATACGCGCTCCGGCCTGACGGTGGCCGGGTTGCGCTCACGCGCGCGGCGCATGAAGCGCAGCAAGGCCGGTCTGGGTCTGATCGTGCTGGATTATGTCGGGCTGATGCAGGGCAGCGAAGCCGCGAGACGACGCGGGCGCTACGAAGAAATGAGTGAGATCAGCGCCGGACTGAAAACCCTGGCCAAAGAGCTGGGCGTGCCGATCATCGCGCTGGCCCAGCTCAATCGTGACGTAGAAAAGCGCGAGGACAAGCGGCCCATCGAGGCCGATCTGCGCGATAGCGGCGGGCTGGAACAGGATGCCGATATGGTCGCGTTCCTCTACCGCGATCATTACTATCTGGCCAAGGAGGCGAGCGGCGACGGGCTACAGAAGCGCGAGCGCGAAACAGACGAGCAATTTGCCAATCGCTGTTCCGATCTTCAGGTCCGCATGCGCGAAGCCATAGGCAAGGCGCAGGTGCTGATCCGCAAGAACCGTCATGGCGGGACAGGATCGGTCCGGCTGCGCTTCGATCATGACAGCACATGGTTTCGCGATGAGAGCGAAGACCCCCGCAGCCCTGCCTGGGTGCGTGAGGCGCACCCATGAGGCGCCCTGCCCCATTGCGCCGGCGTTTCGGGGTGCATGCGCGCGCGCTCATGACCGATGCCCGCTGGTGCCTCCTGCCCCTCGCCTCACGGGCGTTATGGCTGCAACTGACCGATCTGGCAGACGCCATGCCTGAGCTGCGCGCGCCGTCACGCGGGCATGCGGTAACGGCGTCGAACCTCGCCCAGTATCTCGCCGCCGAACCGCTCGATGTGGCCCATGCACTCGCAGCGCTGGTGCAGCGCGACATTCTCGAGCCCGTCGATGACGGATATCGTCTGAAAGCCTTCTGATGATGACCTATAGCAAAGCCGATCAGGCACTCATTGCCCGGATCACGATCATGGCGACTTCAAATCTGCGCTTCTTGGCCATGCCGGCCGAGGCCCTGCTCATGTGGCAGCGCATGATGATGCTCATTGTGCAGTACGGGACGGGTGGCGTGCTTTCCCTTACGGGCACGTCGGGCATTGGGTTCTCGACGCTTGCCGCAATCGGGTTACGCACAAGCGAAACCCAGCTGGAAACCTGGCTCGAAACCTGGGCGCAAAACCTGAGCATAACCTGGGACCGGCAGGCGCAAACGATCGGCTTGCCACCTGAATTGCAGGGCATTGCGAGCGGATCGCGCAGGGCGGCGGCTTCTCGTGAGAACGGCAAAAAGGGCGGAAGACCGCCAAAAAACCCGACATTCACCCCGCAAAACGATCCGCGCCAGCGCAGCGCCATGATGCCCATTGCGGGAGGCAAAACCATGACAGACGAAAACCCAGCGCATTCTCGGGTTTCTCGCGCGCGTGAGAAGCTTAGCTTGGCTTCTTCCAATAGCTTTGAAGAGAAAGCCAAGCTTGAGGCGCGAGTGAGTGACGCACAGATCGATACGGCTTATCGGCGCATAGGTCCGAAGGCTTTCGAGGCAGCCGGGTTCGATCCGGCGCGCAGCATGGTCAATCATGGCGTGGTGCGACAGTGGAGCGCCGACGCCCTGCGCGCCGGCTTCACGGCTGACGAGGCCGAGCGGCTGATCCTCGGTGTGGTGACCAGCGTGACCGAGCGTCAGGCCGGCAAAGGCGGCGCAATAGGGCATCTGGGGTATTTCAGCAAAGCCGTTGCAGAGGCCATTGCCCGGCGCGATCTGCCCGAGGCCCCGTTGAACGAAGCCGAGATAGAGGCCGACCGGGCTTTCCGCCGCGATCTGGAACGCTGGAAGGAAACCGGCCTGGCCGCAGGTGAGCCCGTACCGAACCGCGGCGCCTATCTTGCCCGTGCGAGAGACGCAGCATGACCCGGCTCCCCCTCGCTTTCGATCCCGAACGCAGCGTGCCCGAGCAGGTGGGCGAATGGCTGGACGAAGCCGCCCTCACCCTCGCCTGCCTTCCCGCCACCGGCCTGCGCCCAGCCGGTGCCCGCAGCACCTGGCCCGCCTATCTCTGCGATCTGGAGGATCTTGGATGGGAACGTGAAAGCGATGAATTCCTGCCCCGCCCCACAGCAGAACAGATCGACCGGCTGGACGTGGTCCTCGGCTGGATACCGATGATCGAGGATCGCAAAGTCAGGACGGTGGTGAACATGCGCCTGATCGTTCACCCGATTTCAGGCGCCTATCGCTGGGAATGGCGGAAAATCGGGGCCAAACTCGGCATCAGCCACGTCACCGCTAAAGCCTGGCATCAACGGGCCTGCGCGATGATTGCAAGAAAAATTAACCGAGAGCCATTTTCCACTTTCCAGTCTGTCCAATTTGCAGTGTTTTAGAAAACAAGCTGGATATACGCGCGCCAACGACCACCGTCAGACATTCAATCTCGCTATTGATATCTATTTTTCACGTGACTAGTCGCTCGATCAAGATCAGGAAATAAGAAACTCTCAGTTATTCCTATTAAATCCAATTCGCTTCTGATTTTTTGCTTGGCCTCAGAAGGAATAATTATCTTATATTCTTGGATTCTATCGTTGTATGGTATATCAATACACTGAGTTCCATGAATTATGAAACTACCTGCCTGAGCTACGATCCGAGGATTGTTTTTCTTTGCGTGCACATATTGAGGAAATACTAAGTCCGCGGGTTCGATCCTCGGCTCGAAATATCCTCTTTCTCGTCGAATGAAGCTGGATAGCTTATTTACTACTCTTTCTCCGTTGAACATCTCGATCATTTTTGACGGGTCTGCCGAAGCGGTAGTCCCTAGCACTGTTCCTAGCTCCCACTTCTCCGCAGGCTTGAGGTTCGACAGATTTGAGAGGCAGCTCACCGTGCTACTATCATAGAATTTTTCTCGGCTCTTAGGTACTGCATAGCATGTCACGGTTCCAGACTTGTCATCGCCTGAACCTATTTTCTCCGTAGCGAAATACAGTGCCACTAGCGGATTTTGAGAAACATCCAACAATCTGGTTGGCATGCCGAAATGTTGCATCCGCACCAAAACATCAAACATAGAAAGATCAGTGGAAAATTCTTGAGGTTGATTAGTAATCAGCCGTCTTATTGCCTCTCTTTCGTTAACGAGAAGGTTAATATTGTCCACTATCATCAATGATGGAATGTTTTCCCACTCATTATTCTTTTGACCTCTATAACATTTCAAGAGTTTATCTTGACTTGAAAACTCCATTACGGCTTCTAGAAAGCCAGTGATGCTAACTACTTTTAATATTTCATTTTCCATAGTGCCAATACTTTCTTTAACCATAAGTTCTTAGATCGGTCACATGGCTAGAGCTAAAATCCATTCTCTCGAACCCAAGCTTAAAGTTTACCATATGAGAGGTATCCCAGTTTCACCCCGAACAGTTCAGAAATTTTATTTGGATCCAGTCTGGCGCGGCCTGATTTCCCGCCTCCTAGCCCAACGAGGCCGCCGCTGCGAAGCCTGCGGCCGTACCGGCTGTCGGATCTTCGGTGATCATATCCATGAGCTGAAAGACGGTGGCGCGCCACTCGATCCGGGCAATATCCGGCTGCTTTGTGGCTCCTGCCATAGCGCCAAGACCGCCCGCGTCCGGGCCATCCGCACCCGCGAAACCCTAACCCGCTGACCCCGAGGGGGCGGGTCGAAAGTCCGGCCGGACCCTATCCCCGCAACCGCGCAAGGCTCAGCGGCAGATTTTCCGGTCTATCAAGGAAATCAAGTTATCAAGGAAAGGGACCAGTAATGGCTCACGGTGGCGCACGTCCTGGCGCCGGACGCAAAAAGGGCAGCCGGAACAGGAAGCAGGTGGACTGGAACGGTCCGCTCGTGGTCGATCCGTCCGCGCTTGCGCCTGGCCTCGATGCCCTGAGCGGCATGAGCCCGCAGGAACTGGCAACCTGTTCGCCGCTCGCGTTCCTCACCCACATCTACCGCAATCGCGGCCTGGCCGCCGCCATACGCGCCGATGCCGCCAAGGCCGCCCTGCCCTACGCCCATGCCCGTCTCGCAGCCCCGCGCGAGGATCAACCTGCCCTGCCCGGCCTCGATAGCGGCTGGGGCGGCGATTTACCCCCGATCAACAGAAGGAACTGACCATGCCGGATCTGAGCCGGAAGGACTGGGAGGCGCGCCTGCGTGCTGGCCGGTCCCTCCTGCCGGATCTGGAACCGGTCAATCCCGAACTCGCGGCGCGGGCCGTGCGCTGCTTCGATCGTCTGCGCATCCCTGACGTGCCCGGCACGCCTGCCATGGCGCAAGCCTGCGGCGACTGGTTCCGCGAGATCGTCTCGGCCCTGTTCGGCGCGCTCGATCCCGACACGGGCATACGCGCCATCCAGGAGCTGTTTCTCCTGGTGCCGAAGAAGAACAGCAAGACGACCAACGGCGCCGGGCTGATGCTGACGGCGGTGATCGTCAATGAACGTCCGAACGCCGAATTCCTGATCGTCGCGCCCACCAAGGAAATCGCCGATCTCGCCTTCAGCCAGGCGCTCGGCATGGTGCAGAACGACCGCGCGCTGATGCAGCGGTTTCACGCGCAAACGCATCTCAAACGCCTGACCTTCCGCTCGACCGGAGCAACCCTGCAGGTCAAGGCATTCAGCCCTGACGTCATGACCGGCGTAAAGCCCGCAGGCGTGCTGGTGGACGAGCAGCATGTCATTGCCATGCGTAACGATGCGGGTAGCGTCATGCGCCAGATACGCGGCGGCATGATCTCGCAGCCTGAAGCGTTCCTCGCCATCATCACGACCCAGAGCGACGGGCCGCCTCGCGGTGTCTTTGCGCAGGATCTGATCCGCGCCCGCGAGATCCGCGACGGCAAGCGCCATCAGCCGGTTCTACCGGTGCTGTACGAATTACCGCCCGATATCCAGCAGCCCTCTAAACTGCCCGGCGAGGCCGCGCCCTGGGAAGACCCAGCCTACTGGCCGATGGTCCTGCCCAATCTGGGCCGGTCGATCACGCTGGACCGTCTCAAACGCGAGTATGATGACGCCCGCGAGAAAGGCGTGGGCGAGCTGGCCAGCTGGGCCTCGCAGCATCTCAATATTGAGATCGGCCTGGCTCTGCGCTCCGATCGCTGGGTGGGGGCTGATTACTGGCAGGGCGCAGGCGACGACACGCTGACCCTCGAAGCCCTGATCGAACGCTGCGAGGTGATCGTGGCAGGCATCGACGGCGGCGGGCTCGATGACCTTCTCTCGCTTGCCGTGCTGGGCCGCGATCGCATAACCGGCCAATGGCTGCACTGGCAGAAAAGCTGGGTGTTCGAGGGCGTGCTGGTGCTTCGCAAGCGCGAGGCCAGCCAGCTGCGCGACTTCGAAACGCAGGGCGATCTGGTTATCACGGCCGAGCCCGGCACCGATATCGACCAGCTGGTGGCGGCACTCGGCATGATCGACCAGAGCAACAAGCTCGCGATCGTGGGGCTCGACCCTATGGGCGTCGGCGCCATTGTCGATGCGCTGGCCCAGATCGGCATCGCGCATGAGCGCGTGGTGGGTATCTCGCAGGGCTGGACGCTCTCGGGCGCCATCAAGACCGCCGAGCGCAAACTGGCAGATGGCACGCTCTGCCACGGTGCGCGGCCGATCATGGCCTGGGCCGTCTCGAACGCGAAGGTAGAGCCCAGAGGCAATGCCATCATCATCACCAAACAGGCGGCGGGCTATCTCAAGATCGACCCGCTGATGGCGCTGCTCAATGCCGTCACGCTGATGAGCCGCAACCCCGAGCCGCCCGGTGGCGGCCGGATGGATGACTTTCTCTCAACCGGGATCATTGCCGTATGAGCATCGCCACAAGACTGCGCGGCATGGCCTACAAGGCTGCAAGCGCGGCGTTCCAGTCGGTCACGGGCGTGTCGCTGACCGATCTGCGCCTCGGTGCTTTCATGGCAGGCGGCCCGAGCTTTTCCGGCCAGAGCGTCTCGGTCGATACCGCGCTCCAACTCGACACGGTCTGGGCGTGTATCCGGCTCCTGTCCGAAACCATCGGCTCGATGCCGCTCAAGCTGCACGAGCAGCAGGGCGACGGGCAATCGTCTCTGGCCCGCGATCATCCGCTTTATCGCGTGCTGGCCCGCGCGCCTAATGCCGATATGACGCCGATCGAGTTCTGGTCGTGCATGGCCGCGTGCTGCCTTGCCTGGGGTAATGGCTACGCCCAGATCATGCGTCGTGGTGACGGGCAGATCGTGGCACTCAATCCGCTGCGCCCCGATCGCATGACCGTGCAGCGCAACCCCGATACCGGGTCGCTGGTCTATCGCTACAGCTACCAGGGCAAGACGCTCATCCTCGAAGAGGGTGATATCTTCCATATCAAGGGCTTCTGTTTCGATGGACTCATGGGCATCTCGCCCATCACGGCCGGTCGGCAATCCATAGGCGCCGCTCTGGCTGCCGAGGAAACAGCGGGGCGCATGTTCCGCAACGGGCTACTCTCGCAGAATTACATTTCCGCCCCGACTTACCTGACCATACCGCAGAAAGAGCAGGCCAAAACCATTCTGGCCGATTATTCGGGCGCCGTTAATGCAGGCAAGACGCCCCTGCTTGAAGGCGGCTGGAAGGTCGAGAGTATCGGGCTCAAGGCCGAGGATCTGCAACTCCTGCAAACGCGACAACTCGGGGTTGCCACGCTTTGCCGGTGGTTCGGGGTGCAGCCGGTCATGATCGGAGCCATGGAGAAATCAACGGCCTGGGGCACCGGGCTGGAACAAATGAATCTCTGGTTCCTGCAATACGGCCTCATGCCCTGGCTGCAACGCATCGAGCAAGCCGTTGCGCGCTGCCTGCTCTCGCCCGCCGAACGGGACCGGTATTTTGCCCGGTTCAATGTCGATGCGCTTTTGCGCGGCGATAGCACAGCACGGGCGGGCTATATGCAGACCGCCCTGCGTTCGGGCTGGATGACCGTCAACGAGGCCCGCGCCAATGACAACCTGCCCCCCATGCCGGGCGGAGACGTGCTCATGGTGCAGGCCCAGATGATCCCGCTCACCGATATCGGCAAGCCCCGCAACCTCACCGGGCTCGGATCAGGTGGCCAGGGGCCGCCCGGCAGCAACCGAACGCCCGGCACGCAATCCGGCATTACGGGAGATGACAATGAATGAGTATCTGGCCGCGGCCTTCGAGTGGAAGTTTGCCCCCAACGCGCCCGAAGGCAGTTTCGAGGGCTATGGCAGCGTGTTCGGACACAAGGACGCGCATGGCGATATCGTGCTGCCCGGTGCCTTTGCCGAGACGCTGGCCGAGCGCAAGGCGCAGGGGCGCAGCATTCCCATGCATGTCATGCACGGCATTCTAGGCGGCGACGGCCTGCCCGTGGGTGTCTGGGAAGATGCCAGCGAAGACGCGCACGGCCTGCATCTGCGCGGGCGCCTGTCGGGCATGGATACCGATTACGGGCGCAGGCTTTACGGGCTCGTCAAGGATGGCGCGCTCGGCGGGCTTTCGATCGGCTTTTCCGTGCGCAAGAACGGCGCAATCCCCGGCACCGAACCGGGCGGCCCGCGCCGCCAGATCAGGGCTGTGAACCTGCACGAAGTCAGCCTAGTGGATGACCCGTCCAACGCGCTTGCCCGCGTAACCGAAATGCGCAGGCGTTTCTATCCGGCCGGGCCATTGACGCCGGTTCATATGCCGGAACTGCGCACCGCCGAGAGGGAACTGATCGAGGCCCTTCGCACGGGCTTCAGCCTGCCCGACCCGCGCGGGGCCAGCCGAGTGAGCTGATCGCTCAACGCATCTCTCTATCCATCCAGAACACAGAACAGGGCGCCTCGGGCGCCCTTTTTCATGAGGATCATCCTATGTCCGAATACGAACAGGCCGCCCGCGACCTCAAGGCCGCGACCGATAAGGTCAAGCGTTTTGCCGAGACCTCGACTACGGAGCTACACAACCTTGGCAAGGTCACGGAAGAAACCAAAGCCAGCGCCGACAAGGCCCTGGCCGAGATGAACGGACTTTCTGCCCGCCTGGCCGATATCGAGCAGAAAGCCGCCCGTGCAGGCCAGGAAGGCGCCCGCGAGACGCGCTCGCTCGGCCAGCGTTTTATCGAGAGCGATGAGGTCAAGGCCGCGATTGGTGCTGGCGACCGTTTCAAGGGCCGTGTCACGGTCGAAATGCGGGCCATTACGACTGACAGCGCCACAGGTGTTTCTGGCACAACGGGACTGGTGGTAGCAGATCGACAGCCAAACATCGTTGCCCTGCCGACGCGTCAAATGACGATCAGGGGGCTCCTGATGCCCGGCCAGACCGGATCGAACGCAATTGACTATGTGCAGGAGTCCGGTTTTTCCAATAACGCCGCGCCCGTAGCTGAAAATCCAGGCAAGACAAAGCCACAATCGGAAATCGGATTCAGCCTCATAACGCTTGGCGTCAAGACGATCGCGCATTTCGTCATGGCCTCGAAGCAGATCCTTGCTGATGCGCCCATGCTGGCCAGTTATGTGGATGGGCGTTTGCGCTACGGTCTGGCGTTCAGGGAGGAGGATCAGCTGCTCAATGGTGACGGTCGGGACCAGAACCTCAACGGGCTTCTGAACCAGGCCACGGCATACGCCCAGCCCGCAGGCGTGACCGTCAAGAACGAGACCATGATCGACCGGCTGCGTCTGGCCATGCTGCAGGCCACCATGGCCGAGCTGCCCGCAACCGGTCATGTGCTGAACCCGACCGACTGGACCTCGATCGAAATGACCAAGGACACGCAGGGCCGCTATGTCTTCGCCAACCCGACCGGGCTGGCCGGTCCGGTCCTCTGGGGGCTGCCGGTGGCGCAGAGCCTGAGCATGAAGGCGGGCAGCTTTCTGACGGGTGCCTTTGCCTATGCGGCGCAGATCTTCGATCGAGAGGACGCGACGGTTACGATCTCCACCGAGGATCGCGACAACTTCGTGAAGAACATGGTCACGATCCTGGCCGAGGAACGTCTTGCGCTTGCCGTCTATCGCCCGCAGGCGCTGATCAAGGGCACGTTCGCGACTGCGCCTGCCGCTGGCGGCTGATCGGGGGGCTTCGCCATGACGCTCACCATCATCGAAGCCCCGTCAGACGGGCTCACCCTGGCCCCGCTCGACGCCCTGCGCGACCAGCTCGCCGGTGAGCCTGCCTGCCAGATCAGTGATCCGGCGCTTTGCGATTATCTGGCCCAGGCCACGGCCCTCGTGCAGTCCATGCTCGGGCGGCCGGTTCTGGCGGGTCTGTATCGTCAGACCCTGCGCATCGGGGATGGTGAGCGCAGGCTTTCCCTGCCGTTATCCGTCACGCCGGTCATCTCGGTCAGCTCGGTCACGCAGGACGGTTTCACTCTCGACCCCGGAACGGAGGGCTGGGAATCCGGCGCGCTTTCCGGGTTGCTCTACCCCTCACCGCTCCAGGGCGCGTGGTGGTGGCCGGGGTGCTATCGTGTGACGTTCCGGGGTGGGTGGATCGTGCCCGGCATGAAAGATGCGGACGGCAATGCCCTCGCCTCGACCGTGCCCGCCGATATCCGCACCGCCACACTTTCGACCGCACGCGCCCTGTTCCACACGGCCCAGCGTGGTGATCCGCTTCTGCGCTCGGAAAGCGAGCAAGGCGTGGGGGCAAGCAGCTGGACAACGCATGATGCGGCCTCCGGCGGCCTGCCGCCCGAAGCTGCGGCGATCCTGGCCCGCTATGTTCCGGCGGGTCTGTCATGAGTGCGGGCGCCAGCCGACGCAGGCGGCAGATCCTGCGTGTCGGTCGGTCCATGGTGCTGAGCCGGGCCGATCTCTCCGAAAGCGTGACCGTGACCGGCTATGCCCCGCCCCCGCAGGCGAGCCAGCTGGCAGAAGGCGCAGGCAAGGCCCCGTTTATCGCCCAGATCACCGCCGATGAAACGACGCGCAGTGGCTATGTGCCCCGTCCGAGGGACGAGCTGCGCGACGGACTGAAAACCTACACCCTGACCGATGCCAGCCCGGTCTATGACCGGGCCACGCTCTGCGGCTGGACCCTTATCGCCTCGGGAGGCTCATGATGCTGTCTGATATTGTCTGGAATGATGCCTATGGACGCGCCCGGCTCATGGCGGAACAGCAGGGCATTCCCCTGGCTGATCCGCTGTTGCAGGTTCAGGAGGAACGCCCTCCGGTACACTGGCGTATGGAAGCCCAGACCAGCCAGTCAGACCGGCTCGGTGTGGGCGAAACCGCCATGGAGGAAGAGGGCGAAATCGCGCTGCATCTGACCATGCGTGTCGGCAAGCGCTCCACGCCCGATGCCCTGAGCTTGTGCAAGGCCATGAGCGCTATGTTCCGGGCGCAACTGCCCGATGCACCGCCTTGGCCCGAGGGGCTTTATTATGACGGACAGAGCCTCTATCCGCCCGATCCCGACACGACCGGCAACTGGTTCACCATGAGCCTGATGATCCAGTACCGCTATCAGGATCGCATGATCTGACATCGCACAAGCCGCCCCACCGGGCGGCTTTTTTCATGCCTGCAATCCCCGAGGGAGAGTCCCAATGGCCTATACTGGCACAACAGCCAATTACGCGGCGGCGGCGCAATCCAACGCCTCAACCGTCTCCTACGCGAAAGAAGAGACCTACGCCGTCAAACCGGGCGGCGCGTTCCAGCGCACGCGGTTTACGGGCGAGAGTTTCCGTCTCAACGATACGCAACAGCGCCCCGAGGAAATCAACCTCCTGGCCGAAGTCTCGCAGGCCGTCACCACACAGCTCAGCGTGTCGGGCACGCTCTCCGGCGCGCTTTCCGTAGGCACTTATGACGATCTTCTGTCTGGCATCATGGGTGCCGACTGGCAGGAAGACGGCTCGATCATCAACAGCAACATGGTCAAGACCTGGAGTCTGCTCCAGGCAATCGGGGATGGATTTTTTCTCCGCCCCGGCGCTTTCTGCACGCGGGCACAGCTCAGCTTTCCGCAAGGCGGCTTTGCCACGGCGGCTTTTGATTTCACCTGCGCACGGCAGGAAAAGAACCTTGCCGATCCGGCCGAGAGCTACACCCCCGCCCCCTCTGGCGCCGTACTCGATACGGTCGGCAATTTTGGATCGTTCAAGCTGGGTGGTCAGGTGCCGGTCGGCGTGCTGCGCCAGGTCGATATCACGCTCACCCGTGACGGGGCCGATAGCGATTATGGCATCGGTCAGGCCTATGCCTGCGGTATCCGCCCCGGCCAGTTCATGGCCGAAGGCCAGGTGCAGATCTTCTTCAAGGACTGGAGCTTGTATGACCGCTACGTCGCAGGCTGGTCAGGGGCGATCGATATCGAGGTGATGGACGCGACCGGCAACGGCTACCGCTTCACCTTTCTCAACGGGCGTCTGCAGAACCCGGAGATCAACGCCGGGAGCCGCAACACCTCAATCGTTGCGACCTTCGCTCTTCAAGGCAATCCGCAGACCGGTGGCGGCACGTTCAGGATCACCCGCATCAGACCCGCAGGCTGACGGAAGCTCTCAGCTCTTTTCCCTCTCCTTTTCCCTTTCGCACCCATTCCAAAGGAACACCCCCAACAATGGCAAGACTGACCGACCTCAAGACCGACAGCGCCGCAATCAATGACGGCGTATGGGTCGATATCGAACAATATCCCGGCCTGCGCATTCGCACGCGTGGCTTTACCGATGCGTTCATCGACGCCCAGGCCCGCAGGCTGGCCCAGGCGGCCGAGAAATTCCGTAACAATGTCGAGCGTATCCCCAATGCCGTGCGACGCCAGATCAATGCCGGTCTGCTGGCCGATTTCCTCCTGCTCGACGTCGATGGTCTTTATGCCGACGATGCCGAGACCCAAAAGGTCACGCTTGACGTCTTTCGCGACCTGCTGGCTGATCCGGCTTACGCACAGTTGCAGCGTTGCTGCTGGGAGGCCGCAAGCCTGGTCGCCACAGGCGCCGTGAAACAGGCCGAGGAAGCCGAGGGAAACTGATCGCGGCGCTCGGCTGGCATCTGCGATGGGGCGCCTTTCCCGATTGCTGGGACTCCATCGAAGGCGATGACGCCGTGCGCCTGGAACCCCGTCCGGACCTGTTGTGGATCTGGCGCGCCTGGCACCGCCTCTCGACCGAACGACCCCATACGGTCATTGGTGCCTTTACCGCTCTGGGTGGCGGCTTTATCGAATCCCGCCCGGAGCCGATCCCCTGGTCCGCACTTGCCCGCTGGGCAGAGCATCACACGCTTTCGTTGCAGGAAATGGCGCTGCTCGAACGCTGCGTGATCGCCCTTGATGACGCCTATCTCAAGCACTGGTCCAAACGGTTCAGGGATCGTCACAAATGAGACTTTCGCAGATCGTACGCCATCAGATCCACCTCAACACCCAGGCGGTGCGAACAAGCGAGGAGCTGCGCGCAATCGTGGCGCAGCAATGCCGCGACTTTCGCGACAGCCTCATAGAAAGCGGCGAGGCCCCTGCCCGTTTCCGCACAGTGGTGGATCGACAGGAAAACCGGACAGAAGAGAGCGTGAAGCTCGACGGGGGCCATGTCGTCTATACGTTCAGTGGTCTTGCTGATGCCGTCGTGTGGTGCCTGGCCGAGCTGCGCAACCGCTCCCCTGCCCGGTCCGGCAATTTCAGAAACAGCTGGTTCATGCTGGTGGATGGGCAGATCTGGACCGAAAGCCCGCAGGATATCCCGCCCGGTTCCGAAATCTGGATCACGAACACCGCCCCCTATGCCCGCAAGATCGAAGCTGGCGGCCAGAGAACAGGCGTTCCGCCGCGCATTGTGGAATCGGTGCGCCAGTCTGCGCGCAGGCGGTTTCAGACGATTGAGTTCGCCCGCACCTTCAAGGCCCTGAACGGCGGTCACGATGCACGGGGCGGCCCTGTTCCCTACATCCTCAAAAGGGCAGGCATCGCCTCGGGGCTGAGCTGGTCGCGCAAAGGCGGCTGGACCCGGAAACATAACGCCTATGTCAGCCGCCGTTCCGATCGGCAGGCAGGTGGACAGGTGCTTTATCCCACGCTCATTCTGACAGAAAAGGTCTGAAATCATGGTCAGCGTCCGCCAGATCAACATGATCGATAACGTTATCGAGGTGGTGGACCGGACACAGGACGGGGCAGATTCGGCAACGCATAATCTCGACCGTCTGCAGGACAAGAGCGAGAGCGTCTCGCGAGCCATGGGTGATATGGGTCAGGCCGCAGCCGAGGCGGCCCGCTCTGTGGCAGACGGCACGAAAGCCGCAACCGAGGCCGTGGGAACCGTCAGTGGCAAGACCGCCGCCACCCTGGCCCAAACCCGTGCGCAGCTGGCTGATCTCAAAAGGCAGCGTGAGGAACTGCGCAGCGCCATATCAACCGGCGTGATTCCCGATATGGGCAATGCCACGCGCGACATGGCGCGCCTTGATGCCGAAATCGCGCGCGTGTCGGAAGGATTTGCCGGGCTGCACGCCAGGCAGCGGGCGAGTGCGGACGCACAGGCCGCGATGAATGGCGAGATCGGCCAGTCCAGCGCCATGCTCAACGGGTTTCGTGACAGTATGGCCGGGCTGGGGGCAACCGGCAGCAAGACCACGACGGAGCTGAGTGCGGGGCTCGACAGCTCGGCCAGGGCGTTCCTGCGTATGGGGGCGTCTGTGGATGATGTTTCCAGAAAACTGATGCAGCTCTCCAGGGAACGGGACAAGCTGCAAAGCCTGGAGGCCATGGCCCAGACTGCGGTCGCCAAAGGCGATATCACGGGCGGAGACGCAGACAGGGTGATTGCCGCCCAGCGCGCCAAAGTCAGCGGACTTGCCGACGAAGTGGCACAAACGCGTCTTGCGGCCAAAGAGGCAGCCACGCTCGGCAAGGCGGTCGAAGGGCAGGCCCTTGCTCATGCCGGGAATGCCGCAGCAGCGAAGCTGTCGAGCTATCAGATCGGTATTCTGGCAGGCGAAGCCCATAAATTCGCCGATCAGGTTCTAGCCGGTGGCGGCGCCATGAAAGCCGCTTTCTACCAGGTACCCAACATGGTCACGGTCATGGGGGGCTTGGGCAAGGCCACGCAGATCGTGACAGGCCTGCTGACGGGGCCACTCGGTCTTGCCCTGGCAGCGGTTGCGGCAGGTGTGGCCCTTTACAAGATGGGCAGCGCAGCCGAGACCGAAGAGGCGCATGTTGCCTCTCTTGGCCAGACCCTGCGGGCCACACGCAGCGATTACGCGGCCATGGCGGGCGCTGCCGAAGAGGCTGCGCGCCGGATCTCGGCCAGGGGCAGTCTGTCCCTCAGTGACAGCCGTGCGGCGACAACCAGTTTTGCAGGCATTCCGACACTCAGCGGCAGCAACCTCGACGCGCTGGCCATGACGGCCCGCAACGTTGCAACGATACTGGGCAAGGATGTGCCGGATGCCGCCAGGGATATGGCAGCGGCCTTTGCTGATCCGGCCAGGGCTGCGGAGGATTTCGCCCAGAAAGGGCTGCTTGGTGTTCATGAGGGGCTGGTGCAGCATATCCATGATCTGCAAGCCAGTGGGGACCGCATGGGCGCGTGGTCGCTATTGATGGGACAGCTCGGCAAGGCCTCGGCCAATGCAGCAGACCAGGGCGTTACGCCTCTTCACCGCGCGATGCATGACATGGTGACATCGATCAAGGCAGTTTACGCGCCACTTGTCGAAGTCGTCACCCTGATCGGCGAAGGCATGACGGCATCTGCCCTCAAGGCCGTACAAGGTATCCAGTGGATTCTCGACAAGGCGAAGGAAGTCAGAGCCTGGGAAGCAGAGCAGCTCGACAGGATTCCTGCAGTTCACGATTTCTTCCAGCGTCGTGAAATGGCGGCGTCCGATGTGGCAGGTATCGGCAAGACCATCGACAGTGTGGGCGCCCGTCTTGGTGCAAATAATGACGTTCTGGCCCTGGCGCATCGTATCCAGCCGATCGAGAGCGCAACAGGCCAGTACGACAGGTCAGGTCAGGTGGTGCAGTCTGCGGCAGGCGCACTGGGCGCCATGCAGGTCATGCCCGGCAATGCCAATGGCAATGATCTGCGCACGGCCACAGGCAACGTCACGGCAGGCGTGCAGCTGCTGATGCGGCTTTATACCAAATATGACGGCAACCAGGCTCTTGTCGCCATGGCCTATAACTGGGGCGAAGGGAACGTTGACAAATACCTGTCGGGCAAGATTGCAAGCCCGCCTGAAAGTGTCACAGCCTATGCCCAGAAGGCGACCGGGGGTGAGGTCTATGGCGCCCAGGCAATCGCCTCGCGCCAGATGCAGGTCGATGACCAGCTGCGGGGTGATGATGGCAGTATTGCCGCCCAGATACGCGACCGCGAACAGGCGATAACCGCCCTGACTGCCGCCCAGAAGGCGCTGAACGACCTGCACACGGCTGGCAAAGTGTCAGACGCCGATTATGCCGAGCAGACGGGCATTCTGACCGACAAGATCAACGGCCAGCGCGGCGCGATCAATGAATTGCGCGACCCGTTGCAGACGCTGGCCCATCAGCAGAGCCTTGCAGCCGAAAGCGCCAGAACCTACTCGGCAGCGGAAGCCTCGATGGTCCAGGTGCACCAGCAGGTCGAGGAAGCCGCGCGCCGCATGGGGCAGGAACACGCCACAGCCGCCCAGCTGGCCGAGGCTGAAACCCGTCAACAGGCGATACTGACAAATCAGTTCAACCAGTCGGTCGCGGCCATCAATGAGCGCACACAGGCCGAGCAGGATCTGCTTGCTGGCTATGACGCTTCGAAAGGCTCGCTCACACAATACCAGCAGGCGATGGAGGCGGCCGAGAAGGTACGCGCAACATCGAGACAAGGAACGGCCGAACAGGCCCGGCAACTGGAAATCCTGACCGGCTCCATGAAATCGGCCACGGCCTCGCAGGTCGATATGGCCAATGCAGGCAAGCTCTATGGCCAGTCGCTGGATCTGGAGGTCATCAAGGCCCAGACGGCGGCGATAGGGCAAAACAGCGATGCGGTTTCGGTCCAGATCGCGGTGATGAAAGAACGCAACCGCATTCTGAAAGAAGGGGGCAACGTCAATACGGAAACAAATCAGGCCTATCTCGCCAATGTGGCGGCCATCCAGACCGCGACCAATGCCTACCAGCATCAGAAATCCGTTCTGGACGATCTGACGGGAAGCCTGGAGAGCATGTTTGACACGCTCACCAACAGCGTGACCCAGGCCTTTGTGCAGGGCAGCAAGGGGGCGGTCAGTTTCAAATCGGTCCTGCAGGGGCTCCAGACGCAGATTGTGGGCATGGTGGCGAAACTTGCCCTGATCAATCCAGCGCTCAATGCGCTGGATGGCGGCACGCGCAAAACAATATCGGGTGTTTCCGATGCGTTGGCCTCGGGGGGCTCAATCGGCAATGCGGCCAGCAGCGTCTCCATCCCCGGTGCCGGCACAGCCGCAAGCAGCGTGACCAGCTCGGGCGGCTGGTTGTCAGGGGCCATGAAAACAAAGCTGTTCGGTGATGCCTCGATAGGTAATCTTCTGGGCGGTATCGGTGGCGGGTTCGGGATCGGTTCGGCCCTCGGCAATATCGGGGGCGGAACCTATGGCATGATCGGCTCTGGCGCCGGGGCGGCCATTGGCGCCGGGATCGGTTCGTTTTTTCCCGGCGGCACGATGATCGGCGGTCTGATCGGCGGTGGTCTGGGGGGATTGTTCGGCGGGCTCTTCGGTCACAAGAAAAACCCGTACACGATCGATCAGGTTCTGCTCGAAGGCGACCAGTTCAGCATCGGCAAGACCTGGAACCAGAAGCAGACCGACAGCATCACCGCACAGCTCAAGGCCGAGATCCAGAGTCTCAACACTATGATGACAAGCCTCGGGCTGAAGGCCGAAAACGCCTATCTCGGCACGGTACGCGACGATCCGAACAACAAGGATGCGTCACAGCGTTCGGTGAGCCTCAGGGATCTGCTTGGCGGGGTGAAGCTCCGCAGTGATGACAACCCGACATTCTCGCAGGCGCTCTCGCAGGGGATGCCCGCAAGTTTCGACAGTGTCGCCTCGTTCCAGAGCGCCGTCACGCAGCTGAAAACCATGGCCGACACGGTCGATGCGCTGGGTGTGGCCGTCTCGAAGTTCAACAGTGACGGCACGGTCACGGTCTCGGGCTTTACCACGGCGACGGGTGATCTGCGCACGGCGCTTGATACCATGCTCAACGGCAAGACGGTCTCGACCAGCGATCTGCAATCACAGGTTGCGACCATCACCGAATTTGTCACCAACACCATGCCCAATCTGATGAAGGCCACGGTCAACGGCCAGCAAAGCTGGGTCGACCAGATGGAGACGCTGAAAAAGACCTATGAGGCAGCGGCGAGCCAGGCCAGTTCCTACGGGCTCGACGGCAACGCGCTGAATGACAAGTTCAGCACGCTCTATCGCCAGGGCTATGAGCAGAACATGCTGAGCCTGTCCGAAAGCGCGCAATCGGTCCAGGCCCGTCTTCTGGCGGCGCAGGGCAATCAGGAAGGGGCCGATCTGGCGAATTTCGACCTGTCCGCCATGCAGCAGCAGCGCCAGCTGGCCGAAAGCTGGAAAGGGTTTCTTGGCGAGGCCTATGCAGGGAATCAAACCTATCTCCAGCAGGCTGCCGATCTGGAAAAGACGCTGGGGGCCGAACGTCTGGCCATCCAGAAGCAATATGCAGACAAGGCTGCGGATGCCGCAAAACAGGCCGCAGAAGCGGCAAAGCAGGAAGCGGATCGCGTTGCCGCCCAGGCCAAACAGGCACATGACCAGGCGGCAGGCTCGGCCGCCTCGGTTATCAGTTCCCTGCTCGATTTCACGCGCGGGCTGAGTACGTCCAGCGCCTCGCCGCTTTCTGCCGAAGCGCAATACAGGGCTGCAAACGACAATTTCCAGAATACGCTTGCAGCAGCGCGGGCGGGCGATTTCAACGCGCTTTCGCGTGTGCAGGGCGATGCGCAGACCCTGCTTTCCACGGGTCAGAATCTGTATGGCTCGGGCACCGGCTACAGTCAGATCTATCAGCAGGTCATGGCGGCCATGCGTGAGATCGGCTCACGCACGCCGGAAAGCCTGACCCAGTCGGCGGCAGTGGTTCAGACACGCGATAACACGGCCACACTGGTGGAGGTGCTGGGCAAGCTGCTTGCCGAGACACAGGCCAATGGCTCGACCCTGCGAGAGACAGCCAATGCCACGAAACAGAGCGTGGTGGAGCAACGTCAGGCCGCCTTGCGCAAGGCCGGGTGAGAGATACGGGGAACCTCATGAGCGGGCAGATTGTCCATGCGGTCGATATCAGCGTGACCGTGCCGGGAGACGCGACCGCGCCCGAACCCGCCCGTGGCTGGGGCACCTCTCCATGGGGGGCGCTTACCCAGAGGGCGCAGCCGGTCGAGGCGATCGAGACGCTGCGTTTTTCCGATACGGGCTATGTGAGTGACACACACGGCGCCTGGCCTCCTCTGGTGCAACAGGCCTACAGCCTTGATCGCAGGCTTGATCTGCGCCCCGATGCGCAGGCGGGCGGCGAAAGCTGGGGGGCGCTGATCCTGTCCAGTCCCAATGGCCTGCTGGATCACGTCATGGCCTCGCGTGTTGTCGATCATATGCCCGTGCGTGTGCGCTATGGCTGGCGGGTACGTGACACAATCCGGGGGTGTATGATCGATCCGCCTGAAAGCGCCCTGCAACCGGCCTTTGCCGGTCTGGGACGCAGCTGGCAGCCGGACCGGCAGAGTGTGGAAATCGCCCTGCAGGATGCCACCTCCTGGCTCGATGCCCCTGCCCAGGGGCTGCCCTATGACGGCAAGGGCGGGCGCAATGGCGGGGCCGATCTGGCCGGACGCTACCGGCCCAAACTGCGCGGGCGGGCCTTCAACCTCACGCCGGTTGCGGTCGATACGGTCCGGCTTGTCTATCAGGTGAGCGATGCGCCCGGCACGATCGAGGCGCTGTATGAAGGGGGCGCAACAGGCGGCATCGTGTTCGCCGGAATGGTGGCAGATGTGTTTGAGACCGATCCGGCGCCCGGTCATTATGTGGTCCAGTCCGACGCCTCGGGGCTGTGGTTCCGCCTCGGCACGCGGCCGGTCTGGACCATCACGCTCGATGCCACGGGTGCCCTGCCGGACGGCACGACGCAGACCGGCCTGCTCACCCTGTTGCGGGCCATGCTCCTGCAGGACTGCGCGCTTGAAACCACGCTCCTTGACGCCTCCTGGGACACGGCAGCGCAGGCCATGAACTGGGCGGGCGGATGGTACTGGGATGGCAGCGAACGCCTGACCGGGCGCGAGCTGGCCGATACCCTGCTTTCAGGGCTTGGCATTCGTCTGGTCGCTTCGCGCTCGGGCACGCTGCGCCCCGTGGCCGTTCATGCGCCCCAAGGCGAGGCCGTGGCGCATTTCGGGCCGCATAACCTGATTGCGGTGGCGCCTGTCGCACTCGATGACATGCTCGACCCGCCCCCTGCGCGCTGGCGGGTGGGCTATGCCCATGCCCAGACCGTGCAGGCGGCAGGCTCGGGGCTTAGTCCTCTGGTCACGCCGGAGCGTCAGGCCTTCATCGGTCAGGCCGACAGGCTGGCAAGCTGGGCCTCACCGGATCTGCGCAGGCGCTACCGTGTGCCCAATGATCCGCCCGCCCTGGTCACGGCCCTGAGCGACGAACAGGACGCGGTGACGGTCGCCACCCTGCACGCCACCCTCTGGGCCAGCACACGCCGCCTGCGTGCCCTCACCGTCCCGGTTGATCAGGGCTACGCGGTGGATCTGGGCGATCACGTCACCCTGACGCTCCCCGAACACCCGGAGCGCAAACTATCCGGCCTGGTCGTGGGCGAACAGATCCGCCCAGACGAGGCAACGATCACCCTGCAGGTTCTTGTTGGAAACTGACTTTAATTCAGAGAATCCGGCAGTTCTTTTCTGCTGACGTTTCATTTATTTTTTGTCGTGTAACGAGACGACACCAATAATAGGAGTGGTGTAGAATGTTAAAGAAAAAGCATATTGAAGACCTGCTTCGTCTAAGAGGCATTCTGTCTAGTAATAATTCTGGTAAATATGCCGATGAATACGAAATATCAGACAACAAATTTATATACATTTTAAGCTCCATCAAAAAAGAAGAGAAAGTATTTATAGTAGATAATGATACGCGCAACTTAATAGAACGCAATAAAGTTAGAGGTGTATTTATTGGTGCGCCACGATATAGTACGAGCTTCAAAAAATTCCCAAAGCCGGATGCATCGAAAAGTAATCAAGGATTCTTCACCGATTTTTCTGACAAAGATGCACTCGAATGTCTGCTCGATTTGATGCAAGGTAAATCTATGAACATCTTGGAGAAAGATGTTGTAGAAATTTGTAGCTCGTCCGAAAGAAGTGCTACTGAACGCCAAGCCCTCATTGCGGCTAGGCTCGGACAAGGTGCCTTCCGCAAAGCTTTATTCGTCAAATGGAATAGTCGCTGCGCTGTAACAGGGATTAAGATTCCCGAATTACTCAAAGCGTCCCACATCAAACCTTGGTCTATTTCGACTGACGAGGAGAGACTTGATCCCCACAACGGTCTTCTTTTAACCGCTCAACTCGATGCAGCATTCGACTCACAACTTATTTCATTCGATGATAATGGAAACATCCTGTTCTCTGCGGTTCTTGCAGAAGAAGGACCAGAAATCTTGGGCGTGAGTCGGTCTGCAAAAATCGCTCAGCCGCTAAGCAATAAACTGAAAGATTACTTAAAACATCATAGAGCGTACCTTCGGTAAATTACCGGATCCACATCAAGATTCGTGCCGCTCTACTTGCCTACGTTATCAAAAGCCGCCCAACCGGGCGGCTTTTTCTTTGCCTGCCCGCCTCCCCGTTCAACAGGACACCTCATCATGGCCAGACTAGGCGCCTATCCGCGCATCGCGACCCTGGACGGGTCAGAGGTGATCGTGGTCGAGCAGCAGGGCTGCACGCGCACCATGAAACTCGGCGATGTTGCGCCTTCGGTCCCCAACCAGTCGGCCAGCGGGGTCTTTTTTGCCGATGACGGCGCCAGGATCGGGCGGATCGGTGACCGTTTCTTCATCGGGGCGGCAGCAGACAACCAGGGGCTGCGAGACCGCGACACGGCCCATAATGACTGGCTCTCGCAGATCATGGGCTCGACCTCGATCGGCGCCTGGGCCACCTGGACAAGCACGTTTGCGGCCATTTCGCGCTTCGGGGCCACCGGCATCATGGGGGCGTCACGCACCTCGGACAGCCAGAAACAGAGCAGCTATATGGGCTTTGTGCCCTCGGCGGTCGGGATTGCCGCCTGGGGGGTTGCTGACGAGAAAAAGAACCCGACGACCGCAACAGCCTATGCCTATTATGGCGAGGGCTGGCGCATGGAGGGCGTCAACTACCAGCCGAGTTTCGTCATGGAGCTGGAAACCGTCAATATGGGCGGACCGGCTGCGGGCATGTCCACGCCGTTCCACCCCAATTGCGGCGGCGGCACCTATGCCATCCAGATCGGTTCGGGTGGCGGGCAGACAGCCGGATCAAGTGATGCCGAAGCCGGGATCGTGTTCGTGCGCAACCCGTCACGGCACAAGAGCGGTATTATCTTTGCCAATGACAGCCTGACCGGCACGGATGGTCTTGACGGCTATGGCACGGCCATTGCCATGGGTACGCGCCAGGGCATTGAGTGGCGCACGCCCGAAACACGCGAGAACGTGCAGGGGCTTGATTCCGGCGCCATGCTGTTCTCGACCGTATCGGAAACGAAAAAAGGCCAGCGCCTGCAGTTCTCCGATGATGGCGTGCTGATTACCAACATGTCCGGGCAGCTTCTGTTTTCGGTTTCGCCCAATCCGGCCCCCACCAACACGCTCAACATCCAGGCGGGGAGCGGTCAGGCGGCGGCGGGGCTTTATGTGCAAAAGGGTGAGAACGGCTCATCCAATCTCGGCCTCTATCCCGGCCCAGGGGGTGAATTGCAGATTGCCAGCCCCGTGACGGACCAGGGCGCGCGGCTCTCGCTCAACGATCAGCCGGTGTTCTGGCTGCATATCAACGTCAACGGGCGTTCCCTGCGCCTGCCGCTCTTCACTCCGGAACAGGCGGGGGGCTGAGCCATGGAAGCCATTCTTGATTCCGGCCTGTGCCCGCTTGTCGATACCACCGGCAGGCTCTGCGCCTTTGGCTGTGACAATGCCTTTACCGGGTCGAGGCTCACGGCCTCGGCCTTCATGCCGGATCTGCCGGTTGACAATCTTGCCACCCCCCAGGGCGCTCCTGCCACCGCATGGCGCGCACCGGGGCGCACGGCCTCGGTCACGATCGAACCGGGCGGGATGGTGGACTGGCGGTGTTTCTCGCTGCACCGCACCAATCTGACCGCGACCGCGCAATGGTCGGTGAGGATCTGGCGCGGGGCGACACTGGCGCATGAAACCGGCCTGCTCGCCGCCGATACACGCGACGGGCAATCGGTCATGATGCTCGATACCGCCGTGACCGGCGACCGGGTGACCATCCTGATGGCCGATGCGCAGAACCCTGACGGGTTCCTGTCCATCCCGCTCGCCTATGCCGGGCCGCTCTGGCAGCCACAGCGTAACATGGCCTGGAGCAGCGGCGAGAGTGCCGAGAGCGGGGCCGATACGGTCACGAGCCTTTCCGGCGTGGAATATGTCACGTTGCGTTGGCAGCGCCGTGTGCTGCGTATCGAGCATCAGTCGCTCGGTACCGAGGAACTGCCGCAGATCCGCGCCATGCTGGCCCTTGGCCGCACGGGGGCGAACATCCTCTTTCTGCCCGATCCGGGGGCGGGCACGCGCAGCGGTGATGCGGTGTTCGGGCGTGTGGAGGCAGGCGAGATCACCTCCTCTGCCGGGGCCGCCAACCGGCGCGCCCTTACCCTTACCATCAGGGAGAGACTATGATGCCCATGCTCGGCAATTTCGTGCTGGAAAGCGCGAATAATCCCGGTACCGGCTCTTTCATCCTCAGCGGGGCGCCTGCCGGGCGCCGGGGCTGGTCGGGCGCGTTCCCGGATGGTGAGGTCTATTATTTTGCCGATGACGGCACCCAGGCGGAATGGGGCATAGGCCGCCTTACCCATGGCGTGCCTGCCAGTATTTCACGCGATACGGTGCTGGGCACCACGGCGGAAAAAACCGCGCGGCTCAATTTCACCGGCACGACGCTGGTCTATTCCGCCCTGCCCGCCGAGGCCGTACCGCCTCCGGTCACGCAGGGTCTTGCGGTCGTGGCGGACAAGGCATGGAAAGCCCAGAGCCTTGTTCTGGGCAGTGTCGATGTGACGCTGACCGGCCCGGCATTGCGTGCCGAGTTCCGCGCCACGCTGCGCCTGGTTGACAGCACGGCCACGGATACCAGCACGCAGGTGGCGCGCGCGATCGTGGCCATTCACACGATCGATGCGCAGGGCAACACCACCGCGCAGCCCCTTGCGGCAACGGGCAGCAATCTGCGCCTTGATCGCATGGGTTTTCTGGGGGTCACGGCCACAACCCTGACGCATGGCACAACCGGCAGCACGCTGCGGCTTGTGGCGAGTGTGCAGGTGCCCCCTGCCTCGAACCAGGGGCCACTTCTGGGCATGGCGTTGCAGGATGGCGCGCTGCAATGGCTCACCAGCTGACCCTGCCCGCCCCCTTTCCCGTCTGACGGGATTATTCGGGAGATCTATCCATGACCTGGCGACCAAGCGCCAATATTCTCCGCCCCGGCAACGGGGCGGGTGGTGGCGCGTGCCCTTCTTCCAGATCCGCTCTCGCCTGGCCCTCTGCGGCATTGCATGGCGGGGGTGATTACAGCGTCGATTTTGAC
>Ga0157360_1000037_pt1 | contig 77933 bp, 73 predicted proteins | sample AttlaeALBM1_FD_111483 | JGI IMG/M metagenome (GOLD analysis project Ga0157360, IMG submission 111483) | Fungus gardens microbial communities from leaf cutter ant in Ribeirão Preto, State of São Paulo, Brazil - Atta laevigata ALBM1 | ecosystem: Host-associated > Fungi > Mycelium > Unclassified ...
CGTTCATTCTCTGGACGCAAAGCCTGAGGTTCTTCTCGTGCCTGATATGAAGCTATTTGCTGGTAACGCCACCCCGGAACTAGCACAACGTATTGCCAACCGCCTTTACACCAGTCTGGGAGACGCCGCTGTCGGTCGTTTCAGTGATGGTGAAGTGAGCGTACAGATCAACGAAAATGTACGCGGTGGTGATATTTTCATCATCCAGTCCACCTGTGCTCCCACCAACGATAATCTGATGGAACTGGTTGTGATGGTCGACGCACTGCGTCGTGCTTCTGCTGGTCGTATTACCGCAGTCATCCCCTACTTTGGCTATGCCCGTCAGGATCGCCGCGTGCGCTCCGCGCGTGTGCCTATCACCGCTAAGGTAGTGGCAGACTTCCTTTCCAGCGTCGGAGTTGACCGTGTTCTTACGGTTGACCTGCACGCCGAGCAGATCCAGGGCTTCTTCGACGTCCCGGTTGATAACGTATTTGGCAGCCCGATCCTGCTGGAAGATATGATGCAGATCGGTCTGGAAAACCCGATTGTTGTTTCTCCCGATATTGGTGGCGTAGTACGTGCCCGTGCTATCGCTAAACTGCTGAACGACACCGATATGGCCATCATCGATAAACGTCGCCCTCGCGCGAACGTTTCTCAGGTGATGCATATCATTGGTGACGTTGCTGGCCGCGACTGCGTGCTGGTCGACGACATGATCGACACCGGCGGCACGCTGTGCAAAGCGGCTGAAGCGCTGAAAGAGCGTGGTGCTAAACGCGTATTTGCTTACGCCACGCACCCAATCTTCTCCGGCAACGCCGTTGAAAACCTGCGTAAGTCTGTACTCGACCAGGTGATCGTCTGCGATACCATCCCGCTTTCTGAAGAGATCCGGTCTCTGCCGAACGTCCGCACGCTGACCCTGTCTGGCATGCTGGCCGAAGCGATTCGCCGCATCAGTAACGAAGAGTCAATCTCGGCGATGTTCGAGCATTAATCTTCGCTAAACCGGGCCCTGTGCCCGGTTTTTTTCGCCCGCTCCCGGATTAACGCGCTCTCTTTTCTGATATTGGCGCGATAAATTTCCTTAAAACCTCCGGTTTTTGACGCCTCTCACTCTTTTCACAAAACCCTGTGTTCCCCGCTTCTGCCCTGTAGCATTAAATGGTAATTTGCAGCGCCTTTTCTCACCAGAAACCCATCATCATGCGTCTCGATATTTATACTCTGTTTGTCTGCGAGCTCTATGTTCTGGGGTTTCTGAGCATCATCATGGTTTTCGCCTGGCTGGGTTCACAGCGCGATCGCATTCTGGGGTTTACCAGCCTGTCGCTGATTTTCACCCTGATCTCCGTCTTTCTGAGCAGCCTGCGCAGCAGCGGTCTGCATTTCCTGCCGGTGGCGGTCGGCAACATTGTGGTCATGCTCGCCTATGGCACATTGCTGAATGCGTTCCGCCGCTTCTGCGGTAAACCGATCGGCCATCACTGGCTGCTGGGTGCCCTGATCTGGGCGCTGCTCTGCTGTTTCCCGGCCTTTTACGACAGCCTGCCCAGACGGGTGGTGGTGCTCTGCATCGCCTGCATTCTCTATACCGCAGCCCTGATCCAGCTGATGTGGCAGGCCCGCGAGACGCTGAGAGTTACCTTCTGGCCCGCGCAGTTGCTGCTGTGGATCCATCTGCTGTTTCATCTGGCGCGCCTGTTTCTGGACAGCGCAATCCCCACTGCAAAGCCGGGTGCGATTGGCGGCTCAGACTTCTCGGTTTACGTCATTTTGGAGTCTATTCTGTTTGTTATCGGCCTGGCGTTTACCATTCTCGCCATGGTCAACGAGCGGATGCAGATCACGCTGAGGCAGACTTCCCTGCACGATCCTCTTACCAGCGTATGGAACCGGCGCGCCCTGTTTAGTGAAGCGGAGAAGATAGTGGCGCGCTGCCGGCGTCAGAACCGGCCTTACAGCGCCATCCTGTTCGATCTGGATCATTTCAAAAGCATCAACGATCAGTATGGCCACCAGCAGGGTGACAAAGTTTTAATCCACTTTTGCGAGATCGTCAGGACACTGCTGCCAGCCGAAGGGCGTTTTGCCCGCATGGGCGGCGAGGAGTTTGCGGCGATACTGCCAGCGGCGTCAAAGGAAACGGAGGTCTGGTGTGAAGCGATTCGCCTGGCGGTCTGTGCGTCGCGGCCCGACGCTGTTGCCTATTCGGTCAGCATCGGGTTTGCAACGGTTACGCATCCGCAGCAGGGATTTGATGATTTACTGGCACTGGCGGACGCGGCGCTCTATTACGCTAAGGCCAGCGGCCGGAACCGCACCGCGCAGCATCCGCTCCCTGTCGCCATCAGTTAATGGTGGGAATTGGGCGACCGGCGGCAGCGTTTGTCGTAGTGACGCAGCCAGTAGTAGCGATCTTCCACTTTTTCACGGCCACTGACACGTGCGCCCACCAGCCACAGCAGTGCGCCGATAAAGATGCTTAAGATCGCACCCTGCGCCAGGATCTGCGGCATGTTCAGAGTGGGCAACTGGTTCGCAATGGAGACACCCACGCCCAGAACCATCGTGACTAATCCCAGTACCATCAAACTGTTACCCGCCATACGGCAGTGTTGATGTTTCATGCTGAACCTCCATCCATACAGGTTAAGAACCGCACACAATGTTAAGTGTCATAAGTTTAGGCAATGGCTGAAGTCAACGTTGCGTACTGGATCACACATCAGCCATAAAGGATTGCGTGGTCCTGACGGCAGCCTGTTGATTTAGATAGAAAATGATTAATCACCCTCATGAACCATTTCGCGGCATCGGCTTTGTCATCTCGCCTGCGGCGAAGTAAACTAACGCCCTTTCGCAATAACAGCAGGATAATCATTGTGAGCAGCATTAAACTGATTGTAGGCCTCGCCAATCCGGGCGCTGAATATGCCGCCACGCGCCACAACGCGGGCGCCTGGTATCTGGATTTACTGGCTGAACGTCACAATCAGTCACTGAAAGAGGAAAGCAAATTCTATGGCTATACCGCCCGCCTGGCGATAGCCGGAGAAGATGTGCGCCTGCTGGTGCCGACGACCTTTATGAACCTGAGCGGCAAGGCGGTCGCGGCGATGGCGACCTTTTATCGTATCGCCCCGGAGGAGATCCTGGTGGCGCATGACGAACTCGACCTGCCCCCTGGCGTGGCTAAGTTCAAACAGGGCGGCGGCCACGGCGGTCACAACGGGCTGAAAGACATCATCAGCAAGCTGGGCAACAACAACAATTTTCACCGTCTGCGCATCGGCATCGGCCATCCCGGCGACCGCAACAAGGTGACCGGATTTGTGCTGGGCAAGCCGCCCGCCAGCGAGCAGAAGCTGATCGATGATGCGATAGATGAAGCGGCGCGCTGCACCGAGCTGTGGCTGAAAGAGGATCGCATCAAGGCGATGAACCGTCTGCACGCCTTCAAACCGGCTTAAACGCCCGAATCGTCGCGTTTCCGTGTATAATGCGCGAAATTTCCAGTTCGTCTCCGACAGTTCGCCGTCTGGCGCACTGTCCATCCAGTCATAAAGGGTATTAAACCATGGGATTCAAATGCGGTATCGTGGGTCTGCCGAACGTCGGTAAATCCACTCTGTTTAACGCGCTGACCAAAGCGGGTATCGAAGCAGCTAACTTCCCCTTCTGCACCATTGAGCCAAACACGGGCGTTGTGCCAATGCCTGACCTGCGTCTCGATCAGCTCTCTGAGATCGTCAAGCCGCAGCGCGTGGTACCGACTACCATGGAATTTGTCGATATCGCCGGTCTGGTGAAAGGCGCGTCGAAAGGTGAAGGCCTGGGCAACCAGTTCCTGACCAACATCCGCGAAACCGAAGCGATCGGCCATGTGGTTCGCTGCTTTGAGAACGACAACATCATCCACGTTGCGGGAAAAGTGAACCCGGCTGAAGATATTGACGTGATCAATACCGAGCTGGCGCTCTCCGATCTCGACACCTGTGAACGTGCGATTCAGCGTGTGCAGAAGAAAGCCAAAGGCGGCGATAAAGATGCGAAAGCCGAACTGGCCGCGCTGGAGAAGTGCCTGCCGCACCTCTCTGAAGCGGGCATGCTGCGTTCACTGGATCTGGATGCCGATGAGAAAGCCGCCATCCGCTACCTGAGCTTCCTGACGCTGAAACCGACCATGTACATCGCCAACGTCAATGAAGATGGTTTCGAGAACAACCCGTACCTGGATCAGGTTCGCGCTATCGCTGAAGCGGAAGGGTCTGTCGTGGTGCCGGTGTGCGCTGCGGTTGAGTCTGACATCGCCGAGCTGGAAGATGAAGATCGCGACGAGTTTATGGCTGAGCTGGGACTGGAAGAGCCAGGCCTGAACCGCGTGATCCGCGCCGGTTACGCCCTGCTGAACCTGCAGACCTACTTCACCGCAGGCGTGAAAGAAGTTCGCGCATGGACTATCCCGGTCGGCGCGACGGCACCACAGGCTGCCGGTAAAATCCATACCGACTTCGAGAAAGGCTTTATCCGCGCCCAGACCATCGCGTTTGAAGACTTTATCGCCTTCAAGGGTGAACAGGGTGCGAAAGAAGCCGGCAAGATGCGTTCAGAAGGCAAAGAGTACATCGTCAAAGATGGCGATGTAATGAACTTCCTGTTTAACGTCTGAGTTAACAACTGGCTCATGGGGTTTCAGCACCCCATGAAGTCTGACAGACCTGTAAAAATCCACGCCACTGCGTGGATTTTTTTGCATCATCATTCATTTCGTCATCACACCGTTTTGATGAATTCATCACGCCTCTGACCGCTTTAAGCTGTTCGCCACAGAATGGCTGCAGCGTAAAGGCTGGTCAAAAAATTACCCAAACATACCCATTGTGTAGCCCTGGACGTGTAATTTTTCCGCAATCAGTCAGCTGCCTGCAGCGTAATAACCCCGCCCCACTTTCACAATCTTCAGGATACGGCTTAGCAAGGCGCTGCATCCGTTGCCGTCAAACGCACCTGATTTTTAAGCTGGCAACGCGATGCTCAATGCTGCTGACCATTTTGTCTGGCCTGTGCACAAGGCCTCTGCATCGCAGGACAGAGCATAAACAGGCACCGAATCCTCAGCAAATCGGAAAGATATGAAGCTGTTTCGAAAATAGTCGTAGCGCCTGCATTTGAGGAACTGAACGTTCAGCCCAGGCCTGTTGTTAAAGAGGCAACACAGCATTCGCCTTATTTCAGGCCATGGCACCGGGCTATTCCTAACGAAAAAGAGGCTTTAATTTTCCAGAAAAACGGGGCCCTTCAACCTGTGCCAGAAAAAGGCGTTTTATTAAATAATCCTGCACACTCGTCATTTATATTATTACTTCATTTAACTGAATAGTCAGGTTCATCATGATAACGTCTGCCACACACTCCCCCCTCATTGACTCTGCGAATTTGTCACGAAAAGAGCAGCCCGTAACGCCTCAAAATAAGGCTGCAGCTGAAACAACCTTCATTAAAAAAATGGACTATGTCAGTAACTCCGCCTCAACGTCAAAAATGAGGAAACATGATTCTCCGGTAGAACGCAAAATAATGCGGATTAAAGAGAGAATTGCCCGATGCACCTTAAAAACGGCAGAAAAGAATCCAAAAGAGCTGGCGATGGCCCGGCATCCCGGAACCCGATTTCTCGCCAACGGAAAAACGCTGCACCACTCCGTTAATGGCGGTAAGCATCTCGCCGATAACCAGACCGCAAAGGTTATGCAAAAACTGGTCAATGAAGGCTACGCTCTCCAGGCGCAGCCTAAAGCCGTCGCCCCCCTTATGAACGAATTACAGCCGATGGAAGCAGCCTTTAATATTGCTGCCCGCGGGAAACTGGATGTTCTGACACAGCCGGTGGCGTTGCATATTAATACCGGTGATAACGGCAAGGTGATTTCTCTGAAGACAGCGGGAAAACTAACCGGGCACGAATGGCTGAGTGAAAACGATAAACCAGGGAATTTCTTAGTGCTGAACGGCAACAATGATGAAACGTATGTCGCTCATGTCGCTAAATTAGCCGGTTCGGCTAAACACCTGCAATTTATTACCAGCGGATTTGGCGGGCATGGCACCACCGATCGCCATCACATCGCCGTAAACAAAACTGAAGCGGGTCGGTTTAAAGAGATTCTGGTCGGGAATGGTGTTGCGGCGGAAAAAATCCACACCGACCATTTTTCCACAAACAGTGGTCAGAACTCCATTAACGTGGCGGATATTCTTAATAACATGATCCGCGAAAATAAACCCTGCAATAAAATTATTATAGCCGGAACGCCTGCGGCCGTATTCCGTCAGACCTATACCTATGCGCAGCAGCTGAATATTCCTGCCTTTGACGGAAACGATGGCGAAGAGAAGGTCACGTCCCCCGCGCCCGCTGGCGAGTGTGATAACCACTATGTGATTGAGTCCTTCCCGTTTGCCGATTCAGGGCAGTACACCACCACTGCCGATAACCTGGCCGTGCTTCGCGAATTCAGCACAACCCTGAATTACATGGCAACGACGACGTTTCTGCCCGCGGATAAAAACCTTTACCCGGATAGTTTCTTTCATCATGCCGTAAACAGCATTCAGACGACCGCTCAACAGCTGGAAAAAGAAGCCGGAAACGTGGCTCGCCATGGCGACAGTATTGCGGCGATGAAAGACGTTACCATGGAGATGGTCGGTCGCCTCCGGAATGATACCCTGACGGAAAGCGATATCAGTAACATCAAAAAGGTCGACACCTTCTTCCGCAATCTGTTTAATCCGCTGGAGTTAACCTTTACGCGTCGTAATCTCTGAATCTGGTTTAAGGGTGTAAAGCGATGTCCTGTCAGCATAAGGATTAGAAACCAGGGGTGACCCATAAAAACACGCCTCCCGATATTCATTCGGATACCGGGGACGCACTTTATGGCATCCCCTGCTTCGATGATAACAGCGGCTGGCAGGTATCCGGATGGCGTAGCCTGATGAGGATACCCGGAATGCTATGAGCAAGCTGGTTGAACGCGTTGATCCCCTTTGGATGGCGCTCCTCAGGCAGGATTAGCGATGCTGGCTGACGTCATAGCGCCCACGAACGGGAAAGGCGGGCTCCCGGAGCCTGTGCACCCTGACACCTGCGGCATCGTGCCTGCATTGAATCTCTCCGCTAAATGCTTACCACGCCAGCCTGGCCATAACCGGGGCCTGCACTGTCTTTCACAGGAAACGGCTCCGGGATAAAAATCGCAGTATGGGCAGGCAACTTCTGGCTGACATCCAGAAAGAAGCACTTCCGTGAAACCGCACAGTTGTGACGCTGTATGTTTGAGGCAGCGTTGCGGGTGTAAACTCTTTAGCGGGCTAAAGCGCCGGGTCATTGCAGGGACGAGCTTAAAACGCGCCGCAAACCGCATGCGCAAAAGCATCAGTAAACCGGTGCTCAGTGGCCAGCCGTGGACGGTATGCCGGCATTAATCAGCCATGACTTTCGTCACCCGGCCTCACCAGCCTGGGCGACGCCAGCCCCTGGGCTGAAGCTAAGGAAAAAGTCTGCCGCATGTTGGTCACCGGCAGAGATTAACGTTAAAAGGCCTGCTAAGCAGGTTTTCTGTGTGTTCCGGAAATACGGGAGTCAGTGGGATCGCAGGAAGGCCGGTTTCGGCGGCACACCAGGCGGGCAATGGTCCAGCAGAGCCGTGAATGCTGTCAACGCCTCATCTTTTTCTTTATGACGCAGCGCTATTTCTGCCGGGGTAGTGGCGAGCATTAGCTTTGAATCTAAATCCAATGTTTGTGCGATACCCACCACGCCAACCACGGAAGGGTCGTGCTGACGGTTCTCCATGTTGAGGTTTGCCAGCGAGACTTCTTTATATTTCCGCATGACGGAAAGTAGCGAAATAAATTTATCCTTATTCTCCATCACGCGGGGATCGGAGGAATTAAATTTCTGCTCAAAAATTTTATTCACTTCAGACCGGTTGTCCTTATTGGCCACCAGCGCCCTGCGCTCTTCCGGAGAGAATTTATTGTCTGCCAGCGTTTGCCCCATCCATTGCTTAACTAAAAAACCGGCTTCGACATTATTAATTTCGTCACTTCTGACCGCCTCCAGCAGTGCAGCCGGATCGGTCAGACGTTGATTAAATTCACTGATTTTATGCTTTGGACTCTGTCGGAACATACCATTTATAGAGCCAGGTTCAGCCTCCATTTTGCGAATGAGTTCCTGACAGAATGTTCTGGTATCGACGACCGAAACAGGGGCAAGCATAGTCACAGGCCGTGTTGACACCGGCGTTTCGGCGGCCGGGTGACGCATCCTGTCACTAAGACGATGGAAACCTGCAACGACCGCGTCTTTCATCGTGACCAGCGAGTTGCAAACTTTTGTCACGCAGGAAAGAAAGCCCTGCCGGACGCCGTTGATGGCACTCCCGGCGGCCATCGCGGCTTTGGCACTCGCGCTTACCATCGCATGGTACAATTCAGCAGTCGGAATCGGCATTGTCATCATGACATCATTTCCTTATTAATTGACTGTCGCCCTCCCTCTGTTCAGGCGACATTGAATGAACGGCGTCAGGCACTTTCCTGTACGCGCTGAATAAGATCCGCCACGGTCAGGCGACTACTGATCTCTGACTCAGGGATCGTTACGCCTATCTCTTCGAGCCGCATAAGAAGATCGATAAGCTCAACGGAGTCCATCGTCAGGTCAGTAATTAAACTGTCCTCCGGTTTAATCTTTTCTGGCGGAACGCCGTTAACCTGATAAATGAGGTACAAAACCAGCGAAACCACCTTTTTATCAACCACTACGTCATTCATGGTGAGTCACCTATTGTTCGCGTCGGCGTATGAACTCAGCTAACTTTTCCTGAAAAGGAAGGCGTTCTTTGTCCTGTTCAGTTCTCTTATTTTCCAGCGCATCGAATTTAGAGTGATCTCGTGGCCTTATCCGCGACGTCACCGCATCCAGTTCGGCTGGGTCAGACTGGGCACCTTCAGGAACGAAATTCACCGGCCTGGTCTCTCTGTTCCATAAATTCACAGTGCGCACCGTGGTATAAACACGGTCGTTGCCGGACCGCTTCCCGGACAGGTTTGTGGCCGCCGTATTCATCCGTGTCGGCTGGAAAGCTTTAGGTGCAGATTGATGGCTGACCTCCCCACCCTCCTTGCGAACCATCGCGCCCTCCGTTGAATCCCTATCTGGGTGAGCCGTGTCGATACCTGCGGATGCGCTGCGCGCTGCCGAAGTGTCATCCGGCACCTGATAATGGAGGGATAAGTCCGGCTCAGGCTTTTTCAGGCTCTCCGTCAGGCGCTTCTCAGCATGATGGTCCGAAGTGGATTCGGTTTTTTCCGCTTCTGAAGCCACGGCACCGTTTTTATCCAGGTGAGCGAAGGCTGAAGGAGACCTTTGCTTTAAGGCTTCAAACTTATCCGCCAGCGTAACGACGTTTCCACCTGCCCGCGCAAGTGGTGTCTCCGGCCCGGAGGGAACAAAATGCGTCGGCGTTGACGATCTGCGATTGAGCGGGTCGATGGTGCGTGAAGTGGTGTAAACAGACGCACTGCCAGATAAAGGCGTGCGGCCGTCCGGCGCCTGTTTGTCGCGCAGCATACCGCCATCAACGGTGTCCGCGTCCGGATGATGTGCATCCTGCCTGCCGGACACCTCGCCGTCGACCGCCGTCTGCAGCCTGTTTTGTTCAGCCACCCTGACTGGCGGTTGCTGAAAATCGGGTTGAGGGCCAGGCGTTGCATCGTTAACCGTTTCCGTATCAGGCGTCCCTTCAGTCTGCGTCGCGATGTGCTCTGATTCAGGCCGGGTTGTCTGGGTTTCAGTTTCCCGCCTGGCGACGTTTTGCTGCGGCACATCGACAGCCTGTTCTTGCCTGTAACCCTGTACACCGGCCAGATGTCCCAGGAAGTTGCTACCGTCGCCAATGCTGGCATTGAACAGGTCTTTAATCAGCCCCACTTTTTCAACATTGGTCAGCCCGGAATCAAGAATGTGCTTAACAATTGTCGCGTTGGAGTCGACGGGCGCGGTGTTCGTCGCACCTGTTGCGTGGGTGATATCGCCAACACTTCCCCCCTGGCTGGTGATATTGAGGGTAATGCCGCCCTGACCTGGCCCGGCTGGAATAAAGAACCGTTGGTTATCTGCTCCACCGTCCGGGTTGGGATCCTGGATCTCTGGGCCCTGGGGTGCCGGAGACACCGGATCCGCCTCATAAAATGTCAGCGTCTTTGAAATCGCGGCACAGTCGTTGACGAAAAAGTTCAGCTTCTGAGCCATCTTTTCCCAGGGCTGATCGGGCTGCGTCAGCCCTTCAACGTCGTGCTTTAGCGTCGATTTGCAGACATCCAGACATTGCTTAAAAATGGCCTTGTCCTGCGTATCCACTGCCTTCGCCTGGTGATGATCTTCCCAGGTCTCCATACAGTGTTGAATATAGGTGTTGACCACCTTCTCAAAAGCCCCCTCGCTGTATTTTGAAACCAGGCCTGAGAGTTCTTTTGCGACTTTCTGCTCTTTGCTTTCATTACCGTTAGCGTCGGCTAATTTCTTACAGACTTTGTTGAGCCTGGCGAGATCCTCTGCATTACCGCTGTCCTGCACATCCTGATAGATAACACCGATAAGCGTCCTGATCTTATTTCCTTCCGGACTTAACGTTTTCTGCAGGAAGTCAGCGGGAAGATTTTTTTGCGCCTCATGCAAAACAAGTTTTTTTGCATTCACGGTCTGATGCGGCTGTTGTTTAAAAAGGGCTATGGGATCATTTTTACCTTCTTTTACCAGATTGATAAAAGCGGGCCTTCCCGTCGCGCATGCTGAGCTTTCCATGCCTCTGGCATAGATAGATTGAATATCCTGTCTGACTGCACCATTAATAGATCCAGGCATAATATTAACTCCTCCACTGTCCTATGTGTTTACGTTGATGCAGGGCATAAAGCACCGGGTAAAGAAATTTAACAGCCGCTGAAAGACGGTTTTATCTGGCTTATCACTCATTTCCGGGTAGTGACGATGTCTGTCAGGCTGCGCAATTACATTTTTATCCGCATGATCCTTTCTGTACAAAGAGGCTTCTTTCGGGGCCTCTGTCCGCAGATAAAAAAAATAGCGTTGTGCAGCACAAACTCCCTCACCAGGTAATGAATAATGCGCTTCTGATGTTGACGCATAGTCAAAATGGGCTTTAAAACTGCCCTGTGAGCAGTCAGACGACCAGCTGTCCGACCGTCTTAAAAATGTGTCTGGCTCCGGAAAATTAACCTGCAATCCCGAAACGCGGCAGGCGAATGCACCATAGTTTTCATTGACGCCCTGAGTCAGATAAATATCCTGTCTTAAACTTTCCTGCGATGCGAACCTGTAGATACTGTTCATATAACCCACTCAGCCCGTTTTTAACCTAAGGCTTTAAGAACGTCTTTTGCACATTCCGCCAGGGAAGTAATTGCACCACTCAATACTTTATTTAAATTATCGAATGTGCTGTTTGCCTGGCTATAACGTTGGGCAAAAGCCTGCATATTACTTTGCAGGGCGCTGCCGCCTGCATTAAAGGAGGCAAGCCAGGCCTGGTAGCTGGCAGTAGAAACTTTACCATTGCTGATACCTGATGGATGATCAGGCGCGGCGCTGTACTGATCCAGGTTGAATTCGATTTTACCGCTGTCATCTACTTTAAATGCGGGTGCAAGCGTGGTCTCCATACTTTTACGCTCTTCTGACGTCATTTTACTCCAGTTCTTTACGCTGCCCAGATCGATACTTTTAATTTCTTTCCTGAAGTTTGTATACCCGCTACTCATGAGGGACGCATCGAATTTAACATTATTACCGTCATCACCGGTAGAAACGGCTTTGGAGGCGGCCCCCTGTACGTGCGTATTATAGGCCTCGTACATTTCCGTATATTTCTGCATTAAATCGGCATAGAAATCTACGTAATCGTCTTTGATTTCTTTAATAGCGAGGGCCATGCCCGCCCACAGATCGGCGTAGCTGGTGTGGGTGGAAATTTCGGCCTCATCGCCCTCCGATGCCGATTCCAGCGCCGCTCGCTGTTTCCCGGCCGAGAACTGGCTCAGGGAATAACTTGCCTTAGTCCGGTTTGTGACGATCTCGCGCTGGATGTCCGATAAGGCCTGAGCGCTGCTCTTCACGCGCTGTTCCTGAGCAGCGATCATCTCAGTAACGTCATCCGACGGTTGCGCGCCGTCACTGGCCGTTTTGAGACGGTCCAGTGAGGCAAGCAGTTTGCTGTTATTAAAATCTTCGCCGCTGGTATCCAGACCATACTGACCCAGCAGTGCCCTGATCTCATCTAACTTATTCGCCTTATCAGGGGCATTCAATCTGGCAATAAGTTCTTTGATGAGTTTCGTATTGAGTTCCGACGTTGAACCTGCGTGGGTTTCCGCCATCGGCGCAGCCTGAGCAGCGTTGCTATCAACGGGATAATAACTAACGGGGTTGGCTGCAACATGATTTACGTTAAGCATTACGTCATCCCTTTCAGGCAACGTATGCCAGACCTCCAGCATACGTTGCTTGTTTCTTCAGCGTTAGCGTGTACGTTCCGCGATGGAAGATACCGCGCTGTTGTTCGCATTGAGTATGGTGTCGGTCATCGTTCTGATGGCCGCATTGGTCTCTGCGGCCTTTCTGGCCGTTTGACTCTGGGTATTAGCCAGTTCGTTATTCACATCACGATCGGCACGGGCCAGCTCTGCCTCTTTCTGTTTTTCAGCAGCTGATACGCCAAATGCCCCTTCAATAGCGCCCTGTCCGGAACGCACGCCCTGGTTGGCGTACTCGGCGGTAATACGGCTCTTCTGCGTCGCAAGCTGCACTGAATTGTGGGTATCACGCTTAAGCGCGCTGGCATGCATATCAGCGGCCTGCGGATGGGTCATGGTAGCTTCAACATCACCGGACAGCTTTTTGTTCTGATGAATCATGCTGTCTTTGCCGCTCTTAATGGCGGTCTGATGCTCACGAACACCCAGCTCCAGGTTGCGGGCGGGTTTCAGGTTTTTGGTGATGGACGCCCCTTCTTTGTTGAGCGCTTTCATCTGGGTCGCAGTTGTTGCGCCCTGACCGGCAATGCCCAGCGCGCCAGAGGTGATTGCCCCGTTGAGATTCTGTCGGGCCGCCTCAATGGTTTTATTGCCGGCGCGAGCCGCCGCATCCATGCTGCGATTTGTTGCCGCCGCCGCCGCTTTGTTGGCATCCCGTTCAGCATTCAGCATGACGGTAGTGATGGTATTGCTCAGCTCGAGCTGCTTCATGGAGCCGACGACATTGATGAACCGCGGGCCGGCTGCATCTGCGGCGGTGATATCCGTGCCGCCTTCAACCGCGGGCTGCGAACGCGCCTGAGAAGAAGAAGAGGATGCGTTGCTCACGGTGGAGTGGCTGTCACTCTTACCCGTCTCTGCCGATTTATTATTTGGCTGCGTAATATTAATCTGTGACGTTAATACGCCAGGCACGGAAGCTGCCAGGCGTTCAGCTTTATTGACATCCCCTTCCCCTGCGACGGATAATTTCACAGTTTTAGCCGGGATATCCGTTTCAGTCTCTCCCCCTTTACGTTTCTGAGCCGCCGATGACGCATGCGTTGTATCGGTACGCAGACTCTGCTTTTCCATCATCAACGACAACATGCCCTCTTTTTTGGCGAGATCGGACACGTCCTGGACATTTCTTTTCTCTTCCTGAACGACAACACTTTTTGTTTCGGTCTGAACGTCCTGCACGCGTGCATAACGTTCTGACGCACCAGCACCAATAGTAATATCAGACATAATTGATAAAGCTCCTTTATAGTATTGCGGGTAAAAGTCGTCCCGCCGTTTTATCCGGCAACGGCACTCATCTGTTTAGTGATATATTTACCAGCCTGCGCCTGATTTTCTGCCACCGTGGAAATATTGCGCACAATCTCACTGACCGATTCCATTCGATGGGTAAAGCTGTCGATGGCGCGACTCATCATTTCATTAAGCAAATCCTGAAGGGCCGCGTCATTCATCATGTCAGCTCTGATTTTCGACGCTTCCAGCTGCATACTGGCCGCAACAATTCCGGTCGCCGCCTGGGCTGAGGTATTGATGACACTCAGACCGAGAACAGCCTTCTGGCTGTAATTTGAAACTTTGGCCATTTGCAGTTCGTTTGCACCCAATGAACGGCCAAACCCTTGACTCAACCGCTTCATTACCTGGCCGACAGCACTGTCCATCAATTTTTGCAGGGTCGTTTTCGTGGCTTTTTTAGCCACTTCTTTCCCTGTATCTTTCGCCACTTCCTTCACCGCAGTGCGCACCACGTTTTTGGTGATGTCCTTTACAACCTCTTTTTCTAATTCAACAGCGACATTTTTGCCCATGGTCTTACTGGCTTCTTCTGCCACGTTGACCCCAATCTTTTTCATTACCGTGCCAAAAACTTTGCTCATCACGCTACCCGCCACCATGACACCGGCGACCAGTATTGCCGCCGCCGCAATCGCGCCGAGGATTTGACCCACCATATCTGCCGTTTCTTTATCGAAGCCGAGGGTCTGAAGAATGGCTGAGTAATATTTACCCATGATCTCCATCAGCGGTTTCACGATCGCATCCATCAGCGGCTGCATCGCGTCGGCCATAAACGAACGGCCGGTTACGGCCTGGCATATCTCATCACCAACTGCCAGGGCCAGCCCGACGGCCGCCAGTGCCAGAGACGCGCCACCGGTGAAGGCCGCAGCGGCAAAGCTGACCGCCGTAATAACCCAGCCCAGCACCTTGCCGACGCAGCCCATCGTCTTCTGCATTTCTTCCGCTTTACGGACCTGTTCTTCGTACTCTTTGGCCTTTTTCTCTGCGTCTTTGGCCGCTGCTTCCGCCAATTTTTGCTTCAGCTCTGCCGACGCCTGAAGATCATCGCTGGAGCTTTTATCAATCAACTGCGCCATCAGGGCCATAAGGAACGTCAGGGTTTTAGACTCTGCATCCGCCTCCTTACGCTGATGTTCAATGATGTTTTGCTGCTGCGGGTTGAACGAATCAATCATGATCTGCGACCGGGTCTGCGTCGCCTGTAATGCCAGTCGTGAGCTTTGCTCTGCCGCTATTGCAGGATTCAGCGTCTTAGTCGCAAAGTTGTTATAAGCGGTCGTGGCCTGGGTGAGGTTAGCCTGCGCAGCGTTCACCGCCGTTCTGGCAGCATCGATCCTGCCCTGTAATGCTGCCGACACCGGGGTCTGTGTCGCGGCCTCAGCCTCAAGTGCCGCCAGTTTTTGTTGTGCGTCATCAAGCGCAGACTGCGCCTTTCCGGCATCCTGTGAAAGTGCGTCAGCCTGCTTTTGCAACGCCTTCAGGGCGTCCGCATCGCTTGCCCATTGCGTTCCCTGCTGCTCTAACCGGGCTGCCATTTCAGAATAGGCATTTGCAGCGCCATCCATCATGACGTTGATACCCTGCAACTGACCAAGCAGAGTATTCATCGACGTTTCGTTCGTAAGCTGCATCACTTTCCCGAGCAATGCCGTTGCCCAGGCCGAAGCCGAGATCTTCGCTTCGCTGCCGCTGTCTGCCGCAGCAGGTTCACGGCTCACCGGAGACGTAAGCTGCGGTATCTCCTGGTTGTTTAAGTTCGTCTCCGGGGTATTCCCGTTGACGGTATTAATCGTCGACTTCAGCAGCCTGAGCAGCTGGTCGGGCTGCAGGGTGCGCAGCGCGCCCTTAACCGAATTCAGCTGTGGATGATCTTTTAATTCTGCCTTGCCGAGCCGTTTTGCCTGTGCGGTCTGTTTTTTTAACTCAACGTCTCCCGCATTCATTCCCGCCTGATGTTTATCTGCCGTCTCCTGGGTGGCTTGTTCCGGAATGACGGGTTGCGTCACCTGCCTGATTATCTCCATATTTATTCCTCATTAGGTTTCTCCTCTTCAGGAGGATCGGACTTGTCATGATTTATTTTATTCAGCGCGGAAATGTAAGCTTTCGCCTTTTCACTTAATACCGCGTCCTTACACCTGCCAATAACAATATCGAAGCATTTTCGGGCCTGCACACCCTGTCGCAGCATCAGGTTACATTGACCCGCATAAAACATTGGCCGGTAGTCTTCTTTCGATAATGAATAAGCCAGGGCATAAAACTCGATAGCTTTGGCATAGTTCTTTTTAAGCTGATAGACCGCCGCAAGACCCATCGCATATTCAGGATTATAGAAATCATAAATACAGAGAAAGCGGAACAGCGACTCAGCATCGTCCAGCTTGCCATGATGATAAAAATCATACGCCAGCTTATAAACGTCCTGCATCGTGTCATCAGGTACGGCATAAACGTCTTTAAGCGTCGCCCCGTTCTGAATAGCATCCAGCAGACTGTCAGCATAAACATCAAGTTGCTCATCACTTTCAAAATCTTCTTCGTCGTTGAGTAAATCCAGCATATTCTTATCAGCCATTGCAGCCTCTTTCCTTGTTAATTGTTAACATCCTGAATCAGCCAATTAAGCAAAAGGCGAGCAGTGGAGAAGATAAAATCATCTTACTTTTACGCCCCGCTATTTAATACAAAAAAACCGCACAGCTGTCCGCTACAAGTGGTCTGCTGGCGGTTGCTGTGTTTCCGGCAATACCGACCCGGCCTCCTCGTCGGCCATCGCCATCTGCGTCATGCCCGCGGCTTCGACCTGGCGTAACCAGATAAGAATGTCCATCACGTCCATCAGCACATCATCATTCAGCGAAATGAAACTGTACTGGCTATAGGTGCCATACAGCCTGCGGGTCAGCGGAATATTGCGTACGACCGGCACGCCGATTTTTTCCGCATAAGCAATCGCCGCTTTGGCTTTCATATTGGTACAGCGCAGCGCAATAAACGGCAGGGATGCCACTTCCGGGTTAAAATAGATCGCCATCGCGATGTGCGTTGGGTTTGCCATCACCACCTCGGAATTTCTGACCGCCGCCATTTCCTCGCCGGAAAGTATCTCCTGGTGCACGCGCCGCCTGGCACTTTTAATCTGCGGATTGCCGTCGCTCTCTTTACGTTCCTGTTTGACCTCATGTTTATCCATTTTCAGATCTTTGAAATGGAGAAAATATTCCACGATAAAATCTGCAATCAGTACAAAAACGGACCAGCCGACAAATACCAGCACGGCCTTCAGCGTCAGCGACACCCAACAGGCAATAAGCCCGGCGATATCGGTCCGATAAAGCGTTAATATCTGGCGAAGGTCGTTGTGAATCAGGCTATAGCAGGTCGCCGCAAACACAATGAGATAGCAAACTGATTTCACCAGCTCTTTTACCGTGCGCATGCTGAAGATCTTTTTTACCCCTTCCACAGGGTTCAGCGCCTTGAAATTCAGCTTTATGGCTTCCGTTGCAATAGAAAAACCCGTCTGCAGTAAAGTTGCGCCCATCCCCATTAATGCACAAAGCGTAATAAATGGCAGGCTCAGCAGAAAGAAAATGCGCATTAAGCCCATGAGATAATCATTTATTCCAACCTGAGTGCTGTACAGCAGGGTCATGGCGTAAAAATGGGTAAAGTCACTGAAACTCATGCCATAGGCCAGATAAAAGCATCCGGTCAGCAGGATCACCGTGGTGATAAGATCTTTGCTTTTAAACGTCTGACCTTTTTTGGAGGAGTCCCTGCGCTTTTTACTGGTAGGCTGCTCTGTTTTTTCTGCCATAAACGATCACCTCAGGGAAGAAATTGCTGAAAAGCGGAAAGCGAGAACATATGCAGCGGCTTCTCAGACAGCGAGTAAAAGCCGTAGAAAAGCAAAACGGCAAAGGCAATAAAGCTCTTGATGGTCAGAGAGAGTGAAAAAGGGTTGAGCTGCGGGCAGTAACGCGCGAACACGCCGAGCAACATTTCGGCGATCATCATCACCAGCATCACCGGCGCCGCAAGGAGAATGCTGTTTTGCATCAAGACCACCAGCAGATCGCCGGCCTGTTCCCAGTGAATGCCCTCTAAAGAACTTCCTCGTGGAAGCATGCGATAGCTCTGCACCATCACGTCCAGCAGCAGCCGCATGCCTCCGCTGGCAAAAAAAATCGCGCCGAAGGCAAAGTTCAGAAAGCCTGACAGTATCGAGCTTTGTACGCCGTTAACCGGATCGATACTGTCACTGATGGTCGCGCCGCGTTGGTTATCAAGAATTTCACCCAGGCCAATGACGCTCCAGAAAGGCATGCAGAGCGTAAAGGCCAGAATTAATCCGATAATGCACTCCTTAATAAGGATAATCAGCCAGCCCTGCTCCGGATCGGTTAGCGCGTCAAAACAGGGCCAGAGACCGACGATTGTCAGAGAAATAAGCGTGTTTTTAATAATCAGATTTGACAGAACCCGCTCGCCCAGTACCGGCAACATATAAAAGACGATCGCCAGCCGCGCGTAGACCATGACAAAAGTCAGCACGCTATGCTGAAAATTAAGATAGAGGGCCACAAACAGCATATATTTTCCGTTTTAACGAAACGCCATATAAAAAGCCTGAGTGGCGAAATTCATCATTTCGGCTGAAAACCACTCCATCAGCATAAAAATGCTGGCAAATACCGCCAGCATTTTCAGCCCAAAGGGCAGCGTTTGTTCCTGAATCTGCATGATGGTCTGAAACAGGCCAACAATAATGCCTACGGTGGTCGCAAAGGCGATAGGCACCGCCGTGAGCTTCAGCACAACAAGCAGCGCGGAATTGCCAATAAATAATACCTGACTCATGATGTCATCAGATCGGCGTACTGGGCGATCAGTCCTTTGGTTAATAAACTCCAGCCGTTCATTGAGACGAACAGAATGAGCTTAACAGGGATTGAGATAGTCACCGGGCTCATCATCATCATTCCCAACGCCAGCAGGATGCTGGAAACGACCATATCGATGACCACAAACGGGACGTAAAGATAGAACGCAATTTTAAATGCGCTCTGTATTTCGCTAAGCGCATAGGCTGGCATCAGGGTCATCAGCGGCAGGGCCGTTAACTCATGGTCCTCCACTTCAGGCGCCGGCTCACCGCTTTTTTGCTGCTGGACTTTATAAAAAAAGCGGATTAATTCATGGTCGGAATAATTCACCAGATAAGCCCGGTAACTGCCTAATCCCTGATCCATAAGTTGTGTGACAGAACGGCTGTCATTGAAGTCGATATGGTTGGCTTCGATATAGCCAGAAATTTTCTGACACACCGGCATCATGACAAAAGCGCTGAGAATAAGCGCGACGCCGTTTAAGGTTAAGGTTGAAGGGACCTGTTGTATCCCCAGAGCATTGCGCACCATCACCAGTACGATAGAGAACTTAATAAAACAGGTTCCCCCGGCAATAATAAAAGGCAGTAAGGTGAAAAACGACAGCAGCGCAATTAACGAAATATCATTACTCAGCATCAGGCTGCACCCTGTTACCTGGCAGAGTCGGGTTCACGTGATGAACCTCAACCGCCAGAGAGCCGTTTTCCAGCGCCACCAGCTCACCGCGGGCAAAGAGCTTTTTATTTAGGTAAATTTTAATACTCTTTTCCGCTTCCGGGGAGAGCGCCAGTGAGGTGCCTGGTGCTATAACCTCTAATTCCGCCAGGGTCACCGTCTGGCCCGCCAGCACGAATTCAATCGTGACGGGCAGGCTGCTCCAGTCGTGCAAAACCTCATCTTCATAATATTCCTGGTCATGCCCTTCCAGCTGTTCTTCCACAATAACCTCCTTATTCGGGTAATAACGCAGTTTAAAAAATCGGCGATCGCCTATCGCCAGATGGGGCAGATTCTCTTTTATCAGCAGCAAATCCCCCGCTGCCACGTCTGCCAGCTGAGCAAGTGAGAGCGCGGTGTATCCCAGCACGTAGTTGAGCTGGAATGGCACATCAATAGCGGTAATGGCCGGCACGGGCAATGCGCGCTCTTCACTCTGCGGCCAGTCAAGACAAAGCAGCGGGCAAGGCTCTGCGGGGATCGCAAGCGCCTTTGCCGGCAGGGTGTCTGCGGGTAGCGTAATCTGTGCGGCATCCCACACCTGCTCCCCGATCAAAAAACTCAGTCCGAGATGGTTTAACCAGCGCGCCAGATAGCTGAGAGGCACCTCCGACCAGGGGATGCCGGGCAGATGGACCTCCATGTAGCCGAGCCAGGCGTCCACGCTAAGCCAGGCCTGCGCCCGGCTGCCCTGCTTATCCTCAAGCTGCACCTGCAGATAGCGCTCCTGCCCGCTAAACCCCACGATGTCGCTGCCAGGATGATGGTTACGCAGCAGTTCAAGCGTCAGCTGGCGGCCGTCAGGCTTGCGTAAATGACCTCTCAGGCTCATTCCTGATCCTCATCCTGCTGTTGCTGCTGCCGCCGCTGCTGCTGCTGTTCATCCCGCTCCTGCTGGGGGCGCAGAAGATCCGGGCTGAGACCCGTCAGCTGGCCCATATTGCGGAGCAGCACATCCGCTGCACGAACATCGGAAGGCAGCAACGTGACATTGCCGTCACGGCGCGCGTCGGTGGGTACAGACACTCTGACCGAATGGTCGCCTGTCCAGCGTTGAAACTGGTAGTTCACCTCGAGTGTCTGGCCATCGTTTCCGCTTTTTACCCCGCTTCCCAGCCCGGCCTGCGTCTTTAGCTGCGCAAGCGTTACGGGGCTATTTCTGCTGTGGGCCACGGTTTCGCCCGGCTTTGCTACCAGACTCTCCGGCTGCTTCGCCTCCTGCCAGAGCGGTCTTGCTTCACCACTTTCTTCTCTGTTCCGTAACGGCTTTTTCTGACCGTCCGCTTCCGCCACAGGGGCCGATGACGTGACGATGAGCGGGTTTACCCGGGCGGCAGTTTGAGGATGCTGAGGCGTCGCAGAGGGATGAAGTTTTGTCGCCACCTTTGCAGGCACCTCTGCGGGCACCTCTGCGGACACGTCGGTTGTCACCTGTGTGGCTACAGGCGTGGTGGATTGCGCCCCGGACGTTGATGCGCCTGCCGAAGCCCTGGTGACTGACGGGCCATTGACCTCGCCTTTCCGGACGCTGACCGCGCTGCTGCCTCTGTCCGTGCTGGCCATCTGACCAGCAACCGCCTGCGCCACCTGCCGGCGCAGGCCATCGCCCTGCTTTGTCTGCCGGAGTTCTGCGGCAAGGCCCGGAGAGTCGCTCGCGGCTTGTTTCGCCGCCAGCTTTTCGGTTTTCTGCAGACCGCCCCCCCGTGCAGAGGGCGTCGTTAACTGAACCAGCATTTCCGGCGGGAGCATGGCGACCAGTGCAGGCATCTCACTGCTCTTATCCTGTTTTTTCTTTTTCGCTATCTGTTTCAGCAGCGCGTGGTCATCCGGCGTTGACGCCCCTTTCATCGCAACGCTCATACTGACTTCAGAAATTTTTTCTACCATAACCCGCAATCTCCTGAATTTCGCTTTCTGCATCATTGTCACAGCGGCGTAAATATTCGCGGCGCAGTGGCCGCAAATAATAAGAAAGTTTGTAGTGCTTTTTATCCAGCATGCTCATTGCGGCGCGATGCTGCTCAAGGTTGTTCTCCAGACTATATTTTTCGTTTTCCAGTTGATTTATTTTATGAAGAACCAGTTGCAGGTGAGTTAATAACGCGCCCTGCTGCCTTATTCCCTTATAAATATCTGCACGGCTGTGTAACCCGGAGGGGGTTAACATTTTTATCTGCTGGTTAATATCAGCGCACTCCTGCTGATATTCAGCCATTTTCAGCCTTATTTTCGCTAAGCGGTTTTCCGTTTTTACGATATCGCCCTGCAGGATCTGCTGTTTGCGCTCGAGCAGGGAAACAAACTCGCGCCCTTTACGCCACGCTTCCATATAAACTCTCCAGGCAGGCCTGCATGTCGGTTTTTTCTTCCATGCCTTGCTGGAGAAACGCTTCCATCTGATTTTTGCGATCAAACGCCGCATCGTTCTCCGGATTCTCGCCGCGCCGATATTCGCCGAGATCCAGATAGAGCTGCATCTCTTTCTGACGGACAAGATATTCGCGAAAACGTTTTGCCAGCTGACGGTGTTCCGGATCGGTTACCTGCAAAAATACGCGGCTGATGCTCTGCATAATATCGATCGCCGGATAATGTCCCTTCGCGGCCAGCTTTTTGCTGAGATAAATATGGCCATCAAGAATCGAGCGAACCTCATCGCCAATGACATCCGACTCCTCCTCATTTTCAATCAGCACCGTGTAGAAGGCCGTGATGGAGCCGGTTAAAAAGCGTCCGGGCCGCTCCAGTAATTTCGGCAAAGCTTCAAATACGGATGCCGGGTAGCCTCTTCGGGCGGGCAGTTCTCCCATGCTGAGCGCCACATCACGCAGTGCGCGCGCATAGCGGGTTATCGAGTCGATAAACAGAAGTACGTTCTGACCTTGCCCGCTGAAGAACTCGGCTATCGTCGTGGCAATCTGCGCCGCGTTACAGCGCTCAACGCAGGAACGGTCTGAGGTTGCGTAAACCAGCACGATCTGAGAACAGCGCGACGAACGCTTCAGCTCTTCCACAAACTCGGTGACTTCACGTCCACGCTCGCCAATAAGCCCGATGACGTAGATGTCCGCTGCGGAGTGTTCAACGATCATGCTCATCAAAGACGTTTTACCACAGCCCGCCGCCGCAAAAATGCCCATACGCTGACCCTGTCCGCAGGTCAGCAGGCCATCAATGGCCCTGACACCGGTGGCCAGGGATTCAGTGATAGGCTTACGCTGAGTAAAATCTTTCGGCGCCCCGCAGGCGTCCAGACTTTGCGCACCGGGTAAAGTCTGCTGCACGCCGTTGTCCAGGCGCCCGCGAACCGTACCCGTTGCGTCAATGATTGCCCCGGCGATATTTTTATGCACATCGATACGAAAAGGCTTGCCGGTAGGCAGCAGGACATTGCTGCGTGAAAAGCCCTGATTATCGTTAAGCAGGCTCAGTAACGTATGTTCCTTATTGAACCCAATCACCTGGGCCGTCCCCAGCACTTCAGGTTCAAGTAAGGATTTCTGGATCTCGCATATCTCACCGATACGCGTTCCCGGCAAATGCGCTTCAATCACATTTCCCTGAATACGTAGCGGGTGTGCCAGATGAACCAGGCATTGGGCGACCATGGTATAAACCTCAGTAATTAAACCAGTACGGCGCGATATTCCTGCAAAATACTCAGGTAGTAATCCAGCATCGATAAAAAATCATCCGACGCGTGCAGATGTTTATCTTTTACCTGAGCGCGCAGTTCAATATTTCCGTCGACGGGATATAAACAGGGCTGCCCGGTGTAAAAATACTCTTCGTTATGATTCATCATCAGCGGTAATAAACTCGCGCTGCAATAGCTCAGCGAGGCCGGAGTCTGCTCAACAATTTTTGCCCACACCCAGACTTCATCATCTTCACTTCTGACGTGAATGGTTGGAATATCATCTTTCATATTCAGAGAGATGGTGGAGTGGTTGCTCAGATCGCTATCCAGAATCTCAGCCATTCCGGCCTCATTCAGCACGCCGGATAACAGTGCAACAACGTCATATTTCATTTATTACCTCGATTAATTTTCTAACGAACCAATGACATCAACATCCACGCCGGATGCAACATCGCCATAAGACAGCACTTCCATCTCCGGATAGCTTCCTTCTATGATCTTTTTCACAAAGCGCCGAATATCCAGCGACACCATCAAAATAATATCGCGAGCGTTAGCGCCGTTGCTGATAATGCACTGTTCGAGGCTTCTGATAATGCTTTCTGTTTCCGGCGGCGGCAGATTGATAAAGGTTCCGCCAGAGGTCTGGCGAATGCCACCACGAACCAGGTTTTCCATATCGTGCGACATCACCAGGGTGCGAATCTGCCCGTTGGCCGCAAAGCGATTTGAGATGTAACGTGATAACACGCTGCGAACGTGCTCCACCAGCATAATAGGGTCCTTTTCTTTGGGCGCCCACTGGACTAAGGCCTCAAGAATCAGACGCATATTGCGGATAGAAATACGCTCCTGTAACAGCCGCTGGAAAACCTCAGTAATCCGCTGCACGGTATTATTCCGGTAACACTCTTTAAGTAGCTCGGGATATTTTTTCTCCAGATCGTCAAGTAACGTTTTGGCCTCCTGAATGCCGAAGAACTCAGAAATATTGTGCACCAGCAACGTCGAGACGCAGGCGTAGAATTCATCGATTGCCGCTCTTGAATAAAAGCCAAGTTGTAAGGCGGTTTCACTTCGTTCTTCCGGGATCCAGTAAGCGATACCCTGCGCTGTTTCCACCGCCTGCACGGCCGGGTCAATAACCTGCAGCTCATCGCCACGCATCAGCACTTTGCACATGCCCGGTAAAATGTCATAGGTGGCAACGTGAATTTCATTAATCGCAACCGTGAGTTTGCCGCGTGACATCTGCGGGTCGTAGTTCATCACGACTTCCGGCAGACGCACGCCGTACTCAATAAAAAAGTTACGCTTGAGCAAAGAGCATAAATTATTCTCCTGGAAGTAGGCCTCGTAGCCTTTCCAGGCAGTAATGATGAGCGGGATCGTTTCCGGGATATACTCCCCGTCGATCATCACCGGTTTGCTTTTCAGCACCGGTTCTTCATCCTCTTCTGCCGCGTGAACTGTCGGCTTGTTCCCTTTTTTCGCCGCCAGTTTATCCCTGAGGAATATGCCGAACAGTAAAGCGGCCAGCAGGACAAATACCGGTAACGGAAAGCCCGGCAACAGCCCCAGAGCAATAGCCAGTACGGCCGTGACAAGCAGGATGAATTTATTGTGAAACATATCCTGCAGGATTTTCGCACCGAGGTTGGTATTTTCACTGTTATTGACGCGGGTGACGATCAGGCCGCCGCTGATAGAGATTAACAGTGCCGGAATTTGTGCAACCAGCGCATCGCCGATGGTCAGTAACGTAAATACAGACATCGCATGGGATAAATCCATGCCGTGCTGTAATGTGCCCACCGCGATCCCACCCAGTAAGTTCACGAAGATAATAATGATCCCCGCGATGGCATCGCCCTTGATAAACTTCATCGCACCATCAAGCGCGCCATATAACTGGCTTTCCGCTTCCAGATCGCTGCGGCGTCGCTTGACTTCTTTTTCGTCGATAACCCCTGCCTTGAGGTCAGCATCGATACTCATCTGTTTGCCCGGCATAGCATCTAATGAGAATCTGGCGGCCACTTCCGCGATGCGCTCCGACCCTTTGGTGATGACGATAAACTGCACGATCGTCACGATAAAGAAGATGACAAAGCCCACCACCAGATTATCCGCGATAACGAACTCCCCGAAGCTGGCAATAATCTCCCCGGCATCGGCATCGGCCAGCACCAGACGGCTGGTACTGATTGAGATCGCCAGTCGGAATATCGTACTAATGAGCAGAATGGAGGGAAACGTCGAAAAATCCAGAATTCTGGTAATATAAAACGATCCCAAAAAAATCAGCAGCGCCATTGTCAGGTTGAGTCCAATCAGGAAATCAACCAGGTAGGTCGGCAGTGGGATAATCAGCATGACCACAACCATAACCATTATCGTTAAGATAATCAGCTCTGGCCGGTTACGCAGTTCAAGTATAAATCGTCTAAGCATAAGTAGTTGCACATCAATCCAGGGCAGACAAATGCGATTGCCTGCGATTATTTATAATATTCATTCCAGATGCCGGTATTTTTCTCTTTTTCGAGCATGTCACGCAGCAAAGCAGCCAGATGATTGATAATGACGTCCCGATAAAGCGTATCGACGAAAATAAAGTCAGGCGTCACGTTATAAACGTTGCGCAATTCCTGAATGACCATCGACCGCTGTTTAAGCAGGAGTAATGACATAAAGTTTTTACTGAACGCGCTCAGGGTGACTTTAAACTGGTCAGCGTCCACTAAACCCGCCATATAAAGCCCGACAATATCCCCCTCGCCCAGCATCTGCTGATGATTTCTCATCTGTTCCCGGAACGGGAATTTAGCAAAACTGTCGTTCAGCAACTGGTCAAGCGTGTTGAGCAGGCGTGCATCTGACAGTTTTGCGCTGAGCGGGCCGAATTCAGAAGTGTGAATACCGGGTTCATTGGCTTTCATATCAGCAACCAGCGCCGACAGCGTGAAGACCAGCAAACGCGTTCTGTTCTGATAACCGTAAACATCAATCCAGTCTTTATAAATAAAGCCTGCGGGCATCTCGAGTTCAAGAAAATTAAGATAGCTATTGCGCAGATCCTTCGCCGACAGCGGTCTGTCACCACTACCGTCGCTGAACCGTTTTGCCAGGCGACCGACGTTCATTCCTGACTGCATTTTTTTAGTGTCGGCAAACTTTTCTAAATCGGCGATCGCCTCTTTAATTTTCTTCTTCTGAAGTTCAGAGAGCTGGCGGCTCAACAGCATTTCACGCAGCGCGAGCATTAAGTCGCTGTCATCCGGGAAAAGCTGGCGGGCGAAGTTCAACAGGTTATTGAAGTCGCTCAGTCTGGCTACATGTTTAATTAATGTGTTCAGCTTCTCGTCAGCCAGATCCTCAAGCATAGAGGAGACAAAATCGTTATCTGCGCTGTCGTTTTTGCGGCCGGCTTTGCTGAAGCGACCAAATGCGCTGAGGAGGTCCGCCATTTCCTCTGCGGCATTATTCATCTCTTCCTGCAAATTGATCGGCAGTGCCTCTTCGCCCGCCTCCACTTCGGCCCGGCCTGCAGCATCACGGTTGTCCAGGATGGCTGATTCAGAACGATTAAAGTCAACGCTGGCAACAGAACGAATGTCCATAATTCACCGGGTCCTTAATTTTTTTTCATCGTTTCACGCAACATGGAGACCGTCGATTTCAACGTGACGTCGTTCCCCGCCCACGTCCGGCCCAGGACGGGGTTATTATCCTCCGATCCCCGGCCCTGCCAGGTTTCTCCGCTCGTAAGTAAACCGGGTTGAATAAGGAACAGGCGAACCATTTTTTTGTGGCTGGTATAGCTGTAGTCGAACAACCGGCCTAAAAGCGGAATGTCACGCAGGAGCGGAACACCCACGTTATGATATTCATCCTGGTTGCGGCTGTAGCCACCGACCAGCAGGCTATAGCCCACGGGTACGCGCGCCTCCGTACTGATCTGGGTGTTGTTCACCATGGGCAAGCTGTCGACATTTTCGGTTTTCCCCTCCGCATTAAGGGGCAGGCCGCCATCCTGAATATTCAGGATCATCTCAATCTCCTGCTGACGCTGCGCGAGACGTGGCAGAACGCTAATCATGGTGCCGTAGGTAATCTTTTCGAGTGAGGCGTTACGCTCACCTATCAGCTTGGCGTAAAAGCTGCTGTTGTTATCAAAGAGCGCCGGCACATTTTCCTGCGTCAGAATCTCCGGACGTGAAACCACCTGCGCATTGCCTTTTTGCGCAAGTGCGGAGACATCCGCCAGAAAATGAAGGCTGTTTTCCGGCGTCAGTGCACTGGTATTAAACGTCACGCCGGTATTGCCTATTTTTGCCGCACCCTGCCAGCGAATTCCCAGCTCGTTGATATCATCCTTCGAAATATCAATGATCCACAGTGACAGCTGAATCTGCTGTTTAGGGACATCAATGGCGCTGACTAAATCCTCAACAAAACTCACCTGCCTTTCGGAACCCTGAATAAGCAAGCTGTTGGTGTCCGGGTAGCCGACGATATTGATGGACGATTGGGCGAAGGCCTCTGACTCACCCTCCCGCTTCGCCGATGACCCCGAATTAAACAGAGGCAACGGTGGAAAATTTCCCTTTTGCGTGGCCGAAGCGGCCTCAAGCGCGCCTCGCGTATCATTGTCGACGGTGATGTTCGCCCCGGCCAGTGCGGAACGTCCGCCACGGCTGTCGACCGTGTTATTCAGCAGCTGGTTCAGCACCGTCGCGACGCCCGGCACGGTGACAGGGCTGTCGCGCTGGGTGAAGGTGCGGTCGTTTACAAACGTGTTTTTAAGCTTGATCACGCGGATCGTGCTTTCACCTGTTCCGGGTCGGGCATAGGTTGCGTCAATATATTTTGCCGCCGCCGCGATAAGCTCGACATAAACCGGCGGCCCGGAGACATAAAACGAGCCAGAGCGCCCGTCTGAACGCAGCGGGAAACGCGCGTCGTAGAGCCCTGATGACTTGATGAAGGCCACTAACCGGTCAAACGGCGCGTAGGCCAGGCGCACAATGTTGCTTTTGATTTCGCTGGCGTCGTAAACGTATACGGAGCTGCCGTCGTCATACCAGATAAGCCCGGTCCGTGCAGCTAAGGTGTCTAACAGCGTCTTCGGCTTACTCAGGTCGAACTTACCTGACACCCGCTTTCTGGCCGCTTCCGTACTGACAACAAAAGGTTTATTCAGCGCGCCACCGATTACAAAAAACAGCTGCTGGACGCTGTTATTACTGGCGATATAGGTATTTTCGTCGGCCCGCGAACCGTTACCGACATCGACGGGGCCACCCGAATAATCCTGCGTATCCAGTAATGCGCCGACGGCCGGATTACCGCTCAGTACGCCCAGCAATACGTACGGCAGGCAGCGGTGCCGCCGTTTCGCAACCATCTTATTCATCAAGCAAGCCTTCCAATTTTTTAAACTCCCTCGGTGTAATGCCAAACAGCGATTTTATTTCACTGGAGAAATGAGACGATGACGCATAGCCGTTATTGCCTGCGATGGCCGCAATTGAATTATCTTTTTCAATGAGCTGCAGGGCACTATGCGCCGCTCGCCAGAGGCGCAACTGTTTTTTTGGCCCCCGGGTAAACGCATGGTGGCAAAGCTTTCTGAAATAGGATTCAGATACACCATAAATTTTACTGGCATTACCAATCTTATGGCTGTCGCTCTCTTTATCTTCATTCATTACCTGCGATAACAGAAAGTGGGCAATCCAGTAGCTTTCGACATTCCTGACAAACGAAAACAGATTTTCAAGGCGGCGATCCTGGGGCTTTAATAATGTAAAAATCAGCACGCCCATCAGCGTTTTACATTCACCGTCAACTAAAATGGCCAGATTCCGCTCGGTATGCATCAGTAAAGCCGCATGGGGCTCTCCCGCGCATGGCTCGGCGATCACGCTGCGGGATTTCGCCTGATAATCGAGAAATGAAAATAACGTGGCCGCCTGCGACATCGACACTATTTCAATCATCCACGCCCCTGCAAAGGTAATTTTCATGTTATCCAGGGTCGATAACACAATAGGGTGCGTAATAGTATTGAGACGATCGTCATAGTTCTCCCGCAGTTCTCCTGTGGCCGAGACGGCCAGGGTGGATTCACGGTTTAGCGGACGGGCAAACAACATGCCGTTATTTAAATCGATACATTTATCACTCACGAAAAGCGGCATTTCCGTATGTGCGCTATCCTCTTTTCTCTGCCGCATTATGTTTTTCTGATGGCATTGAGTATTGCTGACCAGCATAGTTTTCTCTTACCTCAGCTCGTGTTCAGAAATGATATTTAATCACTCGATTAAGAACTATCTAATGTGCCTGAGAATCTATCAGGAAATCGTTGCGCGTCAATACAGGTTGTACGAGATAAAAAAAGAATAAACAGAATAAAGAAAAGGAAAAGCTTAATAATAAAAGAGTAAAAATCATAAAAAAAGCTTCAACAAAAGATCAACATACAACATTGAGTTTGCGTATTGAGAGCGCTACAGTGGCCCATCTTAACGAGATAATATTCCTAAACCGCCAGGAAAATTCATTGTGAATATAACAGTGCTTTTCATGCGCGAGGCGCTTCATGACTTTTGAAACTCTTTTAATTAAAAGGAAGGGCTTAACATCAGGATGTTGTCGCGCAGATTAAAATAAAACCGCATGGGCTTTGCTCGTACGAACGTGTTTGACATTATTAATGGCCCTTTCTATGAAGAGCGACATGAACGAATTACATGATGACAGGCCTGTACCAGAGGCACAGAAAAAATTCACCCTGAAGGTGCTGTTTGGCCCCATGTTTGGCTGTGAACTCCACCTTCCGGCAGACGATTACTTTCTCATCATCAACCCGGGGCTGGCACTCCAGGATGACACGACCGCCATGATGTCGCCCGGCGATCATGCAGCCGCCTATACGCATAATACGCTTTATCTCCCCTGTGACATACCGTCACCCAACATTATTCTCCGCTTATCAGCGTGTTACCAGGATGACGAATCAGACGAAGGCTATCGGCTTGAAGTACAGGGAACAGACAAAAGCTACACGGCACGGCTAAAAGAAAGTGAGATTTTCGTGCATGAGCACATCCGCTTTGCCATCAAACGTGACGAAGAGAACTGGCCGGCGGAGATTGAAAATTTTAATCTTCCTCCGGCCCTCAGTGCGGAATTTAGCGAACAAACCAGTCGGCCCGATTTTCGGGCAAAAAAAAATTACGCCCTCACTTTCGGTTTTTTTATTCTCTTACTTCTGGTGATTACCGCGGGCGTTAGCGGGTATAAAAAACTGGAAAGTGAACGTCAGGTGGTAACGTTAAATGAAGCATTAGCGGGTGCACCGATGCCTGTCGATATTGTTCGTGGCCGCGATAATCTTATCTACGTGCTGACACGAAACTATCAGGCAATGGAATGGACACGGGAAGCGATCTTCAAACTAAAGGGCAAAGAGAGTGTGGTACCTGTCTGGTTAACGCAGCAACGAAATGAGGTCGTTGCGCAGCTGGCGAACGCGGGCTACCCCGTTTTACAAATTGACGACGCCAGACCTCAGCACCCGACAATTGCACTTTACAGAAACTTAAACCAGCAGGAAGAAAAAAATTTCAAAGCGGCTGTTCTGAAAAAAATCCCCTTTGCCCTTGATATCCGGGTTCTGGTTAAAACCAAAGATCAGTTATTACAGGACGCTCGCCAGGGCCTGGACCGCCTGCACATATATTACCGCCAGATTAATTCTCCAGGCGGTTACGCGCTAGTGATTCGCGATGCCCTGAGCGACAGCACCCTGCGTTCTTTGCAGCATTTCATTAAGCAATACAATCACCAATGGGGAAGCCGCGTGATTAATTTTTCAATTAATCTCGACGAAAACTGGTTACAGGATAAGTCCTATGTTGACTCTTCTAATGGCTATCTGTTTTTGAACCCTCGTCATTGGTACTTTCCCCTAAAACAAGGAGACTTAAATGGCTGATTCAAATGCGTCTGCTGTAGATTTCAATGGCTATTATCTGGATGAAGTATCCGCTGGCTTCGAAGCGGGTGCTAAAGACATGATAGAACAATTAAAGACAGCCGAGGCTCAGCTGAAAGCCGACCCGTCTGATCCGGCCGTGCTGGCCAATTATCAGTCGAAACTACAGCAATACACGCTGTTTCGTAATGCCCAGACCAGTACGGTGAAAGCCTATAAGGATATTGGCGCAGCCATTATTCAGAACTTCCGTTAACCAACATGGGTACGTGTCGCTCTCGTACCCTTTTCTGCTATGGAGTAAGTATGAGTCAATTTAATGACGCCTTGTCGGCACTAACCCGGCTCTCGCCAGACACCCTTAACCCGGATGATAGCCTGTCCGTCAGCGTTCACGACACAAACTTTAATAATTTAGTGTCCAGCACATTTACTAAAGTCAGCGAAACCGACGCGCAGTTTAAACATGTGATTAATACCCTCAGCCAGTCTCCGCATTACACCAGCAATCCGGAGAAGCTACAGATGTTACAGAACTATATCGGTGAATACAGTAACTACGTCTCTCTGGTGAGCACGCTTGCACGCAAGGCGGTAAGCACTATAGAAACTCTGGAAAAATCGCAATAATGATGAAGAAATGTTCACGCGTCCTCGCTGCGGTGCTATTAACGTTTATGCTTAGCGCCTGTAATGACGAGAATCTTCTCTTCAACCTGACGCAGGAGCAGGCCAACCAGGTTCTGGCCATTCTGCAGCAGCATAATATTTCTGCGAAAAAGGCCGGCAATCTCAAAGCGGGTTATACCGTCTCGGTCGGAGAATCTGAAAGTACCGCCGCGCTATCCATTATTAACCAGTACCAGCTGCCGTGGGCCGCTGACGTTCAGATTGGGCAGGCGTTTCCGGAAAGCGCGTTGGTAGCGTCACCCAACGCCGAGCAGGCCCGCGTCCTCTCATTACAGGAGCAGCGGCTTGAGCAATCCCTTCGCATGATCGCTCAGGTGGTCAATGCGCGTGTTCATGTCAGCTATCCCCCGTTTAATAACGATACAGGCGGAAAAAAGGCCACCGGTCATGTCGGCGTGCTGATTTCTTATAAAGGGGAGATTGACGATAATCTGTTTATCTCGCAGATAAAAACCTTAATCAAAAATAGCTTCGATGACGTACGCTACGAGAATATTTCGGTGGTGCTGTTCCCCGCCCCGGTTATCCAGTACGTTGCGCCGACCCGCGTTCCCGCCCGCATCCCTCTTTTGTGGATCATTCTCTTTTCCGCGATGGGGTTATGCGCAGCCGGCATCGCGGGCCTGATGATCTATAAGCTCAGACAACGCCCCTCTTCACCTCCGCATGAGGCAGCAGAACAGATTGAAGACGAGGCGGCGAAATCATGAACGCCGGCGATCCGCGCATAATGTCCATTTTATACGCCCCGGCAGGCTACACCCATCACAGCCATCTGGCGGAAATTTTCCGGGCGCCTGAAACCCGGGAGGAGAGGCTACTTAATTTCTGGCTGCTGAGGCATGGCAAACTCTCTGATCTGCCCCCGCGCTGGCAGCCCGACGAAGCCAGGTGTTCGCTATTGCTTTCCCACTGGCATCTGATTCCCCTCGCTGCACATCTGATTGGGGGCTATCTGCAGCGGGAGAGGCTGCCTGAAATGGGTGCCGTGCTGATGTCTGACCCGCGTCTGCTGGCCTTTATCTCTTTGCCGCTGCTTCACGAGGTGGCGCTTGATGACGGCGATATCGCGCTGAATACCGCGTCCTGCGGCGTTACCTTCATTCTGGGACAGTTTCCCGGATTACCGGCCGCGCTGCGACAGCGTCTGATGCTGCACTTCCCGTCCGGCATGGCGCTTGCGCAATTCGCCGCCCCGAAAACGCTGAACCACATTAATCTGCTACGAATGGCCTTCACCTATGCGCACCATTACTCTTGATCAGTTACCCGACGACCTGCATCGCCTCACGGTGATCAAATCCTCTGAGCGAACCCACCATCAGCGGATGGCCGTGGCGCTGGAGCGTACCCTGAATCGCTGCAGTGAGATTCATGCCGAATATGAGCAACAAACGGTGAGGCTGCGTGAAAACTGTGAGAGGCAGGCGTTCCAGACCGGCTTTGCGCTGTTTTTCTCGCAGCTGGTTACGCTGCTTGATGAGTATCAACGCCAGCAGCATAAGCGACAGGACGCTTTTCGCCAGCAGATCGCCACCGCACTCAGGCAGTCCTTACACGATCCGATGATCGTCGAGCGCATTATCCATCACCTTCAGGAAAAGTGTGGGCACCAGAAAGCGCTGCGCATCGTTATTCCGCGAGCGGTAAAGCTGCCGGACGGCGCGGACACCTCGAACTACCTCTATACGGATGACAATCATATCACCGTGCAAAATGACATGGATGCGGTGCGCTTTCCGAGCGAAACGCTGTGCCGCAGCTGGCTGGAGCAGGCGGATGAACACACCGCCGGTCTGACTGACATCCTCAATCACCTGACACCCGATCTGCTGCGCAATCTGGCAGGGAAACTTATCGATATGAGCCACCGTATCTCTTCAGAAACCGTTAACCCGGATAAGGATGAAAACCATGAATAGCATCAACACTATTGCCTCTTCGTCGTCATACGTTCAGGACGGTGACGCGGCGGACGAGCATTTTAACGATAAAGTGCGCCACTATTTTCAGCAGACGAAGCCCGAACAGACGCTGGGCGAGATGATGAATGAAATGCGGGCGCTTTCCCCCGACAGGAACGTCTCGATGCACCAACTCAATGAAGCGCTGCTCTACGCCGACACCTGTTTGCGCAATAGCGATGCGTTCAAAGATTATGCTTACAACGTGCTGGATAAACGCGCTTCTCAGCTGCTGGGAGTGAATATGCTTTTTAATAACATGATGTATAAAAGCTTCAACGAGACCGACAGCGATCCGTCGTTATAATCTTCTCAGCGATTGATGCCGGTATAATGCCGGACAGACAAATCATGAAAATAAAACCCTTTACGCCCGTTGCGCTGGCCCTGTCTCTTTTGTTCTCCCCCTGGGTGATGGCACAAAAGGTTGATTGCATCATCGAAGCCGCGCAGTGCTTCCAGATAAACCCCTTGCTAATCAAAGCTATTATCTGGCAGGAGTCCAGAAACCGTCAGCAGGCAGTGAATCGCAATACCAACAGCAGCGTCGATGTTGGCATAATGCAAATTAACACGATAAATTTTAAGGCGTTACAGGCGCTGGGCATTGATGAAACGTTACTACGGGAGAATAGCTGTGCTAACGTTTTCTCAGGGGCCTGGTTGCTCAGGCGAAGTATTGAGCGCTATGGCTATACATGGGATGGAATAGGTCACTATCATTCAAAGACGCCGGTGCATCATGACAGGTATGTCAAAAATATCATTTCCCTGATTGCATATCAGACGGCAGTTATCAATAAAATTGAGGTGCCCGGCCAGGATGGCATCCGCGAACGTTTCGTCTGTCGATAACGAGGGGTAAAAAAATAACGCAAGCATTTTGCTTGCGTTTTAGCATCAGAATGACCAGTCAGCGACTTCCCCGGTAAGCAATAAAAATGACAAAAAAATGCATTGTGCTTTTTTAATTGATGCCTGCTAATAAACAGTAATTTCTCACGTCATTAATTATTTGAAGCGGTATCCTGCCGCATGACGCATTTAGCACTCGATAAATTCGCTTTAGACTGACAGATTATTCCCTGGGTGGTGTTGCAGCAATACAAAAAATGTTCGCCCGTCGGCGAAACGCGGTTAGCTAACGGCACCTGGCTAATCTTATCCTCATCTTTAATCAGATCAAACGGATTACTTCTTGCCGTCATGGCAACAAAAATGAGACTAAAAAAAAGCGCAACGGCTGCACTTAAAAATAATGTCTGCGGCGAAAACTTCTTACTGTGTAGCAACTTTACGGGGGCAGGATGAGGGATAACCGACATCGACCCGGTACTCACGGAAGTCACATTCATTGTCGGCTGGGCGGGAAAAGAAACATTGTCTGCTTCACGGTATTCAGGAAAGGATGACGCAAAACCAGGTTCATGGGGCTCCGCTTCAGGCTCTTCACAACTGGGCCTGGCCGTAAGCTGATACCCCAGCTTGGGGATCGTGACAATAATACTTTTTGTCTCATCTCCCAGACTTACTCTTAAAGACCGGATCATCTGTGCGATACTTTGTGAAGTCACATAACCGCCCCCCCATACTTCAGCAAGAAATTCAGCCTGAGAAACAGGCTCAGGGTATTTTCTGCACAGTAATGCCAGCACATCGGACTGTTTTTTCCTTAATTGTACAATGGTATCGTCTTGCTGCAGCGTTCTCGAATTCGGATTAAAGGTGAAATTAAGAAAGTAAATTTTTCCTGCATTTACTACGCATTTTTTCATTTTAAATCCCTTTGGCGTTTAGTTCTTTGAGTGAAGGTACCTTCAGGAAAACGCATGAGTGAATATCTCAATCCATGATATTAAATCGCTTCTGCCAGATCGTCAGAAGACAAAAAACCAACCTCTTTGTAACTTTAATTTAACAATGACGAGGAATAATGTCCTTTCCATTTCGATGTGCACAAAAGAATTAAACTCAATGCGAATTTACTGTGAATGTAATAAAACAGTACCACCCCACCCATAGCATGTGAAATTGATTTCAACGATCGATGCATATTAGTTAATAGCTAAAACATATCATTCATTTATTATTTACGATAATATTTTTAGTCACTTCGTCCTTATTATAAGCATTAAAAAATGACGTCCCTGTCACCACTGAAAGTAATGTCCTCACGCTACATGAATATTTACTTTCTCCTGAATAAGAACAAAGGATGAATACATATTTCAGACAGCTACACCTGATACATCTTCTTATTTTGCAAGCAGCAACATAACATGCGCTGATTAGACGCTCTATCAAAAAACGCCTCTGGCGATCCGGCAGCGGAGTGATGATCAACGTTGCCGCCCCCTTAAAACCTCCTGTTTTAATATCTTCGTAGATGACCAGACCAGATTTTACCGGCACAACGTTCAGTGCTGGCGAAATAGTGCCTTTCACCACACGCCTCTGCTGCGTGTTAACATCGGTAACGATATTCCCATTTCAGCGCATGATGACGCGGGAATGACAGTTACTGCTGGTAATGCCATTATTTTTCAGAAGACAGGCGTTGAATTCATCTTTACCTCAACATCAACTTTACGCGAGATACTACAGGGAATGTTAATGTTTTTTGCACCGTCTGTGCGAAAGCTCCTACGCTTTGAATATCATTTTTTCCAGACCCTCCCGGTTCAAATCACTCTCTCTCTGTGGCAAGCGATCCTGGCTGGCGTTTTTATAACAATTAGCCGCAATTAAGTATTCAATGTAATAATTTTCAGCACCGTGCTCACTGTCGGCAAGGTAATTGGCACAGAACAGCTTCCCCGTCATTTCTGCCACAACTTACCTGTGCGGGTTAACCTGGAATAAAGCGCTTAAAGATGTCGTATTCCTGGCATTAAGATGACAACAACCCAATTCAGGTTCCGGGCAGACACAATAAGACATGATAACGCCGCCGTTAAGAAGCCTGAAGATGACGACATTGCGGCCTGTTTCGTGACTAAAAAACTCCATCGGACTAACTCTGCCGTCGTCTGCCGGGGCGTTCCTGCAGCTGATCTGCCAGCAAAGATCGCCATCCTTATTTATTAGGTTTATCAGGCCTCACGATTACGCTAACGGCACTCTCTCCACCGTTCCAGCAACGGGATGACGGCTTTATCCATTATCGCCCCGAGAAATGTCCGGTCTGATCCTGAGCTGGACTTTGCGCCGTTGAGCCGGGATTTAGTGGCGATTCCGGCAAGCCGCGACGGCCTGCGCCATGTTTCAGGCGCATTCACTGGGCGTTCCTCACACGAAAGTGATTATCAGGATGGCACAGCGGGAATGATCTGATTCAGGTTAGTGCGTAAATTGCCGATATAAACAATAGCGCGAACTGCGGCGACAGGAAAAATGTATAAAAAGCGTTTTTTAGAAGAAACGCTCTGGCGGGCGCTATACGATTCCGGACATTGCTGAATTTCTCCTTAATCAAACCCCGGAACAAAATCATGTCTGACTCATTGAGCGTACGCGACCAGAACAGCTTTATTTCAGCCTATAAAAACTTACTTAACGACAGTGATAAACGGATTCATAAAGGTGATATTAACACGCTGAACAGAATCCTTAATAAATGCGATAAAGTTGAGGTCGGCCAGCTGCTGATGACAAAAATGGCGTCATGCCCTAAAAACCCTGCCGCGCTGAAGGATACGTTCTGCAGGTTATTCGACAAGCTCGAAGCGCAGAGCTCCAGAATGCATGATAAAAAAGAAGAGCAACTTAAAAACATTCAACAAAAACTGGCTCCGGTCGTGCAGGACATGCATAAAAACGAAATCAATGCGCACAATGCAAAAATTAACGGCGAAATGGAAGGCGTTTCTGATAGCCTCCAGTTACTTTCCAAAGCGATCTCACAGAAAAAAAGCCAGATCGCTAAACTTCAGACAGATATCGACAATGCGGACGTGCAAATCAAAAAACTGCATCATGAGATCACGCCTCTCGCGGATGCGCTGAAGCGTACCTCACCCAGCGCGTTCGCGGCCAAAGATGCCGAGCGCCTGAAGAAAACGGAAGAAAAAATCAGTCAGATCGAGACCAGCAAAAATGCTGAGATCAGTAAATTAAAGAAGATCATTGCTGCACATGAAAACAGTCGTGCCGTTCTGCTCGATTTTGCAAGGAAGCACGGGATAACCAGCGCAGAGCAGGATCTTGAAAAAGCGGAGGCGGGCTGTATCTATGATAAGCAGGATATGGGATTTGGCACCACCAGCTGGCGTGAACATCTGAGCAGCGATAACTATGCCATCAGGCAGTTCGGTTATGCGTTAAAAGAAGGCCGCCGCGACTATTCTGCCCCCACTAAAGTGCCGGATCAGACGGGCAAACAGTGGCAGAAACTGGTACAGAACTTCAATGATGCGCCTAAAAACATCAAGGCACTGAAAAGAGAAATATCACACCTCAGGAATGAATATAACCGTGATATCGGTCAGTTCAGGCCTGAAAACCTTGTCTCTGCCAGACAGGAGATTGAGCAGAGAATTAACGTCAAACAAGCGTCCATTCGTTTATTAGAAAAAAACAAGGCGAGTGCTTCAGGTGAAATGAAATTACATCATGACACTCTATCCGCGCTTGAAGCCAGAAAGATTCCGCTCATCGCGAAAATGGACGCGCTTAAATCTCATCTGAAGCAGGACAGCTAATTCATTCTGCTTCTCAGAGGCTAAATCCACGCCACCGCGTGGATTTTTTATGCCCCCTTCCGCCAGATCCGCCCTTTCTGACCGCCGCACACCGCCCGCGACGCATCAGGCGGTAGCAATAGCAGGTTACTGCACCAGGTTATGCTGCAGGGAATATTTCACGATGTGGGCGTTATTGGTAAATTTCATCCGCTTCATCATGCGTGATTTATAGGTGCTGACGGTTTTATTGCTGATAGAGAGCGCGTCAGCTATCGCATTAATCGACTCCCCGTGGGCCAGCATGATCATGATTTGCCGTTCGCGCATCGTCAGGCTCTCATGCGGGGCGCGATTCGCGCTCTGGTAGTCAGAGAAGATAATCTCCTGTGCCAGATCGTGATCGATATAGCGCGATCCCTGCGCCACGGTGCGGATCGCGTTGAGTAACACCTCTGGCGACTTATCTTTGGTGATATAGCCCAGCGCGCCATTATTTAAAACGCGCCGGGTAATCTGCGGCTCGTTGTACATGCTGAGTACCAGAATACGCAGCTGGGGATAGAGAGGCAGCAGGCGGGTAATGAGATCTTCTCCGCTCATGCCCGGCATAGAGATATCCAGCAGCAGCAGATCGATATTGTGCTGACGCAGGCGCTCCAGCACCTGGCCGCTATCGGATGCCTCACAGACCACGTCGATATTCTCATCAAGCGCAAAAATTTGCTTCAGGCCTTCGCGCATGATGGCATGATCGTCGGCAATCATCAGACGAATGCGTTGACTCATCACTTATTACTCCCGGTTTTCATACTGGATAGGACAGACTTCGCGCTTACAGAGAGAGGAAACGTCAGTTTGACCCGCGTCCCTTTACCGGGTGTGCTGTCGATGGTCGCTTCTCCATTCAGCATCCGTCCCCGCTCTTTCATGCCATGCAGCCCGCAGGTTCCTTTCTTCACCCGACTGAGATTGAACCCTTTCCCGTTGTCGACCACGTCGACAAGCAGCGCCTCCGGCTTGAGTTTGACGAAGATATAGACGTTGGTCGCGCTGGCATGACGGACGACATTCGTGAGCGACTCCTGTACCACGCGAAACGCCGCCGTCAGCGTCGCCTCATCCAGCACTACGGTGTGTTCGTCCGGTGCCAGCAGGACGCAGCGGATGCCGTTGTTCTTTACAAACTGGTCGCGCAGCCACTCCAGCGCCGGAATTAATCCCAGATTGAGCACGTTGGGCCGCAGGCGGGTCGAGACATCCCGCACCACCTGGATGGTACTGTCCAGATGCCCCATCAGCTGCCCGATTTTCGCCTGCTGCGCATCCACCGTCTGATCTTTTCGCATCGCCAGCAGCGACAGCCCGGTGCGCAGCGCGGTCAGATGCTGGCCCAGCTCATCATGTATATCCCGCGCCAGCTGTTTTTTCTCCGCTTCCCGCGCCCGCTCCAGGTTGTGCGTCAGCTGCCGCAGCTCCTCTTCGGCCTTGCGGATTGCGCTGATATCGCGCCCGACCGCCAGCACGCTTTCCAGCTCACCGTCTGCGGCATATTCCGGCACGCAGCGCACATGCAGAATGCGCTTCTCCCCCTGATAATCGATCTCCAGCTCATCTTCGGCCACCTTCTCATCCACCAGGGTGCGTGAGACCAGCTTAAACAGGCTCAGGCCAATCCCGCCGCGCTGCACGCTTTCGGTCAGCGGCCTGCGGCGGAGATCGTTTTCACTGAGATTAAACCCGCTGCGGACCGCCAGGTTGGCGTAGAGGCAGCGGGTCTGCAAATCAAACCGCAGAATAAGGTCGGGAGAGTTTTCCACGACCTGATGCAGCTGCTTTTCCCGCTGCTGCTGCTGCTCTTTTTCCCGGCGGATTTCATGCATATCGCGCACAATGCAGAGGATGTGCAGCTCACCCGCCTGCTGATAACCGCTGCAGCTCACCTCGACGGGAAAAACGTTATCGCGACCGGTATGATGGGAGGTGAACTGTATCCCTTCCGGGCGGGTACTCAGCTTCCACCAGAGGGCAAAGACATCACTGTCGTGCAGTTCTTTATCAATGATGTCGAAGCTCAGCTGTGAAAATGCCTCGCGGGAGTAGCCCGTCAGCTGGCAGGCCTTTTCGTTGACATATTTGATCTGCAGCTGGCTGTCTATCAAATAGATCGCATCATGAATTTTGTTTAAGGCAATATTTGATAAACCGGAAATCGTGGTTTCGTGACGCTCAGTCTGGCCAGATACACCCTGTAAAAGCATTATTCCCTCCGGGGATTTATCAGGCCGCAGAAATAACGTTCCAGCGGCATGATAGTCATTACCCGCTAAATATTAACGAGCTGATAATTTTAGCAGTTAATTTGTCCTTTTCGGCAGGCCCTGTTCAGGCGTAAATCCTGCCTTTCAATGTTTCCCGTGCCCGTGAGAGTCGTGAACGCACGGTGCCGACCGGGATGTTTAACTGCTGCGCAATATCCTGATAGCTGCCCTCTTCCTCCACAAGCATCGAGAGCATAACCCTGACGTCGACGGATAAGGTTTCGAGGGAGGCCAGCGTATGACTCAGCAATTGTCGGTTTTCCGCCAGATCGCTGGGATCGTTATCCTGCAGCAGATCGGCGGTAGTCTCATCATCAAGGTTATCAAACAGATAGTGGACCTGTTTCGACCTGTAATAGTTACGAATTAAATTAACGGCAATGCCAAATACCCAGGTTTCCGGGCGGGATGCGCCGCGAAACTTATGGCGATTACACAGTACTTCCAGACAGGTCATTTGCAGGATGTCATCCGCATCTTCATGGCTGGTAATCCGCTTCCGAATAAAATTTAACAGCTTCTTATTATGCGTTGCGAAGATCTCATCCCAGTTTACGGTAATGGCTAACGGGGACTCTGTAACCGCAGATACAAGCGTTGAATTAAGCATTTTCTTATCTCTTAGTAACAGCAATGAATTGCGTTACACAGCAAGAGATATGCCATCCGAAGTTTAAAAAATAAGCCGCTGTTTATGAATAGATTTAATTCTTAATACAGATTTATCTGAGAAATTTTTTACGCCTGATACCCGTCGGGAAATGCAAAAAATTGCACTGATTTCCTGAGGAAATTATTCGCCCTTTTTTTTACGGCTTTTTCGGAACCGGTCTGCCTGTATTGACACAGAAAGAGAGAATAATCATTGAGGAGGGCTGGCGATGCTGAAAATACAACATGCGATACCGGCGCTGGCGCACTCGCTGAAAGCTCTGCATAAAAATACGCCACCGGCCGCAACGAAAAACGCCGTGCCGGATAATATCCGCGCCAGGGAAACGTCACTGAATGACGCGATGGAAGAGATAGGTGCCGCATTCAGCGAAAAAATGGAGCGGAAGCAGAAAGCGCAGCAGCGCCGGAATGCGTTACGCGGTCAGCCGCGTGGCAAATCCGGGATCAGCAAAGTCGGCGAGCTGAATGCGCTGTTTACGCTGCTCGACGGTGGCGATGAACATCCGGCGCTGGAGCAGATGGCATGGCTGCGTGACGCCCTGCGTCAGGATCCCCCCCCGGAAAGCGACACCCTGCTGGAAAAGACCGGCGGCGATCCGACGCGCACCGCCCTGCTGCTGCGGATGGTCGGCGAAAAGGCACAGGAGCGCGGTGACCGGGTGCTGGCCAGCCGGGCCGGCACGCAGCTGGATAAGCTGCAGCAGACACACGGCCAGACGATTCGTGCAGGCAACAACACCGCCTCTGCCATCGCCGGTTATACCCGCGATCCGGAGCGTAAACAGTCGTTACGTAACCTCTATTACGACGGCATCGTCCACCAGCAGTCCGCCACCCGGATGCTGGATATGCTGCTGGAACTGATCGGCTCACGCAATCTGATCCCGACGCTGCGTACCCTGCAGCGCGCACTGGCAGACGATCTCGCCGCCCTTGCCCCCTCGATCAGCATCATTACGCTCGGCCGTATCCACCGCGGACTGCGCGACGCCGCCGGGATCAACCAGACGCTGAGCGACAGCACTGCCTTTCTGCAGCGCATGCGCAGCAGAGTGCCCGGCGTTGCCATGAACGGCCTGACGCTGGCGCGCCGGATGCTGAACATCAGCCACAACGGCGCCTATCAGAGTGATTTTAGCGGGCTGGCGGACGAGATCCTCGGCCAGAACAGGCAGCATCTGCCGCTGTTTCTGAGTGCGCTTTTCCCGCTGCTGCACGGTGTCCCGGCCTCGCTGTGGCCCGCCCAGGAGAACCGCGACAGCGCCCTGAAGCTGCTGCGCGGCATGATAACGGACGTCACGAAAGCGGAGCAGCGCCAGCAGCGCCGTAACCGCAACGCAGCGTCGTGAGGCAACAACGATGAATACCCTGTTTCAGATAATGAACCGAATCGCTATCAGCGCCATGCAACGATCCGAAGTGGTCGGTGCCGCCTTCGCCATGGCGCTGGTGTTCATGCTTATTATTCCGTTACCGCTGCCCTTAATTGATGCGCTGATCGCGGTGAATATCTGTCTCTCCTCTCTGCTGGTCGTGCTGGCCATGTATCTGCCCCGGCCGCTGGCGTTCTCGACCTTTCCCGCCGTGCTGCTGCTCACCACCATGTTCCGCCTGGCGCTTTCGATCTCCACCACCCGCCAGATTCTGATTCAGCAGGATGCCGGCCATGTGGTGGCAGCCTTCGGAAACTTTGTGGTGGGCGGCAACCTTGCGGTGGGGATGGTGATGTTCCTGATCCTGACCGTGGTGAACTTCCTGGTCATCACCAAAGGTTCCGAAAGGGTGGCCGAAGTGGCCGCACGCTTTACCCTGGATGCGATGCCCGGTAAGCAGATGTCCATCGACAGCGATCTGCGTGCCGGCCTGATTGACGGGGCGCAGGCCAGAAACCGGCGTAATGAACTGGCCAAAGAGAGCCAGTTATTCGGGGCAATGGATGGCGCGATGAAGTTTGTGAAAGGTGACGCCATCGCCGGGCTGGTGATTGTCGTGATTAACCTGATTGGCGGCATCAGTATCGGCGTGCTGCAGCTGGGCATGCCCGCCGGTGACGCGATGCATATCTACTCGATTCTGACTATCGGCGACGGACTGATTGCCCAGATCCCGGCGCTGCTGATCTCACTGACCGCCGGAATGCTGATCACCCGCGTTTCGTCCGACAATGAACAGAGGGTCGACAATAATATCGGCCGCGAAATAGCCGAGCAGTTAACCAGCCAGCCTAAAGCCTGGCTGCTCTCCTCAATGGGAATGGTGGGCTTTGCCCTGCTGCCGGGGATGCCCACGGCCATTTTTCTGCTGCTGGCCGCGCTGACGATGATCAGCGGCGGTTTTCAGATCTGGCGCGCCAGAAAGAGCCTGAGCCTTGCGCAGCCGCAAATGGAAAATGAGGTCATTCCCCCGGAGCTGAACGGCAGAGAGGATCTGCGCCAGTTCAACCCGACACGACCTTATCTGATCAACTTCTCCGCCTCCTGGCGCGGCCATCCGGAGATGCTGGAGCTGGTGCAGGATATTCGCCGCCTGCGTAACCGCATCGTTTACCACTTCGGCTTCACGCTGCCCGCGTTCGACATCGAGTTTCTCGACCCGCAGACGGAGGATGAGTTTCGCTTCTCGGTGTATGAAATTCCCAAGGTCACGGGCACGTTTAATGTGTCGCATCGGGCGGTGAAACGGCGCTGGCTGGATGACATCGCCCCCGCCGACAGGGAGGGCGTGATTGAGGGCGACGAGCGGCGTCAGGAGGGCGATCTCATCTGGCTGGCGGCGGATCATCCACTGCTGCAGAACGACGAGGTGGAGCGCTGGACGGCGCGCGACATTCTGGTCAGGCGCATGGAGAACGCGATCCACGCCAGCAGTCCGCATTTCATCGGCCTGCAGGAGACACGCGCCCTGGTGAGCTGGCTGGAGTCGGAACAGCCGGAGCTGTCACAGGAGCTGCAGCGCGTGATGCCCCTCACCCGCTTCTCCAGCGTCCTGCAAAAACTGGTGTCGGAGCGCATCCCGCTGCGTTCGGTCCGGGCCATCGCCGAAGCGCTGATCGAGCACGGGCAGTATGAACGCGACATCTCGCTGCTGACCGATCAGGTGCGCATCTCGCTGAAAAGTCACCTCTGCTATCAGTATGCCCGCCCGGATGGCCTGCATGTCTGGCTGCTGACGCCGGAACTGGAAGAGCAGCTGCGGGACTCGCTGCGTCAGACGCAGAACGATCTGTTCTTTGCGCTTACCCATGAGCAGATCAGCGCCATTCTTGCGGTCATCGCCACCGCTTTCTCGCCAGAAACCCCGGAAAGCGCCGTGCTGCTGGTCGCGCAGGATCTGCGCAGTCCGCTGCGCGGGCTGATTCAGGAAGCGTTTCATTATGTGCCGGTGCTCTCGTTTGCAGAGCTGCAACCTAATCTCGCCGTAAATGTGCTGGGGCGTATCGAACTGGATCCGGCCGCTTATTCACTGACCTCGTGGGAGAGTTAATCATGTTCGAATTGCGCGTGCTGTCTGGCCTGCATTTAGGCGCCGCGTTACCCCTCTTTGGCGACAGATGGCTGATTGGCCACGCCGAAGAGGCCGATCTGATGCTGAGCGACCCGTGCGTTGCGGCCCGCCAGTGTGAGCTGCGCCGCGAAGAGGCCGGCTGGCTGGCACAGCCGGACGGCGGGGAAGCGTACAGCATCACGCCGGACGCCCCCTTTCAGGTGGCTGACCTCTGGCTCTGCGTTGCGCAGGTCGATACGCCGTGGGCCGCCTGTCTGCCGCCTGCCCCCGCGTCTGCACCGGAAGCACCGGCCGGGCCGCCGCCAGAGACCGCCGTGCCTGCCGCCGCCCGAAAAGGGGTGGTCAGCCGCAGCATCCGCACGCTGGCCTGGAGCCTGATGCTGCTGCTCTCCCTGACGGTGATGAGCTGGGTTCTGCAGCCCACCGTTGCCCAGACGCAGGTCGCCGACTCCCGGCATCCCCGCACGCCCGCGGAACTGCAGGCGCCGCTACAGAAAATGTTGCGCGAACGCGATCTGGCGAGCCTTGTAAAACTGGATATGCATAACCAGCGGCTGCGGCTGACGGGCCGCCTGAGCAAGGCTCAGATGCAAATTTTTAACCGTATGCTTGAGCGCTTTAACGCCACCTACAGCAGCGACCTCCCGCTGAACAATCAGGTCAGGCTGCTGAAAGTCAGACTGCCGTTCCGGATTGTGCAAATCACCACCGGCAGCCGCGCCAATATCGTTACTGACGAAGGGCAGCGCCTGTTCGTGGGCGACGAGGTGGACAACCTGCGGCTGGTGGCGATTACCTCTGACCAGATCGAGTTCAACGGTCGCGACAACATTAAGGTGAACTGGTAATGACAGTGGCGCTTGAGCAGTGGTATCAGCAACAGCAGCAGCGGCTGACCCGCTTTTCACCGGTCGAAAGCTTTGGCCGGATTACCGGCATCAGCGGGATATTGCTGGAGAGCAGCCTGCCGCAGGCGCGGATAGGCGATCTCTGCGAGATCATCCGGGAGGACGGGCAGAGCGTGCTGGCGGAAGTGGTCGGCTTTAACCCGCAGCACACGCTGCTCTCCGCGCTTGGCCAGCTCGATGGTATCGCCCGGGGCGCGCGCGTGATCCCGCTGCGCCTGCCGCACCGCATTGTGGTGTCGGATGCCCTGCTCGGCAGCGTGCTGGATGGCTTCGGCCGCCCGCTGGAGGCTGGCCAGACCGGCGCGTTCGCCCTGCCCGGTGCGGTGGAGAATGCGGTGAGCGTGCTGGGCGACGCCCCGGCACCCACCGATCGCCCGCGCATCGATACGCCGCTGCCGACCGGGATCCGCGCCATTGACGGCCCGCTGACCCTGGGTGTGGGACAGCGGGTGGGGATTTTCGCCGGCGCGGGCTGCGGCAAAACCACCCTGCTGGCGGAGATCGCCCGCAATACGCCCTGCGATGTCATTGTCTTTGGCCTGATTGGCGAGCGCGGGCGCGAACTGCGTGAGTTTCTCGACCACGAACTGGATGCGGCGCTGCGCAGCCGGACGGTGCTCATCTGCGCCACCTCCGATCGCAGCAGTATGGAACGCGCCAGAGCCGCGTTTACCGCTACCGCCATCGCCGAAGCCTGGCGCGACCAGGGCCGGAACGTGCTGCTGATCCTCGACTCCCTGACCCGCTTCGCCCGCGCCCAGCGGGAAATCGGCCTGGCGCTGGGCGAGCCGCCGGGCCGCGGCGGCCTGCCGCCCTCGGTCTATACCCTGCTGCCGACCCTGCTGGAGCGCGCCGGGCAGACCTCCCGCGGGGCGATCACCGCGCTCTACTCCGTGCTAATCGAAGCTGACTCCATGAACGATCCCGTGGCCGATGAAGTGCGATCCCTGATTGATGGCCACATTGTGCTGACCCGCCGCCTGGCGGAGCGCGGACACTATCCGGCGATCGACGTGCTGGCCAGCCTGAGCCGGACCATGAGCAACGTGGCGACGCGCGAGCATATCCGCGACGCCACGCAGCTGCGCCGGATGATGTCCGCCTGGCAGCAGACGGAGATGTTGATCCGCCTGGGGGAGTACCAGCCGGGCCACGACGCGATGACCGATGCGGCGGTGTCGGCTCAGGCGGCGATCAACGGCTATCTGCAACAGGCGATGCACGCGCCGCACGGCTATGACGACACACTGCACCACTTAGCGGAGGTCAGCCAGCATGCGCCATCATCCGCAGCCTGATCACGATCGCCTGACGGATGAGGGCAGCGCAGAGCTGCAACAGGCTCTCTCACTGCTGCTGCCCATCCGCCGCCAGCGCTTACGCCGCTGCGAACGGGTGCAGCGGCAAGCGGAGCAGGCGCTGCTGGAGACGCAGCGTCAGTCGGCCGACGCGGAACAGCAGCTTGACGCCGCACAACAGCACTATCAGCAGCTGCGCGATGACTTTGCCCGCCGCCATCAGTCGGGGCGGCAAAAACAGGAGCATCTCGTCGGAGGATTGACCCGTGAGCGCCAGGCCAGCGACGCGGTGAGCGGGCAGCGTAATCAGCTGCAGGCGTGCCGCACAGCGCAGGTCACACAGCAGCAGCAGGTACAGCACGCACAGCAGCAAACACAGGCGCGTCTGCGCGACGTAGAAAAACTGGAATATCTGATGGCGCACAGCGAGGCATTACGATGACAGCGTTACCGCATAACCCGCAACATCATTCAGCGCCGCCCGCCCGCCCGGAGGCGCCGCGCCGTTCGCCGCAGAGCGGCTCGTCAGACGCCACGCGATCCGGGCCGCCCTCCCGCACCGACCCCGTGCGCGAAGAGCGTTCGCTGTTTGACGCCCTGCTGCTCACCCCCGGCGAACCGCCACCGCCCCTTATCCTGCCGTGGGAAGGATCCTCCTCCTTTGGGTCGCAGTTACCCGCTGATCCTGCGTCTTCTGCCTCGCCGGTCAGAGCCTGGCAGCAGCTGGAGCCGCCGCTGTGCGGCATGGTGGATGCGCAGCCGGCCGGGCCGGTTTCGATGACGCTTCTGCTGCCGCTGCTGGGCGAAGTGGATGCCCGCCTGTCGCCGTTTGCCGCAGGCTGGGATATCAGCCTGCGCTTTACGCCGCCCGCGATGAACATGATGGCCGCCCATGAGGCGCGCTGCCGGGCGTCACTGCGCCGCCGCCTGGCCTGCCCGGTGCGCCTGCGCTTTGAACAGCGGGGAGGCCCGGCATGAAACCCCTGCTGCTGCGGACGTTGCCGCGTGAGGAGGCCAGGCTGCGCCAGCGTATCGGCCACGGTCTGGGTTACCCTTTTACCCTGGCGGGCGAAGATGGTGAGCTTCAGCTGCGGCTGTTCGAGGCTGGCGAGCGGCCACCGATGCAGAACTTTGCCTGCCGGGCGGGACGGCTAGCCGTGACCGGAAGCGAAGCGCTGCTGAGCCTCTTTTCCGCCTGCCCGCTGCTGCCCGAACCCGGCGCGTGCGCAGAGTGGTACTGGCCGCTCTTCAACCAGCATCTCAGCCCGGCGCTGCGCGCGCTGTTTGGCGACCTGACCCCGGAGGACGCGGCCTGCGAGCCGGCTGACGGGATGTGGCTGGCGATGTGCGTCACGCTCGGCGAGGCGCAGGCGCAGAGTCAGTTACGACTTGCGCCCGCCACCCTGGCGGCGCTGTTAAACCAGCCTGGCTGGACGCCGCTCTCTGCACCGCTGCACAGCGCCCTGCCGCTTTCGCTGCCCATCGATCTGGGTGCGGTGTCGTTTGCCCCCTCGCAGTTACGCACGCTCCGCCCCGGGGACCTGATTTTCCCTGCTACCTCGTATTTTTTCCCGACCGGTCGCGGCGAGCTTCGCCTTGCGCAGTGGCACCTTGAGGGCGAATTGCTGTTCGGGGAGGGGCATCCTGCCCGTTTTCTTATTACCCGTCTGGAGAATAGTTACATGAATGTGACCCCCGAAGAGAATATGCCTGCCGATACCCCCCGACCGGATGAGGGCCTGACTGAAACAGTGGCGCCGGGATCATCGCCTTTCGATGCGCTGCCGCTGGCCTTAACCGTGCGCTGCGGTCACCTCAGGCTGACGCTGGGGGAGCTGAATCGTCTGGATGTCGGCTCGACGGTAACGGTCGAGAATGTCGTGCCCGGTGAAGCGCTGCTGTGCCACGGTGAATTTCCGCTGGCGAAAGGCGAGCTGGTCGATGTCGAGGGACGTCTGGGGCTGCAGATCACTCATATGCTGCCGGGCGTGGCGAGCGTCGGAGATGTGAACAGGTGATGCCGATGGAGATGGGGCCGCTCAATCCGATCATGCTGGCGCTGTTTCTCGGCGCGCTGGCGCTGCTGCCGATGATGCTCATTATCTGTACCAGCTTTCTGAAGATTACGATGGTGCTGCAGTTAACGCGCAACGCGATGGGCGTACAGCAGGTACCGCCGACGATGGCGCTCAACGGCATAGCCCTGGCGGCCACGCTGTTTATTATGGCACCGGTCTTCAGCGATATCACCGACCGGCTGAAGGCGATCCCGGTCGATTTCAGCACGATGGAGCGGCTCGAATATACCACCGCTAACGGTATCGAACCGCTGAAAGCCTTTATGCATAAAAATACCGATCCGGACATCGTTATCCATCTGCAGGAAAATGCCCAGCGGATGTGGCCAGAAAGAATGGCAAGTTCGGTCACGCCGGACAATATGCTGCTCATCATCCCGGCCTTCGTGCTGTCGGAGCTGCAGAACGGTTTCAAAATCGGCTTTCTGATCTTTATCCCCTTTATCGTCGTTGATCTGATCGTCTCGAATATCCTGCTGGCACTCGGGATGCAGATGGTGTCGCCGATGACCGTTTCGCTGCCGCTGAAGATCCTGCTGTTTGTGCTTATCAGCGGCTGGACGCGGCTGCTCGACGGCCTGTTCTACAGCTATTTATGAGGTCGCCATGGATATTCTGACGCTGTTCCGCCAGGGGTTACTGCTGGTGGTCATCCTCTCCGCGCCGCCGCTGCTGGTGGCGGTGATCGCCGGGGTGATTATTTCGCTGGTTCAGGCCGCGATGCAGCTGCAGGATCAGACCCTGCCGTTCTGCATCAAGCTTGTCGCGGTCGGCCTGACGCTGGCGCTTACCGGGCGCTGGGTCGGGGTTGAACTGATGGAACTGGCGCAGGCGGCGTTCGCCATGATGTCAACGGTCAGATACTGATGCTGATCGGTTATCCCCTCACCGATACCTTTCATGCCATTCTCGCGCTGGGCCTGGGCATGGCGCGCATCTTTCCCTGTCTGCTGCTGACGCCGATCTTCTCTTTCAGCGTGATCAAGGGGCTGCTGCGAACCGCAATTGCCGTGGCGCTGGCGCTGTTTATTGCCCCCGGCATCAAAGAGCAGATCGATGTGCTTGAGCCGACGATGCTGCTGCTGGTCGGGCTGCTCCTTAAAGAGTTGATGATCGGCACCCTGATCGGCCTGTTACTGGCGCTGCCGTTCTGGCTGTATGAGTCTGTGGGTGCCCTGTTCGATAACCAGCGTGGCGCGTTAATGGGCGGACAAATTAACCCTCAGCTGGGGCCGGATGTGACGCCGCTGGGCAAGCTGATGCAGCAGGTGCTGATATTGCTGCTGGTCACCGGGCTGGGATTATCGACCATCACCCAGGTGATCTGGGACAGTTACCATCTGTGGTCCGCCACCCAGTGGATACCCTTCCCGGCAGAGGCGGGGTTTCACGTCTGGCTCTCGCTGCTGGGCAACATCTTCAGCGATATGGTGCTGTACGCCGGGCCGCCGGTGGCGCTGATGCTGCTGCTCGACTTTGCCATCGGCGTGATGAGTCTCTACAGCCCTCAACTCCAGGCGACCGCGCTGACCATCCCGCTGAAATGCCTGCTTGGCCTGCTCTTTTTCATTCTCTATCTGCCCCTGCTGGATCATCTGGGGAACGCGCGGCTCTATGAACTGCGCGATCTTATTCCGGTGCTGTCGCAGATCCTTTCCCCTTCCGCCGGGAGCGCGCCATGAGCGATAAAACCGAAGATGCCACACCGCAAAAACTCAGAGAGTCCCGCAAAAAAGGCCAGGTCAGCCAGAGCCAGGATATCCCTAAGCTGCTGATCTCAATCGGTATCCTTGAGACCCTGTTTGCGCTGGTGGAGACCGGGATGCAGCGGCTGCAGGCGATGATGCTGCTGCCGTTAATGCGACTGCGTGAGCCTTTCGATCACGCGCTGGAGGAAGTGATCAGCGAGGGGGCCGCCGTGATGCTGGTGCTGGTCGGCCTCGCGTGCGCCATTGCCATGCTGCTGCGGGTGGCAGGCGGCTGGGTGCAGTTTGGCCCGCTCTTCTCCACCGAAGCGCTGGCACCAAAACCGGATGCGCTCAACCCGTTCAATCAGCTGAAGAATATGTTTTCCGCCCGCCAGTTTACCCAGATTCTGACCAGCATCGTCAAAGCGGTGGTGATAGGTTTGGTGGTGTGGCAGGCGATTATGCCGGACCTCGGCGGCCTGGCGCAGCTGGCGCTCGGCGATCTCAACGGCTTCTGGCAGGGCGTGATGGCGCTGTTTATCAAAGTGTCACGTCGGGTGCTGATGGTGATGCTGGTCATCAGCCTGTTCGATTTTGGAATTCAGCGCTATTTCTTCCTGAAACAGCAGCGTATGAGTCACGAAGATATCAAAAACGAGTTCAAACAGAGCGAAGGCGATCCCCATATGAAAGGCCACCGCCGCCAGGTGGCGCAGGAGATCCTGAACGAAGAGCCGGTGGCCGCCCGCGATGTAAACGTAGAGGAGGCGGATGTGTTGCTGGTCAACCCGACCCATTTTGCCGTCGGCCTCTATTACCGCCCGGATGAAACCCCGCTGCCGCGCCTGCTGTTTAAGGCGTGCGATGAAGACGCGCGGGCCTTAATTGAAGAGGCGCAGCGTAAAAAGAAACCGGTAATCCGCTTTATCTGGCTGACCCGCACGCTGTGGCGCACCACGCGCGAAGGGGCCTATGTGCCACGCGAAACCTTGAATGCCGTGGCGCAGGTCTATCGTCTGCTGCGGGAGCTGGAAGATCACTATCTGGATGAGGTGATTGAGATTCGGGAAGAGTAGTGCGGAGGGTGACTCCGCACGGGTTTCTCAGGCCGCCATGATCTCCGGCAGTAACAGCCGCATCTCACGCGCCTGCTGAATAAAGGCCAGCATCAGGGCGCTGAACGTCGCCGGGGTCAGGCCGGCCAGCGGCTGCTGATAACAGATCCGCATCTGCTCCTCTTCATCCAGCGCCAGCCAGCAGCCGCGCATAGCCTGCATTTCAAAGTTGAGTTTCATCAACAGCCGCCAGGTGGTGAGCTGATCGGTCAGCAGCGCGGAGGCGAAGAGCTGGCAGTGCAGCAGCAGCGTGTCGCTTCCCGCTGGCAGTTCCAGTATCACCGCCTCCTGGCCCTGCTCATCCTGCATCGCGCACACGCCGTTGTCGACAGTCAGTGAAATCCCCTGGCGGCGGCCAAAATCGTCCAGCAGCCGCTGCAGGCTTTGTTGCTGCATCATCATCTTCTCCTGTGGGTTCAGGGTCAGGCGGGCTTACAGTCGTCCGCGCTTTTCCTGGGTTTCGGCATGGGTTAACGCATCGACCAGCGTCTGGCTGGCATGGGTAATCTCCCCCTCAAGGGTAAAGGCGACCGGTGTCTGCGGGTCTGTACCGTAGTTAAAACTGATTTTTCCCAGATTACGGCTGAGGCTGACGCTGGCGGCGCTCTGACTGCCGGCGACAAACAGCGGCAGATTAATCCCCTCCTGTTTGGTGTCGGTCGCGCTGAAACCAATCGATTTGACCCGCAGGTGCGCCCGATCGCGCAGCAGCGCGGCGACCTCCTCCGGCTGGGTTTCATGACGCAGCCACGCCTGCTGAAGTGCGTAGCGCCGTTCATCATGCAGCTCCAGGGTCACCACCGCCTGGGTGTTACGGTTTTTTTGTAGCTCGCGGATGACCGCTTTCAGCCCCGGTTTCTCTTCCATAAAGCGGCTGATCGCCTCAGCCGCGCTCTCCGGCAGCTCGCTGGCAAACAGGCTGTGCACCACGTGCATCAGGTTATTACTGTCCACTTTGCGCAGATTGTTATAGGTGCTCTGATACTCCGCACTGTTGAGCTGATGGCAGTGCAGCGTGTGCGCCCGGCGCTGCAAATCCAGCGTCCGGGCACTGTTGATGACGCCATACTGGCCATTTCCCACGGGCGCCAGCGCCAGCAGGTGGGTCAGCAGTTTATCGAGCTTGCTGGCCGTGGCCTGTGGTTCGGTCTGCATAGCGGTGCTGAACGTCTCACCGCTCCCGCCAGCTTTCGCCACTGTACCGTCCGCCTTATTCAGCGTCTCCAGCCTGCTTTTATCGGCCGCAGAGAGCGGACGCAGCGTGCCGGGATGCGCCCGGCGCTCGCTCAGGCTCTGCTGTAGCAGCCCGTTCAGCCCCGCTGAGCGCTCGGTTTTCACCTTCTCAGGTGGTTTGTCCGCCTCTTTCAGCGCCTGCAACAGCGTATTGGTCTGCGGATCGTCGAAGTGGCTGGCCGCCTGCTCGATCAGCTTCTCCAGCTGACGCGGGTGAACGGGTTCCGCCCGGGCGATATCAAGGCTCATGCTGTGCCGGGTGCGATTATCGATGCTGGCCTGAATCGTGGTGCTGTTGATGCCGAACAGGGGAACACGCAGCGTTGACGACGCGCGGGTGGTTATGCCCACCCCGCCATTAAGGCCGACCCCGGCGCTGACGCTGTTAAACAGCCGCAGACGGTTGTCGCTGCGGCTCTGGGTACTGCCCGTCGCGCTGTGAGCAGTGGCGCGCTCACGCTGCGCATTCAGGATATTTGTCCCCACCTGCGCCATGCCGCCGACGCGAACCAGGGTTCTGTTTTTCCGCCCATCGCTGCCGCCAGAGGAGAGGCGCAAACCGCCGCCCGCCATCGCGATCGCCGAGGCATCCACGTTAAAGGTCAGCGTCGTGCCCTGCTTCACCTTGTGGCTGACGCCCTTCTCCAGCACCTCGCCGGGATCGAGTTCCCCCTGCGTAAGCTGCGTGATAAAGGGTGCCAGTTCCGCCTCGCTCAGGGTAAAGCTGACGCTGTTCTGCAACTGACGCTGCAGGGCGATAGCCACCATGCCGCCCAGCCGCACAGAGGGAACGAGGCTGCGGTTGCCGCCCGACGCCTGACCGGTGCTGGTGGCAGACTGGCTGAACGGACTCCAGCCTGCGGCACCAAACAGCGTGCCGGTGGTGCCGCCGTTTCGGCTGAAGGTGACGCTGATACCCCCTTCGCCACGGGAGAAACTGGCGCTGTAGGCGCGATCAAGGTTGCCGCGCACGCCCGGAATGCCGATCACCTCACCGCCGGGAATCACCGACAGCGTGACCATGCCGCCATAGTTACGGCCAAGCGCGAAGTTTTCCCCCGGCTCCAGCGCGCTCAGCGTTTTTAACAGTTGCGCTGCCAGCGCCTGCTGGTCGGGGGCTTTCAGAACCGTGCGGGTCGTCATGTTCAGGCCGTGATGCGGCTTACTCATCGCATTGATAAAGGATTTGATCGCGTCATAGCTGGCTTCCAGCTGGCTGTTATTCAGGAAGCCCTGACTGGTCGCTTTCTGCACCAGATTCTCGCCATACTCCTCGTCACGCAAAACACGCAGCCGTTCACCGAGCGTTGCGAGCCGGGCCGGACTGGCCTGCGGGTCATCGACCCAGGCGGCCATCCGATCCACCAGGTCATGCAGGGCGGACATCATTAACCCATCGAGCACCAGGCGGGATTTCACCAGCCCCATCTCATCATGGGGATCGCGCATGCGCCCCAGTGGCGGCGCTGCTTTCTGGTGCCGGGTCACGACGCCGTTTGCCTGTAAATGGCTGATGGCCGTGCTGCTCCCCTCCCGGAGCGGAAAACGCCGGAAGACCGTATCCAGACGGGACAGCAGATTCTCATCATCGCTCCAGGGGTTGATCGCCTGGGTGGCCGCCCTGATCCGTGAGGGACTGAACGCCTCTTTTTCACGCCCGTCGCCGTGCAGCGCGCCGCTGTGCTGATCGAGCAGCGTGCCGTGGTGCTGCACGCTGTCGGCCACCGTATCAATAAACGTCTGCAGGTGACCCAGCAGCGCCCGGTCAACCTCGCGGGTGTCGAGCGCGGCAAGCCGGACCTGCAGGCTCTGGTGCGCCGCCGCGCCCGGTGCTGCCGGTAAGGCTTTAAGCCGCTGATAGAGTGCCGCCTGTTGCGCATAGAGCGGACGCAGCCCCTCGCGCCCCTGCCAGTGATGGCGCGTGGCGTACCAGGCACTTTTCAGCGGCCTGGGCGGCGTCGGCCGGGTATTGATCAGGTGCGCGCCAAGCCGGTCGCGCAGGCGGCTGTTGACATGGTTGCCATCACGTCCGGTCATCCCGGCAATGCTGGTTTCATACTTCAGCGTCATGCCGTGAACGTTGACACTTTTCGAGGCTTCATCCAGTCGCTCTGTCGCTTTCAGCGGGGCCGGGCGGGACCTGCTGACAGGCGGTGCCATCAGGTCAGCGTCGTCCAGCACCTGCCAGCGCTCTGCGTCAGCGATGTCCGGTTGCGGGCGGGTGTCATCATCCTGCCCGTCCACCCGCTCCACCGGCACACCGGCCAGCTGCAGAATCGCGCTGCGCCCGCCTTTATCCGCCACCATCAGCGCCCCGCTGGAACTGTTATGCAGTCGCTCTGCGGGCGCCAGTTCCGGCGGGAGCGCCACCGGTTGCCAGCGCGCATCCGGACGACGGCCAGGGGAGGCACGCCAGTCCGCTTCCGGCAGCCGCCACAGCCTGCCCCGCTGGTCGAGAACATAGAGGTTCCGGTTCTGGTCGGTAGAGATGTCCGTCAGCGTGTTGCCCTCACCGCGGGCAGGCAGCGTCGCCCGGGTATGGGGCAGCCAGTTTGCGATCCCGGCCTTTGTCAGGGTTTGCATCATTTTCTGCGCCTGACGGGTCCCGGCCTGGCTGCAGTGATACTGCAGGGTATTGTTTTCAGCGATCGCCGCACAGTGCTCCCCATCCAGCGGTGCAATGGCGCGCGCTTTATTATTCTCATCAAACCCCGGCAGCGGCAGCTCCACGCTCAGAGTGACGTTTAACTGTCGCAGGGCAAAACGGTGGTGCGCTCCGTCAATCCTGTCACTCTTCTGGCTGATCTTAACGCGTGACGGCAGCCCGTCGCGGATCACCCAGCCGCTGCTGTCCTGCGCCCGCTTCAGGCTGTCAGCCTTCTCCTGACTCGCCGCCCAGCGCCCGGCGTTGCTGTCCCAGGCGTACAGTTTGCCTTCATATATCATCAGCTGGCCGGTGCGGCCGGTGTCCACCCGCTCGTGGGCCAGCGGGCGCGGCTGCAGTAAGCCGTCGTGATGATCCAGCACCAGGCTCTCGCTGAGATTCCAGCGCGCCTCAAGCTGACCTTGCCCGTTAAGCACGCAGAGATGTTTCTGGTCGGCACGACTTTTCACCACGGCCATCAGCTCTCCATCCTGACGGACGTTCAGGCTGCTGATGATCGCCCCGGCACCCAGTTGCTCAGCCAGCGTGGCCGGGTCTGGTTCCGGCTGCATCACCATCTCACTGCTCTCCTGCGCCTGCGGTAACGCGGCGCTCCAGAGCGTTCCCTCGCTGTTCAGCGCATAGAGACGTTCGTTATGCAGCGCAACCCCGGTGGCGTGAAAAGCCTGGCTGCCGCCCTCACGATTCCGGGTGCTGAGGGTGATTTTCTGCTGTGCCTTGCTGTCAGCACTGAGCGTCCTGAGCAGCATCACCGACTGCTCAGCGGTTTTATCGTCGCTGAGCAGGAGGAGTGCGGCACCCTGCGCGCTGACGCAATAACCGGTGATTTTGTTGATTTTTGCCGACGTTTCGCCGTTGGAAAGGTTATGCAGGGTCTTCTTATCATAAATGGCATACAGCATGCCATCGGGCTGGCTGCTCAGCCTGCTGTAGCTTTTCGCCTCATCGCTATCGACCTGCGCCCAGCGCGTGGCGGCATCATCAAGCCGGTAGAGCCGTCCGTTGTGCTCGCGCATCAGCTCCGGAACAGGCTGTCCGGCCGTCGCGTTCTCCGCACCTGTGACCTGGCGCTCATGGCGAAAGATGCCGCTCACCAGCGACTGCATCGCCTCATCCGGCAGCGCCGCCAGCCGTTGCGCTGCATCCTGCTGCGACCAGGCGGGCATCGGACAGCTGCTGGTCAGGCCGATAAACAGCGCGGGCGACCCCTGTAGCGTGAAGAGCCGCCCGTCAGGGGCCATCAGCCCATGCTGGCAATGGTCCTCGCTGGCCTGATGCCTCAGCCAGCGATGATGGGGGCTGGCCAGCGTTTCGCTGAGGATAGCGGTGAGCGGGTCTGAGGCGCTCTGAATCACGCTTAGCGTGCCGTTTTCCGCGAGTGCCAGTCTGGCAAACTGAGGCTGCAGGCCGCCTGGCCGCGTGGCGGCCGCCTCTTCGGCCGTGAGAAACGCCTGCTGCTGCAGGGGATTGCGCTGGCTCGCCTCAAGCGCGGCGTGACGCTCCTCAGCAATGGGCGAGAGCAGATGACGACGACGGGAGGGCCAGGGTTCCGGCTCACGCCCCGGACGCAACGGCGGTTCGTCAGGGTGCGTGTCAGCGGGGGGATGCGCTGCCGCGATCGGGGAACGCCTCTGCGTCTCCGGCGCGCGGGCGCTGTCCGCAGCGGCGGCGGGGGGATGACGGCGACACCGCGCCCGCAGACGGCTGAGACACTGTCGCAGGCTGCCCGGACGCTGGCGGGCATCCGTGGCCCGCTGGCGCAGCGTCGGGGCAGCCTGACTCGCGACCTCCTGATGCAGGGAGCCGCCTGCGGTCTGCTGCGGGCGGCGGAAAAACTGACGTAAGGGAATTGCGTTACCGGCACTGGCAGGCGACGCAGATTGCGCCGCACGCAGGCTTCCCGAAAACGGGAGGTGAATAGCCATGGGTGATCCTCGCTCAAATGCGGCCCCGGCGATCAACCGGGGTCTGAGACTGCCGAAACGCGGTTAGCGATCTACCGCTATCCGCGTGTAGTCGTTGGGGCCATTACGTAACTGGGGTTGCCACCAGATGGTCAGGTTGTGCAGATCTGACGACGGGCGACAGCTCACATCGTTGCATTCCGCCGGTGGCCGCGCACAGGCACTCAGCAGCAGTGCCACGGCAGCAGGCAGGATCATTCGCAGTAACATGCTTTTTCCTTATCAGCTCAGAAAGGGGGTTTAGCCGGTGCGCCGCCTGATGCAGAGAGCAGCGACGCGCGTGACGGACGTGCCGGAGCCTTGCTGTCAAACGCGACGAACAGTTCTGCCGATTCACCCGGACGCAGTTCTCCGCGCGGCCACACCGCGACCGCCAGCGTACGGTCGCTGCGGCACAGGCTCTCGTCGAAGCGCTGCGTCTGACGGCTGTTGTTGGTAATGACCCCGACGGTGATCTCCACGCTGCTGTTGCCATACCACTGATGGCGGCGGATATCGCTGCCGAACGCGGCCGGCAGGCGGCACAGTGCAGGCAGCGTCTGGCCCGTGCCACCGCTGGTCATCCCCGCAGGCACACGGTTCAGCGCCAGGTCGCGCATCGCGCCCTCTACCATCCCTTTCACATCGGTGTATTTGTGACGGTTAGCGACTTCATCCATCGCACTGTTCAGCTGTTCACGCGATTCGGCAGCGATATAGCGGGAGGGATCGACCTGATCACCAATCAAATGCGGGGTAATAATGAACAGCCGTTCGCGCTGAGAGGTTTCATAGCGGGTGGAGGTAAAGAGCTTGCCGATCAGCGGAATACTGCCAAGGATCGGGATGCGTCGTTCGCGATCGCCGGTCTCTTTAGAATGGAACCCGCCCAGCACCAGCGAGCGGCGTGCTTCCACCAGCGCCTGCGTGCTGACCGCGGCGTTGTGGGTTCCCTGCGCCCCGCCCTCGTCGTCTTTATCGAGCTTGCCATCTTCCACATCCACAATGAGCTGGATGGCCGATTTTTGTGAGGTGCTGATCGCGCGTGGCGTCACCCTCAGGCTGGTTCCTGCGGTGACAGACTGAATATCCGCCACCCGCTCGCCAATGGCGCGAATGAAGGCGGTATCGCTGAAATCAATCACCGCGGGCTGATTCTCCAGCGTCAGGATAGTAGGATTGGCGATAATAGAGGCCGTGCCCTCCCCCTCCATCGCCTCGATACTGGCAAAGAATCGCTGGAAGTCGGTCACAAACAGCGTGCTGGCACCGGAGAGCATGTTGGCCCCGCTGACGACACTGCCGAACTGTCCGGCCAGATTGCTGGAGAAGCGTTTCAGCGCGCTGCGATCAATATCGACAATGACCGCATCGATCTCGATCAGCTTTTGCGGAACATCAATGGCGCTGATTAGGGCCTGATACGACGCACGGGTTTTGGGATCGTCGCGCACCAGCAGCAGGTTGTTACGCACATCCGCAGACACTTTCCCCGCCAGCGCGCTGACAGGCGCTTTTTTACGCGCAGACGCGGGCATATTGCGGTTGATCAGATCGTTTAACACATTTTGCGACTGCTCACGCGATACCTGTTCATCCTTACCCTGGCCTGATGAGGCGCTGCCGGCGGAGGCGTTGCTGGCGTGGCCCAGCAGCTCGTTCAGGATCGTGGCCACGCCCGGCACCAGCAGTTCCTGATCGCGATAGCGAATGGTGCGATCCGCCACGGCCGCGTAGCGCAGCGGGAATGCCATCATATCTTTTGTGGCCGCGGCGTCTGGTTTGCTCTCCGACTTACGGGCAAATTCCGTTATCTGCCTCACATATTCCGGCGGACCGGTCACCAGGACCACGCCTTCATCCGGCAGCTCGCCCCAGCCGAAGCGGGGTTCCAGCAGGCCGACGCCGCGCAGCGCCTCTTTCAGATCCGGCGCGGCTTCCGGTGAAATCTCAATACGCTGGGACGTCTGCGCAGACTGCGGGCTGATGTAGAGGGTGTTGTTATAGACAAACCACTGAAAGCGATACTCAAGCGCCAGACGATTCAGAAACGCTTCCGGGCTTTCTGCGCGCAGTTTACCGGTGACATTGCTGTCGCCCAGGGTGCCAAGATTGACCTCGACCCCAAAGCTGCTGGCAAAATCGTCAAGAATAATGTTGAGCGGGGTGTTGTCTGCCGAATAGGCATAGGCACCCTTCTTCCACTCATCCGGCACACGGGCGTCTGCGATGCCCAGGCTCAGTGCCAGCAGGATAATGGCCGCCAGCAGGCGGCCCGGAAAAGAAAACGTAAACACGCCTGACTCCTTGATGACAGGGGCTTAGTTAACAGCGTCGATAATCGCTTTACGAATGCCGAACTTAAACTGGGTGTATTGCGAACTGGCCCAGCTGGCGTTGGACATATCCTGCAGGTGATTCTGAAACGCATACATATCGGAGAGGCTGAACGACTCACCCGACACATCGCGGGCAAACTCATAGGCTTCATGATGTTTGCGGTTCGAGTTGGACGTTAACTGACGCTGGAACAGATCACCGGAACTCATAATGTTGACTCCTCTTGTTGGGCACCTCTGTTAAGTGGCGCAGCAGGCGAAGCAGTTCCACGGAACGGGCTTTTTTTATGCGTTATCTTCTGCCAGCGCTGGCGCGAGCTGCTGACACAGGGTCCGCCAGTCAATCATCAGCTCGCCAGTGTCGGTGATAAGCCGCAGTTGATCCGGTGCCAGCGCCGGATCGGTGCACAGCGTCCAGCGCAGCGCCGGCTGGCTGGACAGCCAGCCGCTGATCGCGGGCTCCTGTTCGCTGGCGCAGTGCAGCGTCGCCTGCTGCTGACGCGGACAGTGACGCAGGAGCTGACGGAGTAACGCATGAAAACGGCGCTCATCGTCGACCTCGTCGAGCAACTGTTGCAGCGCTGCGTGAAGAACCTTACCGGCGAGCAGCACCAGCCGGGCCTCTTCGGCTGCGCGCTGCTGCTGCCAGTCTGCCAGGAGCGTCTGCGCCTCCTGCCAGAACCGGCTTTCCCACTCCTGCTGGCGGGCCGCCCTTTCGGCGAGCGCCTCTGCGCGGGCCTGCTCGCGTATCCTCTGTGCCGCGTCATGGGCCTGTTCGATAATTGATGCCGCCTCAAGCTGGGACGCAATCTCCTCGCGGCGCAGCAGATGATCTGCGGGCACGCTGCCGCCCTGCAGAGGCAGGCTTTTAAGTTTCCACATCGCCCCTCTCTCCTGATTGTTGTTGCACCTGCCAGAGCGCCGTCTCCCATAAGGGACGCAGACGATGGGCTGGCAGTGAGCGCGCCGGGCTGACCGGCGCATCGCCTGCGGGAAAGAGCAGCCGCAGGCGCGGCCAGATAGCCGGAAATAGTGCCTGAAGCAGACAGAGGCTGTCCGCGCTGCCGCCCGTGGTGAAAAGCCCGTCGGGCAGCCAGGCCTCCGTGCGCATCCCTTTCGCCAGACGCCGCAGCCAGATCTTTAACTCTGCGGGCAGCGGCATGTTACCGGCGCAGATTTCTGCCACTAAAACCAGCAGGTGCGCCCGCTGATCACGGTTCAAATCGCTGATGGCCAGCACCATTGGCTCCGGCGCGACCAGCTCGCCGGCGACGCCCAGCGTCTGTTGCCAGCACGAGGCATGCTGGCGCAGATACTGTCTCTGCACCGGCTCCGGTAACCGGGCCAGCGGCTGGCTGCACCAGCTCTCATCAGACCGCAGCCAGAAGTCAGCGTGCCACCAGCGCAGCCAGCGCAGAGCCAGAGCCTCATCGGGCCGTTCGTTGAGCATATCCCGCTACTTCGCCTGCGCAGCCTGGCGCTTGCGACTCAGTGCCTGACGAATGAAGCCATTGGCCACCAGTAACAGCAGCAGCACCCCAAAGCATGTTGTAACTATCTTGACCATCGCGTAGTGTTCCGGACTCAGCTGAAACGGCCCCAGCTGCACCCTTTCAATTTTATCCTGCCAGGCTTTCGCCGGAACAAAGACGATCGCCAGGTCGCGATCGTCACGCCCGCCCAGCCCCGGAATACTGGTGGCCACCAGCCGGCGGATACGCGGTTCGATGCTGTCCGGATCGAGGTTTTCGTGATATTTGATAAACACGGAGGCGGATGCGGGCTGTACCGGCTCGCCGGGGGCGATCCGCTCCGGCAGGACCACATGTACACGCGCCACCACGACCCCATCAATTTGCGACAGTGTCGCTTCGACCTCCTGAGAGAGCGCATAGATATAGCGGGCGCGCTCCTCCAGCGGACTGGAGATCACCCCGCTTTTCTGAAAAACCGCGCCGAGGTTGGTGCGCGCCTGATGAGGCAGTCCGGCGGCATTGAGAATGTTCACCGCCCGCTCAATATCACGGCGTGCCACGCTGACGCTGACTCCCTCTTTAGAAATCTGTTTTTCCGCCTCAATCTTAAAGCGGCTCAGTTCTGCCACCACATCGTTGGCATCGTTTTCCGACAGCCCGCTGTGCAGCGGGGTCTGATCGCCGCAGCCGGCAAGCAGCAGCGCCAGGCACAGGGCACAGAAGCATTTCATGACAGCGCCGCTCATAGGGTTCACTGCAGGTTGCTGAGTTTGTCGACTGACTGAACGGTTTTGGCGATCACTTTGGCGTTCATCAGGCTCTGAATGTAGTAATCAGAGAGCTGCGCATTAGCGCGGGAAAAATCCTCTGCGCTGGATGAGCGTGAAGCCACTCTGAGATCGTTAAAGGCCGCCTTCTGCGCACGCTGGTTGCCGCTCAGCGATTGCAGGATATTGCCGACCACGCCCGGCTCTGACGGCGTCATCGGGCTGCTCTCAGGCGCAGGGCCGGAAAGCTTTGCATTGAACCATTGAATATCGTCTGAAGAGGGGGGATCCGGGTACATGTCAACTGACGGAACCGGTTCTGAGGTGAGCAAGGCAGACTGAGAGACTTTCATCAGTAAAACTCCTGTGGGATGAGAGAGCAGGGAGACAGGTAAACGGCTCCCTGCCGGAGTCGGTTAATACTGAATTTTGACCTGGGCAGCAGCAGAAGCGGCCTGCGCATTACTTTCGGCAATGCCGTTAATGCGCTGGAATTCTACGTCGCGATCCATTTTATCGGCCTGGTTTTCCTGCATTTTGTCCATCGCCTGCTGCGAACGGACCATATATTTCGCCCCGCTGTAGGCACCGGCAACCTGAGTGTAAGCAGAAGCTGCGTTGGTGATCCCATTGGAAAGTAAGCTAGCACCTGACATAGTCATTCCTCGCGTTGATGATTAGGTGTATTTGGGTGTTGCATTCATTAAGTGATCAATGCAGCTATCCGGTTCCATCGCAGAGAAAATATTTATGCAGATTATGCCCTCTGGCCCACGGCAGGCACGGTGGGCGATCTGTCAGGCGGTCAGTTTTAACAGCTTCAGGCGGTGATAAAGGGTGCGTCTGGGGATCCCCAATTCAAGAATGACATCATCGATGCGATGGTCGTGCCGGTTCAGGCAGTCATGGATTAAACTGCGCTCAATACGCCGCATTCTCTCTTTCAACAGAACGCGCCCCTCCTGCTTGATCTCACAGCACAGCGGCGGTAAGCCCAGCACAAACCGCTCTGCCGCCGCTTTCAGCTCGCGGATATTTCCTGGCCAGCTATGCAGCAGCAGGGTTTCATCGAGCGCGGGCGAGCCCGGCGGCAGAGGCTGATTCAGGCGCAGCGCCGCCTCCTGTGTAAAGCGGCGAAACATCGGCAGAATCATCTCCGGCCGGGATCGCACGGTAGGCGTGGCGATTTTAATCGTGTCGAGGCGGAAGAAGAGATCGCGACGAAAACGGCCCTGTGCCACCAGCTGCGCCAGCGGGATCTGCGAGGCCACGACAATACGCAGATCCAGTCCGATACTTTTGGTGCTGCCCAGCCGCTCTACCGCACGGTTCTCCAGCACACGCAGCAGCTTGGCCTGCATCGTGAGCGGCATACTGTCTATTTCATCCAGAAACAGCATGCCGCGGTTAGCGCTTTCGATATACCCTGCGCGGGAGCTGCTCGCGCCGGTGAACGCCCCGGCCATGACCCCAAACAGCTCGCTTTCGGCCAGGGTCTCCGGAATGGCCGCACAGTTGACCGGCACCATCGGACCGCGGCAGCCGGAGAGCTGATAGAGCCGCTGCGCGAGGGCATCTTTCCCGGTCCCCGTCTCCCCCTCGATTAAGACATCGATGTTCAACGGCGCAATCGTATTCAGAATCTTATACAGATGAGTATGGATATCGGTTGCGGGCTCCGGATGAACCGCCGCCATAGCCGGGCGGGAATCAACCTGAGGTAAGACGCTATCCGCACTCTCTTCATTGACACTCCCTTGGCCTGACTGTGTCCTGTAAAGACGAACCATACATTCTCCATTAGCTTCACATAAGCAGATCTCATAGGAGAGACGCTGTTCGTTCAGCACTTGTGGATATTCTGGAAGCGGCGTCTGATGCAAAGAATTACAAATTTACCGCGGCCTCACTCTCACCCAATCTGCTCATCCCCGCTATCAGTCCAGGATTATTGTTTTGTAAGGATAGCGGCTTAGCGGGTAAGGATTTCCTTACCTGACGCAACAAAAGAACCGTAAAAACAGCAACATAAAAAACTAATGCGGCTGCCGCTGGGTTTTTATAAATCTGAACCCGCATCACAAAGGCGAGATGTCCCGTGGAACCGCCGCGGAATAACGGTCACTCACAGTGCGAGGTAGCATCAGCCTGAACGGTAACATTGTGCAATCGCCAGTAATCAGGATTGCAAAATGTTACCGCTGCTGCTGCCCGACTAATCGCAGACTTATTAACTCTGAGGATGATATTCATGAAGATTCCAGGATTCGGTGGTGGCGCTGGCGCTGTAAATGCAAAGAATGTCGATCTGCCCCCGGCAACAACGCCAGGCAAGACGGCAGGCACACCAGACTTACCCAATCAGCCCGGTAATTCGTCTTTACCTTTTCTCAATAACGCCAAAGCAGGCCCGCTCAATTTTGCCAGTAACGCTTTTGACGGCCTGAGCACGCTGGCTTCACTGACCGGTTCAGGGGGGAGTCAGAAAAATGGCCCGTCCAGAGAGGCGGGGTCGCCAGACGGTCTGCAGGGCGGAGGCTTACTGCAGCAGATTATGATGCTGACGGGTCTGCAACAGCTGCTGGGCGGTGGCAACAAGGCGCAGGAGCCGGAGCAGCCGACGACGCCGGCATCATCACAGCGCGTGAACAACAGCGGTAATCCACTTGAGCAACTGATGCAGATGCTTCAGCAACTGCTCCAGCAGATGATGGGACTCGATAAAGGCAAGGGAGCAGACGGCGGCGGTGAGTCTGGCGGTAATGCACCACAGGCACCGACACAGAGCGCGACGGATAATAACGGGCAACAGGGCGGGATGATGCAAAACCTGCTGTCGATGTTAGGGCTGACCTCCTTGCTGCAGGGCCTTCTGGGCGGCGGTGAGGGGCAATCTCCGAAAAACACCCAAAACTGATTCAGGGGGCTTTTATGGTTATGCAGATAGCTGGCGCGGGGGGGATCGCCCCCGCTTTTTCACCCGGCGGATCGCTGTCGGGTAACCTGCTCACGCCTTCTCCCCTGCCCGGTCCGGCTCTGTCGGGCCTGGGGCTCGATCTTCCCATCAGCTATGGTGGAGGAAGCGGAACGCCGCTGGCGGGCCTGACCAATCCGCTCTCGGCGCTCGATCAGCTCTTAACGCAGGTCGGGCTGGAGTCGCTCGTCGATCCGGCCTCTGCTGAGGAGAGTGCGTTGCCTGCGGCATTGTTTGTCAGCGAAACAACTAGTGAGGAAACCGCACAGGCAGCGGGCGATGGTGTGCGAACCAGCGAGAAGGACATCAGCGTCAGGCCGACTGAGGAGAACCTGCAGGGGCGTCCACCGGGCGATAACCGCAGCGCCGGGCAGATTATTGATGAAAATCCGGTGCTGAAAAACCTCGGCAACCAGAAAGACATCAAGCAGCCGGAACTGAAGGCGCGCTTCGGTGACTGGACGGAGGACAACAAGGATCCGAAGAGTCGTGCGGATGCGGCGTATAATATGGCCTGCGTGTTGAACAGCATTAAAGGCCTGAACGCGCGCGATGGCAGCGAGCGGCAGGAGATCTCGGTGAACGGCAAAATAGAGGGCATTACCAAAGATGGTGACGCGCGCCACGGAAGCGAAGCGGGCGTGCTAAAGGATATCGCCGAGCAGGGACTGAAAATGCTGCCGGAGAATAAGCAGTTGCCGGAGACGAGCGATACGCATGTTCGTAACGACGGCACCAATAAAGATAACTTCCAGTGGGGAATGGGTGAGTTCGGCAAGATATTGTCGAATATCCCGATTCTCAAATCGGTTGCCGCGCCTTTCTTTAACAATATCGGCGAGGCGCGCGATCTGGGGGAAGTCTTTACCGGTGGCCTGAAAGGCATGGCCGAAGGAGGATTGAGCGTGGCACGTGGACCGGTTGGCTGGGCCGTCACGGCAGCAACCGATACCGTGCAGATTGCAGTAGAGAACAGCGGAGGCAAAGGCAAAAACGAACCGAAGCCGTTTGCCTGATTTTTGACGCTGCGGTTATTTGTCCCTGTAACTGTTACAGGGACTTTTTTTGCCGTTATGCCGGTAACGTGCCGTTGCCGCTGGCGATAATCGCGGCAAAACTGAGCACTTTGCCGACACAGGTCGGATCGCCGGTGCCGGTTTTAGAGATATCCGTCAGATCGCTGATGTTCACATTTCCCGCTCCTGAGTTATAGCCTCGCAGTCCGGCGCCGGTATCGCCGCCAAAGGCCTCGCGCTGCTCTTTAAGATAGAGCGCACCTGCCATAATGCTGTCTTCAGGGCGGGACGGGCTGGCATCGGATCCCAGCAGATGCGGGTATCGGCTTTGCAGATCGGCGAAGGTGTTTGAATTAACCTGCATCAGGCCACTGTCCGACAGGCCATTACCGCCGTTAACGGTGGTCGCCTCCGTTTTTCCGCGTGACTCCTGCCAGATTTGTCCTGCCAGCACTTCTGGGGCCTGATCAGATTCTTTCGCGGCACGCATTATTGCCTTCTCATGGTCCAGAAGCGGTGCAGGTAAATGCAATCCTGACTCGCCTTTTATCAGTGGGCCCCCGCCAGATGTCGGCGTCTGTCGGGCAGGCGTGTCCAGTCCGGCATCAGACGCATTACCTGGCTGTGGCAGCGGACTGGCCGGGATCGGTTGCTGCGCAGAAGCGGCATCGGACGGGTTGCCCGGCTGCTGCACAGCGGCGTTCAGCGGAGCGCTGAGCGGCGCGCCCTCTTCTGCTAAGGCGCCCGACATAGCAGCCCCACTACCGCTACCTGTTCCTGCTCCTGCGCTGGGAGTTTGTTGTTGACCAGAGAACAGCTGTTGCAGCATAGATAACAGTTGCAGCAGTGCCTCTCTCTGCGGCCCCGGTTGCTGCATCAGTCCCTGCATCAGATCCTCGCGGCTCTCACCGTCAGGCGTGGCGGTGAGACGGCTAAAATCTGTAACACTCATGGCATCATTACCAAAGTTAATCGCCTGACTGCCGCCACCAGACTCTGTCGGGCCAGACACGGCAAGGTTGTTTTTATCGAGCGCGCCAGAATCGGGCACTGGCGGCTGACTCGAACCGAGAACTGAACCTGACGAGATTTTCATCCTGCTCTCCTCTCAACTAAACGTCATTGTTAGCGCCAGCCAGACTGACGCCTCTATCCCGCCATAACCGGGACAGGATTGAGTGGAAAACGCGTGACGTGGGTTCCGGGCGGAGCGTGAGACAGAGCTGATTCAGGCGTAAAAAAGCCGCATTGCTGCGGCTGTTAAATGGGGTATCAGGAAGCTTTTTTGGATTCCTCAGGCTCTGGCGATCCTGCAGGCCCTGCGGCTTCTGATGACGCAGATGATCCGGATGCCACAGATGAAGCTGATGATGTCGGTAAGGAGTCCGGCAACGGTATCATCTCGGCAATGCGTTCGCTCATCCTCTCTGCCTCAGTTTCAAGGGAATTGATGATCTCTTCAAAGTGAGCCTGGGTTAACTTTTCAGGCTTTGGATTTTTGATATTCGCCAGGCCGGGGAAGGCTTGCCACCATGCATTGGTATCCCCTGCGGTGCGCATCGCTTGTGAACGCCCGGGCGGTGTGTTCCGTAACGAACCAGAATGCTGCGAAAACACGCTGTCGCTGTCTGATGCAGCGGCTTCTGACGGCACTTTCGTTCGGGTACCGGTGCTGGGTGCTGGCGTGCCGTCCGGGGTTCTCGCTTCCGTACCTACACTCGGCGCTGGCGTGCCGTCCGGGGTTCTCGCTTCCGTACCCACACTCGGCGCTGGCGTGCCGTCCGGGGTTCTCGCCTCGGTACCCACACTCGGCGCTGGCGTGCCGTCCGGGGTTCTCGCCTCGGTACCCACACTCGGCGCTGGCGTGCCGTCTGGTGTTCTCGCCTCAGTACCCACACTCGGTGCTGGCGTGCCGTCCGGGGTTCTCGCCTCGGTACCCACACTCGGCGCTGGCGTGCCGTCCGGGGTTCTCGCCTCGGTACCTACACTCGGCGCTGGCGTGCCGTCCGGGGTTCTCGCCTCGGTACCCACACTCGGCGCTGGCGTGCCGTCTGGTGTTCTCGCCCCAGAACCACCCTCTTCTGTAATATCAGCAGCCGCAGGGTGCAGCTTGTTAGCGACTGCGCGCTCAATCTCCTGATAAGCAAGACCAAAAACGCCTTGTTGCAGGTAAGAGTAGGCGTTGGGCAACAAGGCCGCCGCATTGCCCACACCTTCGCGGGAAGCACGGAAAGCTGGATTTTTGACCAGTTCCAGTGCGGTCTGTGCCGCACTCGTCTTATTGGCGGTGAAAAGCGCCTCTGCGCCCCCTTTAGCCACACGCGCCGCGCCAGCGCCGACACCTAAACCGAGAGCTTCCATTGTCTCCGAAGCGACCGCACTGAGAGCACTCAGCGTTGTCACACCTTCAACCCATTTTTGGGGTGATTTGGCGTGATCCCATACCGCATTGAGATGGCTCCCCTTACCACTGTTCGTGCGCCCATCGGACAGCGCAGTGTAACGATCTTTCCAGTCATCACGGCCAAATAGAAACTCTGCACCGTGCAGGTCGTCAAAGTAGTTTTCAACCACGCCGCTTAATGCACCCGCTGCAGAAGTCAGGCTAAAGCCCGCAATCTGATTGATGACATAACCCGGCTTGAGCGCGCCCTGTATAATCCCCAACGGCTTTGCCCGTGGCTCATTTTCGGCTAACAGCTGGGTTGAACTGGAGATTCCCCCTGTCACCGGGTTGCGGACGTTAAAGCCCGTACCGCCAAGCGCCGTCATTTTTAATTTATGCCCAAGGGTATCGCGTCTTTCTGCCTCTTCCTTCATAACAGGGTGCAGCTTATCCACATCTGCCTGCATCCATCTCGAATCCTGAATACTGCTACCGATAACCCGCGTGAGCACCGCTTTAAAAGCCACGGCGGTCATCCCACCCGCTACGCCAGCAACAAAGTTGTGCATGGGCGTGCCCGGCTCCAGTTTCATCGCGCTGGCTATCGCCTTTCCGACCAGATCGCCAGGTACGCCGGACAGGGCATAGGTCATGCCAATTGCCCCCTTTGCCTTGGCCATAATCATCGTGTCGTATTGGGTAGCCAGATTGATAACATCTTTTACCTGGTCATCGGTCTGTTTCAATTCATCATGCAGGGTGACAGCGATCTCAGTCAGATATTCACGGACGTCTGCTCCGCCTTTACACGCTTTATGCAACGTATTCGTAATGCGTCCAATCTCCTCTGAACGTGCTCTTGATGCAGGCGTTGTAACCGTGAGTTCGGTAGCTGATGGCCCACCGCGCGGGGTCATTTCAATCATATCGTTGTGTAAAGGTGAAGGTGGGCGTCTAATTCCATCCATAATTCTCACTCCGCCAGGTTGTGCCGGTTAACAGCAACCGGTCAGTTGATGACTTGCGAAATGAGTGACTCATCCCGCAACGTGAGGATTGAGTAATGGATGAGGGGATCCGGTTTCAAATCGGGGGGGAATTTTAGGGGTTTTGTGATGCGCATCACGATTAGCTGGGTGGGGAACGATAGCGCACGGCGCGGATTAAGCGACAGATAAACGCGTTTCACACTGTCAGGTCATTTTTTACCGTCTGATACCGATTCACTGCCTGAGTTACAGAGAAATTGTGGCTGTCGCTATGAACTTGGTAGCGGACTACCCTGGTGCTTCTCCTGTAACGGGCGTTAGCTCTTCCGGAAGAAGCAGATCGTAGCCGAAACTCCCCTTAGCAAATGGCATCTATTAAACATCGCGGAAAGACCGTTCCGCGATAACACAATACGGACAGATAAGCGTTATTTCATACGACGCTGCCGGGCAATGCTGGCGAGGCGCTGTGTCCGGCAATAAATAGCAAACAGAATGAAAGCCTGACCATTCAGTAACCAGCGAGCCCCCACCAAAGCAGCGAGTGCCAGAAGCAGCCACAGGCCCGAGTGGCTAGACGTAACAACGCTGTAGCTCAGGAGTAAAACAGTCGATATAAGCAACATTGCACAGACGTAAGCCAGTCCCGCCACACCCGCTGTATGGCCTCGTGCAAGCAGGTAACTGGCCGTGAGCATCGCGCCAATAACAACAATTGAGGGAACAAAAAAACTCAACGCGTGTATCTGTGGACTCAGAGCAGGCAAAGCATGCAGAAATGTCAGCAGATTAAATGCAAATGCAACCAGTAACAGCATCAGCACAATTGCAACGGGGAAGCCATTTTGCCGGGGCAGTGACTCAGAAGGCTGTTTAAAATAGCGCTCAAGCTCTGAAGTGGAACGGGCAAGTATGGAATCATCCTGCCGTACGATTTCCTGATCTATTTCGCGACCCTGTTGCAGGAGTTCAGTGATATTACGTCCAATAAGCCATGATAAGAATTGCATTAAATTACCGCCAGTGACTGGATTGTTCCCACGATGTAGCGTCCGGTACGCGGCACGTTACCTGGAGCAGCAATGATACCACTGACAGCACTACCAGCCACAGCCGCTGCGCTCGTGACGACCTGCGCGAGTTGCTTAACAAGTTCTTTTTGCACCGGTTCTACAGGGAAACGTTTTGGATAAAGTCCTGCACGGATGGCGGCTTTGAGCTCTTTATTAGTTATACCCGGGTTTTGTGACTTGATGATTAATTCAGTAAGCCGCGCCCTGTCCTGCCTTGGATAGTTCCTGAGCCACTCCGTGGCTTTTAAAGAAGAGACCGATTTCATCGCTCGCCATGTTGCCAGGGCTTCTTTTAATGCACCGCCCACACTGGCAAGTGAAATAAGGTCAAGAGACGTTGAAGTGGCAACGTACCACTCCTGAGAGTCCAGCCACGCGACGTTTTCACCACCGTTTTCGACAAGATCATAAACCCGGTAGATACCATTAATACACTGCACACCTGTTGCCGCAGCACCGGCATAACCAATGGCGATAAGCACGCCGCTACTGCCAGCCGTTATAGGCGTTGCTGAAGCACCGATAACCGCCACGCCAGCGGTGATTATCATTGCACCACAGGAAAGCACGGTCGAGGCAATCTCCGTGCCCATTGAGGTCGCGCTGACTGCTTCACTCAGTGACTTGCCCGTATCAGACGCTGTGGCTTGCTTAGGTGTTTTGGTCACAATAAGATGTGTGACGATACCACTTTGGCCATTAGGATGACGCTGACCAGGCCGAACAAGATAGCGTTGTGCGCCATCCGCATAGATGATGCCAGCCTGATAAAACTCCCGAGTGCAATCCATTGCTGCACCCAGCGCTTTGAAATCAAAATCAGGTGCCCCATAACCGGTCATTCTCGCGATGTCATAACCCAGTAAGTTATTTTCGGGATTCATTCCTGGCAGGTTCATTTTATTTTATTATTGGTCCAAAGTGACAATAGAGAGTTTTAGCTATTAAATTAGAAATTAAAAGTTATCATCACTGCATCCGTGATTACATATCAATAAGCAGAGAATATAATAATCTTAACATTTTTATTATACAAATAAAAATTTACCCACTCATCAACTTTTGACTCAAAAGGCCCAGTAGATGACTTGCATTTAATCTCAAAGCCAACTGTTAAAAATCACTCTCTATATATGCAGATAAACCATTCAAAGTAAAGCGAAGCATAATCCATCACTTGTTTTAATTAATTCAGGCATCACTATTAAAAATTGAATATTTGACTCATTCAAAGCGATTTATATGAACAGTTTCTTTCCTGCCGCATTGGTCCAGGCCACTTCCTTAGATTTTCATGCTTTATAATTTCTCCTGATATCATTAGCCAAACGATTAAGCGTTCCAAAACCCCTTGTTTTTATCAAAGAATAGATATCCAGCAAAAAAAACCTTACTCAAATCGACACGAGAACCTTTATAAAAATCAGGAAATAAAACACTCATTACAAGCCCATCATTGGTTTCCAAAACCGCATAATCACGCTTACTTAAAAATATTAAAATTCCGTCACTCATAAATTTTCATAGCCCTAAAATCGAACAATTCAAAATCATCAAACTTCAATTCAAAACACCTAATAATGACAAAGCATTTTGTCAAAAAAAATTAAAAAACCATCATTTAAACATGCAAGTAAAGAATCCACTTTAAAGGCGGAAGATAAGCCTGCAATTATTTGACTAATTCGAGCATCATTGCCTAAAATCAAATAACTGCTTACAGCTTTCCATGCCCACATCTTTAGGATGACTATAAGCACCCGTAATATTGAGATAAATCATGAAGCAAACATCTATAGCCTTTATTGAAATATTTTATTTTACGAATTCTACCAACACCCCTAAACGCTTATTTTTCAATCATTTCCTGAAGGAATTTGGCGAGATTGGGGATATTTCGCAGCGTCTGACTGCGCAATTCCTGGAGGATAACCGGTTATAGAGTCGGTTCTCAACGCACTAAACAGTAGATAGCGGTGCATTATCGCGTGAGAGAACAGGTAGATTCCGTATTTTTTTACGTTCTTTAGTCATGAGAGTATACGTGTGGAAAAGAAATGTAGCTTTAAAAGGAGAGAATGAAAATTTAATATCTAGTCTTAGAGGGGTTCTTTTTAACCCATATTCTTAATTCGATTAATGAGGCCATGTAATTTAATTACATAGCCTATTCCAGATGAAATCAACAAAATATCTATATCGCTGAGCAGTTTTAATTTTTTGGAGTTTCGTCATTAGGCATCATTACATCCCATAAAAAATAACTTTTCTGCCATTGACTCCATCTTCTTTTTTTGTGCTAATTTAATCAACCAATTTTCAGGAATCCCAGAGTAACCATATAGAGCACCAGCAATCTGCCCTGTTGTAGCAGCAACGCTATCAGCATCATCTGCCAAATTAGCGGCCAGAAGAATAGCATCTCGAAAATTATTAGTATTCCATACTGACCACATTGCCGCCTCAAGTGTATCAATAACATAACCGCTTGAGCGAATTTGCTCTCGTTTTTTATTCTTGTATTCTCCAGCATTTATTATCAATACTCTAGAAACCAATGGCATTAGATGTGGAGAAAAAACCGACTCTTTATTGTATCCATTAATTAACATATGCAGCAGATAACCATGAAAATTACATGCCGACAAAGACTCCGCTGCACCATGCGTTGCCATACTTTGGGCTTTTGTAGCGAAGTAGATATCCTGCAAAGAGCGCCATTTAAGAATGATCGCAGGCGCCTGCCTGATTAAACCAGCATTACCCGCAGTATTCTTAGCCGTATTTCCAAACCATCCCGCACCTTTTTCTACATACTGTTCTAAAGCGTAGCGCGTTGCATTACCAATATCAAAACAATAGCCATTTACACTATTAATGCCATTTTTATACCAGTCAACCATCTTATCACGAAACAAATTAACATCAACTCGACCCGACTCAATACAGGCTTCAGCCAGACAGAGGGCCATTGATGTATCATCCGTCCATTCGCCAGGCTTTAATTTAAACGGACCGCCTCCAACCATATCTTCAACATATTCGCTATCTCTGGCCCTAAATTCTAATGTTGTACCTACAGCATCGCCGACAGCTAATCCCAGAAAAGCACCTTTCGCCCGATCTAACGCATCAATATTTGTATTTAGCTGAGGATAGCTTTTGTACCAGTCAGGTTGATTTATTACATTTTCTCCTTCCGGAGAACAAGATGCCTGTCTTTTACTTACAGGTAAAAGGTGATGGTATCGTTCGGCGTAGTGATTAATAACATCATCAGTTTCATGTAAGTCAATCATCATAGTTCCTTCATATATATTTTAGTAATGCCGTTTTCTTCAATACGGTCTGTTACAATGAATTTCGTGTCTGGTTTAAACAAAACCTCTGTCTCTGTAGCGGAATGGCTTGATAGAAAGTCAATATCGCGCCCGGAATAACCTTCAACATTCATTTTAATTGAACCATTAAATGGGTTTACCATGTCTGTACTCATAAACCCTCTATCCGAGACAACACTACCTATTTGATAACTTTCCAAAATGTTTGTAGGTAATGCATCTATACCCCGATACGTCTGCACTTCTATAGCAGGAAGGTTGTTCAAACCATCTACAGCATGTTGAGCAAATGCTTCAAGCTCTGGAGTCAACATTTTATTTCCCCTCAAAGCGGGGTTGATCATCTGGTAGCCAGGATCTGTAGTATATCCATAAAGTGCTCCCACTTGATCATCAGATAATAGATCTGACAGATATTTTGCCTTCGAATTAGCCAACTGCCTGCCTTTTTCTATCCAGCGTGCGGCTCTTGCATGCCCAACTGCATCACCTAAACTCATTGTTTTAGTTTGTGTTGGCACATCAACAACTTTTTCAGCTAAAGACGATGTCCGCCAACCGTCAAACTTCATGCCCCCCTTGCCACCCAACGCCCCACCGACGAAACTGCCTGCCAGCATAGACCATTTTTGTCCGTCAGAGCCTTCCCCGAACAGTCTGCCACCGACCCAATTACCGGCGTAACCGCCGCCCATTGCGCCGGCTAAGCCTAGCAGCGCAATAGCAGGTGAAGCCAGGACCGCAACGGCAGCAGTACCGATGCCCATCATTACCCAGTTTACCCAGCCGGGGATTTCAGGGTTGATATCGTCAGTCTGAAGTTTACCTCCACCAATAAATACATTGGTGGAACCGCCAGATATCTCCGCACTGCAGGTTAAACGGTCTCCAATGCGAGCGGCAGGAAAATTGTTGATAAAAACCTTATCTGATCCTTCAGCAACCCGTTGCGATGAGCCGCTATGCTCATCGCAGTCGCCTTTGGACAAATGTGCACGTATCGCTGCTCTGCTGTTGGTGAAAACATTCGGCGAGCCGGATAACAGTTTGCCCGTATTATGACGCGGAGCCCATGACATGCTTCCAAGCACTTCGCCCACGCCTCCGGCTGCACAGGCACCGGCCGCTGCCGCAGAGACTGCAACCAGAGCTGCTCCACCAGTTACAACAACGGCTGCCGCACCCAGAATTGCACCACCTACTAAACCAGCGATCATCCAGCCTTTGGAAGCCGTATGGGCTATCTCGTCCTGCTCTCTGGCAGCATTGAATTCAGCCATAATTTATACATCCTTGTGTCTCTGAAGAAACGCAAGGATCTGTTGTTCGCTGGCGAGATCTGCGGGTCCTTTAAAGGCTTTTGCCATACCAAGAATATCTCTTAAAGATGATTTTTTTCTATGTGGTGATGTCCATAATGCATAGCGTAATGGCTCTTCATTATTTAAGGCGGCGATATGTAACGGGCTGCCCGCTGAGTCGAAGAACAGATAACTGCCATTCAGTGCCCTTTTCAAATCAACATTCTGATAGAGTAATGTCACCGTTTCATGTGCGGTAAGCACTTTAGTATCGTTGTCAAAAGAAAAGAAAGTCCCCGAAGCATCAGCGGCTACAGGTTCCGGCTCAGGGCCAGATTCGACAGAATTAAACTTAATACTGCCAACAATTTCCTGATATTGCTTAGCATAATAATCGCTAAAACGCCCAGGACATGTTCCAATATAGCAGACAATTTTCTTACCCCCGGCCTCATCATCAAGCAAAATAATGGATTGTTTTTGCCAGATCTCAACACCGTCATTTTCGAAATGATAAAAAAGCTCAACTGCGGGTAGATTATCTATCTCGACCAGTTGGGATGTTACATTTACGAAAGCGGGAACAGTGACACTCATCTCATCAATAATTCTCGCAGCCACTTTTTGCACAGTATCGTCATGGACAGCAGATGCGCGAGACACCACAAAGGTAAATTCGCTCGCATTATTTTCGCTGAGCGTAAACAGATTCATCGTTCTGTCTTTGAATATATCAGGTAATTGAATTGACGCTTCCTGGAGAGTATAGGTGGCCATTTTTATCCTTTATTATCTTTTGTTGACGATGAGAAATAGCTTTCAATTTCATTTTTTATTTTATCTTTATGTCCGCTACCTGGCGCAATTATTGAAGCACTTCCTCCTTCAGGATTTAAATGTAACTCCCCACCCTTAGTGTTAATCTCACCATTATTATCGACGGTGAGATTAAAGTTTTTGCCAATGAAATTTATTGCGCCGTCTTTAGTTAACTCTATCGCGCTTAGCCCACACTCAATCCGAACAGTATCTCCGGCTGCAATTGTGTAAGAAGCAAAAGCCTGTTCAGTACGGTTGCCGGTTGTCAGCGTCTTGCTGTTTCCCTGAGTCCCGAGAGTATGATCGCCCTCTACCCGAGTCTCGTTATTAGCACCCACCGAAACTGTCCTGTTGTTCAGAACACTGTGTGATTCATCATTTTTAACATGCGTATCCATGTTCTTCTGCGCCTGGATCCACAGGTGCTCTTCACCCGCCTTATCCTCAAACCTCAGCGCGTTCGCGGTGTCCGCCGTGCCATCCTTCGACCGGCTCAGGAACCCCATCTGCGTCGCCGCCGCCGGCAGCGCCCACGGCGGCATGCTCGCCTCGTTGTACACGCGGCCGATGATCAGCGGACGGTCCGGGTCGCCGTTGATGAAGTCCACCACCACTTCATCGTTCACGCGCGGGATCTGCACCCCGCCGAACCCCTGACCCGCCCAGGCGCTGGAGACGCGCACCCAGCAGGAGCTGGTGTCGTCCCCCTTCGCCAGCCGGTCCCAGTGAAACTTCACCTTCACCCGCCCGTAGCGGTCGGTCCAGATGGACTCGCCTTTTGGTCCCACCACCTTCGCGGTCTGCGGGCCGTGCGTCTTCGGCCACGGCGTTTCCGGCGGCATGCGGTACGTCACCGACGACGGCAGCACCGTGAAGTCAATGTTGTGGCGGCTTGCCCCGCCGTCGCCGCTGGCGTAGGGGTTCTCGGCGAAGTCATAGGTGGCAGAGGTCACCAGGTACTCGCCGTTGTCGCTGAAGTGCGGCGCGTTGAGTATCGAGAAGGTAAAGCCCGGCGCGATGCCGGTGGCCGTGCCCGACCCGCTGACGCGGTGGTGCTCGGCCTGCCACACCTCCTGACGGATGCGCGCGTAGGACTCGCCGTGGCTGTGGTCGACAAAGTGACCCGGCCAGTCGTAGACGTCCACCGAGCCCGGCACCGGCGATGCCGGGTTCTGCCGCGCCTGCAGCATCCACGCGTTCGGCTTGCGGAAGTCGTAGTCGTCGGTGCTGTAGATGCCCGGCGTCACGCTCTCCGCCAGCGACCACTGGCTGATGCCCTCCTCCGTCACCACGCCGCCCGACGGGGTGACGTGGTAGGCGATGGTCTCGTAGCCCGGAAAAGCCTGATGCTGGTCCGGCGCGTCGCACAGCACCAGCGTATGTTTGTCCGCCTCGTGGCGGAAGAAGTAGTACATCCCCTCCAGCTCCATCAGGCGGCTGATGAAGTCCAGGCTGCTCTCCTGATACTGCACGCAGTACTCCCACACCCGGTAGCTGCCCGCC
>Ga0157360_1000038_pt1 | contig 77593 bp, 60 predicted proteins | sample AttlaeALBM1_FD_111483 | JGI IMG/M metagenome (GOLD analysis project Ga0157360, IMG submission 111483) | Fungus gardens microbial communities from leaf cutter ant in Ribeirão Preto, State of São Paulo, Brazil - Atta laevigata ALBM1 | ecosystem: Host-associated > Fungi > Mycelium > Unclassified ...
CTCTTCAGCGGGTAGAATCAGGTCGTCCTGTTTCAATGCCGTAAAGTTGCCGGATGCTTTACGGGTCTCGCGTAACTCATTGAGTTCTTCGGCAGTCAGGTACGATTTGAAGGCGTGTCCGGCATCCAATAATTGCTGTACATACTTTTTGTAGATATCTCCGCGTTCACTTTGACGGTAGGGTGCGAAAGGGCCACCAATGTCAGGGCCTTCACTCCATTCAATTCCCATCCAACGCAATGAGTCGAAGATCATTTGTTCCGATTCCGAAGTGGAACGGGTCAGGTCAGTATCTTCAATGCGGAGGATAAACTCGCCACCATACTGTTTTGCGAAACAGAGGTTGAACAGTGCCACATAGGCAGTCCCAACGTGGGGATCACCAGTAGGGGAAGGAGCAATGCGTGTGCGAACGGTCATGGGATAAGCCTTGTGATGCTAGCGCTATATTCTGAAAAGTGAGGCTATTTTCGCATGAATGCTGATTGTCGCAAACTACTCATTGCCTGAAAATTCTCATTTCACTTATATTCCCATGGAAAAATAACGAGGAGTAGGTGCCTCCTGATAGGTGGTTAACCTTTAGCAAGCAACAGGGTGCAAGTGAGACAAGCAGTCACTTTCAACGAGCTTACTGACTTACTGACATTAAAGAATAGCTGATGAATGACAAGCGTCAGGCTCTTGAAGACTATCCGTATAAATAAGAAGGCCTCTCGTAAAGAGGCCTTTGACACACATGTTTCCCTGTGGTCATGGAAGATCAGTTGTCGGTTGTATGATTCGTTGGGTAGTGACGCTCTCCCACACCCGTATAGAGCTGTCGTGGGCGACCAATCCTGGTACCTTTGCTCACCATCTCGTTCCAGTGTGAAATCCATCCCACTGTTCGTGCAACAGCAAAGATGACAGTAAACATGTTTGTTGGAATCTTCATCGCTTTGAGAATGATACCTGAGTAGAAGTCCACATTCGGGTAGAGTTTACGCTCAATGAAGTATTCATCTTCCAGGGCGATCTGCTCAAGTCGCATGGCGATTTTAAGTTGAGGATCGTTCCCATGTCCCAGCTCATTTAAAACCTCTGCACAGGTCTCCTTCATGACCTTTGCACGTGGGTCAAAGTTACGGTATACGCGGTGACCGAATCCCATTAGGCGGAAGCTATCATTTTTGTCTTTGGCTCTATCCACGAAACGTTGGATGTTTTCTTCGGAATCTTCTCCAATTTCATTCAACATGTTGAGGACGGCTTCATTGGCACCCCCATGCGCAGGCCCCCATAATGCCGCAATTCCAGAACTGATGCAGGCATAGGGATTGGCTCCTGTAGAACCTACCAGTCGTACGGTAGAGGTCGACGCATTTTGTTCATGGTCGGCATGCAACATGAAAATCCTGTCCATCGCTCGCGCCAGCACAGGATTTACCTTGTATTCCTCACAGGGCGTACTGAACATCATGTGCAGGAAGTTTTCCGCATAGCCGAGATTGTTCCGTGGGTAGGTAAAGGGTTGCCCGATACTGTACTTGTAACACATGGCTGCCAGGGTTGGCATTTTAGCAATCAGGCGATGGGCGGCAGAGATGCGATCGTTTTCATGACTAATTTCCAAACTATCATGATAGAAGCCCGCCAACGCACCTACCGTGCCACACATGATAGCCATTGGATGCGCGTCACGCCTGAATCCACGGAAAAAGTGATGTACCTGTTCGTGGATCATCGTGTGGTAACGGATATCGTGGGTAAATTGGTCGTATTCTTCCGGAGTAGGTAGCTCGCCATTCAGGAGGAGATAACTCAATTCCAGATAATTGGAGGATTTTGCCAGCTCATTGATAGGATAGCCCCGATGTAAAAGGAGTCCCTTTTCACCATCAATGTACGTAATGGCGGATTCACAGGCAGCGGTAGATACAAACCCTGGGTCATAAGTGAAATAACCCGAGCCGCCCAGTTTTCTGACATCTACTACATCAGGCCCTAGTGTGCCGGAGTATACGGGGAGCGTTACTTCTACCCGATCGCTATCAATATCCAGTTCTGCTGTTTTGTTGGCCATGCTCTCCGACTCCTCATGCTAATACTGCGCTCTTTATTTCTTTATTAGTGAAGTGAATTCCGGCGAATTGACCTTTGGATTGCAGAGATCATTACCAAAACCATCTTCCGACTCTACGGGTAAACCTGGTGCTTTTGACTCGTAAAGTTCAGGAATGAAGCGGGAAGTTTTTTCGTCTTTGGTGAAGCACTTCCTGTTGATTCCATATAGTTGTGTATGTGGTTATGTCTATCGCTATATCCCTGTCTCTACCTGCTGTAATTTGCAGTATAGTGCATACATTGCTCTGGCCATGTACGCATAGCCTTTTTCAGGGCAATGACCCCATTAAAAAATTTCCCTGGTGCAGGCATTGCATCAGGATACAGGTTGCATTTCGACGATTGTTGCCACTCCTTCGTTCACATAAACGGTATAACAGATGGAGGAACAGATCATAACGAATGATGATTCTTGCTTACTGCTGTTTTAGACAAACTTCCTCAGCAAACGCGATCCACGTGATGCATGCGTAGAAATATAGTGTATTCCTTTGGGAAGAAGAGAGGGTTTAGCCGATCGTCTAATAGAGAGTAAGCTTCATCATGACGTGGCAAATTTATCGATAGACCGAAATGTTGAAAAAGGGCGAGTCATCAATGTTTAGAAATAACAAAGTAATATTGGGCCGAGTGTGGGAAAACACTCTATAGATGGCATAAAACACCGAAATGACCACACACACCCTATACTTTAGGCTTAGTCTGCGTGCCTGTACTTCGATTGTGCAAACGTTAGGCAGGACTTATACTAGTATTCCGTCATAGCAAGTATCGAGATCCTGTCTGATTTTCCGATTCCGTAGGAATATGCTGCTTTATGGGCGGTGATTCGGGGCGAGCTGGAAGTTTTTGACGGTATCCTGATATGGCGTTCAAAGAACTAAACAGAAATCCGTGTGAGAGTCAGCCGGATGAGAGAGTTTCACCGTGACCAATAAACAGCCTATAAAGGCTGCCGACCGACCAGTCAATCTGGATATCAGTACGATACGGCAGCCGCTACCCGCCATCATTTCCATAACCCATCGCGTTACCGGGGTTTTTCTTTTCATCGGCCTCATTTTTGCTCTTTGGGCATTCGACAAGTCGCTTTCCTCTCCCCATGGCTTTGCCGCTGTTCATCATGCGTTCGCACATAATTTTCTGGTCAAACTGATTGCCTGGGGGCTTCTCTCTTCTCTCGGTTGGCATTTCGTCGCCGGTATCCGTCATTTGGCAATGGATATGCATTATGCCGATGACAAAGAGGGTGGAATGCGTACGTCCAAACTGGTGTTGATCGCCGGTTTTGTCCTGATTGTGCTCGCGGGGGTATGGGTATGGTAACCGTCATCACCAATTTAACGCGCAATGGGTTGTCCGACTGGCTTGTGCAGCGCGTCTCCGCCGTTATCCTGGCACTGTATACCCTGTTTATGGTGCTTTATCTTTTGTTTCACCCTCACTTGAATTATGCCGAGTGGTCCGGATTGTTCGAAAATAATGCCATGCGAGTCTTTACACTGGCAGCTGCGCTTTCCATCGCTGCCCATGCGTGGATTGGGGTATGGACCATTCTGACTGATTACGTCAAATGTGCTTTTGCACGGTTGATCATACAGGTTGTTGTGATCCTCGCGCTTTTCGCTTTTGTTGTCTGGTCAGTGCTAGTGATGTGGGGAGCCTGATTTATTATGTCACATATACATGAAATGACGTTTGATGCCATCGTTATTGGTGGTGGTGGTGCGGGGATGCGTGCGGGGCTGGAGCTTTCCAAGTCGGGCAAGAAAACGGCGGTTCTGACCAAGGTATTCCCTACGCGTTCTCATACTGTTTCGGCACAGGGTGGGATTACCAGTGCCATTGCCAGCGCTGACCCGAATGATGACTGGCGTTGGCATATGTATGACACCGTAAAAGGTTCTGATTACATTGGTGATCAGGATGCAATCGAGTACATGTGTGCTGAAGGACCCAGTGCGGTATTCGAACTTGAGCATATGGGCCTTCCTTTTTCCCGATTCGATAATGGTCGTATTTATCAACGGCCTTTCGGTGGGCAGTCCAAGGATTATGGTCACGGTGGACAGGCGGCGCGTACCTGTGCCGCGGCGGACCGTACCGGGCATGCATTGTTGCATACGCTCTATCAGAACAACTTGCGTAGTGGTACCGAGTTCCTGGAAGAGTGGTATGCGGTTGATCTGGTCAAGAATGCCGCTAATGCTGTTGTCGGTGTTATTGCCATCAATATCGAGACTGGCGAAGAGGTATTGATCAAGGCCAAAGCCACAGTATTGGCCACGGGAGGTGCGGGTCGTATTTTTGCATCCACCACCAATGCACTGATTAACACGGGTGATGGTGTTGGCATGGCACTCCGTGCCGGCTTCACAGTACAGGATATGGAAATGTGGCAGTTCCATCCCACCGGTATTTATGAAGCGGGTGTGCTGGTAACGGAGGGGTGCCGTGGTGAGGGAGGTTACCTCATTAATAAGGATGGCGAACGCTTCATGGAACGTTATGCACCCAACGCCAAGGATCTGGCTAGCCGTGATGTAGTGGCACGTTCCATGGTGCTGGAAATGAAGGATGGTCGTGGCTGTGGTGAGAAAGGGGACCATGTGCTGCTGAAACTGGACCATTTGGGTGAAGAGGTTCTCAAGAAACGCCTGCCCGGCATCATTGAACTGTCCAAAACATTTGCGCATGTCGATCCGGTCAAGGAACCCATCCCCGTAACGCCAACGTGCCACTACATGATGGGTGGGATTCCCACCAACGTGCATGGTCAGGCCCTGCAAATTGATGATAAGGGGAATGCCAAACCCATCGATGGTCTGTATGCCTGTGGGGAAGTCGCCTGTGTTTCTGTTCATGGCGGCAATCGCTTGGGCGGTAATTCACTGCTTGATCTGGTGGTATTTGGCCGTGCGGCAGGTCGCTATATTGAAAGTGTCCTGAATGATGGTATCGATGGGCTTGAGCCTACCGATGACGATATCAATCATGCGCTTGCGCGTCTGAGACGCTGGGACGAATCTACCGAGGGTGAATCTGTACCTGAGCTCAAGGCAGAGCTTCAGGATATTATGCAAATGCACTTTGGCGTATTCCGTACTGAAAAACCAATGCTGGAAGGTGTTGAAAAACTCAAGGATCTTCGTGCTCGTATCGCCAAGGCTCACTTGAAAGACAAATCAAAAACCTTCAACACAGCACGTATCGAAGCATTGGAACTGGATAATCTTTTCGAGGTGGCTGAGGCAACTGCTATATCAGCGCTCAACCGTAAAGAGAGTCGTGGCGCTCATTCCCGTGAAGACTATCCTGATCGTGATGACGAAAACTGGCTGAAACACTCGGTTTACTATCCGACTGAAAAACGCCTTGGCAAGCGTGATGTCAATATGAAACCGAAAACAGTTGAACCGTTTGAGCCAAAAATTCGTACTTATTGATGGGGAATGTTAGCTCATGACGACGTTAACAGTATCGATATACCGTTATAATCCGGACACGGATAAAAAACCTTATATGAAAGATTATCAGGTCGATACGGGAGACCGTGACCTGATGGTGCTGAATGTAATTACCCTGATTCAGGACCAGGACCCGACCATTGCCTTTCGTCGTAGTTGTCGCGAGGGTGTGTGTGGCTCGGATGGTGTGAACATGAACGGACGCAATGGCCTGACGTGTATTACACCGCTTTCCGAAGTGGTCAAGAATAATCGTCTGGTACTCAGGCCGCTACCGGGGTTGCCGGTTATTCGTGATCTGGTGGTTGATATGCAGATGTTTTATCAACAATATCGTAAAATTGAACCGTATTTGCAGAACGACACACCACCGCCCGCTATCGAGCGTCTTCAGTCACCTGAAGATCGTGACAAGCTGGACGGCCTTTATGAATGCATCTTGTGCGCCTGTTGTTCGACATCCTGTCCTTCCTTTTGGTGGAATCCAGACAAGTTCATTGGACCGGCAGGATTGTTACAGGCATACCGCTTCCTCAATGACAGTCGTGACACAGCCACGCGTGAGCGACTGGCAGAACTGGATGATCCGTTCAGTGTTTTCCGTTGCCGAGGCATCATGAATTGCGTTAGCGTATGCCCTAAAGGGTTGAATCCGACACATGCAATAGGCAAGATTCGTGAGCTTCTGATCACTCAAGCCACATGACGGATATTACCCTTTGATATTGTTGCCCATTAGCGCAAAGCATTAGATAAGCGTTAATGGGTAATTTGTTATTATGAGCCAGTAATATTGTAATCAACCTTGGAAAATGGGTTTCCTGGTCTTGAGCGGGTAGGCTGGGAAAGGTGAATTACAATACGCTTTAAAAAGACCAGAGATGACGCATCAATACGTCATCCCCGAACCCCACCCGTTACGAATAAGCAGGGTGCACTATAATGCAAGAAGGCACTATGGATTCTCTTCGGCGCACTTCTCACATGAGTGGGTCCAACACGCATTACGTTGAAGAGTTATACGAGCATTACCTCGAAGATCCAGCCTCAGTACCAGATGAGTGGCGTCAGTATTTTGATTCGTTGTCTGAGCAGGGTGACTCTGCCCGGAAAGATCGACCATTGGCGCCTGTCCGAGCAGCCTTCGAACAGTTGGGTCGGCAAGGGCAACATGCTCAGGTCTCTTCTCAAACATCCTCTGATGATCTACGTCGTCAAATTGGCGTTTTACGCCTGATAGATGCCTATCGGTTGCGTGGCCACCAGCGCGCTCAACTCGATCCACTTGGTTTGCGTAAGCGCCAGCCGGTTCCTGACCTGGAGCTTTCCTACCATCATTTGACACAGCAGGATCTTGGCGTCGAGTTTCCAACGGATACGCTCTATTTTGGCAAATCGCAGGCAACCCTCGGTGACATTATCGAGCGATTGCAGCAGACGTATTGCCGAACCATTGGCTGTGAGTTCATGCACATAGTCGATACGGATGAGCAACATTGGCTGGAACAGCGTGTAGAATCCGTCCATGGGCAACCTGATTTCAGTGCCGATGAAAAGCGCCGTATTCTTGAACGATTGACTGCGGCTGAAGGGTTGGAAAGCTATCTGGCGAGCCGGTATCCGGGCACCAAGCGCTTTGGCCTCGAAGGGGGAGAATCCTTCATTCCACTGGTTGATGAGCTCATTCAGCGTTCTGGACAGGCCGGAGTGAAAGAGGTCGTCATCGGTATGGCGCACCGCGGTCGTCTTAATCTGATGGTCAATATCCTGGGTAAAAGCCCAGCGGATCTGATTGATGAATTCGATGGTAAACATCCGGTTGTAGAGGGCGCGGGGGATGTCAAATACCATAAAGGGTATAGCTCGAATATCATGACTCCCGGAGGCGAGACGCATTTGGCGCTTGCTTTCAATCCTTCGCATCTCGAGATAGTGGGCCCTGTCATCGAAGGTTCAGTGAGAGCACGTCAGGACCGTCGTCAGGATGAGCAGGGTGATCAAGTGCTTCCCATCTCTGTCCATGGGGATGCTGCTTTCGCCGCGCAGGGCGTGGTCATGGAAACCTTCCAGATGTCCCAAACCCGTGGTTTCAAAACGGGGGGAACCGTCCATGTGGTTATCAATAATCAGGTGGGATTCACCACATCGGACCGTGCGGATGCGCGTTCAACCGAGTATTGTACTGATGTCGCCAAGATGGTTCAGGCACCCATATTCCATGTCAATGGAGATGATCCTGAAGCTGTCATCGAAGTGGCAAGAATTGCACTCGACTATCGCCACAAATTCCACAAGGATGTCGTCATTGATCTGGTGTGCTATCGCCGTCGCGGTCACAACGAAGCCGACGAGCCATCAGGTACTCAGCCGTTGATGTATGCCACGATCAAGCAGCATCCGACAACGCGTAAACTCTATGCAGACCAGCTGACCAGTCAAAAGGTCATTACACCGGACGAAGTACAACATCTTGTTGATGAATATCGCCATCATTTGGATGAACGAAGTCAGGTCGTAAATGAATTGGTCAAGGAACCGAATCGTCAGCTCTTTGTCGATTGGACACCTTACCTCGGGCAAAGCTGGTTTGGTGATTATGATACGCCTTTTAACAAGGCTCGTTTGATCGAGTTGGCGAATGCTCTTGGACGTATTCCCGAAGGGGTGGATGTGCAGCGTCAGGTGGCCAAGGTCTATAGTGATCGCCAGAAAATGATTGAGGGTGAGCTGCCCATCAACTGGGGATTCGCGGAGACACTCGCCTATGCGACCCTGCTTGACGAAGGACATCCTGTTCGTATCAGTGGTGAGGACAGTGGCCGAGGCACCTTCTCGCATCGTCATGCGGTTATCCATAACCAGAAAGATGACTCGACCTGGGTGCCCCTTCAGCATATCAAGCCAGAGCAACCTTCCTTCAATATTTATGACTCATTGCTTTCTGAAGAAGCGGTGCTGGCGTTTGAATATGGCTATGCGACAACTTCGCCCAAAGGGCTAGTCGCATGGGAGGCACAATTCGGTGATTTTGCCAACGGTGCCCAAGTGGTTATTGATCAGTTCATTAGCTCGGGTGAAACCAAATGGCAGAGATTGTGTGGGCTGGTTCTGTTGCTGCCGCACGGTTATGAAGGGCAGGGGGCTGAACATTCTTCAGCGCGTCTTGAGCGTTTTCTACAGCTGTCCTCTGAAAACAATATGCAGGTCGTTGTCCCGACTACTCCGGCGCAGATGTTCCATTTGTTGAGACGTCAGGTTGTACGTCCCTTGCGCAAGCCGCTGATTGTTATGCAGCCGAAGAGTCTGTTGCGTCACAAGGAGGCCGTTTCGACCCTGGATGATCTTGCTGACGGCCGTTTCCAGTTGGTCATCAGTGACCATGGTGAGGTAGCAGCGGATACAATCCGGCATGCCATTATTTGCTCGGGTAAGGTCTATTACGACCTGTTGAATTATCGTCGTGAAAATGCGCGTAATGATGTTGCGATTATCCGTGTTGAACAGCTGTATCCTTTTCCGAATGAAACGTTGCCAAAACGTCTGCGTGAGTTTACTTCACTGGAGAGTGTTTGCTGGTGCCAGGATGAACCACGCAATCAGGGCGGGTGGCTCATTCTCAAGGATGAGCTGACGGCGGCGGTAGAAGCAGCTCATCCTGATCTTGAAAATACGCTTTATTACGCTGGTCGTGATTCTTCTGCCGCACCCGCAGTCGGGTATATCGCGAATCATATGCTTCAGCAGGAAGCATTGATCAATACAGCTTTTAATGGTGATGTTTGAGTCCGGGGACACACTATGAACCCAGCGCTCCAAACGTCGGGTATTTACCACTTTTTATATTAATGGGCTTCAGGGGTGAAGTCCTGCAGCTCTCAAGTGAAGCTGATAGATGCAACACTTGGTAGGGCAACGCAAAAAGGAACGTACATGGCAACCGATATCAAGGCCCCCAGTTTTCCAGAGTCTGTCGCGGAGGGTACTGTAGCAGCCTGGCATAAGAACACGGGTGATTCTGTTGAACGCGATGAGCTTATTGTTGAAATTGAAACCGACAAAGTGGTGCTTGAAGTGGTCGCGCCGGTTGCCGGTATTTTGCAAGAGATCAAGGTTCAGGAAGGCGAGGTATGTGATTCTGAACAAGTACTTGGTGTGTTGGGAGTCCCCAAACCCGAAACCTCTTTTGCGAGTGAGGATGAATCTCCCGATACTGTTCCGGATGCCGTGATCAATGAAAGTTCTACACCAGCTTCATCTGATAGCGTTGACCTCCCAACGTCTGATCATGAAGTGAAGGCACCTTCATTTCCTGAATCCGTTGCAGAAGGCACTGTGGCGACCTGGCACAAACAGCCGGGTGAACCTGTTAAACGTGATGAGCTATTGGTCGATATTGAAACCGACAAGGTAGTATTGGAGGTCGTTGCACCTGCCGATGGGACATTGAAGGAAATTATTGTTCCCGAAGGCACTCAGGTGGCCTCTGAACAGGTATTAGCCACCTTCTCTGAGGGTGAGGCTTCTTCAGTATCCGGTTCACTAAAGACACAGGAAACCGACGAAGAAGCAGGCGCTGAACAAGTCGGCTCAGTCTGGTTGGCGCCGGCGGCCCGTCCGCTTGTGGCAAAGCACGGGCTTGATCCCGAAAAGATCAAGGGCACAGGCAAGCATGGTGTCATCCTTAAGCAGGATGTAGTTGACGCAATCAACAATGGGCAGGCACCGTATGCTGCGCAATCACGTCAGACTGCATCCGATCCTGCCGCTAAATCTGCTGGATCAACGTCTGCTGTAACACAATCCAGCGTGAGTACGCCTGGTGGTGAACGCCCTGAAGAGCGTGTGCCCATGAGTCGCCTCCGTCAGACCATTGCCAAGCGTCTGGTACAGGCTCAGCAGAATGCCGCCATGTTGACGACTTACAACGAAGTCGACATGAGCAGTGTTATGGCGCTGCGCTCACAGTACCGTGATCTGTTCCAGAAAACCCATGACATCAAGCTGGGATTCATGGGCTTTTTCGTCAAGGCCTGTACCGAAGCGCTCAAGCGTTTCCCTGATGTAAACGCCTCCATTGATGGTTCGGATATTGTGTATCACGGCTATCAGGATATTGGTGTCGCCGTTTCAACACCGCGTGGCCTGGTCGTACCAGTACTTCGTAACACCGATACCATGAAATTGGCCGATGTCGAAAGCCAGATTGCGGATTTCGGTAAACGTGGCCGTGATGGGAAGCTCGGCATTGACGATATGACCGGAGGCACCTTCACCATTACCAATGGCGGCATTTTTGGGTCTTTGCTCTCCACGCCGATTATCAATCCACCACAGACCGCTATTTTAGGTATGCACGCGATTCAGGAACGCCCCATTGCGGTTGATGGTGAAGTGGTTATCCGTCCGATGATGTATGTTGCGCTTTCGTATGACCACCGTATGATCGACGGTAAGGATGCAGTACAGTTCCTTGTTACTGTGAAGAATTTGCTTGAGGACCCTGCTCGTTTCCTGCTGAATGTCTAATCGGTAATTGGATTGAAAACGGTCAGGCTTTATCATTTATTAACAGTGCGCATCCAGTTTGAATGAAGATGCGCCTACATTTATATCATCGGGAAGTTTTATTCTATGGCCGAAAAATTCGATGTCATCGTCATTGGTGCTGGCCCTGGCGGTTACGTTGCTGCCATTCGTGCGGCCCAACTTGGATTGAAAACGGCGTGTGTCGAGAAGTGGGTCAACAAGGAAGGCAAAACTGTCTTTGGCGGCACTTGCCTGAATGTTGGATGTATCCCCTCGAAAGCCTTGTTGGAAAGTTCCCACAAGTTCATTGAAGCGCGTGACCATTTTGCGGAAATCGGTATTGAAACAGGCGATATTTCGACAAATATCGATAAAATGCAGTCTTTCAAGCAATCGGTTATCAACAAGAATGTGGGCGGAATTGGCATGCTATTCAAGGCCAATGGTGTTACGCCGTTGGAAGGCAGTGGCAAAGTGCTGGCTGGCAAGCAGGTTGAAGTGACAGCTCACGATGGTAGCGCTACTACCTATTCGGCTGACAACATCATCATTGCGTCTGGCTCTGTGCCGGTCAATATTCCGCCTGCACCGCTGACAGGTGATGTCATTGTAGATTCCACCGGTGCATTGGAGTTTACCGAGGCACCCAAACGTTTGGGCGTCATTGGTGCCGGTGTGATCGGATTGGAACTCGGTTCTGTCTGGAACCGTCTGGGCAGTGAAGTGACGGTGATTGAAGCTCTCGATAGTTTCCTGCCTTCGGTGGATGAGCAGATTGCCAAGGAAACCAAAAAGCTTCTGAGCAAGCAGGGCATGGATATCAAGCTGGGCGCCAAGGTTACAGGTTCAGAAGTCAAGAGTAACGAAGTCGAGATTCGTTACAGTGACAAGGATGGCGAAAAGTCACAAACCTTTGACAAGGTTGTGGTAGCGGTTGGCCGTAAACCCTACACAGCGAACCTACTGGCCGAGAATACCGGTATTGAACAGGATCAACGTGGGTTTATCACGGTCAATGATCAGTGTCAGACCAGCGTTCCCGGTGTGTATGCCATAGGCGATGTTGTGCGGGGTCCCATGCTTGCGCATAAAGCCTCGGAAGAAGGCGTGATGGTGGCGGATATCATCGCAGGCCATAAAGCCGAAATGAATTATGAGGCAATCCCGAGCGTCATTTATACGGCGCCAGAAGTCGCACAGGTAGGTAAAACCGAGCAGCAATTGCGAGAGGAAGGCGTGGAGTATAAAACCGGTACCTTCCCATTTGCCGCCAACGGGCGTGCATTGGCCAACAATGCGCCGGAAGGGTTGGCCAAAGTGATTTCCTGTGCCAAAACAGATCGTATTCTGGGCGTTCATATTCTGTCGCAGCATGCCGGTGAGCTCATCGCTCAGGCAGTCACAGCGATTGAATTTGGTGCAACGGCTGAGGATATTGGGCTGATTTGTTTTGCACACCCAACCACCTCCGAAGCCATTCATGAAGCAGCGTTGGCTGTTGATGGTCACGCTATTCATCAGGCCAATCGTAAGCGCAAAAAATAATCCAATTCATTGAAATAGTGAATAGGATTAGGCAACACCCTCTTTGTCATGGGTCATTTCATGGCTTCATGTGCAAAGAGGGTGTTTGTTCATTATTGGAAGCGCTTGTTCGTATACTGAAAATACTGTGTTGAAGACGTATTTTTCAAGATAGGCTTTTAGCCGTGTTATTGAACGCATGTAGTCAAATAAACATGAGTTGAAAAAGCCTTGAGTTGAACAATACTTGGCAACATTACTCATCGCTTCTATTAAGTACTGCTTACAATATGTTGGAATCGGTTTTGTAAACTGTTATTGAAAACTGTCGTTGGACAGTAAGCCGGTGTCGTCCTTTTCGTGAATACGCATCTTCAATTTTCTTTACACTGAAGATCGCCGCCATCTGAAATGACTATGTGGATAACCGAAAAACAACTTTAGCTATTCCGTTTGAACAATAGTGAATTGTGGTCATCGACCGGTTAAGATCTATAAAACGATCCATTAAAAAACATGGCCTTACACCTAATGACTGATTGGAGAGCTTGATGAAATCACGTGCAGCTGTCGCATGGGAAGCGGGTAACCCCCTGACTATTGAAGAGATTGATGTAGCAGGGCCTCGCGCCGGTGAAGTCCTTATTCGGATCGTTGCCACAGGGGTCTGCCATACGGATGCATTTACGCTATCGGGTCGTGATCCAGAGGGTATCTTTCCCGCAGTACTTGGTCACGAAGGTGCGGGTATTGTCGAAGAAGTGGGGCCGGGAGTGACATCCGTTAAACCGGGGGATCACGTAATTCCGCTTTACACCGCTGAGTGCGGTAAATGTAAATTCTGCCTATCAGGTAAAACCAACCTTTGCAGTGCCGTGCGTGCGACGCAGGGTAAAGGGCTGATGCCTGATGGTACCACTCGATTCTCCAAAAACGGCACTCCCATTTATCATTACATGGGTACTTCGACCTTTTCCGAATATACCGTTGTTTCTGAATACTCGGTTGCCAAGGTTAGCCCTGAAGCGCCACTGGATAAAGTCTGCCTGCTCGGGTGTGGTATCACCACGGGTATTGGCGCTGTATTCAATAATGCCAAAGTGGAAGAAGGGGCCACAGTGGCTGTCTTTGGGCTCGGCGCGATTGGGCTTTCGGTTATTCAAGGGGCAAAACTGGCCAATGCAGGTCGTATCATCGCGATCGATCTGAACCCGGATAAATTCGAATTTGCTCGTCAGCTTGGTGCGACGGATTGTGTCAATCCAGCGGATTATGATGCGCCCACACAGGATGTCATCGTTGATATGACAGATGGTGGGGTGGATTATTCATTCGAATGTATCGGTAATGTCAATGTCATGCGTCAGGCACTGGAGTGCTGTCATAAAGGATGGGGTGAATCCATTATCATCGGTGTTGCCGGTGCCGGTGAAGAAATTTCAACTCGTCCGTTCCAACTGGTGACAGGCCGAGTCTGGAAAGGAAGTGCCTTCGGAGGCGTTAAAGGACGCACACAATTGCCGGGCTATGTCGAGCGCTACATGGAAGGCAAAATCAATATTGATGATTTTGTGACCTATGATCTGAAACTGGATCAGATCAACGAGGCTTTCGAGCTGTTGCATGATGGCAAGGCAATTCGTAGCGTCATCCATTTTTGATGCGGTTATACCGAAATATCGTCTGATAATAGTAAAGGGCGCTGCAGGCATGTAGCGCCTTTTTTCAAGGAATGGGCAATGACTGACGAAAAAGAAACATCTTCTCTGCTCGAAGAACTGTCTTCCACACGTAGTTTTGGCGGTGTTTATCAGCGCTTTCAACATTATTCTGAAGTGTTGGATTGCAAGATGGTGTTTGGCATTTTTCTGCCGGATGCGGCGCGTTTTCCCACACCTTCACTTGTATGGTGGCTTTCCGGATTGACCTGCACGGATGAAAACTTCATGCAGAAAGCAGGCGGCCATCGTATTGCCAATGAGCTGGGGCTTGCGATTATTTGCCCGGATACCAGCCCGCGTGGGACGGATCTCCCGGGTGAGCACGATACCTACGATTTTGGTTCAGGCGCCGGTTTTTATCTGAATGCCACGCAGTCACCCTGGGATCAGCACTATCGTATGTATGATTATGTGCTAAATGAATTGCCAGCTGTTGTGGAGGCTAATTTTTCGCTCAATGGTCAGCACTCCGTGATGGGGCATTCCATGGGCGGACATGGTGCGCTGGTATTGGGACTACGTAATCCGGAACGCTACAAGGCTGTTTCCGCCTTCGCACCCATTACAAATCCCAGCGTTGTCCCGTGGGGAGAGAAAGCCTTTACTGGTTACCTTGGCGAAGATACCACGGCTTGGAAAGCCTATGATGCTTGTGAGCTGATTCGTAATGCGGAAGATACCACTCTATTACCTGCGTTATGGGTAGATCAGGGGACCAAGGATAACTTTCTTGAGGCTCAGTTGAAACCTGAACATCTAGAGGCCGTATGTAAAGAGCAAGGCGTGCAGCTGACATTACGCATGCAGTCAGGTTATGACCATAGCTATTATTTCATTGCGACCTTTATTGAGGATCATTTACGCTATCATGCTGAAAAGCTGGCATGACGCCAGGTTGGATGAGGTTCCTGTAGTGAGGAACCTCGATTTTTTCTTTCCAGTTATTGACCGAATCCTGGCTCTCTTCTTGTCGGGCCATGTCCCGTGACGCGGTTCTTACCCTACTGAATTGGTCATTTTGTTGCCAAAACCGCTATACTGATCCTACATCCCCGATGAGAATAATCAAAAAAGATCATGTCTATCTCCCTTGCTGGCAAAGATGTATTGCGTTATGTCCTTAAAGGGCTCGTTATAGGTCTGGCATTCTTCATTGTACTGTCCGTTTTAAGTGTACTGGCTTTCCGTTGGATCCCGGTGCCGGTTTCTTCCGTCATGGTACAGCGGGAGATTGAAGCTCTGGTATCAGGAAAGTCCCTGTCATATCACTATGATTGGGTGAGCTATGATGAGATTTCGCCACAACTGAAGATGGCAGTGATCACGAGTGAAGATCAGCTATTTCCCTTTCATCATGGGTTTGATCAGCATCAAATCGAGATGGCATTGCGTAGTTGGAGGGCAGGGGATGCATTACGGGGCGCCAGTACACTGAGTCAGCAAACATCAAAGAATATTTGGCTTTGGACTGATTCCAATTGGGTCCGAAAAGGGATAGAGGCGTGGTTCACTGTTTTGATCGAGGCAATGTGGCCCAAGCATCGGATTCTGGAAATGTATCTTAACCTGGCTGAATGGGGACCTGGCATCTATGGAGCTCAGGCTGCTGCAGAGCACTATTTTGGTACTAGTGCTGCACGTTTGACACAGCGTCAGGCTGAATTGCTGGCATCTGTGCTGCCTGCCCCTTTTATATGGAGCCCCGTGCATCCTGACCAACGTACGCTTGAACATGTTGGGTGGATTAGCCGTCAGGAAGCTCAATTGGGTGGATTACATTATCTGGATAATGTTCATTGAGGCCACTTTTTTATTGGTATCATGTATAAAGTTGACCGGCCTACCGGTGTATTCACATCGGTGTGAGGCTTCTGCTCGATGTTATGGCTTGTATACACGCTATGTCGGCATGAAGCGTGCTGATATTTAGAGAAAATATTCGAATTGACGTAGAATTGTGCCTGGCATGCTGCAGATTATGCTGCAAGCTGGGTTGTAAACTTTACGGAGCCTTCAGGTAGCTATTTATGTCCGAAACTCTTTCCACCAAAGATTCCAAGGTTTCCGTCTTCCGGGCCTGGGGAATCCACGCATTTACCGCCAGCGGCGTTATTCTCGGGATGATGGCACTGTTGTCTCTCGTCAATGGTGATGCTGTCTCCTGCCTGTTATGGTTAGGAGTTGCCATGATGGTCGATGGCGTCGATGGAAATCTTGCCCGCAAATACGAAATCAAACGTATTCTTCCCAACTTTGATGGCGTCATACTGGATATGGTGATTGACTACCTGACATGGTCGTTTGTCCCCGCCATTTTCATCTACGAATTCATCCCTTTGCCTCATTTTCTGGGGTTACCTGCAATATTTGTCATCCTGCTCTCTTCCATGTTCTGTTATTGCAACGTTAATGCGAAGAGCGAAGACTCCTACTTTGTAGGTTTTCCCGCTGCGTGGAATATCGTTGCGGCCTATTTTTATATCTTCCCGCAGCAGCCCTGGATTACCTTTGCCATTATCGTAGTACTGGCTGCGTTGACTGTGAGCTCCATCAAATTTCTTCACCCCTTCAGGGTTAAGCAATTGATGCCACTCAATATTGCAGTCACCGTCCTGTGGTGTGTCTGCATGACGGTGTTGATAATGAATCAGGAACATCCGAGTTGGGCGGTCTATAGTCTGATTGCCACCTCCATCTATTTCGCTGGGATGTGTATTCTGAGAACCGCGCGTGAATGGTTATAAAGGAATAAGTAGCCTGATTTCCCTTCATGTTGTGAAAGAGTAAATGCGTATTATTGCTTTAAATATTCAAATAAAAAAGGAGGCTTTGAGCCTCCTTTTTTTATGTTCAAAATAGTGAAAATACCTTTCGCATTGGCATTCTCTTCTAAACATTAACCCAAAGATATCGCCCGAGCATGCACAGACACATAATGACGATGAGCGGCCGAATAAAAGCTGTCCCCCCACCAATGACAGTTAATGATCCGAGATAAGCGCCGATCAGTTGGCCCATCAGCATTGCCAAACCTATTATCCAAATGACTTTGCCACTTACAATAAAAATCAATAAGGACGCGATATTACTGGCGAGGTTGAAGGCTTTGGCGTTCGCAGTTGCCCTTACTAATTGCCTCCCCCGACAGGCGACTTCAGCCAGAGAAAAGAAAGAACCTGTTCCCGGACCAAAAAAGCCATCGTAAAATCCGATGAGAGGAATAATGGTACGGTCGTAGAGCGCTTCACTCATACGTGGGGTGCTTTCTATTTTTCCTGCCGTCGGTGCTAAGAGGAAGTACAAGGCGATAATCGTCAGGACGATTGGCACCACGATCATTAAAAAATGAGGCGTTATCCTCTGGATCAAAAGCGTTCCCACGACAGAGCCGAGGAAAGCCATACAGAAGGGAACCTTGAGTGATCTCAGGTGCAGTTGCTTTTTTCGCCACAGGGTGAGGGTGGAGGTAAATGTACCGGCACTGGCTTGTAACTTGTTGGTGGCCAGCAAAGCGATGGGAGGAAGCTGATACAACATCAGAACCGGCACCGTGATGAGCCCGCCACCTCCAGCAATTGTGTCGATGAAGCCGGCCACACATGCTACACCGGTAAGAGGAAGAAGCAGAGTGATTGTTGTGTGTAGGTCCATACTCGTTTGCAGTTCCACTAATGATGATGCCCGTGGTCATGATGTTTGTCGGCGAATCAGGCCACGGGGCAGGAACGAAAACGTATCAGTATTTCAACTCTTATAATTGCTCATTGACCCCGATTTGAGCTGGCGTCTTCCAGGTAACATCTGTCAAATGCTTATCAAAGCTGTCTTCGATTCCCATTAGTCGAGCGAAAATAGCCATACGTACAGGAATACCATTATCCGTTTGCCGGAAAATGGCGAGGCGTGGGTCATTGTTCAGATCGTTGCTTAAATCATTGGCGCCCGGTCGGCTGTCACGAGGAAGAGGGTGCATAACGATCGTATTCGGGTTGCCACGACGATCGAGAAATGCCTTGTTGACTCTGAATTCATCGCTGATGCCGTTGAAGCTTTCAACCATTTCCTGAGTAAAGCGCTCTTTTTGGATACGTGTCGCATAGACAACATCAATATCGGCGAAGTGTTCGTTCAGGCTTTCACGAATTTCCACTTTATGTCCGCGATTGACGACCAGATCAATCAAATGACTGGGCATTTCCAATCCGACTGGCGCAACAAGTGTGAAATGCAGCGAGTGATAAAGAGAGAGGAGTTTGATCAGGGAATGAACTGTGCGACCGTATTTGAGGTCACCTGTCATTAGAATATGCGCACCATCCAGCGGTCGACCAATGCGGTTGAATTCCTTTTGGATTGTGTAGAGGTCAAGGAGCGCCTGGCTGGGGTGTTCTCCGGGACCATCGCCACCATTAATAACAGGTATATTGATGGATTCGGCAAACTCAGCCACAGAACCAAGGTCCGGATGCCGCATAACGATGGCATCACAATATCCGCCAAGTACACGCGCAGTGTCTGTGAGTGTTTCCCCTTTTGCCATGGAGGAGAAGGTAAAACCGGTCGTATCACATACAGAGCCACCCAAACGGGAAAAAGCGGTATGAAAACTGATACGGGTGCGCGTACTGGCTTCAAAGAATAGGTTGCCTAGAATGGCACCTTCAAGAATACGGCATACCTTCTTGCGATGAGCGATAGGTTCCATTCGTTGAGCGATGCTGAAAATACGGGCAATCTCGTTGCGATCAAGCTGATCGACAGAGAGAAGGTGAGAGAGCATGCAAAATCTCCTGAAAAGTGGCAATGCATACCAAAGTGTACCATTGCTTGCTCTTTGAATGAGACTCTTCGCTAATAAAATAAAAAGTAATTGAATGTAAACTAACAACCGGTTATGTAACTAAAACCCATGTTGTTTCATGATGTTACAAAAACATGAATTTTTTTGCGTGGTCAGGGTTGAATTAGTGGGGATTAAGCAGCAGTTTAGTGTAGACACAATCGTGGACCTATCAGAATTGGTAGTCACACATTCATGGAAAGGCTCCGGGTCCAAAAAAATGGATAACCGATTGAACTCAATTCGTTCCTTGCCGTCTTAATTGTGTAAATTCAAAGATTCTATCGGAGAGATTATGAAACGCACTAACGCTATCATCTCAGCTGTACTCCTTTCTGCTGGCGCTGTTGCTGCTCCTGCCGTATATGCTCAGGCTACCACCTCTGCAACTTCCTCAGCTGCATCTGCCGCTTCACAGAATTTTAGTGATGCTCAGCTGAAAAGTTTTGCTAATGCCACTCAACATGTTGTATCTCTCTCCCAGGATTACACCAAACAGCTTCAGGCTGCTGGCAAGGATACGACCAAGGTTGCTCAGATTCGTCGTGAAGCCAACACCAAAATGGTCGATGCTGTGAAGAAAAGTGGTCTTTCTGTGTCCAAATTCAATCAGATCGGTCAGTCTATCGAGCAGAACCCTCAGCTTCTGAAACGTGTTCAGGGCATGGTTCATCCAGCCAAGTAATAGTCTGTCAGTGGTTACTTGATGCTCTGGATCGGATGACATGATTCGTGCACCGTCTTGTGCAGCTGTTTCTTGCATTGAGAGCCATTCAGTCAAAGCCTTGTTTCCTCGGAAGCAGGGCTTTTTTTGTGTTTTTTGCCATTGTTGCATGTGGTTGAGCATGCATCGCCACTTTAGGGTACACTGAGACCTTGTAATGAGTGCGCAATACTGCGTTTTTTCTCTTCTGTTTTATATCTGAATGATGTCTGATACTTCTTCCAATACGCTTCCCGTCTGTCCAAGTGAATGGCTACTTTATTGCCGCCCCGGGCTGGAAGCTGATCTTGTCGCTGAATTGAGTGACCACTTGGCTGATGAAGCTGTTGAGCTCCAACATGAGCTCTATGCAGGGTATGTTCGTGTCGTTTCCACCGATAATGAGCCGATAAATGAACTTCAGCGTCATGTCCCTCTGGAGGCTTTGGTGTTTGCACGGCAGTCTTTGATTGCCTTGCCGCCGATGATCGAGTTGGACAAGAGCGAGCGCATGAAAGCAATCGTTTCCCAATTGAAGGCAGTGGGCTGGAGTGTTGACTCCATTATCGTCGAGACACCGGATACCAATGAAGGGAAGGCTCTTGCTGGTTTGGCTAAGTCGCTCATGCGCCCACTTGAGAGTCACCTTGGCAAGAAGAACATACTTCGCCGTCGGGCAGGCAAACGTAGGCTGCATGTTTTTCTCACAGATGAAAAAGAAATACAGTTGGGATTAAGTTTTCCCGGCAATCGGAGCGAACATCCCAATGGCATTCTGCGATTGAAATTTCCCCCGACAGCGCCGAGCCGTTCCACCCTGAAACTGGAAGAGGCATGGCATCAGTTTATTCCTCATGACCGTTGGGACGATATCCTTGTTGCCGGCAGCACTGCAGTGGATTTAGGAGCGGCACCCGGTGGCTGGACATGGCAGTTGGTACATCGGGGAATGCAAGTGTTTGCCATTGATAATGGCCCGATGGACAAGCGGCTAATGAGCACAGGCATGGTAGAGCATCTCAAGGAAGATGGTCTTAAATGGTTGCCTGAAGCGCCCATCGACTGGTTAGTGTGCGATATGGTAGAACGGCCTATTCGAGTGATAGAGGTCATGAGCGAATGGTTGATGGGTGGCCATTGTCGTTATGCTATCTTCAACCTGAAACTCCCCATGAAAAAGCGTTGGGAAGCAGTAAGGGAGTGTCTTGAATATCTGGATGAAGCCTTGGATCATGCACACGTCAAGGCGTACCGTCGAGCACGTCAGCTCTTCCACGACCGGGAAGAAGTCACCGTATATGTGGAGGTCTTGAAATAATGGTTGCCGAAATTCCTGAATCAATGGGCCGATCGGATGCTGAGTTGGATACGCGCGGGCTGTATTGCCCCGAACCTATCATGATGATGCACAACAAAGTCAGGGACATGACTACTGAACAGCTTTTATTGGTCATGGCGACAGACCCTGCCACGGAACGGGATATACCCCAATTCTGTACTTTTCTTGGGCACGAGCTGCTGCAACATGAAGAGGTCACTTCAGATGATGGCGAGCGTGTGTATTATTACCTCATAAAAGTGGGATGATGGTACGTTTACCGCTACGATCTCTTGGGAACGACATGGCCTGTTTTTGAACCATGAATGGTCCGTTTTGCTATCCTTCTTTGTTTACCTCCAACTATCTTCAGAGTAAACGTTAAAAGGCTTGAGACTTGTGTCATGGTTTGAACTGCACCCCGAGGGTTGGACATCCATCCAACCCTCGGGGTGTTTTGTATGAAATGTGAGGCGGAATTACCCCTGTAGTGGATGCCTCTTGAAGGTCCTGATATTGGGCTTAGGGAGCCTCATTGACCATCATGGCGAGAGCTTCCAACGTTTCCGCATCCTGCTGCTTGATCCTATTGGCAATATTGCGTTGAAAATAGTAGAGCGCACCATGCCGTGTATTAGCTGAATAGATGCAGTTGTCGTTCAGCAGAATAGGGGTGTCCTCGACAAGGTCTTCATCCACTAGTAATGCATCAATCGACCCATCACTGAAGAGGCGCCAGCCATGTACCTGTTTAAGCAGCCATGGAGCACCTTCTTCATCCATACAGAGAGCGTGCGTGCCCTGAGTATCCGGGATCTGCTGGATCTGGGTTACTTCATCACAGGCTTCATAATCATAGTAGAGTGATGCCTGTTGCAATTCCTGAATCTTGTAGTCGGGGGGAGTGTCGAAGAGCTCATTGGTTTCCGGGTCCCGATAACCGACAAAGCGACCGTATTCGGGGTCATCCAGCTGTTGGCAAGGGGTTAGCTTATCCATCCAGGGAACCATACCTATCGGTTCACCATTTTCTTTCAAGGCCCAGGCAAGTACAGGCATGCCATAGAGCGCCTCATCATCGGAAGCAAGGCGATAAATCATTTCAAGGCCATCCAGCTCGGGGGCCAGTCGGATGACACGCTGTTGAGCGCGGAAGTGGTTACGGCGACTAACAAAGTCAATCACGTTGGCAGGTTGGCGAAGCGGTGTGCCCATGAGACTCTCCTCAATGAGTATGTCCGATAGTCTAGCCAGGCTTCAGATTCACAGGCTTCAGTAAAGCACTGAGTTTTCTGGCTCCTGTTTTCCATAGGGATAATGCTTCCCATCAGAATGGAGCAGGCTTTCCAAGGGAGGTGTTGCCCCCAACACATTTGCACACGTCCGCATAGGGCTTGCGCTACATCAGCAACGTTTGCCGCGGTTCATGGCGATCGTTGGAGAAACGATTCCTCGAATCCTTGCACGTTTGCCACGAAGTTATCCGGTGAAGAGGTTGAACATGACTCCACCGGACAATTCACTAATAACACAGGTACCTAGCCAATTACTACAGGTGAATCGTCAAATATTATTTTGTGATCCAGTACCGTGCTCCTGTATTGCGTGACTGGCGATCGCTTATTGAGGGGGCGTTACTGACAATCGGCGTTTTGCTGTTCTTCTGGATCGAATATAAAGCAGAAGGGCAGAGGCAGTCAGGCTGATAATCATGCCACACCAGAATCCGTAAATACCGAATCCATGCCATAGCCCTGGTATCCCGTATCCCAGTGGAATACCTGCACCGAAACCAACAATCCAGTAAGCGAAGAGGGTGATGATCATGGCTGCGCGTGTATCCTTGTATCCGCGTAAAATACCGCCAAGCGTGGATTGCAACGCATCCGAAAGCTGGAAAACCAAGGCAAAGTGCAGCAATGTTACTGACAGGGCGATTACATTTGCCTGATCACTATAGAGTGTCGCTAGCCAGTGTCCGAATACAAATACAATGACGTCATTAAAGAGCGCAAAGAGCACCGCCAGGCGTAAGCCATTCAGGGCTTCCTTACGGGCAAGGAAGGATGAGCCTTCCCCCATGCGTGTTCCCACGCGGATGGTAAGTGCCATCCCTAATGAAAGCGGTCCCATATAAAGAATACCGGATATATTGACGGCTACTTCATGAGCGGCAATGGCGACGGTACCGAAAGTCGCGATTAGCAGAGCCATGGTGGCAAACATCATGACTTCCGAAAAAATCGAAATACCGATAGGTAGCCCTAATCCCAGAAGATTTTTGATGATTGGCCAATGGGGGCGATGAATACCGTGTTTCCATAAATGAAGTGCACGAAAAGTAGGTGAGCGGTGGAAGTAGAACAGAATCAGCAATAAATCTGCCCACATGGCAAAGGCCGTCGTGATCCCGCACCCTTTTGCACCCATGGGGGGGAACCCAAAGTAACCGAATACCAGACATACCCCCAGTGGGATACTCAGCAGCAAGCTCAGGATTGTGCAGAAAAGGGCGACACGAGTATTATTCATGCCTTCCGCGCATGAACGTAGTGTCTGGAATAACGCCAATGCTGGAATTCCGCATGCTGCGATACATAGATAAGTATGGGCCGATTGTTGAACATTGGGGGCCACATGCATGGCGGCCAATACAAATGGCGTCAGAAATACAAGAACAAGGCTTGTGACAACCCCTAACAGTAGGGCAATCCAGATCGATTGATGGATTTGCTCACGAAATTCGTTTACACGACCAGCACCTTTCAAATGGGCAATCACAGGGGTGAGCCCCATAAGTGTGCCATTCAACAGAATGAAGATGGGTAGCCACAGGTTGCCGCTTAAGGAAACCGCGGCAAGATCCACGGTACCAGAACGCCCCGCCAGAATAATGGCACACGTGCTGATGCCCATTTGGGCCAATTGTGTTCCATAAAGTGGCAATGCCAATTTCACAAGTCGGATGGTCGCCGAACGGCGATCAAATGTTTGAGGTAAAGTGGAAGAGGACACAAAGGCTCCGTCAACAGAATCCGGGATCAGGAAGTTTAGCAGAGCCTGCTCACTTGGGGGTGGATATGTATAATATACTTGCAAATAAAAGGAGTAGCTGTTCTTTTGCTGGATATATTCATGCATTGGAATGGAAGGATTCATGCCCTTTTGATTTTGCATTGAGGGGCAATATGTATCCTTTGGATAATCGCTTCTTTGCGGCCCTGAATTTCAAGCGCGTTAATTTCAAGTGCTTTTTATTTCGAGTGCCAAGGATTTCAAAGACGATAGATGAGTTGAGATGAGTATCAAATGAGTCATTCGAATAGCTGTCAATCAAACTCGCTTTCAAAGGAAACACTTGATCGGCATCTAATGCCGCTGAACGACGAAAAAGACGAGGCAGTGCAGACAGACGCGTTGATCGCGCTTTTCAATGCGCTGTACTCGGTACGGTACAACACACGTTTGGTTCGAGGAGAAGACGAGCCCATTTATCTGCCTGCTGACTATATTACGCCGTACCACCGTATCGTATTTGCCCATGGCTTCTTTGCCAGTGCCTTGCATGAGATCAGCCATTGGTGCATAGCTGGCCCCAAGCGGCGTTTACTGGAGGATTTTGGCTATTGGTATCTACCTGATGGTCGTAATCAAAGTGAACAAGAAGCGTTCGAAAAAGCCGAAATTTCACCACAAGCGATTGAGCTGATTCTCACTCAGTCATGTGGACGCCACTTCAACGTCAGTGTGGATAATCTTTCGCCTGATATCGAAGTGGACCGCGAGGCCTTTCGCGCCAAGGTAGAGCAGAAGGCAAATGAACGACTGCAACAAGGATTGCCTCCCCGGATAGAGGCATTACGTCGTGCATTGAAGGCCTATTTCAGAGATGGGCAATCTCATGCTATTGCCTGCCAACAAGCGGATGACATCTTCACTGAATGTGGTATTCCTGCCTAAACTTTTTTAATCTCCAATACGTTGTCACGAGTACGATAAGCAGCAGAAACAATGGGTGAATCAGAGCCAGTGTGCGCCGGTGAAATCGGGTGTGTTTACCTCTACCCTCCGGATATCGGCGATGATAACAAGCGTCATGGCAAGGCGCGGTATATGTCGGGTTTGGAAGCCAACGCGATAAGCCGGGTTTAGAAGGTGCGCTGGCTCATACATGGGTAAAGGCTCATGCATCCAATATTTCAGTAATGGGGACGCGACCAGGGAGTGCTTATATGAATGTGGGCTTTGTAGGGTTAGGTGCAATGGGTGCCGCCATGGCAATGAGGATGGTAGGGGCTGGGTATAATGTCACCGTATACAACCGGAGTATCGAAAAAACCGAGCCATTGAGGGCGAAGGGTGCCTTATTGGCCAAAACACCAGCCGCAGCCGCACAAGACGCTGACGTCGTATTTTCGATGCTATTCGATGATGCAGCTGTAGAGTCCGCGACCTTTGGTGAGGCTGGTATTGCGTCTACTTTGAAGGAGGGAGCTATTCACGTCTGCTCCTCTACGCTCTCGCTTGGGCAAGCAACCCGCCTCAAGCAACAACACGAAAAACGTGGTCAACACTATCTCTCTGTTCCCGTTTTGGGGCGGCCACCTGCTGCAGAGGCCGGGGAATTGTTTGTGATTGCAGCGGGCCCAAAAGCACAAAAAGCAAAACTCCAGCCCCTGTTTGATGTCATCGGTCAACGTACTTTCAATGTGGGCGAAGATCCCGTACAAGCCAATATCGTGAAAGTGGGTCTGAATTTCATGATCTTTTCCACCATCGAACAAATGGCTGAAGTTTTTACCCTCTGCGAGAAAGGTGGTGTTGATCCGAAAGCCATGTTCGAGATCATGACGAAGAGCTTTTATACTGCGCCCGTGCACAAGAATTATGGTTCGATTATGGTCGAAAAGGCGTATTCGCCTGCAGGTGCTCCTATGGGAATCGGCGTGAAGGACAATGACCTGTTTCTGGATGCCGGAAAGAATCTGGAGGTACCATTACCCTATGCCTCCGTTCTACATGATCGTTTTTTGTCATCGTTTGCGGCAGGGGACGGGGACCTGGATTTTACGGCGATTTTCGAACAAGTAAGGCGTAATGCCGGACTGCAAGACTAAATATTCTGCTCTCATGTTGAATGGCGAGTATGACGCCGCATAGTTGACTACTGGCAAGCTGGTTATCACAGTTCTGACCGGTCGTTTGGACAGCCATTATTTGGTCATCCATTGCTTGTTCACAACGTTATCCTGGCGATGATTATTGCGGCTCTGGTGCCGACGAGGCCTTGAGTGATGTCGTCGGTGCCAATCCTGCCAGCAGTGTTTGGCGCAGTGTTGCCAGGGCTGCATCGAAAAAATCGGGATCATTCAGGTCTTTGCCGGAAAGTGTCAGGATTTGGGGTATATAGTCTGCGTACTGCTGTGTGGCGGCCCAAAGTAGGTAAAAAAACTGATAAGGGTCGACCGGGGCGAGTTGCCCTTGAGCAATCCATGCGAGCACGACGTTTTTTTTAGCCTCAACCACCTGCCTTAACTCTGTTTCCATGAAGTGTTTGATGGTCGGCCCACCATGTAGCATCTCCATGCAAAACAACCGTGCAGCATCCGGATTATCCCGCGACGACATCAGTTTCTCGGTCAGATAGTGATCAAGAACTTCCATGGCATTTTGTGATTCATCAAATCTCTTTAAGGGCGCAAGCCAGTCATCCAATGTTCTCGTTAATACTGCTGTATACAATTTGCCTTTGGACGGGTAGTAGTAAAGCAGATTTGTTTTGGACAGGCCTGCCTCTTCGGCGATAGTCTCCAGGCGTGCACCATGCAATCCATAGGATGCGAAGGCCTTGAGCGCGGCTGCCAGAATGGCTTCGCAACGTTTAAGACTGATACGAGAGAGTTTTCGATATTTTGAAGCACTTTGCTGTGTAGACCGTGCTGCTGTCATGAAGACCTCTTAACACGCTGAGTGGGTGAGAAGATACTACCAAGTACTAGCAAGATATAAAGTAGTGGAAAGCATAAATTTTACGTATAAGACGAGTATTAACAGCCAGTGGACTCCACGCTTACTTTACCTTTTATTATCGCTACCCATTTCCTCCCTTTTTTGCGTGTTTCATCCCTTTCCAGGAAGCTCTCGTTTTTTGTGCATGGGGTGATCTATTTTGGCGCAAAATTTGACCATCCGGTCTGTTTTTTATGTGGAGTGGTCAGCATGTTTTACCTATGTAACTGTTTTATCTGAACGAATTCTCGTATGGCATAAAGTTTGAAATGTTCAAGTGTCGATAGATGATCACCGGTATGTGTGCCTCGATTTTTTTGCGCCTGGAGAGCAAACGAGGCATGAAGACTTAATGGGGCAGTCAACAACTCGGACACTTGGAGCATCATCATGAAAACAGGGCTTTTCCTTCCCATCGCCAACAACGGGTGGTTGATTTCAAAAAATGCACCGCAGTACAAACCTTCGTTTGATTTATTGAAAAAGATTACGCTCAAGGCGGAGGATAACCATTTTGATTTCGCTGTGGCCATGACCAAATTCAAAGGGTTCGGCGGGGAAACCGAGTTTTGGGATCACGCGCTTGAAACGTTTACTCTCGTTGCAGGCCTGGCCGCCGTTACTTCCAAAATCAAACTCTTTCCTACGGCTGCTACGTTGGTCATGCCGCCTGCTATTGTGGCACGTATGGCTGCCACTATTGATTCCGCCAGTCACGGTCGATTGGGCCTGAATATCGTGACGGGATGGCAACGGCCGGAATATTCGCAGATGGGACTTTGGCCAGGTGATGATTATTTCGCTAGACGCTATGACTATCTGGATGAATATATTCGCGTGGTAAAAGAGTTGTGCCAGACCGGAAAGAGCGATCTGAAAGGAGACTTCTTCCAGATGGACGACTGCACGGTGAGCCCTCAACCGCAATCAGATATGCCCATCATTTGTGCCGGGCAAAGCGATACAGGTATGGCGTTCTCGGCCCGGCATGCAAACTACAATTTTGTCTTTGGCAAGGGGGTCAATACGCCGACCGCCTTTTCACCGGCTGTAGAGCGTATGCGGCATTTCTCTCAGGAGGCAGGGCGTGAAGTCGGGAGTATCGGGCTTTTCATGATTATTGCTGCTGAAACTGAACAGGAAGCGCGCCAACGGTGGGAGCATTACAAGGCGGGTGCTGATGAAGGTGCTTTGAGCTGGTTAACGGATCAGGCTGCCAAGGATAACCGCTCTGGCAAGGATACCAACGTACGCCAAATGAGTGATCCCACCTCAGCTGTCAATATCAATATGGGGACGCTGATCGGTTCTTTCGAACAAGTGGCGGCCATGTTGGATGAGATTGATGCCATGGACGGTGTGGCTGGAGTGCTGCTCACTTTTGATGATTTTGTGGAAGGTGTTGAAAACTATGGTCAACGTATTCAACCAAAAATGAAGTCTGGTTCTCTGAATTCCCCTGATACCGAAATGGAGAAAGCCGTATGAGCGATGTCATTAAAAACGATGCTGTAGAAACAAAGAGTGTCAAGAGCGGACAAGAAAAAGAGATTGTTCGACCCTCATTTATTCCACAGGGTAAAGGGATCACGTTGACCGCCCGACCTGAATCATTGGTGATTGATCCTGCTTCTACCGCACTGATTGTCGTGGATATGCAGAACGGCTATGCCAGTAAAGGTGGGTATTTTGATCTGGTTGGATTCGACTTGAGTCATATTGAGTCTGTGGTATCGCAAGTCCAGCGTTCGATTGCCACTGCGCGCGGTGTTGGTATGCCGGTCGTGTTTTTCAAGAATGGATGGGATGCTGATTATCATGAAGCGGGAGGGGAAGGTTCTCCCAATTGGCATAAATCCAATGCACTCAAGTATTTGCGTGCACATCCTGAAACACCGCAAAAATTCCTCGCCCGTGGTGATTGGGATTTCGAACTGATCGATGCACTGGTGCCGGAAGAGAACGATATTGTAATCAATAAACCCCGCTATAGTGGCTTTTATAACACGGCATTGGACAGCATGCTGAGGTCACGTGGTATTCGAACATTGATCTTCACCGGAGTGGCGACCAACGTCTGTGTTGAATCGACGATTCGTGATGGCTATTTCCTTGAGTACTTCTGCGTACTTCTTGAAGATGCTGCACATCAGGCCGGTCCGCGTGAAGCGCATGACGCTGCTGTCTTCAACGTTGAAAAATTCTTTGGCTGGGTGAGTGACGTGGATCACTTTAGTGAAGAAGTGAAGAAGTGAAGAAGTGAAGAAGTGAAGAAGTGAAGAAGTGAAGAAGTGAAGAAGTGCTACTGATCCTTTTACTGGAGTGATCTGTACCTGGCTCTTTTAATGCGGATCATTCCAACAGCATCATTACGTTTTCATGGAGTCGTGTTATGCCCAAAAAGATCGTTGTACCACAAGGAACATCCGCGCCTTTGGCTCCTTATTCACCGGGTACTCAAGCTGATGGCATTGTTTACGTTTCAGGGACCTTACCTTTCGACGAAAATAATGACGTTGTTCATCTCGGAGACCCGGCTGCCCAAACACGTCACGTACTTGAGATTATTAAATCAGTCATCGAAGAGGCGGGGGGTACCATGGATGATGTGACGTTCAATTCAATTTTCGTCAGTGATTTTGCTCATTATGGTGCTGTTAATGAGGTCTATGCTGAATATTTTCCCGGTGATAAACCGGCGCGGTTCTGTATACAGGCTGGCCTTGTCAAGCCAGATGCTCTTGTTGAAATTGCGACTGTTGCGCATGTCGGAAAATAACCAGTAGGCGAAAAATAGAGCATGTAAAGGACATTAATCCGATCATGCTGAGTAAGATACTTTGGTATACTCGCGCGCCTGGATCAACAATGTACTGATTGTCCTCCATGGCGCGCAGCTTATCGTGTGTTCCTTCCTTGAGATGTATTCCCGAGAAAAGATGACTTTAATTTCAGGTAACCCATAACAGATTGTTTTATAACAAACTATTGAGTGTATGGTGGTCTTTTGATTTGGGTGATCAACAGATAATATTGGCGGCCATTGGCAATCATGCTTCTCTATAATGGATATTAAATGACTCGTGCGGCAGGAGACTCCATGAATGAAACAATAAAGAAGTCCCGTTTGATCGAGCGTGGTGGGCAAGTCGAGATGGTGGTCGGTGATGACGTCAAAAAAAGTCGTTTCTTCAATCCTGATCTGGCACCGACGCGGCTATCCGAGCGTACATGGAATACCTGGCATGTGGCTGCGCTTTGGATCAGTCTATCGATTTGTGTTCCTACTTACACGCTTGGCGGGGTACTGACCACTTATTTTGGTTTGAGCATGATGCAGGCGGTAGCGGCCATAGTGGTTGCCAACCTGATCATACTGATTCCCTTAACATTGAATGCGGTGGCAGGTACGCGCTACGGCATTCCCTTTCCCATTTTTCTGCGTAGCTCGTTCGGGCTTACCGGATCGAATATTCCTGCCCTGATTCGTGCGTTAACAGCCTGCGGCTGGTTTGGAATCCAAACCATGTTTGGTGGAATGGCACTCAGTCGTTTGGTGGGTGTCATTGTTCCCTCATGGCATCTATTGGGTGCCAGCGGCGATGTGATTGGTTTTTTCGTTTTCGGCGTGATGAATCTCTATGTGGTCATCAGAGGTTCGGAATCGATCAAATTACTGGAAACACTTGCTGCGCCCATACTGGCTGTCGTTTGCCTGGCCCTCTTGTGGTGGGGCTTAAGCGAGGTACCACTCAGCCATCTTTTGCATCAGACCGCGAATCAGAACGAACATACGTCCCCGCATTTTTTCGCGGGTGTGACAGCCATGGTCGGGTATTGGGCCACGTTGTCTCTTAACATTCCTGATTTCAGCCGCTACGTAAAAAACCAACAGGCGCAGATCTGGGGGCAGATTATTGGCTTACCTACCACCATGTTCATGATGGCCATGCTAGGTGTGGTGATGACGGAAGCATCTGCACAATTGATTGGTCATACCGTGGCAGACCCTGTCAGTTTGATTGGTGCTATCGGTAACCCGCTGTTCGTTGCGATTGCCATGGTGCTTATCGTATTGGCCACACTCTCCACCAATGCAGCAGCCAACGTAGTGTCGCCTACCAACGACTTGCAGAATATGGCGCCGCGTTGGATTACGCGCACCCGTGCAGTGCTTATTACCGGGTTGGTAGGTTTGCTGTTAATGGCACATGAGCTATTGAAGCAGTTGGGCTGGATACACTCTGACCTGAGCATTGAATCACTACTTTCCAACTGGTTGCTTTCTTATTCGAGCTTGCTTGGGCCTATTGCCGGTATCATGGTCGCTGACTATTTTATCATTGAGCAGCAGCAACTGGACCTTATTGGTTTGTATCGGGAAGATGTGTATCCACGTTGGAACGCGTGCGGCATTATTGCTTTCATTTTGCCTATAATCGCGACCGGATATTCCATGTTTTCGCCTACGGTTCACTGGTTCTACGATTATGGCTGGTTTACCGGATCCATCTCCGGCGGAATCATCTACATTATCGCTTGGAAGGTAAAAGCGGCGTTGCAACCCGATAGATAAGCCGTTGGATAATAAGATAAGAGCGTGCAATGAGGTGTTTCCGCGGGTGAAACGTGGGGTTGAAATCAAATCACGGACAAGGGCTTTTGAGGAGGATACCCGTTTTGCCCATTCATTTGGAAACACCTTCTCTAGCTCTACTACCGGCATATCAATATGCACTGGAACATGGTTTTTCACCCAATAATCTCTCGGCTGAAGAGACACGTGTTCGTGAGTTGAAGCAGCTGAGTGTTCAACCTGAACGCTTTATTGCCAGTATAGAGGGTGCACGGAATTTGCAGGCAGCCCGACTCTATCAGCGGCTTGGGACTGGGCGTATTCCCGGCTTTCGCCGATGGCTAATGGAGGGGAATGAGTTCATTGGCTCTTTCGGCTTTCGTTGGGTACCGGGAAGTGAATCGCTTCCGCCCACTGTTCCGGGCCATTTGGGTTACGCCGTGGTTGAGTGGAAACGACGCCGTGGTTATGCCTCTGCCGGCGTCCGTCTTCTGCTAGAGGAAATTCGCCCCTTGGGCTTGCGTTTTATAGAGGTCGCGATTGCTGCGGATAATCATGCTTCCATTGGCGTTACTACTGCCTGTGGAGGGGTATATCATCGATGCATTGGGCCTTCGCGTTTTTATCCTGACGGAGAAGAGCACATTTATCGTATTCCTCTTGTGTAAAGGTATCAGCCCGACTGATGGCAATGGACGGAGGCCCCGTGATAGCCTGTTAGGTGGGTTCTTCAGGGCAGTCTCACAGGGGACAGCATTGAATTAATTGTTCCGGTGAGCTGCTTGGTTGAGACGCTCTCACGTGTTGCCGCAATGGCGTGTGTAATGGGAGTTCAGCTGCGGGGAATATGCTCTGGCCACTCTTCGGCCAGTCGCGCATGTAGAAAAAGCATGGCGGCAACTTCATGTTCTGGATTGAGGGCATCAAGCCCACGTTCTTCCATGATCTGACGGCGTTCTTCTTCCCACTCATCAAATGACATACCCGGGTAAAGAGTATAGGCGGGTGCCAATTCGACCACCGGGTTCAGTCCATACTCTTCATACATGCGCTCCAATGCTTCATCCTCTTCACCAAACCCACTGATGAACAATGTCTCGCTATCGTGGTCGGTTTCCAGTTCACGAATGACATCCAGAGGGCGTACGCCCATGGCATGCAGAGTGGTTTCATCATAGCCATCCAGTGCAATACTGTCCTCCTCGAGCCAACTTTCGAGTGGCTGTATAAGCGTGTGCTTCAGGCGACCATCATCCAGTGTCCATGCCACCGCTACCGGTAGCGCATTATCGCCCGTCATGATGCGCAGGAACCCCGGTAGTTTGGACGTATTGCGTTGTGATGTAGCCATGATGGATTCCAGTGAAGTGGTCGTATATGTGAAATGTATTTAAACATCGCACGCAGGAAAGTGTAGGTTGGACATTGAGCCTGCAAGATTATGCGCTGAATATTAAAGAGAAAAGAAGCGCCTTGCAGATTCGGTTGTCGTTTGAGCCAACGTTTGCACATTTACCCCCCTCAAAGCTGCCAGCGTTTCACAGATCCAGGGTAGAAATGAAGGTTCATTCCTGCGGCCCGGTGCTTTGGCGGGGAGGTCTCGGGGCAATAGATAAGGGCAGTCAGTTTCAATCATGAGCCTGTTGTCGGGAATATTCACAACGGCTTCCCGTAACGTTTGGCCGCGTCGTTCATCACACAACCAGCCTGTTACCCCGATATAGAGATCCAGATCCAGATAGCGATGAAGGGTGGGTTTGTCGCCGGTGAAACAGTGGATAACCGCATTGGTGATATCATCGCGCCAGCTATGGAGCATGTCCAACATCAGCGGGGCGGCATCCCGTTCATGCAGGAATAGTGGCATATGGCTTTCCGCGGCGAGCTCCAATTGGGCTTCAAAGACCTTTTGCTGAATATCCCGCGGGGTGTAGTTACGATTGAAATCCAGCCCGCATTCTCCTAAAGCGACTACGTCGGCTTCTTGTACAGCATGTTTGACAAGCTGTGCTGTCTCGGCTGTCCATTCACTGGCGTTGTGAGGGTGCACACCCGCCGTGGCATAAAGACGAGGCAGAAGATCTTCCCCTTTGTATCGTTGCAGCAATTCAATGGAGGCTTCGATACTGGCCTGATCCGTCCCTGTCAAAATCAAAGAGGTCACACCAGCGTTGTAACTGCGTTCCAGTAGGGCATCCATATCTTTCTGAAAACTGGAGTGGGTCAGATTGGCTCCTATGTCCACCAAAGGAAAGGAGGAGTGAAACCGCAATTCTTCAGGAAACTCGGACATGGCAACCTCAATAGAATAAAGCTGGTGTGCAGCCTACATCAATGCATAAGGTAAGCATACCCCTTGAGTGACTTCCGTTAAATTGTAGAGCCTAAAGTATGCATGGCGTATTTGAAATGCATTGCCATCCTGTTCTTGTACAAAGCGCCTCCACTCTCGATGAAGACTGATATTTATTGATGTTTCTGTTCATCATATTCGGGTGTAGGGCCGATATCAGGTACAATCGTGTTATCCCTCACGGACGAAAGCCGTTCGGAAAGACAGATTAAGGAACAGCACGAATGAGTTTGCTAAAGCTCGAGAGCGTACAACTTTTTTATGGGCCTGACGTCCTGCTGGATCATGCTGAACTCAGCATTGAGCGAGGTGAGCGTCTGGCACTGATTGGTCGAAATGGTGCCGGTAAATCGACACTGATGTCCGTGATTGATGGCACTACACCACCCGATGACGGGCAGGTTCGGCGTTCTCCCGATTTACGTATTGGTGTGCTTGAGCAGGACCTTCCTGCTGCCGAGGGGCGCCGTATCTTCGATATTGTGGCTGAAGGTTTGCCTGAAATAGGTCGCTTGCTCAGCGAGTACGATACCCTCGTAGCTTCTGCCGATCCTGACATGAATCGCCTTGCTCAGTTGCAGGAACGTTTGGAAGCACTGGATGGTTGGTCGTTTCATCAGCGTATTGATAATGTGCTCGAGCGTCTGGGCTTGCCCGGCGATACGCTCATGGAAGGCCTTTCCGGTGGCTGGCGGCGTAGGGTGGCATTGGCTCGCGCGTTGGTATCTGAGCCTGACCTTCTTCTTTTGGATGAGCCTACCAACCACTTGGATCTGGATACTATCAGTTGGCTCGAAGAGCAGCTGCTGGCCTATCGTGGCGCCGTGCTTTTTGTCACCCATGACCGTGCTTTCCTCAGCAGGATTGCGACCGATATTCTTGAGCTGGATCGTGGGCATTTACGCCGTTATCCGGGTAATTATGGGACTTATCAGGCCACCAAGGCCCATGAGCTGGAAGTGGAAGCGCGTGAACAGGCGCAGTTTGACAAAAAACTGGCACAGGAAGAGGCCTGGATTCGTCAGGGAATCAAGGCGCGTCGCACCCGTAATGAAGGGCGTGTTCGTGCATTGAAAAAACTGCGTGAAGAACGCTCTCAGCGGCGTGAGCGTGTCGGTACGGCCAAGATTACCGTGGATGGTGGGGAGCGTAGCGGGAAGACCGTTGCCGAGTTGCAAAATGTCTCCTTCCGGGTTCCTGGTCGGAGTGAGGGCGAGTACGTTATTCGGGACCTGGATCTTGACGTACAACGTGGTGACCGCATTGGATTGATCGGCCGTAATGGTGCCGGCAAAACGACACTATTGAAGATTATCCTTGGCGAACTTGCACCGACGGAAGGAAACGTCAAACTGGGAACGAAGCTTTCTGTCGCTTATTTTGACCAGCTGCGTGAAGGGCTGGATATGACTGCCACGGTTTACGATAACCTGGCGCAGGGGCGTGACCATGTAACGGTTGCGGGGCGCGATCGCCACGTGATGAGCTATTTGCAGGATTTCCTCTTCAGTCCTGAACGTGCACGTCAGCCCATTAGCGCGTTGTCGGGTGGGGAATCCAATCGCCTGTTATTGGCTAAACTCTTTACTCAACCCGCCAACGTATTGGTACTGGACGAACCGACCAATGATCTGGACGTCGAGACACTTGAATTACTTGAAGAACTGTTACTGACCTTTGACGGTACCTTGTTATTGGTAAGCCACGACCGTGAGTTCATGGACAACGTTGTGACCAGTGTATTGGCCTTCGAAGGTGACGGCCAAGTGAATGACTATGTGGGCGGTTATACCGACTGGGTGCGACAGGGAGGTAAATTACCACCGGCACCCGGTGACCTGGATTCGATTTCGGCCAAACCGGGGGCTTCGAACGCAGGAGAGAGCAGTCAGGGGGGGCGTTCTTCTGATAAATCCAATGGTGATGATGCTAATGCTGGCAAGGCTCATTCAGGTAAACATCAGGCCAGTAAAAGTAATACGAGTGCCTCACCGACCAAACCACGTCAGAAACTCTCTTACAAATTGCAGCGTGAATTGGAATCCTTGCCTCAAGAACTGGATACACTTGAGCAGAAAGTAGCTTCATTGGAAGAACGAATTAGTCAGCCGGATTTCTATCAGCAGGATCAGGGCACTATTGATGATACGTTGAAAGCGCTCAATAGTGTTCAGGAAACACTGGAAGCCCGTATGGAACGTTGGGTTGAACTTGAGCAAATGAGTGAGGGTTAACCGTCAGCTACAGGAAACAACCCAGTCCTTTTGGCAGTGTCATCAGGATTTGGTTGTTTCATCTTTAAGCGTTTTATCAGGGTTAACACTTTTTGCGATTTCCTAACACCGACTCGTTGACGTGCGCATTAGAGAAATGGATAACCTACAACATTGCTGATGGTCAGAAAGCTACTTCCATCAGATCAATCGACGGGTTCTTCCTCTTGAGGCGCAACACGTACGGCGAGAACATCGCAGGTTACATTTTTCATCAGGGTGGAAGAGGTAGACCCTAACAATACAGCCAGACCAGTCCGCCCATGAGACCCCACCACAATAAGATCGGCATGTTCCCTTTTGGCGAAGTCGGCAATACTGGTATCTGCCTCGCCGACTAATATGTGCTGGTGCTGTTCAGGGATCGAAAATGAAGCAGCAACAGCCTCCAAACGGGATTTTGCGTGTTTTTCCAGTTCATCCTGAAGTGTATCGACCTCGACAGGCAAGTCACCCCCATAGGCATAGCTAATAGGCTCCAGATTATGCACGAGTGACAATGTAGCACCTGTTCTTTCAGCAATAGGGACAGCTTGTTCGATCACATGATTGGACTGTTCAGTAAGGTCAATGGCGACCACGATATGGGAATAGTCACAGCTCATCAGGTGCCTCCGGGCATGCGGTCAAATCGACACTATTAGTGCTTTAATAGTATTTGGAACGAGCAGTACTTGGAATAGATGGCAAGTACGTTGAATCGGGTATTCAAGATATCAAAGATGTGATACCAATGATAACAGAAAGCGGCATTCTTAAGGTGTAGTTCCAGATATATAGCAAAAGCATCCACGTTTTTTTCTTGCTCCTTTAAGCGTTTCGAGAACACTCTTGGAACATGATGGCTGAAATAGTGTGGTTGGATGGGTATTGCCATAGAGGCTGTTGGAGAGAAGCATATTCCAATATCAGGGCCTGGTTAAGTGTTATGAGTGATCCAACGTCCAGTCATTGCCTTTTGTCGGAGTAGGCCTTGGATAAGCATTGGGCTGATGCGCTCAGCAGAAAACGATTATATCTGTACGAAAGAAGATCAAGATAAAAAGTCAGACATGGAAACGAAATGGGTATGGAACTCAGGCATAAAGAGTCGCTGTTGAGAGCGAGCGATGAAAACAGACGTGAGTCCTGAACTGCTCATCCACATGCCTAACATCATGATTGATCAAGCAAACGCTGGCAGTTATGCTCCATTTTGTTGAAAACCCCTAACATTCTGGATATTTCTTCCGCATCAATTCCTTCCATCAACTCAATGCGAACGTTGCTGACGATGTCCCTGATTTTCGTCAGAAGGGGGGCTGCTGCGGGTGTTAGAAAAATTCGTTTGGAGCGGCGATCGTCTTTACAACCGCGGCGCTCTACTAACCCTTGTTTCGCTAATTGATCAAGCGTACGGACGAGTGAAGGCGCCTCGACACCAATGATTTCAGCCAATTCCCGCTGCATGAGCCCAGGGCCTGCGTGTTCCAGGCCGTATAAGGTCATCCAGCGTGTCTGTGTTAGTCCAAGCGGAGCCAAACGCTGGTCCAGTAAAGTGCGCCAGTTTCTGGGGAGGCGATAAAAGAACTTTCCTAATTCTTCTATCGAAGCGGTGTAGTCATCTTTATTTGTCATCATGATTTAGCGACTGTGGGGCTGTCTTAGACATTTTGCACTGATTCTGGACCAGAAAAAATATCTAACATGAGTGTAGCTGCTGGCGTGCAACGGCTCCGGTTTATTGTAGTTTATATAGTGTAAACATACTTCCCACTGATAGCGAATTATTATCCCATTAAGCAGTGCTACTTCTGTATGCCTGCGGCCACTCATACAATGGGCCTTTACCCCCTGCCAGAGTTAATACCAGATCGGTGATTGAAGGCCATACAGGAAGGTCAGCCGCACCCTTGATTGAAAGGTCTATACGCTGGGCAAACATGAGCATCCGGTAAAGACGTGACTTTGGCAGTCGATGGCATGCACTTTGGTAAGCTCGGCGTTTACGTTCGATAATAGCTGGTTTTTGCGCCTTGCAGGCATGATCAAACTGTTGCCCCTGATCCACGTGCTGGCGTAAGGAGAGCAGGGTGCGCAGCTCACGAGTGAGAGCCCACAGTAGTATGGGGGCTTCTGTACCCTCTGCCTTCAATCCGTCAAGAATCCCGATTGCACGGTGTTTATCACCTTGCACGCAGGCATCGGAAAGTGAAAAAACATCATAGCGTGCGCCGTCGCCTGCTCCTTCTTCAATCAACTCGATAGAGAGCGACGTGGCATCAGGATAAAGGAGCCGCATCTTTTCCAGCGTCTGATCCAACGCCAGCAGGTTTCCCTCATAACGCTGAGCCAATGCCGATGCAGCCTCGGAGGTACAGTTGAAATCATACCGTTTTGCGCGGTCCGAGACCCAATAGGGAAGCCGTTTTATATCAATCGGCCAAACGGGAACATGGATGCCTGCGTTATCCAGGGACTTGAACCATTTGCTTTGTTGCGTGCGGTAATCAAGACGGCCAGTAGTCACCAATAGAATATCATCCGTGGGGGAGGCACTGGCATAGCGTTCCAGTGCCTTGCTTCCTTCCTGACCGGGCGATTGAGTCCCCAAACGCACCTCGATTAAACGTTTTGAGGCAAAGAGAGAGAGTGTGTTGGCGGTATCGTTCAACCGGGACCAATTGAACCCGGACTCCACTTCCAATACTTCACGCTCGTCAGCGCCGTTGGCATAGGCAGCCTGGCGTATGGCATCGCAGGCTTCCATATGCAGTAATGGCTCATCCCCTGATACGATGTAAACAGGGGCGAGCGATTTATCAAGTTGAGCCGGTAGTTTATCGGGTATTACCTTCATGTCCGCAACACACCTTAGGGCTGACGGGTGTGTTCAGACGAGGTAGGCATCTCTGATTGAGTGGTGTGTGCCTGTGCTTTCCCGGATTGGCCCTGCGAATGCGTTGCCAGAGCTTCGACACGAGCCACCAATTGGATGGCAGCCTGTTGTGCCAGTTGCTTGTGAAGCTGAGCGCGAACATCACCACGTTGTAGTAGCTGATTAGTGCTCGTGGTGTAATTGCCGGATACTTCAATGTTCTGTTGATCGGCCAGGTAAGCATTGTCGCTGGTTCGTTGAATCGAGTAGGGAACATCCAGTACGACCAAACGTTGCTGAGTACCACCATCACCTGTGTAATTCAGGTTTGTTTCATTGAAAGTGGCATCTCCTACATTCAACTGAATGGGGGCATTGGCCACGATGCGAGTGCCCGCCTGCTGGAAGTTTGAATGGATCTGCTGTGCAACTACATTCTGTGGAGTGTCATTGGCAATATTGAATTCCAGTTCAGGTACTGTAGGCGCTGAATGGGACCCTAAACCTTGTAGCTGAAAACCACAACCGGCAAGGGACAGTGACGTCGCAGCGAGTGCGACTAATGACATCGCTTTCAGTTTTGCAGCATGAGGTACGGAGACTTTCAAGAGGATGCTCCCAAGGTCAGTATTATCATGTTCTTTGTAGCACGAAGTTATGTATCAGCACTACCGTACTCCCTGGACAAGAGTATTCAGTGTTGGATGGCAATTCATTATCAAATGATATAGGTGTCATGCTGGATGCTGGTTTATATACGTCGCTGAGGAAAGTCAGGGGCCAATAGTGACTGGCCCCTTTTGATTTTCAATTGAATGACATGTGTACGCTTGGCGTACAAACGAGTCATGTACTCTCAATTGGCAACGATATTGACCAGTTTCCCGGGGACCACGACCACTTTCTGAATGCTTTTGCCCTCTACGTGCCTTTGGACATTCTCATTCGAGAGCGCTTCGCATTCAATCTTGACACGATCAGCATCCGCAGGAAGCTCCAATTGGGCCCGTAGCTTACCGTTTACCTGAACGACCATGGTGATTGAATCACGTTTCAGCGCTTTCTCATTGACTTCTGGCCACGTTGCATCGATGACCGGTTCTTCGTGTCCCAGCGCTTCCCACAAGGTATGGCAGACGTGAGGAATGATCGGGGAGAGCAGGAGGACACATGCCTCAACGGCCTCGCGTTCTACCGCCAGACCTTGCAAGGATGTGTCGTCAAATTTGCCCAATACATTGGTCAACTCCATAACCGCCGCTATCGCGGTATTGAAAATATAACGACGACCCAGATCATCGGTACATTTCTGGATGGTTTCGTGTGTCTTCCTGTGAAGATCACGCTGATTTTCGTTCAGCTCCGACTCAACGATGTGACCCGGTTCACCATATTGAAGATGTTCGTGGGTGAGTTTCCATAAACGTTTGATGAAGCGGTGAGCGCCTTCAACGCCACTGTCTGACCATTCAAGAGACTGTTCAGGAGGGGCAGCAAACATGATGAACAAACGAACGGTATCGGCACCGAATTGTTCGATCATGGGCTGCGGATCGACACCATTGTTTTTGGATTTAGACATTTTTTCAATGCCACCCATCACAACGGGTTCTCCATCACGAGTCAATACGGCACTGACAGGGCGCCCTTTTTCATCACGGTTTACCGTCACTTCAAGTGGGTTGTACCAGGTGCGGCTGCCGTCTTCTTCTTCACGGTAGAAGGTTTCTGCCGTGACCATCCCTTGGGTAATCAGTTTTTTGAAGGGTTCGTTACTGTCAATCAGGCCGAAATCACGCATTAACTTGTGGAAGAAGCGGGCATAAAGCAAGTGCAAAATAGCATGCTCAATGCCTCCGATATAGGTGTCTACCGGCAACCAGTAATTGGCACGTTCATCCAGCATGGCGGAATGGTTGTCCGAACAGCAGAAACGCGCGTAATACCAGGAGGATTCCATAAAGGTATCAAACGTGTCCGTTTCACGCGTCCAACCGTCACCCAGATCGTAAAAAGAGCGCATTTTCTTGAGCGGGGAGCCACCAGTCGGATCTATCTCCACTTCCTTGGGCAGCGCTACGGGCAATTCGTCATCCGTCAAGGCAACGGTTTCACCTTCCGGGCCATACTTGATCGGGATAGGGGCACCCCAATAACGTTGGCGGGAGACACCCCAGTCGCGAAGACGGAAATTGATTTTGACGCGCCCTTTACCTTCTTTTTCGAGCAGCTTGGCAATAGCATCGAAGGCTTCGTCAAACAATAGCTCGTCAAAGTTACCGGAATTGATCAGCTGGCCATAATCTGTATAGGCTTCTTCACTTACATCGGGCTCCAGGCCATCCAGATCAGAGACTACCGGCTTGATCGGCAACCCGTATTTGGTTGCAAATTCCCAATCCCGTTGGTCATGGGCAGGAACCGCCATGACAGCGCCTGTACCATATTCCATCAGTACGAAATTGGCGACATAGATGGGGAGCAGTTCACCGGTAATGGGATGCTCGGCACGATAGCCGGTATCCATCCCTTTTTTGTCCATGGTTGCCAAATCGGCTTCCGATGCACCGCCAGCACGACACTCTTCGCGGAAGGAGAGTAGCTCAGGATTCAGTTCCGATGCCAGTCGTGCCAAAGGATGATCCGCAGCAATAGCCAGATAACTCACACCCATGAGCGTATCAGGACGGGTAGTGAATACGGTCAGCTTACTATTGGCTTCGCTCACTTCGGGAACGTAAAAGTCGAGTTCCAACCCTTTGGATTTGCCAATCCAGTTACGCTGCATGGTCTTGACCTGCTCCGGCCATTCCAGATTTTCCAGATCGGCTAATAGCTCTTCAGCGTAGTCAGTGATTTTCAGGAACCAAGAGGGAATTTCGCGGCGTTCAATAAGCGCACCGGAACGCCAGCCGCGACCATCAATGACCTGCTCATTAGCAAGAACGGTTTGATCGACCGGATCCCAGTTAACGGTGGAGTTTTTCTTGTAAACAAGTCCTTTTTCAACCAGCTTCGAGAAGAACCACTGCTCCCAGCGATAGTAATCTTTGTCGCAGGTGGCAAACTCACGATCCCAATCATACGCAAACCCTAGCGATTTAAGCTGTTTACGCATGTTATTGATGTTGGAATAAGTCCACTCTGCTGGCGGAACCTTGTTCTTGATCGCCGCATTTTCAGCAGGCATACCAAAGGCATCCCAACCCATGGGTTGTAAAACGCTTTTGCCATTCATGCGCTGAAAGCGAGAGATGACATCCCCTAGAGTGTAGTTGCGCACGTGCCCTGAGTGGAGATTACCACTCGGATAAGGGAACATGCAGAGGCAGTAGAATTTCTCACGATCGGGATCTTCCACCGCCTTGAAACAACTGTTCGTTTCCCAGAACTGTTGCGCTTTGCGTTCGACATCTGAAGGAGAATACTGTGCATCCATTGCTTGATCTTGACACCTTGAAGTGAATAGCCAGCCCTTGGCAGCACGTAAATGAGCTACCGGACTAGCTTTTAACTGTTAATGTTCAGCGATATTATTCTGACCATGATAGCACGCCTTGGCGGGTGGCTGTCAGTATTTGAAGTTACCGTCCCACCCACCAGCCAACATATTCCTGTAATGCACGTTGGCTTTGTGCAAGCCCTAACGCCGAGGGGAACCACCCCATGATGCCTGTTGGGCTTGTCGAAAAGCCAGAAGGGGCTGCCAATACCATGAATCCGCAGCGTTCGAAATTTCGTTTTGCGCGCGCCATATGGAATGCAGTTGTTACCACTACAATGGTATGAATATGGTCAGCCTGTAATAAAGGAGTGCTTAGCTGTGCATTTTCACGAGTATTACGGCTGTTATTCTCCAGCCAGCGAGCATGTATTCCAAAGTTCTCACGAAGGCTGTCTTCCATTAATTCCGCTTCAGAATGAGCTTCACCGCCTGGCCGCCCCCCCGTGAGGAGAATGGGAAGATGGGTTTTGCGTTCCAGTTCCGCAGCTTTGGTGACTCTCGCAAAGGTATCCAAATTGACGCGTTCAGATGCTTGCCCGGGGATCGGTGCAGAACGTCCACCCCCTAATACCACGATGGCTTGTGCTTCGTGCCATTGTTCCGTAGTGATGGGGGGGAATTGCTCATTCGGATGGCTTAGCCACACGCTGACTCTCGGCATGGCGAGTACAATGAACATCACGACTGAAAGGACTCCAAGCCAAAAACCGGTTCTGGGCCCCCAACGACTTATCAATACCGAAACCAGTAATGCCGTTGCAATGCCTCCGGGGGGAAAGAGGCATGCTTTCAACATAGACAAAAATGTTGTTGACGTCATCATGAGCGTATCTACCGCTGTTGCCGGCGTGATTTCACTGCGCCTACTGCTACCAATACCAGGCTAATAGCAATGATTGGCCAGCTGCCTGTCCGAGTGAACAGTGTTTCACCATACACCGGATGTACCACTGTATTTAGTGCTCCCGATACAAAGCGGGGCATGCTGGCGATAATTCGACCATCAGGGGCAGCTACGGCGGTAACGCCATCGCTGGTGTCCTGTATCAGATAGCGATTGTTCTCCAATGCACGCATTTGAGCCATTTGCATTTGTTGAACTGGCCCGATGGAGTGGCCAAACCAGCTATCATTGGAGATAGTGACGAGCATATTAGCGTGTTTGGCCTGTTCCCTGACCAGATCCGGATACACGACTTCGTAACAGATAGACATGCCTACTTTCAGCCCATTGGCCGTGAGTGGCGGCTGGTTGGCTGCGCCCTGTGACATATGTGAAGTCGGTAAATTGAAAAAACCGAGCATAGGGCGAAGGAGCCCTTCCAGTGGGACATATTCACCAAAAGGAACCAAACGATATTTACGATAAAGCGTGGTTGTCATCCCTCCCTGTGGGTGCTGATCAAATGCTACGGCGCTATTGAAGAAATTCTTTCCCTGCGTCGTGATAATGCCACTGATCAGTGAGCTCCCTACCTTCATACTGGATTGGGCTGAAGCAAATACCGACATGGCATCCGGTAAGGTCATGGGTAACGCCGCCTCGGGCCAAATGACCAGATCCGCCTGACTACCATGCTGGCGGGTCAGATCCAGATAGGTATTAACGGCAGCCTCTTCCCCTTGAAATGACCACTTTTCCGACTCGGGCAAATTGCCCTGGATAAGTGATACCGAAATACTTTTCGCATCAGGTGTTAACCATTGAGTGGGTAGAAGGGCTCCTGCAATCCAAATCAATGCCAAAGGCACAATGGTAAGCAGGCGTCGTCCGATAACAAGATGCCACAATAAGGCACCGGATAGCGCAACAAAAAATGAAATCAGATAGACGCCGCCGATCGGCGCATAACTGGCCAGTGGGCTCGTAAGGTGAGCCGAGCCCAAAAACAACCATGGGAATCCTGTCAGAAACCAGCCTCGGAATACTTCGGCGAGTGTCCATGCCGCGGCGAAGGTTAAAGGCTCCATACAAGATATTTTTGGGGACAAGGCTCGATAGAAAGCGGCGGCAATCAGATAAAAGAGAGCAAGGCCGAGAACGAAGACCAGTGTGAGTAGCGTTGCCTCAACGGCGTTGGCGTTACCAAAGACATTGATAGAGACGTATACCCAAGAGGCACCCGAGCCGAACAGGCCAACCCCATAAAAGAAGCCTATCAGCATACCTCTTCGAATGCGCGTGCCACGAAGTAATGCATAGAGTGGGGCACATACAATTGGACCCAGCCACCACAGGTTGAAGGGTGCAAAAGTCAGAGTGGTCAAGGCGCCAAGAAGCAGGGCAGCCAGAATAGCAAAACAGGGCTTGTAAAATAGTGGGCGCATGGCCTGTCCTATCGTTCATGTACAGCAATAAGTAGCCCGGGATATAGGCCGCTAAAAATGCACAGGTAAACAATTCGGGCGAGTATACGGTCATCAGAGCGAATACTGCCATTCAATTATTGGCGATTCAGCGTGGCGTAAGTTGTTAATCAGGCCACATCACCAGGTCGAAAGTGATAATGGGATGTTAACAGAATTGAGAATGTTAACCGAGCAGAGCGCTTAAAATAGAGTGATGCGTTTCGTCAGAATGGGAGCGCACACAGAGAAGGTTTTTTTGCCTATGCCATGTTGATACCTATAAAAAAGCCCGGCCTTGCACATTGCAGCAAGGCCGAGCCTTTGATATCAAGGTTCATATATAAAGGTATGACGACTATTCAACCGTGTGCGGTGCCGGCCGTTCCACTTTTAGCCAATGAAGGCGCCTGTTATCGGCATTGGTAACGGTGAACTTCCAGCCATCCAACAGTGTTTCCTCGCCTCGTTCGGGAAGATGTCCAAAGCTTTGCATGACAATACCACCAATGGTGTCGAACTCTTCATCCGGGAAATCCGTACCGAACTCTTCATTGAAGTCTTCGATGGGCAGAATAGCTTTAACGGCGTACGTATTATCATCAATCTTGCGAACTTCATCTTCTTCGTCAATATCGTGTTCATCTTCGATATCGCCGACGATTTGCTCCAGAATATCCTCGATGGTAATGATTCCAGCCGTTCCGCCATACTCATCGACCACAATAGCCATATGACTATGAGTATCGCGGAAATCCTTGAGCAAACTGTTTAATCGTTTGGATTCAGGTACAAACGTAGCAGGCCGCAGCACGCTGTGAAGATCGAAGGTGTCACGTTCGCTCTCGGGTTGCCCAATCAAGGGAAGAAGATCCTTCACCAGCAGGATGCCGATTACATCATCCAGCTCTTCATTGATTACCGGATAACGTGAATGACCGGATTCATTGATAAAAGGGAGATACTCGGCGGGGCGCTGATCCGATTTGATCGCCTGTATCTGGGACCGCTGTACCATGACTTCTCGTACCTGCTGATCACTGATCTCGAAGGCGCCCTCAATGATCGAAAGACCTTCTGCATCGAGGTCGAAACGGGGGCCTGTTTCGCGAAGAAACTCCAAAAGCTCGGCACGGCTTGTGGGCTCATCATTGTCATTTGAAAAAGTCTGCAGGAGTCTTTCCAACCAGTTTTTACTATGTTCAGCCGATCGGTCTTCGCTCATGGCGGCGGTCTCTTATCCTCTTTTTATCGTCGTGATCAGGCACTCACGCCTGTTCGATTAACATGAATGTGACAGTATCACTGGACCTGGTAGGGATCCGAAATTCCCAGGCGGGCGAGCAATTCTCGCTCCAGTTGCTCCATCTCTTCTGCTTCGTCATCTTCAATATGATCATAACCCATCAAGTGCAATGTGCCATGAATAATCATGTGCGCAAAGTGGTCTTCAAGCGCTTTGTGCTGTTCATTTGCTTCCCGTTGCACTACATGTGGGCTGATAATCAAATCGCCCAGCAGCGGGATATCCATGCCGGGAGGAGCTTCGAAGGGGAATGACAGTACGTTGGTGGATGAATCCTTGCCACGGTACTGATAGTTCAGTTCGCAGCTTTCTTCTTCATCCACAAAACGGACCGTTATTTCATTGCGGTCATCATCGGGATGCGCATTCAATACGACCGTTAACCATTGCAAAATAGCTGCTTCCGTTGGCAATGGTGTGAAATCAACGGCTACTTGCAGATCTACCACCGGCTCTGAGGAATCCTCTTCAAAAGCCGGTGCCTGTTTGCTTCCGTGATCACTGTCTGCGTCAACCGGCTTTGCGGTAGACTCGCTTTGCGTTGGATGATCTGCTTCCACCTGATTTGTCATGAAGGAGAGCCTTCTTCACTTTCATACTCATCATAGGCATCGATAATGCGTTGGACCAAGGGATGACGTACCACATCCTTGGACAGGAATCGCGTAATACTGATGCCTTTTACATTATCGAGAACACCCAACACGTGCGTAAGCCCGGATTTCGATCCTCTAGGCAAGTCGATCTGGGTCACATCCCCGGTAATCACGGCGGTGGAACCAAACCCTATACGTGTCAGGAACATCTTCATTTGTTCCCGTGTCGTATTCTGGCTTTCATCGAGAATGATGAAGGCATTGTTCAGCGTACGCCCACGCATGTAAGCCAGTGGTGCTATTTCGATGACCTGACGTTCAATCAGTTTGTTCACTTGTTCGAAACCAATCATTTCGTAAAGCGCATCGTAAAGAGGTCGCAGATAGGGGTCGATTTTCTGCGCTAAATCGCCAGGTAGAAAGCCCAGTTTCTCACCTGCTTCAACGGCAGGACGAACTAGCAGAATACGCTGGACCTGTTGCTGGTTCAGTGCTTCTACAGCAGCAGCAACAGCCAGATAGGTTTTACCTGTACCGGCAGGCCCGACACCAAAATTGATATCATGTTGGCGAACCGCCTCAACGTAACCCTGTTGGTTAATACCACGAGGTTTGATCATCATTTTTGGGGTACGAATAACGACTTGACCATGCCCCGCAGCTTCGCCAGTCTCGTCGTCCTTTTTTTCCATTCCGGTTTCACGCACGAACAGATGTACGGTATCAGGCGTCAGTTCGTCACCTTCCGTTTCACGATAAAGCTGTTCCAGCACATTGGCGGCAGTTTTTACCTGTTTTTGAGAACCCGCCAGCTGGAATGTATTGCCTCGATTTCGAATCGTCACATCGAGCCCTTGTTCTACCAGCTTCAGGTTTTCGTCCTGCTGACCACAAAGGCTGGCAAGACGCATGGGCTCGTTGGGTTCCAGAGTGATTTGAAGTATACGATGACTTGTCGCGGTATCTTGGCTCAAGAAATATGTCCTGAATAAGTGAGTGTTACATTCGCATCAAACGAGGTTACAAGGCCTATTATCCTTTCCAATACATAGGCCCTTATGACATTTTTTCAAGGGTAGGCTCTCAGTATATAGGCTGTTTTGGTCAAAGAGCACATTTTAGTTAAAGAGCACGTTTTGGATAAAGAGAACATGAAAGTGTTTGTAGCCCATCCTTATGCCAGCGGGTGGTGGGTACGTTCCTTGTCTTGAATCGGCCCGTGGCATGAGCCTCGACTCATCGCATTATTATCGCAGGCCCCCGTTATCCAGGCTCCTCTGTTATCAAAGACCATTGGCTTTTCAAACAGCCTTTAAAAAATACCCTATGGACGCCCGGTTCCTGCGAAGACAGCCCTTAAAAATATGGCCCTTGAAAATATGGCCCTTGAAATACAGTCTTTAGAAACGTTCGTTGGAGATCAGTTCTCCCCGCAAAGAGTTGGCATACGCTTCAGTAATTTCAACGTCAACAAAATAGCCAATCAAGTCGATAGGGTTAGCTGCCTTGAAATTAACGACGCGGTTGTTTTCTGTGCGTCCCGAAAGCTCACCCGGGTCCTTTGGAGAAAAACCGGTCACGAGAATGCGCTCGGTATTGCCCACCATGCGTCTTGAAATCATTTGGGAGCTTTCGTTAATGGTTTTCTGCAAATGTGCCAAACGCTCTTTTTTGACCTCTTCAGGAGTATCATCCGGTAAGGAAGAGGCAGGGGTTCCCGGGCGTTTTGAGTAAATGAAGCTGAAGGATTGGTCAAAACCGATACGGTTGATCAACTCCATGGTCTGTTCGAAATCTTCCTCTGTTTCACCCGGGAAACCGATAATAAAATCCGAAGAAAAGCTGATATCAGGGCGCAACGCTCGGATTCGTTCCAGCTTGTCGATATACATGTCACGTTCATGACCACGTTTCATGGCTGACAAGATACGGTTGGAGCCTGATTGCACCGGCAAGTGCAGGTGGCTCACAAGCTCAGGTACTTCGGCGTAGGCCTGAATCAGGCTTTCACTGAATTCGACTGGATGCGACGTCGTAAAGCGGATGCGGTCAATCCCTTCGATACCGGCAATGGTGGCGATCAATTCAGCCAGATCCACTTCATCACCGAATTCATCCAATCCTCGGTAGGCATTTACATTTTGCCCAAGAAGATTTATTTCACGTACACCCTGTTCAGCCAGCTGGGTGACTTCATTCAGCACACTGTCGAATGGACGTGAAATTTCCTCTCCGCGTGTGTAGGGAACAACGCAGAAAGAACAATACTTGGAACAGCCTTCCATGACCGAAACAAACGCACTGGCACCCTCGCTTTTGGGTGCTGGTAACCGATCAAACTTTTCGATTTCGGGGAAAGTGACATCCACCACTGAAATCTGGCTTTTGGTGCGCTCATTCAGCATGTCAGGTACGCGATGGAGTGTCTGGGGACCAAAGATCATATCAACGTGTGGCGCACGCTTGCGGATATTGTCACCTTCCTGACTGGCGACGCAGCCGCCCACACCGATCATCAAGTCAGGGTTGGCCTGCTTGAGTTTTTTCCAACGCCCAAGCTGATGGAATACTTTTTCCTGCGCTTTTTCCCGGATAGAGCAGGTATTCAGCAAAATGACATCTGCTTCCGTTTCGTCATGGGTGATTTCCATCTTGTGAGACTCACCCAATAAATCTGCCATACGGGCCGAGTCGTACTCGTTCATCTGGCAGCCATGAGTCTTGATGAAGAGTTTTTTTGCCATGGGAATACTCGCCTACCTTAATAAGTTCCTGCTTTCAAGCTATGCCAAGAAAGAGTTTATTCACATTGTACGGTTTCGAATCGAATAGAAAAGCCGGACAGACAAGGCGCACAGCACTATGGCTCAGGCCCTTTCACATCGCGTTGCACTCAAGCTCGCTTACATGCACCTGGCGATTTTCATGATCTCTGTATCCACCTGTTCCAATCTGGTCGCATTGCGTATCAACAGACCAAGAGGGGGTGAGATATTGTATTTCGCCCGACAGAGCGCTTCGCCTGCTTTCTGTTAACTCGGTTCACGTGGAAGGTTCAGCCTGGTGAGCTGGCCGCTCGTCAAGGTATTTGTTGCGGTTTTGGATTCGATTCGATATGTCGGATTTTTCAGAAGTGGTGCCTATCGTCACCCTCTGGATACAAGAAAGCCACATTATACGTGTTTATCAGCATTACGGCCAAACATTCAATCATGTTAAAATCAGTTATTACGCAGGAATTAATATTCATACCGCAGAATTGAAGAGATAGCATGGCAGCAAAGCCCATTTACCGCGTTACCGTTCACCAGCAGGGTGAAGTTTGGGAATTATATGCCCGTGAAATTTACCAGAGCGAGCTATGGGGATTTCTTGAGGTAGAAGAATTCGTTTTCAGTGATACCAGCAAAGTGGTTGTTGATCCTTCAGTGGACAAGTTGCGTAGAACATTTGAGGGTGTTACTCGCAGCTATCTACCCGTCAATATGGTGCTTCGTATTGATGAAGTTGAACGTGAGGGGGAAGCGAAAAGTGTGAAGAGTGATGGCAAGATCGCAATGTTTCCCCAGCAGCCGATGCAATGGTCTCCGAAGCGGGATGACTAAGTCATTACCTTTGTGGGGCTTATTGTTTTTACCAATACGCATGATGTGTTGCTGAGCAGGAAGGGCGTTTTGTTCTTCACCTGCTTTTTGAATGGCTTCTTTCGATTGTTGCGATCGGGTCATTGGGGGGTTGGAGGCTTGAGAAACGGTGAAGCATTTTACTCAATTGATTCACTCTGTAAGTGAATGTTTTTTGATCAGTTCATGTGTTGGCTAGACGTTGATATGCTTACAGAGTTCCACTCAAGGGTTGTTCAGTATGTTATCCACAGGATTTGTGGAGAAGTTGAAATATCCAGCAATTGAAGTATCGAGAGAATGAACCATTGCTTCAGAGATACTCAAAACGGGATGAACACAGCTCTTTAGAACATTTCGTGGGTATTGATAGCTCAGTACATTTGATAATCTCTTCAATGGTTCGTAGTCACAGGATGTGCTTCATTCATTTTATTTTTCTTTTCATGTTACGTGAATGAGCGCATGTGCAGATACCTTACCGTTTTTTAATATTTTTTATTTTTCAGGTTAAATCATGTCTTTATTTTCAGTGAAAGGTTTTCATATATTTCGTGCTCGTCGCATCGCGGCCTTCATTTCTGCCCTGGGCGTGGGAGTAACGTTGGTACCCCATGTAGAGGCTGCCAGCCAGCAGCAATGGGTGAGTGATCATTTGTCTGCCTACGTGCGTAGCGGTCCTACAAATGGTTATCGCATTGTCGGCGCGCTGGATTCAGGGACACCGGTGCAGGTAATTTCTACTCAAAATGATTATTCGCAGGTGCGCACCTCCAAAGGGGATACCGTCTGGATTCCCAGTAATCAACTGCAGGATCAGGAAGGGGCTGCCGCTTTGGTACCGGCACTTCAGCAGCAGGTAGCCAATCTGAAAGCTGAACTTAACAGCAGCTCCGATACTATCCGGCAGCATGCACAATCACTGCAGCAGATCGCCGACGACCAGAAAAAATATATTGGGGAACTGGAATCCACGCGTACATCGTTGAATCAGCAACTCAATGACAGCCAGTCACAGGTACGTCGCCTGCAAGGTCAATTGGGGAGCGAACACCAGGATGAGCTTCTTCGTTATCTGGCCTATGGCGGTGGGATCGCGGGTATAGGTTTGTTCGTAGGTTTGGTGCTTCCCAATATGATTCCGAAGCGCAAGAAGCGAAACGATCGTTTCTTCTAATCCCTCCTGATACCGGTTTTATCCCTGTCGCTATCAGGCCGCAGGGAACCACTATGTTGTCGGTCAAATTCAATGTGCTGGACAAGAAGAGGGGTATAAGGTTGCGGAAGGTGGGCAGCCCCTTTCAATTAGCCACAGATAACGGCATTGGATTCGGATGGTTTTTCTTCAATTGTTTTTTCTTCAATTGGATTATCGTGCATTGTTTCAGGACGCCCTCAATGGCCTGTCTGCCAAATGAGTAATGCGGGTATCAGCTGCAGATTCTTTCGTGCAATACCGCAATAGTGCTCATAAAAGTAGAAAAATGCCAAGTTTGTCCAGTTGTTGCTATTTTGTGCCCTTTATTGTGGAGTAAAGCCTTCTTATTTTGTTGTTAATTAGGTTTTATTGAATTTTACTGTTGATTTTATGTTTTTTGTGAGCAATAATCTGCTTAACTTAAGATAAACGTCGCAACGGCTCAGCATTATCCAGTAAGGACATCTAATGGCACCAGTAAGAGTGGAATGGAATAAAGGCTTACAACCGGAAGCAGTCGATATTCTGAAAAACGAAGGCGGCATGATCGTTTGCCCGACCAAAGTCGGCTATATCATCGTCACATCTGATCATGCAGGGTTGGAACGCAAGTTTGAAGCCAAGCAACGTAAGCGTAATAAACCTGGTGTTGTTCTTTGCGGTTCCATGGATCAGTTGCGAGCGCTCGCAGAGCTGAATCCTGAAGTCGAAGCGCTTTATCAAAAGCATTGGGATCAGGATATCCTGCTGGGCTGCATTCTGCCTTGGCGTGAAGATGCCAAGTCTCGTATCCCTGATGACAATTCTGCTGAATTGATGATGGATCAGCGTGGGACAAGTTGCTTCGTTATCAAATTTGGTAAACCCGGCGAAATTCTGGCCAAGGATCTGTGGGAAAATCATGGTAAATTCTGCTTTGCCAGTTCAGCTAATCCGTCTGGCAAAGGTAATCGCGGGCTGGTTGAAGGTATCGGTGAGCGTATCGAAGAGCGTGCTGACCTGATTATCGGTGCCAATGATTATGTTCGTTCCATTCAACCGAATGAAACATCTGATACCCGTTATGAACAAGGGGTGATGGTTTCCATGGTGGATGACGATGGTAAACTGGTCCCTGAGCAAAATGGGCAGCGTGATGTTACTCCTTGTCCTGTATTGATCCGCAAAGGTCTTGATGTCAACAAGATCATGGCATTACTGGCTGATACCTTTACTACATGGGATTATCGTCACGGCAACTACTATTAATCAATAGTAACGGTTTTGTAATTGATAGGAACGTTTTTGCAATATCCATGCTCTTGGTCTCTATTCGTATTATCGATTGGATCACTACAGGTTAGATCAAGAATGATTCGGTATGTGTGTGGTTGCAATAAAGTACAAAAACAATATTTAAGTGGCTGTTGCATGTCGACGGATACCTTCGTACAAGATAGTTCCGATGGGGCATCGGCATAATCGAAGATTTGCTCCCACACATTGCCTTGATTGATCCGGTTGCATTGCTGATGCAACCGGTTTTTTATGCTTCGATACCTGCGGAAGAAAGCATTGGTAAGTATGACGTTTGGACGTAAATGTGGCTCTTGAATGTAAGTGTGGTTCTTGAATGATTGTGATCGAACGGGTCGACCTCCTGATGTTCAAAGCGGGGTGACCGAATGTTTGTTTTTTCTCTTGTTTCGCTTAGGCCATCACTCTGCATATGAGTTGCCACCCATTCAAGCCGTCGAGCCTCTATGACATCGCATCATTTTCTACTGGCATGACAGGTATTTGCTGAATAATACGCTTGATTTCGGGTAAGCATGAGCCGCATTGAGTACCGCATTTCAGTGTTTTGCCCAGTGCATCAACGGTTGTCTGCCCCTCAGTAATGGCGCGTTGAATCTGATGTTCACCAATCTGATAACAGCTACACACGATAGCTCCCTGACTCTCACCGCCCAGCGGTTTACCTGCAAGAAGTTGTCTGCGATCTTCCAACGAAAGCTCATCTTCAGCAAAGCAGTGATCCAACCAATCATCTTCAAGCGCTATGTTGACTGGCGATGAACGGAACCAACCCGTTAGTTTGCCTTTATTAGTCCAGGCTGCACGCAGATAGATGGCATTCTGTTTCTCACCGGTACCCCCCTGAAGGGTAGGCGCAGTACTAAAGAGTTTGTTGAGTAGCACCTGAATGTCTGGAAATTGTTCCGATGCCAGCTGAATGCGGTAACACTCTTTCAGTTTAATGATTGCCCAATAATCCAACGCCAATGAATCAAGTAGTGTCACATCGGGTGCTGTTGGCATCAGTACCACTGCATGCCATGCAAGAGGGATTTCAGATAATTGAACGTGGGCAAACTTACTGGCCGGTTGACCAGACAGTGGGTCGCGACGTGGTGCAATCAATTCACTGGCAACCGAAGAGTGGCTGAAATGATTATTCCAGTGGATCGGGATAAAGATTTCCCCGGGGCGCATACGGGTTGATACCTGTGCACGTCCAGTATAACTCCCTTGCTCATTGCCAAGGCGCAAGAGTGAGTCAGAGGTAATGCCCAACCGCTGTGCATCCTTGAGGTTGATTTCGATAAAAGGCTCCGAACGATGTCGATTCAGTCGCGCTGAACGTGAAGTCCGCGTCATTGTGTGCCACTGGTCGCGTATTCGCCCGGTATTCAGGATAAAATGATGGGGAGGCGGTACATCAATCACCTCTTTCTGGACGGCAATAAAGCGGGCACGCCCGGAAGGTGTTGTAAAATGTGCATCTTCATAAAGGCGAGGCGTTCCCTGTGGCGCCTGCGTATTTACTGGCCATTGTACAGGGGCCAAGTTGTCATAGGACCGTTGGTTCAGCGTACCCAGCCCGGAAAGATCGAAAAGCCTGAAGCCTTGCTCGCGACTATTCTCGAAGCCGGACAACGCGATATGTTCATTGAAAATATCGGCAGGTCCTTGATAGTTGAAGGCTTCGCCAAAGCCCATTGCATGGGCAACTTCAGTCAGTGCCTGCCAGTCATGATGAGCATCGCCGGGTGGTGGGAAAATGCCTCGCTGGCGTGATATTCGACGTTCCGAATTGGTGACGGTACCATTTTTCTCTGCCCAGCTGGAGGCGGGGAGCACAATATCGGCAAAGTCGAGGGTGTCTGATGTGGTCATGGCCTCGCTGACGATGACCAACGGGCATTTTTTTAGTGCGCGTCGAACCCGTTGGCTATCAGGCAAACTCACGACCGGGTTAGTTGCCATGATCCACAATGCTTTTATGTCGCCCCGTTCGATGGCTTCAATCAAATCGAGTGCTTTGTAACCAGCGTTTTCAGGAATACCAGGCTCTAATGAAGGGGTACGCCAAAAGCGGGTCAGGCGATCACGTGCACCTGGCGTCTCATAATCCATATGCGCAGCCAGTTGGTTGGCCAGCCCTCCGACTTCACGGCCACCCATTGCATTGGGTTGCCCCGTAATCGAAAACGGGCCGGCGCCTTTGTATCCGATACGTCCACCGGCCAAATGACAATTGATAATCGCATTGACACGGTCCGCACCATGGTCAGATTGATTGGTCCCTTGTGAGAATAACGTGACCACTCGCGGTTCATGACTGAACCAGTGATAAAAGGTAGTCAGGCGTTCAACATCAATATCGCACTCGTTGGCGAGGGCTTCTAGCGCACAGGTTTGTTGTTGGGCTTTTTCCAGCGCGGCATCAAAACCTTCGGTATGTTCATCAATGAAGGCTTGATGGAGCATGCCCTGTTCAGCCATGTAGCTCAGTAGACCGTTGAAGAGAGTAATATCGGCCTTGGGACGAATGCCCAGAAAGAGATCGGCGATCTCGCAGGTATCCGTGATACGGGGATCGATGACAACGACTTTCATAGCGCTGTTACGCTCTTTTGCTGCCTTCACTCGTTGAAAGAGCACGGGGTGATTCCACGCCAGATTACTGCCAACAATCACCAACAGACGCGCCTGTTCCAGATCCTCATAACAACAGGGGACAGCATCCGCCCCGAAAGCCCGCTTATGGCCTACCACAGCAGCGGCCATGCACAGGCGAGAGTTGGTATCCAGATGAGGTGTGCCAACAAACCCTTTAAAGAATTTGTTGGCCACGTAGTAATCTTCTGTCAACAATTGCCCCGAGAGATATGCGCCAATGGCGTCAGGGCTATATTCTTCGCGGATAGAAGTCAATCGATGGGCGATCGATTGGATAGCTTTTTCCCACCCCACTTGTTGACCATCCACATATGATCGGGTGACACGCCCTTGCGTGCCCAATGTCTCGTGCAGGGCGCTGCCTTTGACACATAATCGGCCCTGATTGGCGGGGTGGTGGGTATCTCCCTTGACGTTAACCTCATTCCCATGATTTACGATCACACCGCACCCCACACCGCAGTAAGGGCAAGTCGTGGCCGTCTGTTTTGTTGGTGTTCGGGTATCGTTTGTCATCTACTTTCCCCGTCTCTTTCGTCCGCTGTGCGCTGTATCACTGGTAGCAACACAATCACAGCCGCTATTTTGGTTGGAAGTCGCCGTTTTCCAAGCAAAAGGGGCTCACTCCACGTGTTGTGAAGTGAGCCCCTTTGCTCATCAAGGTCATTATCGTGACATTACTCTCTGGATAACGCCGTTGGCCGATATTTCTGACATCTCGTTTGTTATCTCTAGATAAGCAATAAACGGGCCAGCTTTATTTTTTCACGTTGAATCTCCCACCTTGTGTCGTGGGCTATCATGTCATGGCACTTTCGAGGGCATAAAATGATGATTCATGGTGCAAGATCAAAAATATCGATCGTTTGTGGTGCGTGAAATGAAATGTTGAATGTATTTTTGGCAGGTTTTATTACACAATTTTTATATAACTTCATGATATTCATACTATTTTTTTATTTTAGGCACGAATCATGATTGTCCCTTTATAGAAATTATATTTTGTCGATATATTCATGAATCGTATTCGTTGAGGGATTATTCATAAAGCACGCCGCTCTGTTCTCAAATGAGAAGCACATTGCTCGTATTCAAAGATTGAAAAACATTGTTGGGCTCTTCAACGGCGATTAGGCTTTCAGTGTTGAGATAAGTTAATCGGCAGCATTTGTGGATGTAATGAGTATTGTGTTGAAAATGGCAGGAGTACTAAGCAATTTTCACGAGTGCAAAAAGGATGCGAAAGAACCTTGAGCCCTGGGGCCAATAAACCCATCCTGGTGTTGTCGATGGGGTGTCTTTTTCCTCCCTGGCGTGATGCGTTTATGAATAACACTTGATAAAAATCTGTATACAAGAGCAAAGACGCTCGAGACTTCCCAAGGGAGGGCTCGGGCGTTTTTTATTTGTGGGTTCTTCATGATGATGAAGGGCGGGACACACTAAAGGATTCAGTCATGCATGAGACATCATCCATACTGGCCATCATCGGCGGCGGCATGGCAGCGCAGCGTCTGGTTGCGCGCTTGTTGGCCAGTGATTTTCCACGAGCCTGTCGTATGCGAATCGCTGTCTTTAGCGCTGAGCCCGATTTCGGTTATAACCGAGTGCTGCTCTCTCAGCTTCTGTCGGGAGAAATCGAGCGTCATGAATTATTGTCGCCGTCACTTGAGGAAGAGGAAGCGGTTGATCTTTACCTGGCTGATCCCGTCATCGCAATAGATCGGGAACATCAAATCATTACGACAGCATCAGGTTGCTCCGTTCAGTACGTGCGCGCGGTTATTGCGACAGGGTCAACGACACATCGCGTGCCGTTTGAGGGTGAATGCATCAATGGTATTGGTGAATTCAGAACATTGGCGGATGCAGATGGACTGTTGGCAGATACAACGCCTGGTGTGCCTGTGTGTGTTATTGGTGGCGGTTTTTTAGGACTCGAAGTCGCCGAAGGTCTTCGCATGCAAGGCGCTAATGTCACCGTCATTCATCGGGGAAAATGGCCACTTAATCGACAGCTCGACGAAGAGGGTGGGCGGCAATTGGCTGATCTGCTTTCTGAACGAGGATTACGTTTTAAACTCCAACATACGGTGGACGCCATTGCCTCGGATAGTGCGGGTAATCTGATGTCTATCACTCTGAATAATGGAGAGCAGCTTCCTGCGCAGCGTCTTGTTCATGCCACGGGTATTCGGCCCAATATCGAGCTGGCGCGAATAGCCGGGCTCCTATGTGGGCGTGGTATTCGGGTTAACGATCAGCTGCTGACCAGTGATCCGCATATATACGCACTGGGTGAGTGCATCGAACATCGAGGAGAAACCTTCGGACTGGTCGACCCCATTTGGCGCCAGGTGGATGTTCTGCTTTCGCAATTGATGGGGGAAGGTAAGCTCTTTGATGCTTATCCCACAGCATCTCGGCTGAAAATCAGTGGGATCGATCTTTATGCTTTTGGTGATCCCTCCCGTCAGGAGGGTGATATCTGGTATCGCTACAGGGATACCGAATTGGGTGATTATCGCGCGATATGCCTGAATGATGGGCACCTCCGCGCAGGATGCCTGATTAATGATACACGGCTTGGCCCTCTTTGGTATGCACATGCATTGGCTGAAACAAATGTTGATGAGGGTGATTACTGGCTGTATGAAGCTGATATGCCATCAGACACGTCACCCACTATCCCGAATACACATCAAGACACTCGTAGGAGTCAGACCATGAATATGGCAGAGGATTCATCTATGGCTGAAGAAAAACAGCGTCCCACCATTATTGTGGTAGGTAATGGCATGGTTGGTCACCACTGTGTAGAGCGATTGATTGAATTGAACGTTCATCAGTCACATCGGATTATTGTTTTTGGTGATGAACGTCATCCTGCCTATGATCGTGTACATCTTTCAGAATATTTCAGCGGTCGCGATGCAGTATCTCTAGCCCTTTGTGAAGCAGATTTTTATGCTCTCAACCATGTTGAGCTTCACTTGGGCGAGCGTATTGATCATATTGAGCGCCCTGAAAAGTGTGTGGTGACGGCTAGTGGGTCTTATCACTATGACGAGCTGGTGCTGGCGACAGGTTCTTATCCGTTTGTTCCCCCGATCGACGGTAGTGAAGGCAATGCACGCCTGGTATATCGAACGCTTGATGATCTGGATCAGATTCGCGCAGCCGGTGAGGGTGCGAAGCGTGGCGTTGTTGTCGGCGGCGGATTATTAGGGCTTGAAGCTGCCAATGCGCTCAAGAGTCTGGGCCTTGAAGCACACGTTGTGGAGTTCGCCCCTCGATTAATGCCGGTTCAGCTGGACGAGCAGGGCGGTGCTGCGCTGATCTCCCGAATTGAGGCGTTGGGTGTCGGTGTGCATGTTTCCAAAATGACACAGGCGATAGTCCCTGGTGAGGAGGGCTATCGCTACCGTATGGCGTTTGCCGATGGCGAATCACTGGATACTGATCTTGTCGTGTTCTCAGCGGGTATTCGTCCGCAGGATACACTGGCTCGCGCGTGTGATTTAGAAATTGCTGAACGTGGCGGGGTCGTTGTCAATGATCGTTGCCAAACCAGTGATCCTGCCATTTATGCCATCGGTGAGTGTGCCAGCTGGAAAGGCAGCGTGTTCGGACTGGTTGCTCCCGGTTACCGCATGGCGCAATTGGTGGCAGATCAGCTGGCCGGTTTACCGTGCGAATTGTTCTCCGGGGCGGATATGTCGACCAAACTCAAATTGCTGGGTGTTGATGTTGGTTCCATTGGCGATGCGCACGCGACGACACCGGGAGCCCGTAGTGTTCATTTCATTGATGAAAGTAGTGCAACATATCGACGCCTGATCTTGAGTGAAGATGGCAAATCCGTATTGGGTGCTGTACTGGTGGGTGATAATAGTTATTACGATACCCTGTTGCAGTATGTAGCAAACAGAATTGAGGCCCCGGAAAACCCGGCCTCGCTGATTTTACCTACTACCGGAGATACACCACTTTTGGGCGCTGATGCCTTGCCGGATACAGCGGTGATTTGCTCATGCAATAATGTAAGCAAGGGCGCCATTCGACAGGCCATTGATGATGGCTGCCTCGATTTTGGTGCGTTGAAGGCCAACACAAAAGCATCGACTACCTGCGGTGGCTGCGCTGCGCTGGTTAAACAGGTATTTGAAGCAGAGTTGTCTGCCTTGGGTGTCGAGGTGGATCACAGCCTGTGTGAACATTTCTCGTTTACTCGCCAACAGCTGTTCGATATGGTCAGAATCGAGAAAATTCAGGATTTCGATACGTTAATGGAACGTCACGGTAATGGTGGGCTAGGCTGTGATATCTGCAAGCCGACCGTGGCTTCCATCCTTGCCAGTCACTGGAATCGCTCGATTACCGATTCTGATCTGCAGCCTTTACAGGATACCAACGATGCCTTCATGGCAAACATGCAGAAAGACGGTACCTATTCCGTTGTTCCACGTATAGCAGGCGGCGAAATTACGCCAGAAAAACTGATTGCCCTGGGAGAAGTTGCCCAAAAATATGATCTCTATACCAAAATCACGGGTGGTCAGCGTATAGACATGTTCGGTGCTCGGCTTGATCAGTTGCCCGATATATGGGAAGAGTTGATAGCAGCAGGTTTCGAGACGGGCCATGCCTACGGCAAGTCGACCCGTACGGTGAAATCGTGTGTGGGGAATAGCTGGTGCCGTTATGGCGTGCAGGATAGTGTGGCCATGGCACTTCGGCTTGAACACCGCTACAAGGGGTTGCGTTCACCTCACAAACTCAAGTTCGGAGTGTCCGGCTGTACTCGTGAATGTGCCGAGGCGCAGGGTAAGGACATCGGTGTTATCGCCACTGAACATGGCTGGAATCTGTATGTGTGTGGCAATGGCGGAATGAGGCCACGCCATGCGGAGCTCTTTGCGACGGATCTCGATGATGAAACTCTGATCCGTTACATCGATCGCCTGTTGATGTTCTACATTCGGACCGCCGACAAACTGCAACGAACGTCAGTATGGCGTGAGAATATCGAGGGTGGTCTGGAATACATACAGGAAGTCGTTATCAATGACAGTCTTGGTCTAGGGGTGGAACTTGAGCAACAAATGGAACGTGTTGTAAAAAGTTACGAAGATGAGTGGGCCGCTGCGCTGTCCAATCCGGAAAAACTTAAACGTTTCCGTACCTTTGTGAATACGGAAATGACTGATCCGGATCTGCAGTATGTTCGTGAGCGAGGGCAACGACGTCCCGCCCGTGTGGATGTGATCCCTGTCGTCGTTGAGGAGAGCCTGTGATGAATCCTGTTGAATTGACTGACACGGAAAGAATGTCAGAACATACGGGGGAGTGGGTTATCCTCTGCCGTTACGAGGACCTTGCCTCCAATGCGGGGGTAACCGTTTATTATGGTCAAACGCAAATTGCGCTCTTCCTGTTGAAAAATCGGGCAGATACTGCCGAGCGTATCTATGCCGTTTCCAACAAGGACCCTTTTTCCGGTGCTAATGTGATTGGGCGTGGTATTGTGGGTGATGTCGATGGCATCGCGGCAGTGGCATCTCCGCTGTATAAACAGCATTTCAACCTGTCCACGGGGGAATGCATAGAGTCTCCCGACGTGAGGCTAACCACATGGCCTGTTCGTGCGAACAAGGGAATGATTGAAATCGGCGTATAAACGCCAGTTCATCAAGCAATCATGTATAAGGGGACTGCGTTAACGGGGCGCGGGATGCGCTAATAGGCAACGCGGAAGCGATAGCGTTCCTCTACCCCGTTAAATTCCTGATTGACGGTTATAATCTCTTACAGACTTTATCAGGCTTTATGGATAATCAGGAAGTTACGAATAATTAGGAAGCTATGGGTAATCCGGAAAGTGTGCCTTCGGATCAAACCGTTGGCCTGCCACTTCAAATGGAGTGCGATCTGAATGATCGGCTGCATGATCCCGGGTACCAGTCGTCGTTTCTTCTCCTTCAATAGCATTATTCGCTTGCCTGTAGATATCGGCACGAATGATGTGGTCGATAGCCTCACGTAACTGTGCTTCATCCGTGTAATGGCCCCAGCGTTTCAGTTGCGCTGCATACCATAGTAGCTGGGTCTTGCTGGGTTGCTGGGTGCTTTGCTTGCAGAATTCGATACCCACGTTTTCAGTGGAGTTGTTGTGACTGAAGCGCTCGTATAGCTCAAGCTTGATGCTCTCGATATCCAGATCGAGGTAAAATTTTTCTGCGAGCATATGACTGGCTGCTAGGCGATGTTCAGCGTGGCTGTCCAGCCATCTGCCGGCCTTGATGATAGCGCGTAACAGTGCCTGATGGGTGTGGGGGTGAGTCTCTATCCATGCCTGTCTTACCCCCAGAAGTTTCTCCTGTGCATCGGGCCAGAGTTCTTCACACCGCACGAAAAGATGCGAGACTTGTTGCCCAGCGGCAACATCACTCCAGGGTGCTCCGACACAAAAACCATCGATCATTCCCTGCATCATATAGTCTGACATGAGAGATGGTGGGACAACCCTTAGCTCAACCTCGTTATCCGGGTCTATACCCGCTTCGGATAACCAGGCTCTCAGTAAATAGTGGTGCGATGAAAAAGGGTGGACATGGGCCAGTCGTAATCGGGGTAATCCCTCTTGTTGCCGGTGACGAATCACCTTCGCCAATGCCTTGCCACGTTGTGTGTGATCCTGCTCAGCTTCTGGAAGGGCACTGATAGCATATTGATACAGGGAGGTCGAAAGGCTGATCGCATTGCCATTACGATTTAGCGTGAGCGCAGAGATGATCGGTGTTTTTATCCCGTCCAGCCCCAATGATGCAGCCAATGGCATCAGCGGTAACAGCTGCGCGGCTTCTACCTCTTCCAACTGAATGGCATCTCTAACCTGTGCCCACGACTGCAGAATAACGAGCTCTACATCCAGTTTCTCTTCAGCGAAAAAGCCTTGCATCTGGGCCACGACAAGCGGTGCAGCATCCGTCAGTGGCAGCATGGCAATACGCAGTTGATGTGTTTCAAGCGTACTCATTTTGGGTTTCCTGCTGAATCGGGTCATTAGCGATCAATATCATGTGTCATCACCTTCGTGTTTGTCGTCACGGTGACTAACAGGAGAATCCGAGGGCGTGTCCTTTAGCCGCTCAAGCAGCTGTTGTGCGATATCGGCGACGCTGGACCGTCGGTCCATGGCCAGTTTGCGCATTTGCGAGTATGCGGTCTGCTCATCGATTCCATAGCGTTCCATCAGGGAGGTTTTGGCTCGATCAATGGTTCGGCGTTGAGCAAGACTTTCCCGTGTCCTGGTCAGTTCCTGGCGCAATTGATGATGTGCATCGAAATTCTCAATCGCTACTTCAACAAGAGAACGCACCAGAGAGGGGACGACCCCCTCAACGACATAGGCACTGACCCCCGCCCGTAACGCATCACGGGTCAGTTGTGTATCCGAGTCCTGCGAAAACATGATCATCGGCCGAGGGTAGCGGCGATTGATCTGACTCAAATGCTCGAGGATATCGCGGCTGGGTAACCCTGTATCAATCAATACTGCATCCGGTTCCAAACGTTTGATAAGTGCATGCAAATCAGCACTTTCATCTGCCACCATCAGGACCTCGAATCCTGACTCTTCCAATGCACTTTTCAATGCATGAGAGCGTTTGGAACGTGCATCCACGATGAGTACGCGCACGCTCATTTAGTCTCCTCAACACCCTTGCCAGGGGCTTTCGCTTATATCAACGGTCATTTGATAAAGGGAATCTATCCAATAGAGAGAATGTCGACATAGGTAAATAGTCGTCTACCCAATGACACCAGGCATTACCGATTGCACAATGCGGAACATCCCGTTTAGGGGGAGTGCGCATCGTGGTGCATATACACTCAAAAGGATTCATTAGGCACGTAGATTGTGCAAAATGTCATTCCAATCTCTTCTACGATGTTACTCTAACGGTTCACATATAAAATAAAAATATAAAATTGGTACGTTTTTTGCCTTTTGGGTATTCAAGAAGCTGCTTAGCCTGGCCTTTCCCTCGACGTGGACCAGATCCGGAAAAGATACGAGTGCGTCGATTCTCATGTTAACCCATTTTATCCGAACGCTCGGAGCATTGGTCATGGAATCGAATAACACAAAAAACACGGTCAACGATCTGTCTCGTCGCTCCTCAACCGTGAAAGAGCATTACACACCATCCCTTTCTGGAAATGAACGCTGGATAGATCATTTCGATCCTGAAAACAAGATGTTTTGGCAATCAAAAGGGCGTGCCATTGCTAAACGTAACTTGTGGATTTCGATCTATACCGAATTTATCGGCTTTGCCGTGTGGCAACTTTGGGCGGTGGTGGCTCCGTTGCTCAATAAGGTGGGATATAGCCTGAGCGCAGACCAGATCTTCTGGTTGATTGCTATCCCCAATTTGATAGGAGCAACGCTTCGTTTCCCCTACACCTTTGCTGTTCCCCGCTTTGGTGGGCGTAATTGGACAATTATCTCTGCCTTGCTATTGATTCTACCTTGTTCAGGGATTGTGTATGCAGTCAATCATCCGGGGTTACCGTTTCCAATATTGGTCATACTGGCTGCGTTGGGCGGTTTTGGTGGCGGTAACTTTGCGAGTTCAATGGCCAATATTTCATTTTTCTATCCGGAAAGTGAAAAGGGCAAAGCATTGGGCGTGAATGCAGCTGGTGGCAATATTGGTGTTGCGGTAGCGCTATTGATTATTCCCCCTCTAGTGTTTACAGGCACTGGCGTGCATTTGGCGCGAGCAGGTGCTTTGTGGATACCATTGGCTATCATCGCAGCCATACTGGCCTTTTTCCGAATGAATAATCTCAAGGCGGCGAAAGCAGATTTTGCCAGTTATAAAGGCGCGTTCTACCACGGCCATACATGGATAATCTCCATTGTTTATATCGCTACCTTTGGTTCATTTATTGGCTTCTCTGGTGCTTTCCCTACCTTGATGACCCTGGCTTTTCCAGGCGTTAGCCTAAGCCTCGCCTTTATGGGGCCATTGATTGGTTCATTGACGCGCCCATTGGGGGGATCACTGGCGGACCGTTTGGGTGGTGCGCGGGTGACGATTATCTCGCTTTTGATGATGATTGTGGGTGGTTTTTGTGTTGTTCATGCGCTTGAAGTGAAAAGCTTTATCCTGTTTTTTCTCGGCTTCATGCTGTTATTTGTCTTTACCGGAACCGGCAATGGTTCTACGTATCGTATGATCCCGGCGATTTTTAGAGCGGGGGCCGACCATCAGGATTATGTCGCCATGGCTGTTATTAAACGGCATGCCGCAGCAGCTATTGGTGTGATTGCCGCGTTAGGTGCCTATGGTGGTTTTCTCATACCCCGCTGTTTCGCGTTTGCCAAGCAAGCAAGTGGCTCGCTGATTCCGGCGCTCTACATCTTTATGCTTTTTTACCTGCTCTGTATAGCGATTGTGTGGTGGTGCTATATGCGTCCGGGCAATCGTTTTACGAAAGAGGGCATCTCCATTTGATCAAGGTAAAAAGGGATTTGAATACAGTCCCTTAACTGAAGCCTGTTTCTTCATGATTAATGATGCCTGTTGTGCATCACTCACACCTATCTGGCATTAGATATGCGTTGGGGAACACGGTAGCCTTACACACACAATATATGGTCGAGCGGCGATGTTTATTCAGCGCCCTCGTTCATGTTCAGGCTTTCTTTCTCTAATGCAGGCATTCGTCACTCATGGCTAACACAAGCGATCAATCTCTTCAGGAACGTCAGCGCCCCGGAGCAGAACTTCTATCGGAGGAGAAAAAACAGCAGGTCCCCCCACAGGCCTATCGGCGTGAACATGATTTATTGGGTGAACTGGATGTCCCTGAAAATGTTTATTACGGTATTCAGACACTTCGAGCTGTCGAGAATTTTCAGCTTTCCGGTGTAACACTATCGCACTATCCGCGGTTCATTATTGCGCTGGCCATGGTGAAGCTGGCAGCCGCAGAGGCGAATCATGACATTGGTGAGCTGGATACTCTGCGTTATGAGGCCATTAAATTTGCTTGCGAACAGCTGATGGAAGGCCACTATCAGGATCAATTTGTGGTTGACATGATTCAGGGAGGGGCTGGCACCTCAACCAACATGAATGCCAATGAGGTCATTGCCAACCTTGCACTTGAGCATATGGGGCATGCGCGTGGCGACTATCAGTACCTGCATCCGAATAACCATGTCAATATGGCACAATCCACCAATGATGCCTATCCGACAGCTATACGACTGGGCATGTTGCTTACACACCATGATCTTCTCGCCAGCCTGAAATCTCTTTGTCAGGCCTTTTCGAACAAAGGTGATGAATTTTCTGATGTGATCAAAATGGGACGTACACAATTGCAGGATGCCGTCCCCATGACATTAGGGCAGGAATTTCACGCATTTTCTATAACGCTTGGGGAAGACCTGGAACGTTTGAGAAAGCAAGTGCCTGACCTGTTTGTTGAAATCAACCTTGGGGGCACCGCTATTGGTACGGGAATTAATGCCCAACCCGGATATCAGCAAAAAGCGGTAGAGGCTTTGGCCCGTATTTCCAATCAAGCGCTGGTTCCTGCTGCTGACTTGATCGAGGCAACCTCCGATATGGGGGCTTTTGTGCTCTTTTCGGGAATGCTCAAGCGGTTGGCGGTTAAATTGTCCAAAATCTGTAATGACCTGCGATTGCTTTCCAGTGGGCCTCGTACCGGTTTGAATGAAATCAATTTGCCGCCGCGGCAGCCGGGAAGTTCGATCATGCCCGGTAAAGTCAATCCGGTGATACCTGAGGCTGTCAATCAGGTGGCTTTTGAGGTCATCGGTAATGATACCGCTATCACCATGGCTGCCGAGGCAGGGCAGCTGCAGCTCAATGTGATGGAACCTCTCATTGCCTACAAGCTTTTCGATTCTATCCGTTCGCTTGGCAGGGCGATCAATATGCTGCGCACCCACTGCGTCGAAGGTATCACGGTCAACAAAGAACATTGCCATCACTTGGTCGAGAACTCGATCGGATTGATTACCGCACTGAATCCCTACATTGGTTACGAAAACGCGACCCGAATCGCCAAACGTGCATTGGTTGAAAATAAAAGCGTGTTATCGTTGGTCAAGGAAGAAAAACTGATCGGCGACGAACAATTGCGTGACATTCTAACCCCGGAAAACATGGTGGGCCCGCATAGCCTTCGCCGTGGATAAATATTTTTCACTTTGCCCCGGTTATTAGGTGAATTGGTGGTAAAGCGCAATTTATCCGTATACCAGTGATTTATCTTGTTGGAAGAAAAGGGCATTATATGCCTTCAAGCCAATAGCCTCTGCCACCGGTGACAGGGGCTGGTTTTCCGTGCATTTCATTCCCCTTGATCATTCTTAGGAGTTCCTTCTTGAGTCATTTAGACACCTCCCATGCTTCTTTTATTCAGGTCCTGTATACCGGTGGTACGATCGGAATGCAGCCTTCTGATGATGGGTTGGCGCCTGCTTCCGGATTTGAAACGCTCGCACGCGAAGCGCAATCATTTACGGAGCGTTCTTTCCCTGATTGGAAGCTGAAGGAACTGGACCCTTTGATTGACAGTGCCAATCTAAAACCTGCCTTGTGGTCGCGGTTGGTTGAAGAGTGCCTTGAAGCAAAACAACAGGGTGCGAAGGGCATTCTTGTTCTTCATGGCACGGATACGCTCGCTTATACCGCAGCAGCCTTGTCCTTTCGTTTGGCTGATTTCTCTCTGCCTGTTGTTATTACAGGTTCCATGTTGCCTGCTGGTGTATCGGGGAGTGACGCGTGGGAAAATTATTTTGATGGACTCGGAGCTTTCGATCATCTGAATACAGCAGGCGTACACGTCCAGTTTCATGGGCAGCTAATGAGCGGTGTCGCCTGTCGGAAGTTGTCCAGCTCAGGCTATCATGCCTTCGGCCCAGTAGAAGATTTACCTGCGGGAGGGATGAAAACCCTCTCTGCATTACCGCCCTCTCTCCAGGTGGCAGCGGATGATGCTGTGGTTAATATTGCGGTCGTGCCCCTTTTCCCCGGTATCACGGCCGAGCAGCTAAAAGCACTTCTTACCAATGTGAAGGGGCTGGTGCTTGAATGTTATGGGAGCGGGACTGCGCCCAGTGACAATGAGCCTCTGTTTGAGGTGCTGGAAGAAGCTATAAAAGGAGGTGTCGTCGTCGTGGCGATTTCACAGTGTTTGCGCGGTGGTGTGACGCTGGGCCATTATGCGGCAGGCTCACGTTTGACGGATATTGGTGTTATCGGTGGCGGAGCCATGACCCGGGAGGCCGCCTTTGGCAAACTTCATTGGCTTCTTGCAAGTGGGCTTTCAGAAGTGGAAAAGCGGCAGTGGATGACTCAAAATGTACTCGGAGAGCTCGGCGAATACGCCTGAACGCTGTTAAACTGTTGTTATCCTAATTATCCCTTGTGGAGGGCTTCATGGCTGTACCGACTGAATATCGAATTGCTCCGTCCATTCTCTCTTCCGACTTTGCGTGTTTGGGCGATGAAGTAGAGGCGGTCATCAAGAGTGGGGCTGATATTATTCACTATGATGTCATGGATAATCACTATGTTCCCAACCTGACGATTGGTCCATCCGTCTGTGAAGCGCTTTACAAGCACATGAAAAAGACGGGTACCGAAGCGCCCATCGATGTTCACCTGATGGTCAAGCCAGTAGACCGTATGATCGAAGAGTTCATCAAGGCGGGGGCCAGTCATATTTCCTTCCACCCTGAAGCCAGTGAACACATTGATCGTTCCCTGTCATTAATCAAGGAAGCAGGCGTGGGTGCAGGCCTCGTGTTCAATCCTGCAACATCGTTAAGCTATCTGGACTATGTTCTCGACAAGATCGACATGGTACTCATTATGAGTGTAAACCCTGGATTCGGCGGGCAGAAATTCATTCCCGGCATGTTGGATAAGGTACGTGAAACACGTCGTTTCCTGGATGAACGGGGCCATCAGGATATCCGCATTGAGATCGATGGTGGTGTCAAGCCCAATAATATTGCCGAAATTGCCGAGGCCGGGGTGGATACCTTCGTAGCAGGTTCTGCCATCTTTGGTGCTCACTCCGAGAGCGATCCCAATGGCTATGATACGGTGATGGGTGAAATGAAAAAGGCATTGGCTTCGGTTGCCAACTGAGCCTGTTTTACGTTCATGATCCATTCAGAGTCTTCGTCAGTCGAATGCCCGTCCGTTGAGCGCTCCTCAGGCGAAGAACACCTTGCAGCCACTGATAACGTGGTATCTCAGGTTGATGTCTCTTCTCATGCACACATACAGAGTACAGGGCTGTCTGCACAACCGGAAGACGCCCCGTGGTTTGTCTATATGATCGAGACGGCGGCGGGGCGTCTTTACACCGGTATTACCAAGGATGTTTCGCGCCGTTTCAATGAACATGTGGATGGCAAGCGGGGGGCTCGTGCCTTGCGGGGCAAAGGCCCGCTAACATTACGCTTTTACGAAAAGGTGGGCAGCCATTCCCGGGCATTAAAGCTCGAATATGCGGTGAAACAGCTTTCCCGACGAGAGAAATTAGCGATTATTGCGGGTGAGTGTTTACTCGAACAAGTGTTAGAGAAGCGCTTTTGATTTAGCCAATCGTTAATCGCTCAATCCTATTGATCCAGTTTAACCCATACCCGTGCCTCATCCTCCTTCAATCGGTATTGTCGGCCGATGCAGTGGAAGACAAACGCGTGTCGCCGGCTGAATTATTATTGTTAGCGGCTCCCGCCAGGGCTAATGTCTTTTTATTTAAAATCAGGAGTCCGAGTCGGTTTCCTTGATGAGTTCCGGTTCGTCTTTCTTGCGTGCCTTGAATATTCGTTGTGCCAGTGCGCTTCCTGCCAAATACATAAAGACCGGGGCACCTGCAATCAGATAGAAATAATAAGTCACCGCGCGCCAAATCAGGATGGCGGCAGCAGCCACATGTTCACCGACCAATGGCGAAAGCATGGCCATTGAGCTCAATTCGGCCCCTCCGGCTCCTCCCGGTAATAACGTAAGCTGACCCGCGGCCATTGAGAGCATTTGCACCAGGAATGTCCAGCCCCAATCGAGGTGTTTTCCAAGTCCATAAAGTGCCAGATACAGTACGCTATAACGCACAATCCAGTGAAGAACCCCAAACATGAAGGCCGCCAACAAAAGATGTCGTGGCATTTTCAGTGTTTCACGCAGAGAATCTCTGAACACCAGCAGGCGGCGTATCATTCGGTAACGGCGATGTGCCTTGAGTCTCAGAAGATTCAATAATCCCGCGACCGCCCGGATCGTTTGGGTCTGGTATTTTGCAATGAGAAAAATCAGGATAAAACCGGTGGCCATCAATAACATCGGCATGCCGAGTATCCAGCCGAAATGCATGTTGACGGCCTTGATGGCAATATAAATCACCATTGCTGCCATCGAGGTGAAAAAGAACAGCATGTCGATCATTTGATCGACGGCAAAGACGGCTGTGGTTTGGGCAGGTTTCATTCCCCGCTGCTTCATCAACGCGATTAACGTGACAGGGCCACCCGCACCGCCCGGTGTCGCGCATATGGCAAACTCGGTCGCCATGATGACGCCCATCGCTTCGAAATGGTTTAGATAGCCTGAGCGTCCAGCGAGAAGTACCTTCAGTTTTGCCGCATTGAGGAACCAGCATATGAAGATCATGCCTATCATGACCAACAGTAGGTGGGTAGGGAAATGCAACAGCTCGTGCCATAACGCATGTCCCCCGAGGAAAAGGGGAATGCTTATTACCAGTACGAGGCCGGCCAATAGGAGCAATAATGTTCTGAACATGCCCATCCTGTATCGGAAAAAGATCAAAAATCCTGTTGAATTACATACCGCCCTGCCTATGCTCACCCCAAACCGGCGAGGATAAACTGTGGCGAGGATAAACTATGGCGATGATAAACAATGGCCATGGACAGAGGCCTCTCTGTTAACCTCAAGGCGCCAGCAATGTTCAGCCCTGCACATAATGGCAAAACTCTTGGAGGTTAGGGCCCTTGGGAAACCTCGAATAAAGCTCAAATCACGTAAATTTACATAGTATGAGCGAGCCAGATGAGTTCAGTACCGGCCAAGTTTGAAAAGGTCAACCATTATGTTGAAAACGAAATGGTCTTGGCACAATTAACTTTTCACATGCTGGCTTCATAAAATGTCATTGTGCTGTTGTCGTCATACGGTGCAGCCAGTCGATCTTGGTTTCAGAACGCTGCCCTTCATTCAACAGGCGTTCGATGCACTTGATCCAGTAATTTCGGGCTGCATCATACTGCATATCAATAGGGTGCAGTCCCATTCGAATAGTGGGAAGGTGACGATATTGCAGTCTTGATGCTTCATTCACAACGTAGGACATGGCTCGACGCCAACGGGCACGACAGCTCCACACCAGCGTAGGCACACGATGTGAAGTGAAGTCGGGCAGCTCATAAAAATGCCCCGGATCACTCGTATACCGAAACGGGAGTTTCCTCAATGCCTGACGTGCACCATCACCCATTAACCACGCAGGGGCTACAAATCCATGCAATGGCCAGTTTTGTTGTGCAAAAAGTTCGATGCCGCGTTCAAGGCGAGAACGTGCATCATCCTCGGCCAACGGGTAAAACTCTCCCTCCACCGTATAAAAACGGCGCATGAAGTAGTCTTTGACATTGGTGGGCGCAGGGGCATCATCACAATGATAGAAACCATGCAATACGAGCTCGTCCCCTTTTTCCAAACGTTTTTCAAGCAAGTTTAGAAAAGCGGGGTCCTTGAATGAAGCACTTTCATGATGAAAGTCGGGTACGACCAACCACGTCAGTTTGACATTCCCCATGGCATCCATACGCTCGACAAAAGGACGATAATAGGGCCAGTTATTGGGCGAAATATCGTGCAATGCAACGATGAATGTCTGTTGTCCTGATGAAGCTTCAGCATGCTGCCCTGAGGACTTGTGGGTATGTGGCGATATTGTCTGACTCATGGAACTTGAATACTCACTTCATCGGGTTTCTGCGGAAGGGTAATACCAAGCGCTTGCTCATAGTGCCCAAGGACGCCAGTCACAACCGCAGACCAGTCAAAACGCTGTTCCACTTCCTGCCGCGCGCGTTTTCCCAGTGCCAGAGTATCACGCTCAAACAGGGCATGAACCGAGTGTGCCATACTCACGGGGTCGTGTGGGTCAGATAGCATGCCGAAGGATTCGTTGACATTTTCCTTCAATGCCCCGGCCCGTGATACCACAACAGGTAAACCGCTGGCCATCCCTTCCAGTACTACCAGGCCGAACGTTTCATTTGTACCGGCATGCACAAGTGCATCGGCGCTTGCCAGATATCTTGCAAGCTCGCTTTGAGGGACGAAGTGGTCAATGGTTGTTACATTGTGGGGCAGGTGGGTTGGCATGTTGGATCCAATCATCAAAAGATGATACTCCGAACCCAGTAACCGCATGGTACTTAGAAGTTCAGGCAGATTTTTCTCGTGAGAGCCTCGGCCTGCAAAGATCAGCAAACGTGTTTCGTCGGTAAGTCCCAGTTTTTGTCTGATAGCGGGATCACGCTTGTCTGGATTATACAGATGGGAGTCTACGCCCAAGGGTTGAACATGGACATTCTTCACACCCATATCGACCAGTTTGGTAGCCATTTCATGACTTGGAGCAAGCACACGTTCATAGTGTTGATACAGTCTATGGACGTACTTTTGTAGATATTCCCGTACGGATGAGCCGAAGCGGCTCCCCAGCATTTCGGGAAGATCCGAGTGATAGAATCCGATGACCGGTATATCAAGCGCGTTACCTGCATCAATGGAGGCCCATCCGGTGACATAAGGATCTGCCGCTTCAATAATGGAAGGTTTTATCTCTTTTAGACGATCTACCCATTGTTTACGGCGAAGTGGAAAACGATAACCATTGCTGAATGGCAGAGGCGGGGAGGGAATACGAACAATGCCCGCAGTATTCTGTGCACCTTTGGTGAGTGGCACCATGAGGGTATGGGTTATATCCGGCAACTGCCTGTAGCGCTGACGCTTGGCTTCCAGATACGTTCGTACACCTCCACTGGATGGGGCATAAAACATTGTAACGTCGGCAATATGCACGCTGCCGCTTCCTCCTGTCAAAGTGGCATTTTCTCCACCTTTACCAAAAACCATGTTGCACGTAGCCCAACGGCAAGCATCGGGCCAACATGAGCAAAACCCCCAGAACAGTTACATTCTGGGGGTTCGGTCATCATTAATGGGATAACCTTTCGATCATTGAGCGTTAGTATACCGTAATCTTTCTTTTAGGTATAAAAAGTCGCCGTGTAAAAAGATGATTCACCTTATGTGTGATGCAACTTATGGCATTACGACGGGTTTGTCGACTCAAGCAATTTACGCAACGACACGCCCGATAAGTGAACGTGTTTCTTCACGGGCTTCATGGACGTTTACATCAATGACGTCACCCAGTTTGAATGTGGGCTCACCATGAACGGCAATCGTTCCTTCCTTGTCATCTATCGCCAGTGCATCTCTGTCTGCCACTATTGTCGATGCAGGAATGAATAAAGTGGCGCCATTATCTGCCAGGCGCACCCTCATTCCACCACGGCGGATATCAACGATTTCCGCTTTAAAGGTTGTCTTGGCATCGACCTCCGGGGTCAGATAACGCACATAGAGCCAATCCTTGACGTCACGCTCGGCCATGCGATTCAGGCGGCGACGCTCTGACAAGTGAGCGGTGAGTGCTTCTGCATCATTCAAGGCATCCTGCTGCTCTTTTTTCAAGACAGACTTGATTAACCGATGATTGATGATGTCACCGTATTTGCGAATGGGTGATGTCCAGGTTGCGTAGGACTCAAGCCCCATCCCGAAGTGCGGCTGGGGTTCCGTGCTCATGAAGGTATACCCTTGGAAGCGGCGCAATCGTGCTTCAAACCACGGGTCATCTTCACGTGCATCCAACTGGTGGCGTAGCTCGCGCCAGCTTGCAAGTTCGGAAAGTGCTTCACGCGTGGTCTCGACAGACTGACCTTCGAGGAATTTCAGTGCATGATCCGCTTTCTCGGCTGCAATGCCCAAGTGGACGTTGAAGATCCCTGTCCCGGTATGCGCCTTGAGGAATTCAGCACAACTGATGTTGGCAATGATCATGGATTCTTCAACCATGCGATTCGCAATACGGCGCGGCTCAATTCTGACATTGATCAAATTGCCTGCATCGTCCAGTTCGAAAGCGTAGTCGGGGAAGTCCTTGAATACGATCGCATTTTTCTGACGCCACTCAAAACGAGTCAGGGTGAAATCCCTCAGTAGCTTGAGCTGTTCTTCCCCCTGTTCAAAAGAAGGTGTCCAGTCACCTTGGCCTTCGATCCAATCGGAAACATCGTCATAAGCCAGTTGGGCATGGGAACGAACATCTGCAGCAAAGAAATCATGGCTCAAGAGCTGACCATCCGCACCAATTTCCATGGTGCAAGCAAGTGCGGCTCGATCTTCACCTTCACGCAGAGAGCATAGATCATCTGCCAGCCGTTCAGGCAGCATGGTGATGTTCTGGCCCGGCAAATAGACCGTGAAGGCACGACGACGCGCCTCTTCGTCAACGGGGTCGCCCTGTTTGACGTAAGCGGTAGGATCTGCGATGGCTACGGTGAGCTTCCAGCCACCTTCTTCGCGGGCTTCGATATGCAGCGCATCATCCATATCACGGGTAGAGCGGCTATCAATAGTGAAGAAAGGCTGTTGGGTCAGGTCACGACGTTGAAGCCCTGCATCTTCAAGACGCTCCGTTGGCTCATTTTCAACCGGTGACGCATACTCCAGAGCATGTCGTGCGAGTGTCACGCGCCATGGAGCACGAGGATCATCGGCATGACTGATAATCTCTTCGATCTGTACTTGAAAGGAACGGTCATCCGGACGCAGGGGGTGGCGTACGAGACGAGCCACGACCCAGTCCCCTTCTTTAATGGACGACTCGTCCAGATTTTTTTTGACGCGCGCATTCAGCGTCAATTTGATGGACGGATGATCTGGCAATACACCCATACGCCCATCACGTTTCTGTATTCGACCAATGAAACGCTCAAGGGATGTTTCAAGCAGGGTTTCCGGCTCAACACGTTGCTTTTCACCCTCGGTATGCAACGTGGCCTCTACGCGATCACCATGAATAACGCGTTTCATCATCGGAGGCGGTACAAAATAGGATTGACCATCATCGGTATCGAGAAAGCCGAAACTTTTATCGGTGCCCTTGATGACGCCTGTGACACGCGGTGTTTCGTCATGCAATTGCTGCTTCAGTTGTGCGAGAAGAGGGTTATCTGAAAACATTGAATTTGATCGTTTCGAAAGACTGGGGTGACTATCATAAAGGAGACTACAGTAGTCGTTAAAGGGCTTCCAAAAAAAAGTCTTTGAGATTTATGCATGGTTATAACGCTTTCATGTTTCTACACTTAAGGAAACACCACGACAGGCTGTCATTTACGTTTGATAATATTCCGGCGTATAAAGTGATATCCATGCAATGATGGACACGTGTCGAAGCGGTCACGATCGCACGTTTAAAGAGTTTTCTGCACTAACAAGTATCAATGAATTCAGGTGATTTCGCTTGTTTTTTCTTAAAGCTCCCCCCATGTGTGAGGCATGGTAAGCACTGTATTTTGTGCTTGTTCTCTCTGGGGAAGAGCCGTCGTATTCATTATGATTATGAGGTGATATGTTGACTGATTCACTTGTTGTAAGTGACCTTGATGGCACTTTATTAAACAATGCGCACACGCTGGATCCTTTGACGATCCAGACGTTTCAGGAATTACAGCAGCGTGGTGTTCCTTTGGCGATTGCGTCCGGCCGGCATGTGGTCGATATTCGTGTAGTACGCTCACTGTTAGGTGTGTCCACCTATATCATCAGTTCCAACGGTGCTCATTTGTATGACCCTGATGACAACCTGCTTTTTGAAGAGCTATTGTCGCCCGAGCTGGTCAAAGCGCTGACCTCAGTCGAGCGCCCGGATTCTGTACGACTCAATCTTTACACGGCAGATGCCTGGTATATTGATCGCGCCGATCAGGCAATCCGTGATTTTCATGCCAGTACCGGATTTGAATATGAGGTAGACCCCTCGATTGTCAATTCTGCCCATAAGGGTGTTGGTAAGGTGCTCTATATCGGTGAACCTGAACTGCTTGCAAACATTGAAGCTGATCTGCGTGAATCACTCGGAGATTCAGTATATATCACCTATGCTTTACCCAATTCCCTGGAAGTCATGGCAGCCGGTGTCAACAAGGCTCATGCAATCAGGGATCTGTTGGGGCGTATTCGTCTGTCTGCCGAAAACTGCATTGCGTTTGGGGATAATCTGAATGATATTCAAATGCTTGAGTATGTAGGGCATGGCAATATCATGGCGAATGCCAACCCGTTATTATTTGAAGTATTGCCGGGTGTGAATGTGATTGGCAGTAATGACGAGGCTGGTGTGGCCCATGAACTTCGCAAACATTTCGGGTTGAAGGACTGATCTAACGAAAAAAATGGATGTGCCGGGAAGCGAGGGACGGAAAATGCGCTTTCCTGGGCTTTCCAACGTAAGCCATGCGAGGAAGCGTCAGTTGTACTGCACCTCGGTAGTGTAGGGCTATTGAAAGGGCCGCTGTTAAAGGGGCAATTTTAGAAAGAGCAATGGTGGCAAAGGGCAATGGTGGAAAGGGCGGATAGAAAACCACTCGTACCTCTGCACTTTGCTCCTCTTCTGCTATTCACTTCCGTTTTCATCCACCTTGATTGTACTCATTGTAGTGTCTACCTTGGGCATGCCATGTTACCGGCGTATTTCATCTTGAGATATATTTATACAGTGGCGCCTTGGTATGTAGACGGGTAGATGGAAACGGCTGAAATCAAATAGCCCACCAAGGCGAGGGCCATTTTGGGTTAGGTCATTTCCTTAACAGTACTTCCTCCACACTGTGTTCATCCCCTTTAGTAAGAATCAGGCTGGCACGATCACGCGTGGGCAAAATGTTTTCGATTAGATTGCGCTCATTGATATTGCTCCATATCCCCTTCGCTGTGTCGATGGCTTCCTGATCTTCCAGATGAGCATACTTGTGAAAATAGGAGTCGGGATCGGAAAAAACGCTGTGGCGTAGTTTCATGAAGCGCTTGACATACCACTGCTGTAGATGGGGCAACGAAGCATCTACATAAATGGAAAAGTCAACGTAATCTGATACGAACGAATGACGCTCCAGGTCCGGATAATCCTTGGGTGTTTGAAGTACATTCAACCCTTCCAGAATAACGATATCCGGCTGCTCCACGACCTGTACATCTTCCTTGAGGATGTTATAGATCAGATGGGAGTAGAGGGGAGCCTCGATGCGGGGTTTACCGGCTTTCAGATCCGCAACAAATTCGACGAGATGGCGCGTGTTATAGGACTCGGGGAAGCCTTTTTTCTGCATCAGCCCCCGTTTCTGGAGCTCCTCGTTTGAACGCAGAAAGCCATCTGTTGTGACCAGCGCCACCTTACGGTGTTCCGGCCAACGGCTAAGGAGTGCCTGTAACACACGAGCCGTGGTGCTTTTCCCCACAGCGACGCTTCCCGCGATACCGATGACGTAGGGAGGGCGACGCTCGTGAGTCCCTAGAAAGCGACTTAACACGTTGCCTCGGCGGATATGGGTGCTGTAATAAA
>Ga0157360_1000039_pt1 | contig 76932 bp, 67 predicted proteins | sample AttlaeALBM1_FD_111483 | JGI IMG/M metagenome (GOLD analysis project Ga0157360, IMG submission 111483) | Fungus gardens microbial communities from leaf cutter ant in Ribeirão Preto, State of São Paulo, Brazil - Atta laevigata ALBM1 | ecosystem: Host-associated > Fungi > Mycelium > Unclassified ...
CAGCCATCAGCAGGGCAAGCGGATTGGCAACACCCTTACCGGCAATATCCGGGGCAGAGCCATGAACTGCCTCGAAGATTGCGGCATTCGGGCCAATATTTGCGCCTGGAGCCATACCCAGACCGCCCACCAGACCAGCCGTCAGGTCAGACAGGATATCGCCAAAAAGGTTGGTGGTGACAATGACGTCATACTGCCATGGGTCAGTAACGAGCTGCATGGCACAGGCATCAACGATGCGTTCCTCGACAGCGACCTTGCCTTCATATTCCTTGGCAACCTTACGACCTTCCTCAAGGAAGATGCCGCTGAAAATCTTGAGAATATTGGCTTTGTGAACCAGAGTGACCTTCTTGCGGCCGTTGGCAACAGCATAGTCGAAGGCAAAGCGTACAATACGGGCGCACTCACGACGCGAGTTGAATCCTGCACCATAGGCAAGCCCCTTGGGGTCATCACCTTCAGGCAGGTAATGCTCCATGGCGGCGTATAGCCCTTCAATATTCTCTCGCACGACCACGAGATCAACCTTGTCGAAACGTCCACCCGGTACGACCGTCCGCGTCGGGCGCAGATTGGCGTACAGACCGAACTCCTGACGCATAGTCACATTAACCGATTTGAACCCGGCTCCAACAGGGGTTGTCAGCGGTCCCTTGAGAGCAAGACCGGTCTTGCGGATGCTGTCCAGTGTTGGCTGGGGCAGGGGGGCGCCGAATTTCTCGATTGCCCCCAGACCACCTGACTGGTGATCCCATTCGAAAGGCGCTCCGATCTTGGCCAGAATTTCAACGACCGAAGCGGTGATCTCGGGTCCGATGCCGTCACCTTCGATGAGCGTCGCAGGGATCATGTGATCAGCCATTCTGTCTTTCCTTTGTCAGTTCGTAATCGGCGCACAGGCGTCGGCGAGCCAGTTCCTGTCCGATTGATCCAGAAGCGGCCCGATGCGCGTGAGCGTAGACTCATGATAGGCATTGAGCCAGCGCAGCTCTTCGGGTTCCAGTAACGATGCGATGATCAACCTGCGATCGAATGGTGCAAAACCCAGCACCTCGAATTCGAGGAAGGGGCTTCTTGACTCGATCGAGGCAGGGCGGACCAGCAGCAAATTCTCAAGACGTATGCCGTATTCCCCCGGGAGATAAAAACCAGGTTCGTCAGACAGGATCATCCCGGCTTCGAGACCGACAGGACGTGCAACCGAACTGATATTCTGGGGACCCTCATGTACTGAGAGATAGCTGCCTATTCCGTGGCCTGTACCGTGATCGTAGTCGAGGCCAGCCTGCCATAGCGCATAGCGTGCCAGGGCATCGAGGCGATGTCCGGTTGTTCCTGCTGGAAAGCGGGCGCGGGCGAGGGTAATGTTGCCTTTCAGAACGCGTGTGAAGGCCTCGCAAAGCGTCGCAGGTGGGGCATCGGGGCCATTCCAGATTGTACGGGTTACATCCGTTGTACCGGCGCTGTACTGGCCGCCACTATCGATAAGATAAACCTGATTGGCTTCGAGTACTCTGTCTTCTCCCGGCAGGGCCCGGTAATGGGGCAGGGCGGCATTGGGTCCGACTGCCGAGATCGCGGGAAAGCTCTCACCATGGTATCCGGACGAAGCCGAACGAAAGCCATCAAGAAGTTCAGCCAGCCTGGTTTCACGCAGCCCGGTACCTTCGCGCTCAACAAAATGCAGAAACCGGCATAGTGCGGCAGAATCCGTCAGATGTACTGCCCGGGCACCATTTTGTTCGGTTTCGTTCTTGCAGGCACGGGGCAGGGCGCAAAGGTCAGCACCGCGCGCCAGTTTGGCGCCCGCTTCAGAGAGCGTCTGGATGAACCATAATCCTGTTTGTGCGGGGTCAAAGCGAACGACCTGCCCCCCAAGCGCCCTGAGGCGCTCGGGAAGGTCTGACGGCGGCAAGACCGAAACATTGCGGAATGATGTGGCGGCTTCAGGACTGACGCGGCTGATATCGACAAAAACCTCAAGTGAGGCATCCTGATGAAGAATCGCAAATGCCAGAATGATCGGCGTATGGGGTACGTCATCACCGCGGATATTCAGGAGCCAGGCAAGAGAGGTCGGGTCACAGACAAGCATGGCATCCTGGCCTGCCTTGCGTAGCGCCCCGCCGATCTTGCGTCTTTTGGAAAGACTGTCTTCTCCGCTGAACCTGTCATCCTGAAAGCGGATAATACTCTCTGGCGGGTTGGGCTGATCACTCCAGGATGCATCCACCGGATTGCGTTCGAGAGACACGAACTCATGATCTGCCCCGATCAGGGCGTTGAGCTGTACCTCGCTGACAAGTCTGGGATCATAGCCGATCCTGAGACCCTTGCCGTGGATAGCCAGCCACGCTGCGGGCGGCTCGTTTGTGATATGGAGGCGCTCCCACTGGCTTGCATCCACCTGATCACATATCTGGCTCGTGTAGCGCCCGTCCGAGAATACGGCCGCCTTGTCGTGCAGCAGGATTGCCATACCGGCCGAACCGGTGAAACCTGTCAGCCATGCAAGGCGCTCGGCATAGGGGGCCACATATTCGCCCATGAACTCATCGCCACGGGGGAGGAGAAAGCCGTCCACCTGGCTTGCTTCAAGTTCCTTCCTGACGAGGGCCTGGCGGTTGGCAAGAGGGATGAGGCTCATCGCATGGTCTTTCAAACAGGATCTGATAGTCAGTGGCTTTCGAAAAGCCGATACATGAAAACGAGGTCGAGCCAGCGCCCGAATTTTCTGCCCATCTGTGGCAGAGGTGTGCTTTCGCTGAAACCTGCCGCCCGGTGAAGGGCGATGGATGCCGTATTGCTGGCAGTAATGGCACCGACCAGCACATGCATACCTGATTTTTCTGCGTGACAGACCATCGCGTCGAGCAGCAGACGCCCTATTCCACGACGCTGGGCGTTGCGCGAGACATAGACAGAATGCTCGACCGTCTGGGCATAACCTTCATAAACGCGAAAAGGGCCGTATGAGGCAAAGCCAAGAATGTCGCCCCCTTCCACGGCCACAACCACAGGAAAGTTCTTCGCCTGCCGGTCACGCATCCAGTCACGGCGTTCTTCGAGCGTGCGTGGCGATGTGGCCCAGATTGCCTCGGAGGTGGCAATTGCGTCATTGGTAATGGCCAGAATATCCGGCAGATCGGCCTCAATTGCGTCGCGCAGCTCAATCACGGCGGCGTAACACCAATGTGGACCATTCGCCCTCGTAATACTGTTTTTCCAGGACGAGGCCCTGCCGTCTGTGTGCTGCAAGCACCATGCGCGCCTGTGTGGTCAGAAGTCCTGCCAGAATGACTGTGCCTCCTGGCGCCAGATGGCTCGCAAGTGAACGGGCCATTTTGCAGAGTGGCCGCGCAAGGATATTGGCGAAGACCAGATCATACGGTGCCTTGGCCCGTACGGCAGGGGTCAGCCAGCCATTGCCGAGACGGGCGTCAAGCAAGGGGCCAATGAAATTCAGCTTCGCGTTGCTGGCCGCGACACGCACAGACCAGGGTTCGATATCAACAGCCAGAACCCGTTTGTGAAAGAGCTGTGTCGCAGCCATGGCCAGAATACCTGATCCACATCCCATATCGAGAATACGCGCCGGCTTGCGCCAAGCCATGTCCTCCAGAGCACGCAGACAGCCACGCGTGGAGCCATGTTCGCCTGAACCAAAGGCGATCCCGGCATCGAGCGTAATTGCCAGACGATCGCGTGTGTGACTGGGGGCGAGATGCGTGCCACGAATGGCAAAGCGCTTTCCTACATTCTGCTGCGGGAATGCTTCATAGGTGCGTGCCAGCCATCCTTCGGCTTCGGTACGTTCACGTGTCAGCTCTGCGTCTACACCGGTCATCAGACGCGCAAGGCTCAGGGCGCGGGCGAGCTCCTCTTCGCCGTGACCAACATCCTTTACCCCTTCAACACGCCAGATATTCTGGTCTTCATTGGCTTCGAAAATACCGACAGTGGTACAGACGGTCAGCATGGCCTGTTCGAAAAGCGGCACTGCTTCATCGGCAACAGTGACGGAAATAGTTTCAAGCGCCGAAGCGTGTCGTCTGGATGCGCTCACGAGACCTGTTCCACAAAATGCGCCATGATGCGTTTTTCGCCCGCCTTTTCGAAGTTGATATGCAGCCTGTCGGAGTCGACACCCAAAACGGTGCCATAACCGAATTTCTGATGAAATACGCGAGAACCAATGGCAATCCCGTGAACCGCACCCGGGGTGATGTCGGTCATGCGCGGGGCGGGACGGCTATAGCCGCTTCTTGTGCTCGTCACTGGTCCTGATGCAAAGATCGAATTCTGCGCTGCCAGCTGACGACGCTCCTGCATCGCCTGTCCGCTGTGCTCGACCGTTTCGGAGGGGATTTCGTCGATGAAGCGGCTGGGCATTGAGTCCTGCCAGTTCGCATAGATACGCCGTCTTGCCGCATGGAGAATGACAGCGCGTTTGCGGGCACGGGTAATACCCACATAGGCCAGACGACGCTCCTCTTCCAGACTCTTGAGGCCACCTTCATCGAGACTGCGCTGGGAAGGAAAGACGCCTTCCTCCCAGCCTGGCAGGAAGACCGTGTCAAACTCCAGCCCTTTGGCACCATGCAGTGTCATCAGGCTCACCGTATCGACGCTCGACTGATTTTCGGTTTCAAACACGAGTGCCACATGCTCGAGAAAGCCTTCAAGCGTCGCGAAATCTCCGATCGCGCGCAGCAGTTCCTTGATGTTGTCCAGCCTGCCTGGCGCTTCAGGTGTCTTGTCGTCACGCCACATCTGGAGATAGCCGCTCTCTTCCAGCAACTGCTCGGTAGCGACAACATGACCTTCGCGTTCACGTGTTTCCCGAGCGTGCCGGAAGGCTTCCATAAGCCCGGACAGGGCTTCACGGCCCTTGCCCTTGATCAGACCGGTCTCGAGGGCATGAATCACACCAGCACTCAGGGGCGCATTCAGAAGCCGTGCCTCATGGTGAAGTTTTTGCAAACCGGCTGCACCGATACCTCGCTTTGGAACATTGATGATGCGTTCAAGCGCCAGGTCGTCTGCAGGTTGAGCGAGGACGCGCATATAGGCCATGGCATCGCGGATTTCAGCACGCTCGTAAAAGCGCAATCCACCAACGACGCGATAAGGCAGACCGAGCGTCAGGAAACGTTCTTCAAAGGGGCGCGTCTGAAAGCCGGCCCGCATCAATATGGCAATCTCGGAAAGCGGATGTCCGTCTGCACGAAGGCGTTCGATTGCTCCGGCAGTAATGCGGGCCTCTTCATCCGAATCCCAGACGCTGATGATCTGGACTTTCTCGCCCTGAGCATCATCGCGCCCTGGTCGTAAAGTCTTGCCCAGACGACCCGAATTATGCGCGATCAGTCCTGAGGCTGCGGCGAGAATCTGGGCTGTGGAACGGTAGTTACGCTCAAGCCGTACTATCTTGGCTCCCGGAAAATCCTTTTCGAAACGCAGGATATTCTCGATTTCTGCGCCTCGCCAGGAATAGATAGACTGGTCATCATCGCCTACGCAGGCAATATTCGACGGTCCATGCTCCCGTTTGGCCAGAAGACGAAGCCAGAGATACTGTATGGTGTTCGTATCCTGATATTCGTCGACCAGAATATAGCGGAAGAGGCGATGATATTGTGACAGAACATCCGGCTGCGTACGCAGAATCTCAAGCGTATGGAGCATCAGGTCGCCGAAATCGCAGGCGTTTACCGCTTTCAGTCGATCCTGATAGGCTACATAAAGCTTGCGTGCATGACCACCCGCAAAATCAGTGTCTTCCGCAGGTGTTACCTGTTCTGGCGTCAGACCCCGATCCTTCCAGCGCTGGAAAATGCCGAGCAGAGCCTGCGGTGGCCAGCGCTTTGTGTCGAGGCGATAGGGCTCCATGATCTGTCTGACAAGACGGATCTGATCATCCGTATCGAGAATGGTAAACCCTGTGGTCAGTCCGACATATTCAGCATGACGACGCAACATGCGTGCGCAGAGCGCATGAAAGGTGCCAAGCCATAATCCGTCAGCAGGCTCACCCAGCAGTGCCCCGACACGCTCGCGCATTTCACGCGCCGCCTTGTTGGTAAAGGTTACAGCCAGAATCTGGTAAGGTCGGGCGCGACCTTCCAGAAGAATATGGGCAAAGCGCGTCGTCAGGACACGTGTCTTGCCGGTTCCCGCTCCAGCGAGAATGAGCAGCGGCCCTTCTGTTGTCTCGATCGCTTCACGCTGCTCGGGATTGAGCCGGTCAAGATACTCAGGGGAAGAGGGTGATATAAGGGATTGCGTCACCTGTCCGATATAGAATGTAATGCCGTAATGGCCAAATCTTCATTTCTCTCTACCGGGAAGAAGCTGATCCACGGCACCGGCCCGCAAGGGCATCGTGAACGCATGCGTCATCGCGTCCTTGGGGTCGGCGCTGAAACCCTCGCTGATTACGAATTGCTGGAAATGTTGCTTTATTATAGCATTCCGCGACGCGATACGAAGCCACTCGCCAAGGCACTACTCAATCGTTTCGGGAGTCTTGCAGCAGTTTTCGAGGCTTCCGGTCGTGATCTCAGAACTCTGGGCTTGAGTGAACGAACGGTGCTCCTGCTCAAGTTTCCGCCCGTCGTAGCGGAACGCCTTGCTCTGGCTGAAGAACGGTTACGCCCCAAGCTCGGAAGCTGGGAGCAGCTTTGTGCCTATCTTTCCGGCACTATGGCAAGCGCTGTTCCAGAGCAGTTCCGCTTGCTCTATCTCGACAATCGCAACAGGTTGCTTGCTGATGAGCCGGTAGATGATTTTGCCTCAACCGCCCTCATCTTTCGTCGCGCTCTTGCCTTGCAGGCTGTGGCCCTGATCGGCGTTCAGAAAACTCTGGGGAATTTTCATGCCACCACTTCACCTCTGACGCATTTTGCCCGACGTTTGCGTGAAGAGGCAGGCATTCTTTCGATGGTTCTGCATGATGTAGTGATCGTCTCTGAAAGACGACATCCGCTCAGCCTGAGGCAAAAGGGCCTGTTCTGATCGGAAAAGCATCAGCTGCGTGAAAGTGCTCTCAACTGCCCGTCGATCGCAAGGGGCAGATCATCGGGAGAACTGACCAGAAGATCTGCTCCCGCCTCTGTCAGTTCATCCTTCCCACCATACCCCCACAAGACCCCGATCGCTCTCAGTCTGTTCGCATGAGCACCGAAAATATCGAACCGTCTGTCACCGATCATGAGGGTACGTGCCGGATCAAGCCCCTCCTGATGTATGATACGGGCAATCATTTCAGGTTTTTCGCCACCAGTGTCATCATCTGCAGCGCCGTGAACGGTGTCGAAACATTCATCAAGTCCGTGATTTTTAAGAATACTGAGCGCGAGCGACGCTGGTTTGGACGTCGCCGTGAAAATTCTGACCGGTGATCGCTCTAGGCGCCTCAGCAGAATATTGAACTGTGGAAACAATGGCGTCTGGAAACGACCGGTTTCTTCATAAAAGCGGCGATAAAGAGCAACAGCCTTATCCACCCGCGTGTCCCCATAAACTCCGATGACTTCTGCCATCAGTTCAGCCAATGGCGGCCCGACAACCCAGGTCAGGTCAATCGTCTTGTCAGGTATGTGCCCAAGTTCTGAGACAACCTTGTGTAGTGTTTCGATGATACCAACCCTGGAGTCGATAATTGTTCCATCCAGATCAAATAAAATCGAATGACCGCTCGTATATTCCTCGAACTCTGACATAATAATTTTATTGAACTCCGACGGAGAAACGATTGAAAGAAGTAGATGACGATAGGGTCTCTAATCGTCAGGATACCGACACGGAATATACAGATCCCGATCCAGTGATGATAGGGTGGGCTGATATTCCCCATCGAGCCCTGATCGCCGACCATGGCTCAGTGTTATCTGATGAGGTGTTGTTGCGCCTTTTTTGTGATGCGCTTTCCATCAAACAAGAGCAACAGCAAAGTCTGATAGAAACCATCATAGTAAGATTTGGCTCACTCGCTGCTGTTTTCTCTGCCAATGATCGCGCACTGAGTGGCCTTGTGCATATTGGCCTGCCTATGCGCGTGGCTTTGCGCATTGTCCATGAAGCCGCCATCCGGGTAAGCCGTGCTCGTCTTGATCATGAGAATATATTCAACAACCGGAAGTTCATGTTCGACTATCTCATCTCACGTCTTGCGCGAGAGCCGATTGAACAGTTTCGTATTCTTTTTCTGGATGAAAAAAACCGTCTCTTGGCTGACGAGACGCAGTCGCGCGGTACAGTCAACCATACACCGGTTTACCCTAGGGAAGTAGCACGTCGCGCCATGGAGCTAGGTGCCAAAAGCGTCATTCTTGTGCACAATCATCCGAGCGGTGATCCGACACCATCCCGTGACGATATTGTTATGACACATGATATGCAGAAGGCGATGGGTCTTATTGCCGTTTCCGTTGCCGATCATATCATTGTAGGCAACGGAAACTATGTAAGTTTTGAAGAATCAGGACTTCTGAAGATCTTGTAGTGCTTCATCGAGGCGCGCTGAAACCCCATAAGGACCGGGCAAGGCACCAAGCGGGAACAGGGCGTTGACATGCCCCATTTTACGCCCCGGGCGACAGGTGCTCTTGCCATAGAGATGGAGGGACAGACCGGAATGTTCCAGTATTGTCCCACACATGGCCATACCCTCTGGTCCCAGAAGATTTTTCATCACCGCATCGCTGTGACGGAAAGGGTCGGGTAATGGCAGATTGGCTACCGCCCTGATGTGCATTTCAAACTGGTCAATCAGACAGGCATCCATTGTCCAGTGACCGGAATTATGCGGTCTCGGGGCAATTTCATTGACCAGCAGCGTTCCTTTTGACGAGACGAACATCTCCACGCCAAGAATACCGACAAGGCCGATTTCTTCTGCGATCTGTCGGGCAAGTTTTTCGGCTTCCTCTGCAAGGGAAACCGGAATACGCGCTGGCGCAAGACTGACATCGAGAATACCGTCTCGATGCTGGTTTTCCGTCACGCTGAAGCACCGCATAGCCCCTTCGGCGTTCCGGGCCACCATGACGCTGAGCTCTCGCTCGAAATCGACAAATCCTTCGGCAATCAGCGGATAGGGTAATTCCGGGGCAAGCCTTGCCAGCGTCTCCGGATCGGCAATACGGAACTGACCTTTGCCGTCATACCCGAAACGCGTTGTTTTGAGCAGAAACGGATAGCCGAGCTCAGTCGCAGCATTCTCCAATGTCTCTTCATTAGGTACGGACACCCAGGGAGCAACGGGTATATTCCGCTCACCAAGAAACGTCTTTTCAAGAATACGATCCTGGCTGATAGCCAGAACGCGACCTGCTGGATGAACAGGGCAGAGTGACGCGAGCAGTTCAAGACCGGCGGAGGAGATGTTCTCGAACTCGAATGTAATGAGATCCACACTCTCGGCGAATCGTCTGAGAACAGCCTCGTCATCATAGGCGCCAACCGTGATTGTGCGGGATGTGTCCTGCGCGGGAGGTTCGGGCTCAGCACTGAGTATATGAACCCGATAGCCAAGACGTGACGCTGCAACAGCAGACATGCGTCCGAGTTGTCCACCTCCGATAATTCCGATTGTTGCCCCTCTGGGCAGCGCAGCCTGGGTCATGATTCGGGCGTATCGGCCACGGAGGCCGTCTGCATGGCACGCCATGTATCCAGGCGCGCCTGCACACCCTCGTCATTGAGAGAGAGGATGGAGGCTGCCAGTAGGGCAGCGTTTATTGCGCCTGCCTTGCCGATGGCCAGCGTGCCAACCGGAACGCCACCAGGCATCTGCACGATCGATAGCAGGGAGTCCATTCCCTTGAGCGCATGGGACTCAACCGGTACGCCCAGAACGGGAAGGGTCGTCCAGGCTGACACCATACCTGGCAGATGGGCAGCTCCACCAGCACCCGCTATGATAACCTGCAAGCCCCGCCCGCGCGCTGAGCGGGCATAATCAGCAAGTCTGTCTGGGGTGCGGTGAGCGGAGACGATACGTGTCTCGAAACTGATATCAAGTTCAGTCAGCTTCTCGGCAGCGAAATTCATGGTCGCCCAGTCGGACTGGCTTCCCATGACAATACCCACTCGAGGGGTCAGGGCAGCGTCTGTCGTCTGGCGATAGAGATCGAGTTCTTCGCTCATTCAGGCAATATCATCCGGTATCAGGCGGTTCTCAATGAAGTTGATCTCGTCCTTGAGGATGAGTTTCCGCTTCTTGAGTCGCTGTAATTGCAGCTGATTCAGAGGGTGTTGCACCAGCCGGTCAATCACCGTGTCAAGATCGCGATGCTCGCTCCGGAGCTCATGCAGACGGCGGAGCATGACTTCATGATCGACGAGCATCGTGTTCTTTCCGCTTCACTGACAGGCACTATTGAAGGAATCTTACAACATGGGTGCGGGCTGGTGCCATCTCTTCTTAGCGCGGGCTGTCTTCGAAGTCTGACATTTCCGCGACGACAGGGACACTCTGTCCTTCACGGGCCAGACGCTCATTGGCAGACTGAACCGCGGCATTCAGATCGGTCTGGCTGCAAAGCCCCAGAATGACCGGGTCGCGCGGCTTGATATTGGCGCTGTTCCAGTGCTGACGGTCACGCACTTTCGCGATTGTGTCCTTTGTGGTCCCAAGGAGCTTGATAATCTGCAACTCCGAGAGCTGCGGAAACTGACGCAGAACGAAGGCAATAGCATCCGGACGGTCATTGCGGCGTGCGATCGGCGTATAGCGGGCACCTTTGGCACGACGCGCTACCGGATTGGCCTTGGGGGACAGTTTGAGACGCAGATCAGGATTGCCTTCACAACGCGTTATCTGCTCTTGCGTAAGCTGGTTATTCTTGACCGGATCATAGCCATTGATACCGGCCGCCACTTCTCCGTCAGCTATAGCCTGTACTTCAAGCGGATGCATGCCGCAGAATTCGGCAATCTGTGTGAAGGTGAGGGCAGTTTTGTCGATCAGCCATACTGCGGTGGCTTTCGGCATAAGCGGCAAAGTCATCTCGGTCTATCCTGCATGAGGAGCATTGCTCCAGCAGGCACCGATCAGGAATGTGACGCCCCGGCGATGCCGGAGTGATTTGCACGGCACCTGCTGGATGCATTGCAAAGTCTGCGACGATATGGTCTGTGAAACACGGAAGGGTCAAGCCCTTCCGCGCGGAAATCATGAAAAATCTGGCTGCAGCTACCCTTTAGAAAAACTGTCCTGCGTAGCATTCGTGCCATGCAGGAGCCATCAGGCCGCGTGACCTATGGCTCTGTCACATTCTCCAGTCACCCCGGTACCAACGTAGCGAGTAGTAGTGCCAAATGTAACAGGAATCCTTCGGGGCTTGAGCGCCTCGGGTTTCATCTGTTGTACACTGATAATCAGCAGACCATTAACCAGTTCAGCACCGGAAATTTCGATGTGATCAGCAAGGGCAAACCGGCGTTCGAAGGCGCGGGTTGCAATGCCACGATGCAGGATTTCACCTGTGCGGCCATGACGCGGGGCATTTCCTTTGATGATCAGCTGGTTGTCAGCGAGATAGACTTCAACATCTTCAGGACCAAATCCGGCAAGAGCCATGGTCACTCGATAAACGTCGTCAGATGCTTTTTCGATATTGTAGGGGGGATAGCTGGTATGGGTCGGCGCATTGGAGACAGCATCATCGACCAGGCGTGCAAGGCGGTCAAAACCGATTGCGGAGCGGAGAAGCGGTGCAAAATCGTAAGACATGGTGTGAACCTCCTTCAAGGCAGATCCATCAGCGCGCCCCCGTGATGGCAGACGCAGCTGCATGAGAGAGTTGTCGCAACCCGGTGAGGGCGTTGTGACCTTCTGCATGTAGGATCGTTTCCGGGCAGGACAAGAGCCTGCCCGGGAAGGGGTGCCTGAATTACTTCTTGGAGGCGCGGGCGCCGATGCCGGCAAAGCGCTTGTTGAACTTGGCAACCTGGCCCCCGGTATCGAGCATGCGCTGCACGCCAGTCCAGGCCGGATGGGATTTCGGATCAACGTCGAGACGCAATGTGTCACCAGCCTTGCCGTAGCAGGAGTTCGTCTTGAACTCAGTGCCATCAGTCATGATGATGGTGATTTCGTGATAATCGGGGTGGATGCCGGATTTCATTATGAATGCCCTTGTTCGAATGCTCCGATGCCGACCGGAGCGGATGGCGCGGCTATAACGGAAAGAAACGATCAGGGGAACGACAAAAACGCAGAAACTTTTATGTGCGCAATGTTTTTTCTATCCAGCAAATCCTTTCTGACCCACATTGCGAGCTGAAACCTTCCTTTGGACGCTGCGCCGCAGGCCGGAAAGTCATTGTTTCATTCAATTACGCCCTGAAAAAGGACTGATTATGACCGATATACGATCAAAGCTGTCTACACCCGCTTGGATCACAGAGTTCCAGAAATTCATCATGCGTGGCAATGTTATCGACATGGCCGTCGGTATCATCGTTGGCGCTGCCTTTACTTCGATCGTCTCCAGTCTGGTCAAGGATATCCTGACGCCAGGCATCGGATTGCTTACAGGCGGTATCGATTTTTCGAATATTTTTCTGACCCTCAAGGGGCCGGTCCTGCCTACACTTGCAGAAGCACAAAAAGCCGGTGCAGTGACGGTCAATATCGGCGTGTTCCTGAATGCCGTCATACAGTTCCTGATTATTGCGTTTGCCGTCTTCTGGCTCATCAAGCTGGTTTCGCGTTTTCAACACAAGCAGGAAGCCGCTCCGGCAGCTCCGCCGGCACCGACCAAAAGCGAGGTGCTGCTCACGGAGATACGCGATCTGATCGCAAAAGACCCCAAATGATCCTTCTGGCCTATACTGACTTGGCCTGAACCGTAACTGGGCGCATGATCGGCTCATGAGCCGCTTTTTCGCCCGTACACTGCTTTGCAGCTTCGCCCTTCTCACCGCCTGTGCAGGCAGGGGCGAAGACGCCATTCTCCAAAACCGCTCTCCCAGCGTTCTCCTTACGAGTTATGCCATTGCCAATGGTATGGCCGAGCACGGGATGATCGCACGTATTCTGCAGCACAGGGGTTCAAAGGCAGATATCGCCCGTCTTATCGCTATCGACCATAATACCTGGCAGCTTATAAGACAGGCAGCCTATTCCCCGACAGACCATAACTTCAGTCTCGCCGATGAAGGCATATCCCAGATTTTGGATTATGCTACTCCGGTACCTCAGCCAGCTGGAAAACCGGTGTCAGCAGTCTCGAAATCAGGATCGCCCTGAGACCGGAGTGAATAAAAAAAGGGCCATTCATGGCCCTTTTTTATGTCTAAATGCTGTCAGGATACCCTGCTGCGGCGAAGCCGCTTTTCGCCCATCAGCAGCAGGAGAGGTGCTGCAATAAAGATCGATGACGATGTACCAACGACGATGCCAAACAGCATGACCGTGGCGAAACCGGAGAGGCTGTGCCCTCCGAAAATTGCCAGGGGAAGAGCTGCGAGGAAAACCGTCATGGATGTACCCAGTGTGCGGTTCAGTGTCTCATTGATCGACAGATCGAGCAGTTCACGCAAAGGCATGGTGCGGAACTTGCGCAAATTCTCGCGCACACGATCATAGACGACGACCTTGTCATTCGTTGAATAGCCAAGAATGGTCAGGATAGCTGCAACCATCACGAGATCAAACTGGAAGCGCGTGATAGCGAGGAATCCAACCGTCTTCGTCAGATCCAGAACGAGCGTGATCACCGCGCTGACAGCAAATTCCCATTCAAAACGTACCCAGATATAGATCAGGATCATCACAAGGCTCAGACCAAGGGCAAGCAATCCGTTGCGGAAAAGCTCGCTTGATACTGAGGCGCCAACCGCATCGGCACGAAGAACCTGCGTGCCCGGCTGCGCCTCAACGACAGCATGGCGCACCTCATCAACAAGCGCCTGGGTGGCTGCCTCCTGCTTCGGGCCCGGGGGAGGAGTATCGAGCTGAATCAGCACGTCGTTATCGCTGCCGAATTTCTGCAGACCTGCTGCCGAAATCTGATGTGCAGCCAGAGCATGACGCAGCTTTTCGAAATCGGCGGGTCCTTGGGTCTGGGCTTCCACGACAATACCGCCATGGAAATCGAGCCCCAGTTTCAGACCGGGGACGAAAAACAGCACGACAGAAAGTGCCGAGAGAATGGCCGATGTTGCGAGACCGGCAAAGCGGCCACGCATAAACGGAATATGCTTGTCTTCGCGGACGAAGCGGAGAAGAGGACGTGAGAGCATCGCTTCAGACCGGCAGTTCTGTGGGACGGGTGAGGGCGTACCAGCGCACCATCAGCAGACGCGACAGCAGCATGGTGGTGAAGAGCGTGGTGACGATACCAATAGTGATTGTAAGCGCAAAGCCACGCACAGGCCCTGTTCCAAAAACGAACAGCATGACATGCGCGAGAAAGGCAGTCGCATTACTGTCGATAATGGTCGATGAGGCCCGTTCAAAACCGGCCTGCATGGCCGCAAGAGCGGTACGGCCGCGTTTTACCTCTTCGCGAATACGCTCATTGATCAGAATATTGGCATCAACAGCCATTCCAAGTGTCAGCAGCATGCCGGCCATGCCGGGAAGAGTCAGTGTCGCCTCGAAGAGCGAGAGAATCGCCGTCATCAGAACGAGATTGGCAAGCAAGGCAACATTCGCATAAAGGCCGAAGCGACCATAGAAAAGCGCCATAAACAGAATGACAAGCGCAAAGCCCACACCGAGGCTGATTGCTCCTGCACGGATCGAGTCAGCCCCCAGGGATGGGCCAATCGAACGTTGCTCGATAACAGCAAGAGGGGCAGGGAGCGCGCCAGCACGCAGCATCACGGCAAGATCTGTTGCAGCCTGGGCGGTGAAGTTGCCGGTAATCTGGCCATTGCCCTGGGTGATGGCCGAGCGGATGACAGGCGCCTCGATAACCTTGTTGTCGAGGACAATGGCAAAACGACGGCCGATATTCTGGGTGGTGGTGCGCGCAAAAGCGCTTGCTCCTGCACGGTTGAAGGAGAAACTGACAGCCCATTCACCTGTTTGCTGGTCGATCGTGGCTCCGGCATTGGTCAGGGCTGCACCGTCAACCTCGACATGATCCATGACTGGCAGAAGAGTATTATTGGCGCTTAAGTCCGGCAGCATTGTGGCGCCAGGAGGGGCGATACTCCCACCCATGCCATTTGCAAGCAGACGGAACGTCATTTTCGCCGTCGTCCCCAGAAGGCGCTTGATATGTTCGGGATCGCTGATTCCAGGCAGCTCGACCACGATACGGTCATCGCCCTGGCGGGTGATCTCAGGATCCACCGCGCCTGTGGCATCAATACGACGACGCACAATCTCGATCGACTGGCTGACCGCCTCACGCGCCCGCTGCTTCAGCATTGCCTCGTTCAGCGTCAGAACAAGACGATCATGGTCGAGAGCTGCCGTAACCTCATTGCCTGTTCCGGCAAGCGTGGAAAGCGCCGCAAGGCTTGCTTGGGCTTCGCTGGCATCGCGAGGCAAAAAGCTGAGCGTGCGGGCGGTGTCATCCTTGCGGAAATCACGATAGCCGAGATTTTTTTCGATCAGTACCTGCTTGGCCTGATCTTCCAGACTTTGCAGCCGATCATCAACAAGACTTTGCTGATCGAGTCGAAGCAGGAGATAGGAGCCGCCACGTAGATCCAGGCCCAGATGAATCTGGTGCCAGGGAAGTTTAGGCGAGGGCGCGCGCATGAAATTGGGCAGGCAGAGCAGAAGTCCGAGGAAACAGACTCCCAGAACTCCCAGCATGGTAGGCCGACTATAGTACATCATCGAACTGAGCGGCGTCCTTCTTGTAACAACCGGAGATCAAAAATACCGCATGGCGGTCAGGCTGCGGGAAGATGCCGGGTGGCGCTGCGCGTTGCAACCTCCCTCTGCGCCCTGCTACACCAAAAACATGAATTCAGTTGCGTATAAGCCAGGAAAAACCATGTTGAAGGTCGGAATTGTCGGAGCCGGGCATTTCGGCCGGTTCCATGCGCTTAAAGCACGTGGCTGTGCCCGCGAGGCACTGATCGCCCTTTTCGACCCTGACCCGGCACGGGCACGGCTGGTCGCACAGGAAACAGGGTGTAGTGTGGCAGAAAGCCTTGACGCCCTGATTGCGCAGGTCGATGCGGTGATCGTGGCAGCTCCCGCCGAGCATCATTTTCCTGTTGCCGCTGCCTGTCTGAAAGCAGGCCGGCACGTACTGGTGGAAAAACCGATTGCCGCGACGCTTGAGGAAGCGCGGGCACTCGCTGCACTGGCCCAGGAAACAGGGTGCGTGCTTCAGGTCGGTCACCTTTTGCGTTATTCTTCCGAACATCGGGCCATTTCCGAACGTATCGGCAAGCCACTCTACATAGAAGCCACACGCATCGCCCCTTTCAAACCGAGGGGGACGGATGTTTCGGTCATCCTTGATCTGATGATTCATGATCTGGATCTTGTTCTTTCTCTCGTTGACTCCCCCATTGAGTCGATCGACGCGGTTGGTGTGGCAGTATCAAGCGAACATGAGGATATTTCGAACGCACGTGTGCGTTTTACCAATGGCTGCGTTGCCTCAATTTCGGCAAGTCGCATTTCTCTCAAAACAGAACGCCGCATGCGCGTGTTTTCCGAAGAAGGCTATCTCTCAGCCGATTTTATGGCCCAGGAACTCACAATGATAGGACGCAAGCGCGGCTTGCCTCTCCCGGGGACCGGAGGATTCAGACGCGAAGCGCTGAAATGGAAAGATTGTGACTGCCTAGCCGCCGAACATGATGCTTTTGCGGCCTCATGCCTCGATGGGGTACCCATACTTGTGGATGCAGAAGCCGGGATCAGGGCGCTGGATGCTGCCATAAGAGTGAAGGCCAGTATGGATGCATCCAGAAAGACAATGGAACTTTCCGGCCTGATCACCGGCTAGGCCTATCAGCGCTTATCAGACGCCTGCTTCAAGCTCTTCCTTTTTCATTTCCAGCAGGAGCCAGGCTTCTTCAGCTTCCGTCAGAGCCGTTTCCGCCTTAGTAAGCTCGTCGCTCACTCGGCCGAATTTCGCTGCGTCTTTTGAATACAGACCTGGATCGGAAAGAGTGTCCCGCAAAGACTGAATCAGTTTTTCGAGCCGAGCAATTTCCTGAGGCAGTTTTTCAAGTGCCAGCTTGTCTTTGTAGCTGAGTTTTCTGCTTGTCTTTTCAGCTTTTGCGATGCTGCCTTTTTCTTTTGCGGGTGACGAGGCGCTTGCTCTTTCCACGGGGGCTGTTCCACCGGTCTGGGCAAGCATATCGCTATACCCTCCGGCATATTCGATCCACCGTCCATCACCCTGTGCAACCAGTACTGAAGTTGCAACACGATCGAGAAAATCTCGGTCATGGCTGACGAGCATGACAGTGCCCGGGTAATCGTCGAGCATTTCCTGCAAAAGATCCAGGGTTTCAAGGTCCAGATCATTTGTTGGTTCGTCGAGTACCAGGAGATTCGAAGGTTGCGCCAGGGCGCAAGCCAGAGCGAGGCGCCCACGCTCACCTCCTGAAAGAACACCAACGGGCGTGCGGGCCTGTTCCGGTCGAAAAAGAAAATCCTTCATGTACCCAATGACATGACGTTTCTCGTCGCCAACCTGCACCATATCACCAGCACCGCCTGTCATCGTATCAGCCAGGCTGAGTGTCGGGTCGAGGCTGGCGCGCCGCTGATCAAGAGTGACGAGGCTGGTAGACGGGCCGATCTGAACACGACCACTATCCGGCTGATCTTCTCCGGTCAGAAGACGCAGGAGAGTTGTTTTTCCCATGCCGTTCGCACCGACAATACCAAGCCTGTCCCCTTTCAGCACGCGCAGATCGAGGTTCTTGACTACGACACGATCACCAAAAGCTTTGGTTACGTTTTCAGCAACTGTCGTGAGTTTTCCTGTGGTTTGTGATTCAGAAACAGTTAGCTTGAGGGCCCCTCGGAACTGACTTGCAATTTCCTGGCGTCTGGAGCGCAATCCAGCCAGTTCTGCCACACGGCGTACGTTGCGTTTACGCCTTGCCGTAACGCCATAACGCATCCAGTCTTCTTCACGTGCGATTTCACGATCAAGTTTGTGGGCTGCCAGTTCCTCAAGGGCCAGCACTTCTTCGCGCCAATCCTCAAAACGGGCAAAACCTTGATCAAGGCGCCGTGTAACCCCCTGTTCCAGCCAGACAACAGCGCGCGAGAGCGTTTCAAGCAAACGACGGTCATGGCTGATCACAATCATGGCTGAGCGCATGGATGCCAGCTCGCGCTCAAGCCAAGTAATGGTCGGGAGATCAAGATGGTTTGTTGGCTCGTCGAGCAGAAGAAGATCGGGCCGGGCAGCAAGGGCACGGGCGAGGGCGCATCGTCTTGCTTCACCGCCCGAGAGAGTCGCGGTGCTTTCCTCACCGGTCAGACCGAGTTCGCTCAGCATGCTGCGAGCAAGATAATCTTCTTCCGGCTCAAGATCCTGTGCGACATAATCATAGCTAGTCACAAAGGCTGAAAGATCGGGCTCCTGTGGCAGATAGACTATTTTGATGCCAGGCTGGACAAAGCATTGTCCCGAATCGGGCAGGATTTCGCCAGCAGCGATGCGAAGGAGCGTTGATTTGCCAGATCCGTTACGCCCGACCAGGCAAAGCTTCTCGCCAGGAGCAACCCCGATTTCGGCGCCGTCCAGTAGAGGACGACCTCCAAGAGAGTAGACGATATCACGAAGATGAAGGATCGGTGCGGCCATAAGCCCTATGTGTCGCACGACCCCTTGTGATGCAAGTCAGATTGACTTCAACCCGCCCGTTACAGCCTGATAGGTCGTGATAGCGAGTGTCGTCGGCTCGAAAGGCTTGGTAATGATGAACGAGGGTTCTTCCTGCTCACCGGTCAGCAGACGTTCAGGATAAGCTGTAACAAAAATCACAGGTGCCTGATGGTCCTTCATGATGCGCCCCACAGCATGCATGCCATCACCACCGCCGCCGAGATTGATGTCTGCCAGAATAAGGCCCGGACGAGTTTCCTTTGCGATACGCACGGCATCGGCTTCGTTATAAGCCACTCCGGCAATGCGATGGCCACATTGCTGCACGACATCCTGGATATCCATTGCAATGATTGGCTCATCCTCAATGATGAGTACGCTGGTTTCAGCAACCGAACGCAGACCTTCATTGGCTTTTGTGATATCAGCGAGAATCTCGCTTTCAGACCGTCCCAGAATAAGCGCCACCGCGCTCAGTGGAACCTCTTCAAGAGAAGTAAGCAACAGGACAAGGCGCTGGGTGAGGGTCAGGGAGGAAGCGCTGTGAGTATCTTCACTCTTTTGACGGAAACACTCGATTACCGAACGATAGAGACGGAAGCGTGCCCCGATATCGTGTCCACCCTTGCGATTAGCCATATCTTTGATGGCAAGGGCGACAAGCTGGTCGCCCTGTTTCTGACTGCCTTCAAGAGCCCTTGCAAAACGACGCGCAAAGGGCAAGGCTTGAATCAGGTCTTGGCGCTCTGCATCGACCATTGAGTAACGAAGCTCCGAAAAATTCACGGACAGAAAGCGGTCTGTAGTGTCAGAATGGCACTTTTTCGGATTTCAGCAAAGAGGAATGCTTTGACCCGGTTCGAGGAGATCGCGCTCTGAGTGCGAACCATATAACACAAAAGTCAGGCAGTGTCGGCAAAGATGACCCTGTAAGGAGGGGGATTGCCGTCCACTTGTCTGATTTACGTGGCTTTGCCCGCTATCTGACACGAGATATCGCTGCAGCGGACGATCTTGTGCAGGATACGGTGTTGCGTGCGCTCGGCGCGCGCGCCCAGTTTGTCGAGGGTACAAATATCAAGGCATGGCTGTTTACGATACTGAGGAACATTTTCTACGAGCAGCGACGCCGCAAGGTAAAAGAAACAGAAATTCTCTCCGAGATATCACGAGATAGTGAAGAGGGGGGTGACGGTGGCCAAGGGTATCACGATCATGTTCTTGATCTTTCCGTTCTGCTCTGGCGTCTTCCCGAAACGCTTCGAGAGGCGCTTATTCTCGTGGGTGCGCAGGAAATGAGCTATGAAGAAGCAGCTGAGATCTGTTCCTGCCCCGTTGGTACGATGAAGGCACGCGTTTCAAGAGCAAGGGCCAAACTGGCCGAGATCACCGCCTCTCCAGCTACAGAGACAAGGAACTCTTCCTAGAGAGCAGGATCAATCAGACATCCGGGGCCGCTTTCTCTCGGCAAGAAAAAATAAATTCAAAAAATCGCGCCCTGTCGCAACCAATCTCTCATACCGTTCATTGGTCCGGTGAAAAGCACTGAAAGCGAAGAAGGATTTTCGCATGTCCAGTTTCCATGACCAGGTTATCCAGATTCTCCCCAAGCTGCGAGTTCAGGCTCTGTCGCTCACACGAAACCGCTCTGCCGCTGAAGACCTGGTTCAGGATGCTGTCTGCAATGCCCTTGCCGCACAGGACAGCTTCATCCCGGGTACGAACTTCTCTGCCTGGATGCATCGTATTCTTCGCAATCGCTTTATCTCGGATTTGCGCAAACGTCGTGAAACAACAGATATTGACGATGTGCCTGCATCTTCGTTTGCGAGCAATGCTACACATGAAGACAGTCTCGCCCTGAAAGATCTTTCCATGGCACTGTCACGGTTGCCGGCCGACCAGCGTGAAGCCTTGGTAATGGTGGTTGTGCAGGGCATGAGCTACGAGGCTTTGGCTGAAGCCACCGGCTGTGCTGTCGGCACAGCAAAAAGCCGCGTTTTCCGTGCACGTCGTCAGCTTGAGGCATGGATGACCGGCGATCTGCCGGCCAACGACAAGCTTCGCGTCAAGGTTGCTGCACTTCGTGCCACGCTTGATGATCGTCGTCGCAAGGGACTGAAATCTGACGATCTTTTCACGTTCTGAGTGAATAGATACTGTCCGGACTCAATCTTCTGCAAATTGTGCGACTTTCTCGCCATAGATGAGGGAGATGATCATGTATCATCTCCCTCAAATGCAATTCCGGCTTTCCTTTTATTCAAAATACGCTGATTAAATCTCCGTGGTGCAACTCAGAGGCAGGACCTTTGTTAAGGCTGCATGGGTCTATTTCTTTTGTTGAGGTGATAACATGACTGGGGGAAAGGACGGCGCGCCGGAGAAGCCCCGCCAGGCAGAAAATTCATCTGAACACGAGAACCCGTTCGACATCTGGCTCAAGCGTGGACTGCATCAGCTTTTCGACGACGTGGCCAATGAGCCCATCCCTGAAGAACTGTTACGTCTGATTGAAGAAGATCGTGACGATCGCGCTCCATGAACGTGGGGTGAAAACGTCCGGCTTGATTGGTCATGAGGCTTGTGATTGATCCTTTGTTTTTTCAAGACCGTTCAAGGGCGTTCAATTGAGATCTGGCCTTTTCGACACTGTTGGTTCCCGCGTAATGGCTTTGATCGTTTGCACGTCATTGCCGCTGGCCTGTGTTGCCGGGATTCTCGCATGGCACACGTATCTTGCTACCTCTGACAACAGTTTTGATCGTACCCAGGCGGACGCAACAAGTGCTCGCCATGAAATTACCAGAGATATCGACCGTACACGGAATGCTCTTCAGATCCTTGCGCACATTGGCCTTCACGAAGAGATTGCGCCTAGAGCTTTCGATCTTATCCAATCTCTGAATCAGCAGCATTACTGTTCTCTCGAACTCATTGACCGTGATGGCAGGGCTGTCTCTTCCTTGCCCCATCAGGACAATCATCCCGATTTCTGTGGTGGGGAAGAAACCCTCACTCCTGAAACACAGATCCGGAAACAGGGAGCTGTAGGTGTTCCCACCGATGTAAAAATTCTTCTGCAGGGTGACGTGCCAGTTCTGCGGATTGCCGTACCGCTCAATTACATCGACCGGACTGGAAATGTTAGTCCAGGCCAGCTAGTGGCAACTCGGCCGCTGGTTAATTCTCATTTGGTCAATTCGGCTGAATACGTGCACCCTGCCATTGATCCTGAAGATGGTGCGACCGATCTTTGGCTTTATACAGGAGAGGCCACGCCCGTCGCCCTTACACCCAATCAGAAACTAGCTACCCCCTGGTCTCCATCAGCACTTTCCCGCCTGAATATGGACCTCAAAGCGAACCGGCATCTCGATCATTTTCAGGTTGGCGGTATTTATTACACACTTGGCCCAGGATACGGCCCTGCATGTATAGTCGCAGTCTCTGCACGAAGCATCGCTGAAACGCGGGCACTACAGCTTTTTCTGGCTCGGGTGACGTTGATTGTCTTGATCCTAATTGTTGAGTTACTGCTTGTCGCTCTTGCAGCGCAAAGATATCTGGTCGAACCGCTGGAAAAATTGGCAATCAGCGTTGCCGACTGGCGTCGACACGGCACATTTCAACCTGATCTGCCGCACGCACTGCCTCTTGAAATACGCCAGATGGAGCGCGCATTCAGTCGCGCGACAAGACGGCTCGATCGGCATGAGGCCCGTCTCCAAAGAGCAGCAAAACAACAGGATCTGCTCATCAAGGAAATTCATCATCGAGTTAAAAACAACCTGCAGATCGTTGCCTCCCTGCTGAACCTGCAAGCCAACAGAATCAAGCTGCCTGAAGCCCGCGAAGAGTTTCATCTTGTCAGGGATCGCGTTCGGTCGTTGGCGACCCTGCATCGACATCTTTACCCCGAAGGGGGTTTGTCGACACTCGATATACGAGCTTTTCTAGAGGAGCTTGCAAGTCAGATATTTACCGCCAACAACCGCATCAATCGTGGTCGCATCAGTCTGTCACTCAACGTCGAAACCATGCCTATCACGCCAGACCAGGCAGTCCCACTTGCCTTGATTGTTACCGAGGTCGTGACGAATGCTTTGCGCTACGCTTTTCCCGACGAACGCGCTGGTTCTGTTTTCATCGGATTACATCGGGTAGAGGACAATGCGCTCCTCATTATCAGGGATGACGGTGTAGGGCTCACAAATGCTTCGCCAAACGACGTCGACAAACGAGAAGGTATTGGCCTACAACTGGTACGTGGTTTTGGAAGACAATTAGGCGCCACCCTGGAAATATCTTCCGAATCAGGAACGGAATATCGCATGACTTTCTCGATACAGACTCTCCGTCGTTGAAATTTGAAATATTTTAATAAAAAGCCAAACAAAATAATATATTCCATTTCTTTACCGTAAAAACTTACATGAAATTCCTCACTAATATATCTATTATAAACAATTACCAACCTTAATAAAGTAGCATTGAGCGTTGTACGCACATATGAAAAATGGTATGATATTTTCACTTAATATTATATGTATTATTTTAAGTGATAATACATATATATACTGCTGCAAAACTTTATTGTATGTACACAATCTTAGGACAGAATATCTCGAAAAAAGGATAATAACCTATAACCGGTATTGATCGGAACACAGCTGAAATATGTGCCTGCAGTACTAGCGCGATTTTCGGTTTCGTACGGTAGTTCTGCAAGGATGGCGGTGCACCTCCCTTATTCGTGCACGCGATGTTCCCTATCCGACTTTCTGACCAGAACAATCCAGGACCTAACGCCAGCGAGATTTTGCCCCGGAATGCAGGATTCGATCCCTGAGCCAGTCAGCGTCATGACCTTGGTAAGCCTGTATCTATTCAACTGGCGGGAGACTGTCCGGAAAATGTGCCGCATCGGTGTAATCACTGATCTGACCTGCTGTTATAAAAGAAGTTTGTCGGACATGCGTTTCTGTCGATAACAGCATGCTACTTTGTATTCATCCTAGCTTTTGTGCGTCCGACCAGACGGTTTGGAAACCTTTTTTACCTGTGAGCTCAAGCCGTGCGATATGCCTTGAGACAACTTGCATTAATCGTGACAGCCTGAGGTTATGTCTTCGCTGCTATCAGTCCATCCATTACGTGGATGACTATTCTCATAGCACTCCGTCGCTTCCAGAGGTTGTAAAGCGTTTCGTATGGATCGATCTATTCCCATAGAACAGTATGTCAGCAAAGGCTATTACGGTTAGCGATACTAATCCCCTTGTATCAATATGTTTTGGGTCTAACGATAAGTCATTCTGCATAAACGATACCACGATGCCCAAGGTATACTTGGACAGGAATTGCAAAAATTCTGCTCTACGAGATGATGGTCACCTTGCGAATACTTGTTAGAGAGTAGGACCACTCGATCTGACTGGATAGGCGGTTCCATATGAAGTAGAAAAGATCATGCTGTCTGACATCGATCAACCAAACCTTGGTTACTTATTGGGGTTGCCAGATCCTGCAGAAGGATCCTTCTTATTGAACAGGAAAGTGATGAACCTTTTTTCTGTATCTACTCTACGCCGTATGACGTTTGTTTTTTTCTGGCCGGCTTAGCTACGGGCGCCGCCTTTGCCGAAACGGCCACAACGCTCGGCGGAGTAAACACATCGTTCCATCTGTTCGGATCGCATGATGTTCAGGTTTCATCCTTCAGGGATCCGGATCTGTCCGTCACATGCTATCTTTCAAGAGCCCAGACCGGGGGGATCAAGGGGGCGATCGGGGTCGCAAGAAATCCAACTCGTTTTTCGCTTGCCTGCGTAAAAAATGGCGATTTCCAGCCAGATATTTCCAAGTTGCCCAAGCAGCAGAACATTACGAAGCTGCGAAATTCGTTCATGTTCACAAATCTTATTATCACCAGAATGATCGATCCGGAGCAGAGTGCTGTTGTCTATCTTGTGACCAGTCAGGGTTTGATCGACGGCTCACCGGCCAATGCCATTTCAGCTATTTCGTGGTGAAATCTATTCTGGTTTGCCGCGAATGACGCCTTACTGACATAACATGCACGGTTGGCGGACTAACAGACAGAAAATATGATATAACCTGTTCAGGCCGCCCGACCGGAAACCTTTTTTGCCATATGCTCTACTTTCTCGAGCGCTGTAGAGCAGACGAGATTATAGACAAAGACAAGGGTTTTCTGAATCTTTTATTTATTGAACCAACTTGATAAATCGGTCATCAGCGGATTTATCTCTTGCGCTTTACCTTGGAGCATCTCAGGAGAAAACTCTGATTGATCTAGCAACTCTGACTCACATTGGATTTGAGCAAGTAGTAAGGAATTATAAAACTCCAATGCGGACGACATCATATCGATCTCGTCTAACCATTTTTGCTCGCTCCAGATCTTGTCCATCTTTCAACTTTGCTCTCGCAGGAATCGTAAGAGTTCTGATTTGCTCTCACCTCGACAAAGAGCAACTACTGTAGCAAAGTTAACATCTGGTGTTTTTCGGGATAACGATATTTCCTGCATGAAGTGAGGTCTGGTTTCACCTAGAGAAATGCACATTCACTCCGTTTATTAAGACTTCCTCCAAGTTTCCGATAGTTGTCTCGCTGCTCATTAGGGGATGTACATTCTATCCAACATACTTATTTCTTGAATAATTTTTATTGAATATATATCTAGGGATATTGTGGAACTTCTTCCATTTCCAAAAAAAGTAAGATGGACATCCAGATTCGAATATTTCGATTAATTATATCAAGATGCCCATCACTTACTGGAAACGGATCTCTTGGGCCTTCAGATCCGGAAACAGAAGCTCAAAACCCTTTACCACCTTGAACTTTATCACCATCTAGCGCGCAATCGAAATATTAGTCCCCCCAAAGCCACAATCAGTCCAAAACACAATATAATGGGATGTAAAATCTAATTTGATAGATCACGCCACAAGTCTATATTTCCTTCTCGGGCATATTGATCGATCAGAGTCAGTTCATCCGAGCTGAAAGACTGATTTTTCAGTGCATCAAGTGAATCGTCAAGCTGCTCAATATTGCGTGCACCGATAAGGGCTGATGTAACCCGGGGATCGCGCAGGATCCAGGCAATCGCCATCTGTGCCAAGGACTGTCCGCGTTTCTGCGCAATATCATTTAGAGCCCGGACATGTGAGATATTGTCATCCGATAGCATCGTACGGACGAACGAGTCTCCAATGGCGGCGCGGGAGTTTTCGGGTACTCCATTGAGATATTTATTAGTAAGAAGTCCCTGGGCAAGCGGTGAAAAGGCAATACATCCAACACCGAGATTGTCCAGCGTATCCAACAGTTCCACCTCAACCCAGCGGTTGAGCATTGAGTAAGAAGGCTGGTGAATGAGGAGTGGTACGCCTTCAGCCTTCAGGATAGCAGCTGCCTGCCTTGTTCTCTCCGGACCATAGGATGAGATACCAACATAAAGTGCCTTTCCCTGACGATGCATCTGCACAAGGGCACCCATCGTTTCCTCCAGAGGAACGTCCGGTGTAGGGCGATGAGAATAGAAAATATCGACATAGTCGAGATCCATTCGTCGCAGGCTCTGATCAAGGGAGGCCAGCAGGTATTTGCGTGATCCGCCGTTGCCATAGGGACCAGGCCACATATCCCAACCGGCTTTCGAGGAAATAATCATCTCATCACGGTGTGCCGCAAAATCTTTCTTCAGGATTGTACCGAAGTTCTCTTCCGCAGAACCGTATGGAGGCCCGTAGTTGTTAGCCAGATCAAAATGGGTCACCCCGCAATCGAAAGCACGCCTGATCACGGCACGACCGGTCTCAAACACATCAATCCCTCCGAAATTGTGCCACAGACCTAGCGAGATGGGGGGAAGATCAAGGCCAGAGCCACCACAACGACGGAAGGTCGCTGCATCATAACGGGAGGGGTTCGCAGTCCAGCTCATGGTCTTTCCTTTCGGATGTCTCGTAGTACAGATCTCAGTTGAACCGGGATAATGGCGTGTGGTTCAGAAATGGCAGTACATGCCGGGCAAAAAGATCACATTCGACTTGATGAGGATAGCCCGAAAGAATGAAAGCCTCCATTCCAAGCTCCTGATAAGCGCGAAGCCTGGCCAGTATCTGGTCAGGATTGCCGACCAAGGCCGCCCCGCATCCAGAGCGAGCGCGACCGATGCCGGTCCAGAGAATATCTTCAACGTACCCCTCGCTGTCTGCTCGATCACGCAGGGCACTCTGATGCAGCACCCCGGCCGTTACAGCGTCCAGTGATCGGTTGCGGATACGATCCCCTGCTGATGCATCTAACCTGGAAACCAGACGGGATGCTGCTTTGCGGGCTTCCCTTTCGGTATCCCGGACAATGACGTGCACGCGGTAGCCAAACCTCAGACTGCGACCATGCCGGACAGCTCGAACACGCATGTCAGAGAGAACACTCTCAACTCCTTCGAGAGTATCGGGCCACATCAGATAGACGTCTGCTGCCGCAGCTGCTGTTTCTCTCGCTGCTTCAGAAAGGCCACCAAAGTAGAAAAGGGGAGACTTACCGCCATAACCCTGTAAGCGAGGTGGAGTGACAGAAAATTTGTGGAACTCTCCATCAGTATCCACGGATTGACCGTTCAGCAGGGCGCGCAGGATCTGCATGAATTCCAGTGTGCGCCTGTATCGTGGTGCGCTTTCCAGTGTCTCGCCGGGAAGATCCGATGAGATGATATTGATATCGAGGCGGCCTTCAAGCATCTGGTCGAGTGTAGCAATCTGTCTTGCCTGCTGAGGTGCCCAGACTTCTCCGCAGCGAATGGCCGTCAGCAGTTTAAGGCGGCGCAGCAGTGGGGCCATACCTCCTGCAAAGGCCATTGTATCCAGCCCCAGGCTGTATCCTGACGGAAGCAAGATACGGTCAAACCCGCCTTTTTCAGCACCCAGAACAATGTTGCGGCAATGCTCCCATGATGATTCCAGATTTTTGTCCGGGACACCGAGAAATTCGTAATCGTCATCACACAGAGCCGAAAACCAGCTTACTTCACAGGACGGAAACGATTCAGGAGAGGCTTGCATATAAAAGTCCGAAACCACAGTTTTATATAGTTCTATCATGACTTAACACGTTGAGGAATTGCTGTATATGAAGTTTTACGACAGCAACTGGATGTGTGGCGAAAAATGCGTTTTATTCTCGTTGGTACCGGCCTTATGGCTCAGGAACATATTCGCAATCTGGCACTTGTGCCTGGGACAAGCGTTGTAGCTCTTGTTGATCCTGAACCCTCATCTATTGCCTGGGCAAAAGAAAGCCTTCGGACGAGCTGGGGTGATGGAGCGGACAATATTCCGTCCTATACGGACATACCATCCATGCTTGCAATGACTGACGCTGACGCTGTAATTATCGCTTCACCGAATTACACACATCACGATGTGCTTTTACCGCTTCTCAACACGGATCTTCATATTCTCTGTGAAAAACCGCTCTGCACCACTATTGTCGATGCGACGGATATTGTCACACTCACACAAGGGCGAAGAGGTATTTTCTGGGTAGGGATGGAATACCGGTTCATGCCGCCGGTTTCACGTTTTATAGAAGATATCCATGAGGGCAGAATTGGTACCTTGCGACGATTGGCGTTGCATGAACACCGTTTTCCCTTTCTGACCAAGGTCGGTGACTGGAACCGTTTCAACCGTAATACCGGCGGTACAATGGTTGAAAAATGCTGCCACTTCTTCGATCTCATGAACTTCATCATACGCGCCAGCCCTGTCAGCGTTTTCTGTTCTGGTGCCGCGGATGTGAACCATTTCAATGAGCGTTATGACGAAGAAGTGCCAGATATCATCGACAACAGTTATACGGTCGTCGATTTTGATAACGGTGTGCGCGCCATGCTGGATCTATGCATGTTTGCAGAAGGAGCCGAGGAGCAGGAGCAACTTGTGGCAATCGGTGATTACGCAAAGCTGGAAGTAGGTATTCCGTCAGGGAACAAGGTTTTCTCTCCCCGCGTCCCGGTAGGCGAGCCCAAGCCTGTTATACGGGAGAGTATTGAAGTTCGTGGTGACATACTGGCTGCTGGACATCATCATGGAGCGACTTACTTTCAGCTACTGGCGTTCCTGGATGCGACCGCTGGGCGTGCACCCGTTCAGGTAACAGCTGCAGATGGTCTTCTGGCAGTAAAACTCGGCGTTGCAGCAGAGATCAGCGCCCGGGAAAAAAGAATGGTCAGACTGTCAGAACTGGACGGTTAAGAGCTGGATCAGCTGGCCTGACCAGAAGTTTCCGGACAGGAGCGAAGAAGGTCAGGACAAACCATCCCAGAATATAGGCCACAGCGCAGTAAGCAAAAACAGGGCCCATCGACTGATCCGGAGCGGCAAAACGCCCCAGAAGATGAAGCATAAGTGCGCCACCGATATTTCCTGCAAATGCTCCAACTCCTGTTGCGCGTCCAGTCATCCGGGTATGGGACCATTCGGTGATGAACCCGAAAAGATTGGTGGCGAAGACCTGATGCGCAGCCAGAGCAAGTCCGCAGACTGCAATGCCGAGGGCAAGACTGGACGTTGTGATAAGGAGAGGGAGTGGTAGTACACATAGTGCGGCCAGGGCCATAATGACGCGTCGTGCCGTCTCATGTTTGCACCCGGTTCGCATCAGGAAAACAGGGGCGTAACCACCAAGAATTGAGCCAAGCCCTGCCATACCATAGGCTATAGCGAGAGGAAGACCCATCGAAGACGGCTCAAGTGCGAAGCGCCGATGGAGCAGGTCTGGCAACCAGAACAGCAGGAACCACCAGACCGGGTCGGTAAGAAATTTTCCAAGCGCAAAGCCTGTAACAAAGCGCCATGCGGGCAGGGGAGGGTCTTCGGCGTACTCTGTTGCCAGAACAGGAACCGCGTTGTCCTTTACGCGAGCAAAGCGGAACCACAGAAAGGCACAGAACAGACCTGACACGCCAACTGTGATGATTGTGCCGCGCCAACCCAGCAGAGGAAAGAGAAGAGCCACGATCAAAGGCGTACCCATTGCTGCCAGATTGGGAGCCGCATTGAGTAGACCGATCATGCGCCCCTGGGTTTCGCGGGGAAATGTTGTTCTGAGAGCTTTCATGCTGGCGGGCGTACCCACCCCCTCAAACAACCCCAGCGCGATCCGAACACCCATAAATCCGCTTACGCTGCGGACCACGGCATGCAGCATGGTTGCAATGCTCCACCCGGTCAGACCTATGCCCAAGGTTCTCTTTATTCCCAGATGATCGACAAGCCATCCACTGGCCAGCAGGCTGAGGGCAATCATGACCTGCGACCATGAAGAAATGGAAGCATAATCTGCGGCGGTCCAGCCAAAAACACGGTCGAGTTCAGGCTTCAGCAGAGCAATGATCTGTCGATCTGCATAGGCAATGATACTAATAAGAAACAACAGAAGCGGTATGAGAACAGGCTGTCCTTTGGTTGTCTCGATCCCGGCTGCGTTCTTGTATGGAGGGGAGAACCGTGCGGTCATCGGCTCAGAAGTCCTTGCGCAAGGTAAAGCCACCATAGCGACCATAATCTCTTGGAAGCCAGTTCACGACACCGCCCAGACTGCCGTAACCTATGTAGGACGCGTAATGCGTATTGATAGCGTTGCGCATGATCAATGTCAGACGGAGCCGATGCTTTTTGTCCTCGATTGTAGTGCCGAGATTCCAGATCCCGTATGCTTTCTGGATTGTGTCGGGCGTTTCAGTCAGGGAATACTGAGTACGACTTTGCCATGTATAATCGCTATCCAGTGAGAGTGTGAAACGATCATTCAGTGGCCGGGTGTAGTCCGCATTCAGAACAGTTTTCCAGCGCGGTGCAAAAGGCAGGGGCTGGCCATTCACATTGCAGGACAAAGGCGCACCTGCAGGGCAGTTGAAATGATCGACCGTTGCATAGGTGTAGGCAAAATTACCCCCGATCGTCACATATCGAAAGGGATGAGTGGTGATATCACCCTCTACGCCTTTGCTGGAAACTGTTCCTGCATTGATGAGGCGTGTAACAGTTGCACCTGCAACAGAATCCAGAAAATTCGCCTGGTAGTTCGAGAAATTTTCAATGAAGGCCGAAAAATTGGCTGTGAGTCTACGGTGAAAAAACTGGGATTTCATACCGATTTCGAAACTGTTGTTTTGTTCTGGTCTCAGAGAATTGGCATCAGTATTCTGCATGTTGAAAAATACGTTATATGCTGGCCCCTTGTATCCATGCGAGTAAGTGAAATAGGCATGAATATCATGGCTGAGATCGTATTGCAGGCCAATCCGGTCAACATAACCGTTATGGGCTGTTGAGCCATTGGAAGAAAAGCCCGTGCGAATGCCGGTGACCGCTGCGGCGGATGTTGATGATCGGTTGAAGCGATAATCCAGATCGTCTCTCAGGAGGCGAAGTCCCAGAATGGCTCTGAAATTTCTTGTGAAATTCAGGTTGCCCTCTGCAAAAGCGGCATAGTTATTTCCAGTGGTTCCGAAGCTGGCGCGTCCGGCAACAGGTGTTGCGCCATAAGGCTGCAAGGATCGATCATACGTTTCCGAATCAGACGTATGTAAATAATACAAACCCGCTACGTAATCGAGGAAATGCCCTTTCGGGGAAGCAATACGGACCTCTTCCGAGGCTTGCCAGAAATCCAGCCATCCATGGTCCGCCAACTGCGGGAGGGACCCATAGGCCTGGGAAAGTTGATCATAGTCCTGATTTTGTGTGTTTTGCCAGCGCCGGTAAGCAGAAATGGAAGTTAGGGTATAGCTGTCAATTTTCCGATCAAGTGTGATAGAAGCGCCGCCGTTATGATCGACTGATTTGCTGAGAATATTATTACTGAGTCGTGTATTATTCGATGAGGGATTAATACCTTCAGAACTCAAAGCCTTTGCCAATGCTGCATTGCCCGTCACTGTACCTGTTGGATAAGCAATACGTGAAGTTGAGGAAAAAACTCCATTTGGAACGGAATCGTTGGAATACATGTAATCCAGACCCAGCGTGATTCGCGTCTGATCGTCCGGTGTCCACGCCAGTTTGGTTCTTGCTCCGCGATGCTGATATCCGTTGACCGTTTCATTATTATAAACGTTACGAACATTGCCGGTGTAGCCACCAACCAGAAAGGACCCTATTGCCGTCAGCTTTGAGGGAACAAGTGTGCCTGACGCTCCAGCGTTCAGACGATATTCGTCGCCGGAAAAGTAAGAGGCCTCGGCATGTGCATGAAAATCTTCTGTCGGTGTCGCGGTAACAATATTTACTGCGCCAGCCGAGGCATTTTTGCCAAACAACGTACCCTGAGGCCCTCTCAGCACCTCCATATGCTCAAGATCGAAGAGATCCGCGGTTGCCTGGCCTGAACGGGCCAGAACAACACCATCCAGAACAGTAGACACAGAAGGCTCGACACCTGGCGATGTGGAGATTGTTCCTATGCCCCGTACGAAAACAGTTCTGTCTTTGGATGAAGCACTGGTTCGAAAATTTGCAGAAGGAATGAACTGAAGTATCCCCTGCAGGTCGTGAACGTTGTTTCTGGTAGCCTCTCTGGCAGTAAATACAGAAGTAGCCACGGGAACTTTCTGAAGAGGCTCACTACGTCGCCGGACCGTGACCGTTACCTGTTCCTCGTTATTGGACGGTACCGTGACATCATTCGCTTCAGAGCTTGGGCCTGAAATGGTTGAGTGCTTCGGGTGCTTGCCCGTCGCAGCAACAGCCTGATTAGCCGGAAAAGTAAGACACACCAACGTAATCGCGTGCAGCAGATACTTTGCGCTGTGAGTTTTGGGATCTCTGGCGAGCAGAAGACTGTCGAACGGATATTTCACTTTTTTACCGCGTATGATTGAGATATAGCATTGAAATTTGTGGTAACATACAATCACCAGGAATCGCAAATTACAATAAACAACTTTTATTATGTGTGGAATATTGCCTGTATTCTGTGTCTATGGGCACAACCTGTCATACAGCCCAGAGTGTTTGCGCTGGAAATCGATGCACGCAATAGATCTTGCCATATGGAATTGATTGAGAGACAGAGAGTGTCTCAAAATAATATTTTTTAGTTCTAGAGATTCTAATTCTACAAACACTATATAACTTAGATATATCTATATATAATAAGCGAGATATTCGTGGTTGATTATGTATTATATTGGATAATGCGTGTAAATTTTACCTTGCACAGCAGAACTTATATTCCGTATTTATTCTTCGCCGCTTTCAAGCTCGGTGAGATCGCGCTTCTTATCAGTCTTACCGCCTTGAAGACGTTTTACAGGTACGGTTTTCCGAAGGTAATATCGCAGTTGAGGAAGGTCATTTTTGGTACTCAGGCCTGTTTGATAATCCGAGAAATGAGTGAGAGCATGGCTAATCTGGAGAACGACCGGCCTCTTGACGAAATGCAGACAAATACCGGATCATAGGAAAATAGCCTTGGATATGTTTGTTCTTAAATATAATAACTTCACACAGAATAAAGGGAAATAAATGAACGTGATATTTTTCAAAAGAGGATTATTCTTTTTCAGCATTGCCCTACTCCCGGCATGCTCTGCCACTATACCGACAAAGAATACAGACAGAGGATTTGTCAAATCAAAAAGAATCTCCGGCCCAAACCCTTACTACCCTTTCGAAGCCTTGAAGAATGCGGAAAGTGCAAATCTTACCCTCAAGGTCAATGTTGACCGGGACGGACATCCCCATAACTGTCGGATCACTCATTCGAGCAACTCTCGTTTCGATGCCTCTGCGCTTCAGTTTTGTGAGCGATCGGGATTCAGGGCCGCCACGATGAATGGAGTGCCAGTCGAAGACGTCGACCGCGATTTTCCCGTCAATTACTCTATGGATTGAACTAAAAATCATAAAAGAGCACATATGCAAGCTCTCGGCCCGGAGGCCACGTTTTTCAGACACAGCTGAGCCCGGTCTCAGGCCCCATAGCCGCTCTAGCCAAGCGCATGGCTGAGAAGAAGACGATTGGTCATCTGTCATAAAGAAGCTTAGCGATCGTGCGTATGAAAATGCCAGTGTCGCCTCAACGCTTCCTGCGATTAGGGAGCGTCTAGTGAGGACTGTATTCCCGGGGCGCACCACGCCAGTACAGACCGTTGTGGTATACCAGATGATGCCGCCAAGCAAGCGGCGGTCATCAGCACGAGGTTAGCCGTGGCTTCTGGGAAAAACAGTCGCAGACATTAACGAAACGGCCAGACCGTTTTGACATCCGAAACGCGGACCGAATGCTCCAAGCTGACGACCAGTCACGCACAGGCGGGCCACGCACTATTCAACAGAAAAAGCTGCGTTATCATCTACTTACTCCAGACAACGCAAGGGAAACAGAAGCAGGGTGTGGGCCTCATAATGTTGGGATTTCTGGAATCTTCCAAATATACCCTTGCAGATTAAAACAAGGACTCGTATTATCCGCGTTATGGCATTGTATGGTGAAGACACTGAATATGTTCCCCATAGCCTGCTCTGGTTGGTTGCTACCAAAGATCCTCTGAGCAGCCTTGATCCGGCTGATCTGCAGGAGATACCAGGCTCTTTTATGGTGGAGCTCCTGTCCAAGCCGCAGAAGGCTGGAACCTTCCATGCTTCAGAGGAGATGAAAGGCAGTCATGTCCTTGCCAGGTGAGACCGTAAGATCAGCGCCCTTTCTGTTGTTGACGCGATCGAGGAACACAAGAGCCAACTTAACTGTCAGCAGATATGAGGGCGTTATGCTTTGTTCTCTGAAGAGCCGCCTCGCTGGGTTGCGCAGAATTACAGTAGATAGTGTTTGGGAACAAATCGTTCTGAAATATAAAATATAAAAGGCAACTATTATGGTAAGCTTTGTAAGTTCTCAGACCGATTATAACGTGGATGGAGACTATTTTGATATAGGATCGTCTGCTCTGCCGATAAAGACCTGGAATACGAATATATATTATACTGTTAATGTTGGTTCGTCCGGAACTGATATTAGAACCACTGTCGGCGCAGGAGCATTCCAAGGTAATCGATATATATTTACGTTTGATGCAGATGTGGGAACGAAATTTACTTTCTATGCAAGTAACTCTTCTGCAATTGCCAGAAAAACTACGCAAACATACGATTCTGCTTCTGATACAACACATATAGAAGTCTGGATTGGAGCCACCAATAATGCCGCTATAGAATACAGAATCCCAGGAAATCCTCTAAATATAACACCGAATCAGACAATTACCGGTTCTATTGCTCCTTGGGGATCGTGGAGTTTTTCAGGAACGGTATGCTATCTGCTTGGAACCAAGATAAGAACGCCCTCTGGCGAGGTTGCGATAGAGGATCTGAAGATTGGTGATCTTATCTCTGTATGGGATCCGATCAGTTTAACTGAAATATGTAAGAAAGTTAAATGGCTTGGAAAGTCAGTTGCTTGTTGTACAGATGGAATTCCGGGGGATTCAAGTAATCATCCAATAAAAATAGAAAAAGATGCAATTTCTGACAATATACCTCATTCAGATCTATTCATAACTTCCGAGCATTGTATATTTATAAATAAATCATTTGTGCCTGCCAGAATGCTTGTTAATGGATGCACTATCAGCTACGAAAGCAATATATCTTCTTATACCTATTATCATATCGAAACTGAAGATCACTCCATCATATGGGCCAATGGTCTGAAAGCTGAGAGCTATCTGTCGACAGGTAACTCTCAGCAGTTTGCAAACAGGTCGAGTACTCCGCAACCGCCACAACTACGAAAGAATTGGGAGCATGACTCTGCTGCTCCTCTACGGACAGAGCGTCATTTTGTTGAGCCTTTGTTTTATGAACTATTGGAACGAGCCAAGATGCTCCACGCCGATTTTCGCCCAGTTGTTGGACAACAGGCGTCAGATCCCGAATTGACATTAAGAACGGAGGCCGGGGCTGTAATAAGACCTCTGCGCCAAAGCGGGGAGTGGGTGACATTTATGTTGCCTGAGTCCGTGCATCATGTGTTGTTACATTCCAGGGTTGTCCGGCCAAGTGATTCAATTGGCCCATTTGTAGACGACCGAAGGCAACTTGGCGTGCTTGTCGGAGATATCAAATTATTCAGCTGTGATTCTACCAGAAGTTTGAATGATCACCTTGTCTCCAGAAATACGAAAGGCTGGAGAGAGTATGAGCAAGGGATGGAGCTGCGTTGGACAAGTGGAGATGCTTATATTGATCTATGCTCAGATCCATGTGTTCTTGAAGGTCAGTCCCTGCTAAGCATTCAGATAATGTCATCTGGCTCATCCTGTTAGGTTTTTCGTATATCTCGACCAAGCTCTGGTTTCATTAACCAGATAGCGGAAATCTGATCCAGGCTCTGCAAGGAGCCTATGGATGAATAGATTGTCTGGCTGATGGATCAACGGTCGACCGTCTTCTTTTCGGCCATCTGTTTTACTGCAACCGTCATATTCTGCCCATAAGTCCTGAACCAGGGAGTTGACCTCGTTTCATTCGGATAATTTTCTGGCGCTATAGTTTGCGACAGATGGAATGCCGATCATCAGCGTTGCACGGTTGCAAGACAGAACGCTTTTCAAGCCATTTATCACCCCAATCACTGAGGCAGGTCAGTAACGGACGAAGGCTCTCGCCTTCTGCCGTCAGGGTATATTCTACCCTCGGCGGCACGACCGGGAATACAGTGCGCGTGACCAGCCCGTCGCATTCGAGTTCGCGCAGCTGTTTCACGACCAGCCTTGGTGATGCACCTTTGGCAAGCTTGCTCAACATATTGAAACGCATCGTTCCATCAAGCAGATGATACAGAAAAACGCCTTTCCACTTTCCGCCGATCACATCTAGCGTGGCTTCGAGGGAGCATCCCGGTATTTTTTCCCAACGCTTGAGCTTTTTCATAGGACCCTGACACTATAAAAATTTATATTGTATTGAAAACTTTACAGTATTTCCGATTTTCTCATCACATATTACCTCAGATGCAAGGGAACCTGAAACCTGTCCCGTGACTGCAAAAGAGGCAAAGCGATGAAGCTTTTTGATCCAATCACCATCCGCAACATGACGCTACGAAACCGGATTGCGATGTCGCCCATGTGCATGCATTCCGCTGCACCGGGCGGTTTTGTGAGTGACTTTCACCTTGTTCATTATGGCGCGCGCGCGCTCGGAGGCGCCGGGCTGATCTTTCCCGAGACACTGGCTGTTATGGAAAACGGAATGATCGGCCCCGGCGATCTTGGCATTTGGAGCGACGATCATCTCTCTGGACTGACGCGTCTGGTCGACGTGGTGCATAAAATGGGCGCAAAGGCTGGTGCACAAATCGGCCATGCCGGCCGTATGCTTGGCTTTGCCGATCAGGACGCCATAGCACCTTCTGCCATCCCCTTTGTGACAGACAACCGGGTGCCGCATTCTATGACTGAAGCCGAAATCCTCAACGTGATCCAGGCATTCAACGCAGCGGCAAGGAGGGCAGGGCAGGCAGGCTTTGATGTTATCGAGCTTCATACAGCGCATGGCTATCTGCTCAATGAGTTTCTCTCCCCTCTGGCGAACAAGCGAGACGATGCCTGGGGGGGCAGCCATGAAAATCGGTACCGCATTGTGCGTCTGATTATCGACGAAATTCGTCGTGACTGGAGTGGCCCGCTTTTCGTGCGGATTTCAGCTACCGATTATGCTGAAGGTGGCAACACCAGCGATGATTTTTTAATATATGGCCGCTGGATGAAAGAGCAGGGGGTCGATCTGATTGACTGCTCATCGGGCGGAATCGCCCCTGTTAAAGTGCCCAGCTTTCCGGGCTACCAGGTGCCTGCGGCAACAAGACTAAAAACCGAGTTGGGAATCATGACCGGTGCCGTCGGCCTGATTGAGACCGGCGATCTTGCTGCCGACATCATCGGCAATAACAGGGCCGATCTGGTGCTGATTGGGCGTGCTATGCTTCGTGATCCTTTCTGGCCGCGCAGCGCGGCAGATCAGCTTCGCCTGTCGATCGAGCCACCAGACCAGTACACGCGCTATGGCGCCTGGTGGCTAGACAACCAGCCACGCCCTGAACCCGCCCGGATGGAGTCAACAGCTGGAAAATACTGACAGCTCTGGCCCACCGCTCGCGCCGCACCATGCTGCTGATCTGGCATGGGCCTCTCTGATCTGGCGAGGACCTTCAAGAGTTTCCTTCGAAGTAGCCGTCATGCTGCCCTCGGGTAGTGTATGGTAGGCATGCGTAATAGGTTACGAATGCGCACGGTGAGACCAGGATCGATCGGCTTTAGGACAGCAGAATGACCCGGCCAAAGTTTTTGTTTCTCTGCCTCGCGATCAGCGAGACCGGGTCTTGCGACTGCGAACATAAAAACAAAGCTTGCGGATAAGGTGCTTCTTTCAAAAGTCTGGTCACGGTTTGTGATCGATTTCGCGTCTCTTACGTTCTGCTGGTAATGCGTCTCAACCAATCAGCTTTGTGAGCAGTCTCACACCTCTTCCGCCGATCCAAACATGAACGAAACTAACGAACACATGGCCTCTCCTCTCATTTCTGAACGTCATCCCTGGGTGAAGTATCTTGCACTCATCAGCATGGGCGTTGCGATCTATGCCGGAGCAATCTGGATCTCGTTCTCACTTATTGTCGCTTTGGCATGGGGAGCAGTCATCGCCATTGCCGTACGGCCAATACAACGCAAACTCGGGCAATTTATCGGTGCGAAGCTCGCAGCCGTCAGTCTTATTGGGTTGACATGCATGATCTTCACGATCATGGCGGGCATAGCGGGTTATGGAGCAGTAACCGAAATTGGTTCGCTTTCTGCAAAAGCTCATCGTTTCATCGCACCTCATGAGACATCGGTTCCGGCGAACAGTTCTGACACCGCCACGCAGAACCATGCTGCATCGCCGCAGCGTGACGGGGGTGCCGGGAATCCTGCCCCGGCGGATCACAACGAGAAAGATGCTGGCTCGGGCTCAACCGACGGGGCAAAGCCTGCCCTGCCGCCGGCCGTCTCCTCAAGGATCGACCAGATCAAAAGCGTTCTCCCTGCGAGCCTCGCAAACAAGATCGACCCACAACAGATCATGAAAATGGCCAAGGCTCAGGTCAAATCCATCTCCAAGATCGCAGGGCTTGCCGCCTTCTCCGTTCTCAAAGGTATTCCACATCTTCTGCAAGCCTTTTTCATTGCCATGTTGACCGCAGCGTGCTGCCTTCTTTCCTATGGGCGGATTACTTCGTCTCTCCGCACGGTCAGCATTGAACTCACACAGCGCGATGACATTCTCCTGCATATCGTTCGCAGCGTCCGTGGTGCCGTGAATGGGCTTGTTCTTGTAGGTATCGGTGAGGCGCTCGTCTGCTCGCCCCTGATCTTCATTGCCGATGCCGGGCATGCCGTCATTCTGACGATCCTTCTGGCCATTGCCGCATCGATCCCCTTCTGCGGCTATCCGGCGGCTATTCTGGTCGGCGGTATCATTGCGGCTTCAGGGTCGATGAATATGGGCATTGCTGTTGCTGGCTGGGGACTTTTCGTTCTGTTCTGCGGCGAGCATTTCGCCCGTCCGAAGTTTATCTCCGACGAGACCCGCCTGCCGTTCCTGCACACTATGATTGCCATCCTGGGGGGATTGCATATGCTTGGCTTGGTAGGTCTTTTCATCGGACCGGCCATTGTGGCTGCGGCGCACATGCTCTGGTGCGAACTCGATGGCTCACGGCGAGCCCCCAAGACCTCCAAACAAGGCGCCTGATCTGCCTTCAACGATAGGCATGGGACCGCGCGCAGTATGAGCACTGTCGCGGTACTTGAAGAGATAGCCGGAGCGATCGCCAGGTTCGCAATTTCCCCTCATAGAATTGAGTGTAAGATCCGGCTTATCGGCTGACATGCGGACAATGAACCTTCTGGGCGCTGGATATGATTCCAGGCCTGAAACAGTCTTGACCGCGTGTCATATGCTCGCGCCTCGATTATACAGCGAGAGCGGACATGCTACTTCATTGGAAGCCTCTGATTCCTCTCTCGAAAAGCTGAAGTATACCTCGCTTGACAAAATACAGTCTTTGCTCTGCCAAGCGCACAATGTGTCTTTCCGCATTGGCAGGATAAACAGCTGAGCGGGTGTCAGAGCTTTACCTCTATCTTCTCTATGATCCTTGATCTCTCTTTACCGCTAGCTTCCATCATTACCGTCCTTTGGCGTCACATCCAACGGCTCAGGACGTTGGCCTAATACGACCCCATTCTCTGTGCCTAATTTCAGTATCGGTAGAAACGCATAGTCCAGTCCTTTTTAACGATATATTACCCACAAACCTGAGGTCTATTTCGCAGCATATCTTCCCTGCTTAAATCATAATATTTTTCGTTAAATAACGCTGACCTCGTAAATGTGTTCTCCAATATAAAAAATTAAATGTGATGTCTGATTTCTTGACATTTACAAGAGCCAGAGCATTATCATTAATGAAATTTCATTAAACAACATCCATGATTCTTATGACGAACTCCGCGAAGGCTGAAGGATACAAATCCGACAATAGCAGTCTCTTGCTGATTTCGTACGTGAGGAAGGGCTTTTTATGAGTAATCGCTCATCCGTTACTGACCCTGCTGCGACGTCTACCGGGATATCCTCTCCACCATCGAATTATCGTGATCGCAAATCATTTCTCAGCGGTGCTCAAGGGCCATTAATCGGTCTCTTTTTGCTGATCATGGGCTTCAGTTTCTGCAGCAGTGCTTTTTTCACGCTGAGAAACGGCCTGAATATAATAGATCAAAGCACGATTCTGGGAATTCTCGCACTGGGTATGACGGGTGTCATTATCATCGGTGGTATTGACCTTTCCGTCGGCTCGGTTCTGGCCCTGTCAATTATGGTATTAGGGTGGCTCCCGCAGGATTTTGGTGTGCCGTTCTGGCTGGCACTGCCACTTTCTATTCTGGTTGGTGGATTATGTGGTCTTGTTAACGGCCTGCTGGTGACGCGAGCGAAGCTCCCTGCGTTCATTGCAACGCTTACAATGATGTCTGTTGCGCGTGGTCTTGCCAACATCACAACAGACGGCCAACAGGTCGTTGGATACCCGGAATGGTTTACCGGACTGGCGACCGAGCGTTATCTCGGCGTATTAACGGTTACCGTAGGCTTGTTTATCGTTCTCGCAATCGCTGCCTGGATTTTCCTCAAATTTCGCGCTACCGGCCGCTCCCTTTATGCGATTGGTGGAAGTGTGGAAGTGGCGCGGCTCGCTGGGATTCAGGTCGGTAAACTGACGATCCTTGTCTATGTTGCCTCGGGCCTGCTGGCAGGTATTGCGTCTGCAGTTATGGCGGCTCGGCTTGATAGTTCGCAGCCATCTTCGGGTCTTGGATATGAACTCGATGCAATTGCTGCCGTGGTCATTGGCGGTGCCAGTCTCTCAGGGGGCATCGGGTCAATTGCTGGCACTGTTACAGGCGTGTTTATTATCGGCGTTTTGCATAACGGCCTCAATCTCGTTGGTATTTCACCATTCATTCAACAGGTCGTAATCGGCATTGCCATAGCTGTTGCGGTGACATTCGACACACTGCGCTGTCGTAGCTGAGTGAGTGCTTTCTCCAATACATCGTTCGATTCAATTTATTTTTTTGCGAGATAACGTCATGTCCAGTTCCTATTCGGTCCGCTCGATTTTGGCATGTGGTCTTCTGAGTTGCGCCATTATGGGTGCAGCTCAGGCCAAGCCCATGGTCGGGTTGGCAGTAGCCAATTTGCAGGCGGATTTCTTTAATCAGATCAAACAATCGGTCGCTAAAGAGGCCAAAGAGAAGGATGTCGATCTTATTGTGGTCGACGCTCATGGTGATAGCGCCACTCAGGTCAACCAGATACAGGATCTGATTACACGCGGGGTTAACGCCATCATTTACATTCCGGCAGGTGCCACCGCCGCAGGCGTACCAGTTCGTATGGCAGAGTTGGCTCATATACCGGTTGTCGCAGTCGATCGTAATGCGCCTGACGCCCCGGCTCAGACGTTTATTGCGACCGATAGTGTCGCCTCAGCCCGCAGGATCGGTGAGTTCGTTTGTGAAAAAACAGGGGGGAAAGGTCAGGTCGCTATTGTGCAGGGCCAAACGGGAACCACTCCTGAACGCGATCGGGCAAAGGGATTCGACGAGGCACTTGCAAAATGTCCGGGTCTGAAAATTGTAGCCCAGCAACCTAGCCAGATGTGGTCGCAAAGCGACGGTTTCAACATTGGACAGGATATGCTGCAGCGGCATCCCGACATTACAGTGTTTTTTGGCCGCGCAGATGCGCTTGCACTGGGGGCTGCGCAAGCGACCAAGATTGCCAATCTTGATCATCCGGTTCTGATTGTTGGTCATGACGGGGATGTTGCTGGCCTGAAGGCCGTACAGAAGGGAACGCTTGCAGCGACAATGACCCAGAAAACGCAATTTATGGGTAAACTCGCGCTCGACTCCGCTTTGGATCTTATTGCCAAGAAACCGGTTCCTGCACTTCAGTTGCAGGAAGCTATTCTGACAACAAAAGAGAACGTTGCCCCCTTCATTGCACAGCATCCATGAGCGTTGGGTGAGCATTTCAGTCGGGGAATCTCCTATGTCGAACGAAGACCCCTCGTTGTCCTTCAGGCCAGTGAGATTGTCTCTGCGTGGCATTCAGAAGGCCTTTGGAGCGAATATCGTTCTCGATGGCATCAATCTGGATGTACGCGAAGGTGAAGTTGTCGCGTTGTTGGGCGAGAATGGCGCTGGGAAGTCTACCTTGTCGTCAATCATTTCAGGGCTTCATCACCCTGATAAAGGTGAAATGTTATGGGAATCACACCCTTACGCGCCTGATACGCCAGGTGATGCGCTGAGAAGCGGTATCGCTCTCATCCATCAGGAAATGAAACTTGTTCCTGACCTTTCCATTGCAGAGAACATGTTTATCGGGCGCATTCCGATGCGTCATGGTCGGGTGGACCGTGCGGTCATGATTCGTCGCGCAGAAGTGCACCTCAAAGCCCTTGGGTTGAATGTCTCACCGGCTCGCATGGTCAGGGGATTATCGATCGCAGCGCAGCAACAGGTTGAAATAGCCAAAGCCCTGACGTTAGGGGCGCGTTTGCTGATACTTGACGAGCCTACAGCGGCATTGGGGATGGCGGAAACCGACAATCTTTTTGCCCAGATACGACGGCTCAGAAGCGAGGGTGTATCTTTTATCTATGTCAGCCACAGGCTCGAAGAAATTGCCCAGATATGCGATCGGATAACTGTGCTCAGAGACGGTAATCTTGTCGCGACACACGAATCTGCGTCTGTGCCCGTGAATGTACTTTTGCGCGACATGGTTGGACGGTCAATCGATCGTATCTTCCCGCCGGTTTCAGATCCCGGAGAAGAGGAGGTACTTCGCGTTGAAAACCTCACCTCTGCGTCTGACGATTTTCGGAATATCAACTTCTCGGTAAAAGCCGGTGAGGTTTTTGGGATCGCAGGTATCGTGGGTGCGGGCAGGACAGAACTCGTGCGCGCCATTGCCGGCATTGATCCGATCCACGATGGTCAGGTTTTACTTGAAGGCGACATCCTTCAGCCAGATAATGTAGGCGAAGCGATCCGACGTGGGATTGTGCTTGTACCCGAGGATCGCAAAAGTCAGGGTGTATTACTGGACCAGTCGATTGCCGATAATCTTGCATTGGGCAATTATGATCGGCTGGCACCAAACGGATGGTTGCCCCCCAGTAAGATTGGTCATTTCGCAAAAGATCTGATTCAACGTCTTGGCGTCAAAGGAGACCCGGAGCAGAAGGCACGCGCCCTCTCCGGTGGCAATCAGCAGAAAGTTGTTATTGCGCGCTGGCTAGCACGGGAACCGAAGGTCTTCATTCTTGATGAGCCTACCCGCGGTATTGACATGGGTGCGAGAGCAGCAATTTACGAGCTTATCGCCAGATTGGCGGCCAACAGGATGGCCGTTATTGTCGTATCATCCGACCTTGAAGAGGTGCTTGGTCTTTCCCACCGTGTAATGGTACTGGCTGGCGGCCGTCAGATGGGAATATTGCCGCGCAACGATGCCAATAGTGTCAATATAATGGAAATGGCAACGGCTTAATAGAAGATAAAATAGCCAAATAACAACTTCATATTATAAAAAATAGAGAGGCCATAAGAATGCAATCTCAAGACAGAGTGGCTGTTATTACGGGAGCTAGTCGCGGTATCGGCGCAGCTATTGCCACGCGCTTTTCGCAGGATGGTCTGGCAGTCGTGCTGAATGCAAATGAACCATCGGTACATGATGTGGTTGATCGTATCCGTGCTGCGGGGGGAAGGGCCATTGCAGTCGAAGGCGACGTGACAAACGCGGAGTCCGTATCGGCTCTATATGACGAGGCGGAGCGCGCATTCGGCCGCGTGGATGTCTCGGTTCAGAATGCCGGGGTGATTACGATCGCTCGCATTGAGGAGATGACCGAAAGCGAGTGGGACAAGGTGCTCGCGGTCAATACCAAAGGTGTATTTTTGTGCTGCCGCGAGGCTATTGCCCGGATGAGAAAGCATGGGCAGGGGGGGCGTCTCATCAATACGGCGTCCGGACAGGCGCGTCAGGGCTTCATATTCACGCCACATTATGCTGCGAGCAAGTTCGGAGTACTGGGTATTACCCAGAGCCTTGCCAGGGAAGTGGCCAAGGAGCGTATTACCGTCAATGCATTCTGTCCCGGTATCATCGGCACTGATATGTGGTCTTACAATGACACGAACTGGGGCAAGCTGCTTGGCAATTATAAACCCGGCGAGTTGATGGAGGAATGGGTGCGTAACATTCCGATGGGTCGGTCTGGTACAGCTGAAGAAGTAGCCGCTCTGGTGTCATTCCTCGCTGGTCCGGATGCCTCCTATATTACAGGGCAGGCCATTAATGTAGACGGAGGTCTGATCATGAGCTGAGCTGTTACAGAGCTATTATCACGCTTACCAACCATGACCGCATACCTCACTGTTTGCATCAAAATCAGGCGGTGAGAGCAATCGCGTTTCTTGACTGGACGAAAGTCCTGACAAGGTGGATATGACGAGAAAGAACGATGGTGATGGAGACTGGTGGGATCGACAGATTCCGAGCGGGGAGAAGACTTGTACGAGGCGCTGGAAGCCGCTCGGTCAACAAAGGTTTTCTGCGTAATGCACTCGCATTCTTTGCGTGAGAATGTGAATGTTGTCTGCCTGACAATTCCTCTTCAGGCATGCTGTTGCACCGCCTCAGTTAGCACGACATCATCTTTCTTGTCTTATCGTCAGATCTGACAAAACGACGGGGGGTGACATTTGTCCACTGTCGGAAAGCGCGGCTGAAAGCTGTAGAGTCACTATATCCAAGGTCACTCGCAATTTCATCAAGGCTTAACTCACCCCGCTCCAAAAGCGCATGGCCGCGTTTCAACCTGCACTGACGTAGAATCTTACCAAATGAGATCGTGCGAACAGACAGTTCACGTTGTAGCGTCCGTACAGACAAACCCAGGTCTCTGGCAACGTTAGAAAGCGTTGGCCGGCTTTCACCCAGGTACCTGTCAATTATAGAGACAACCTTCTCTACAATATCATCTGGCTCAGATTCAATCATCAAGTCCGTTAGATGACGCTCCAAGAATTTTATGGAACGTGACGAATCTATTGTTCTGCTTCCTTCATATGCAGCATGATCAAGATCAATACGAGAGAAAACAATACTGTTTGATGACTTTCCAAATCTTGGTGTCACACCGAAATACGCCTCCAGTGTTTTGGCACTCAGACCACGCCGATGTTCAAAGTGAATATCAAGAGGTCTCCATGCTGCTCCCATTATCGCACGGATAACAGAGCAGGTTGATACGATCGAGAATTCAGCATCCTGACAGCGTGGCCAGATTTTTTGATTCAGAAGACAATAATCAAAAATCGCAAGATCACCCACTTCGGAAAGTCTAGCCATCGTCCCACTTTGCAATGCCGTTATGCGAGACGTCAGTACTTTCAATGCACTTCTGAGTGTCGGCTGCCCCGCAACAACCAACCCCAACGGACCGAGTGAAGCTGGAGATATGCCTCTACCCAGTTTCACACCCAGAGAGGGCTCATTGAGGACAAGTGCCGCTTCTTCGAATAAGGCAATATAGCGAGCTAGCGGCATAACATCGTAGAAATCTGCTTTACGGAATACATTTAGACCATTGCGTTTCAGGAACTTTCTTGCTTGTTCTCCTCCGGAGTTCAGTACATCCAGGATCAATAAAAAAATTGGCAGCCTGATCGTTGCAGCTGATGCTTCCTGAGTCACTTCAAGCTCCTATCCAAACTATGCCTGATCAGAAATACAAGCTCCATTTGGCATAAATAGTCAATAAAATGGCACGAATTGTCAGGATTTATTATCACACACGTGATTAACTTTTGTTCACAAACTTATATCGGCTTATAGGCTTTTTTGTAATCCGGATAGATATTTCTTAGAACGAGGTAACCATAGATGAAGACGTTCTTGTCGAAACTGGACTCAATAAACTATTATACAGCAACCAGAAAATACAGCCTATCATTTCCACGGCTTACTGACGATATAGAAGCTGACGTCGTTATTATCGGGGGAGGGTTTTCTGGGATCAATACAGCTCTCGAATTGGCAGAAAAAGGCATCACGAATACTGTTATACTTGAAGGTAGACATCTTGGTTATGGTGGGACAGGCCGTAATGGTGGTCAGGTAATGGCAGGGATAGGTCATGATATAGAAGCCGTAAGGAAGCATGTTGGAACAGAAGGCATTAAGACACTCTTCAGCATTGCAAATCTTGGAGCAGGAATCATAAAAGATAGAATTGACAGATATGGTATTGATGCTGATTTCCGTAATGGTTACGGGTATCTTTCTTTTAATAATCGTCAGAAAAATACGTTACGAACGTGGTTGGATGAGTTCCGGAGAATTGCTCCCGAAGAAGAGATCGAACTACTTACAGGAAGAAATGTAGAGACAGTTGTAGGCTCCCGTGCTTATAGCGCAGCATTAAAACATATGGGGGGAGGTCAGGTTCACTCCCTGAATCTGCTTCTTGGGGAAGCCATGGCGCTGTCTAGTCATGGTGCAAAAATCTTTGAAAACAGTCCTGTCATCTCCGTTGAGTATAACAATCGTATACTTGTACGAACTAATTCAGGCAGCGTGAAGGCGACAAAGCTGTTATGGGCTTGTGACAGCTTCCTCAACAATCTCGAGCCAAAAATTTCGAAAAAGACAATCAATACATACTCTTTCCAAGTAGCGAGTGAACCTTTGTCGGATGCTCTGGTTGAACGGATAAGCCCAATTCGAGGTGCATACAGTGACATTCGTCCAGTAATCGATTACTACCGCATTACAAATGAGAACCGCCTCCTGTTTGGATCTGCGACAGAGTATATCGAATATGCGCCAAGAGATTTCCGGCAATGGAACTTTAGCAGAATACTCAAGATTTTCCCCTATCTCGCGAACATAAAGCTGGAATTCGCCTGGGGAGGGCCAATGGCTTGTTCGGCTAATCTTTTCCCGCAGATTGGTACTTTACCTGGCCAGCCGAACGCCTTCTTTGTTCAGGGTTATTCGGGGTTCGGAGTTACGCCAAGTCATATTGTTTGCAAGGTTCTTGCAGAAGGTATGAGCGAAGGTTCCGCACGTTACGATTTGATGAGCGCAATCCCTCATCGAGAGATTATAGGAAAAGACTATTTCCGCCCCACAGTGATGACTGCTGCAAAGACATGGCATCAAATATGCGGCTATTTTAATGGTAGGCGCTAAAACTTAGATAAGTATATATTTCTATTTTTATTATAACACGTAGCATACGTATTAATCTATTTCGACAAATATGGAAATAACTGATGGATTCTAACAAGTCCCATGATATTAGAAGTAATGGACTGAGACAAGGCACGCTTGGAGTCTGGTTCATTGTCTTTTTTGTTGTATCGGCTGCTGGACCGCTCACAGTTATCGCCGGAGGATTACCGATGGGTATGATGCTTGGTAATGGTGCCGGCTTACCGTTTATGTTGATCCTTGTTATCATAGTATTACTCCTATTTTCAGTAGGGTATACTTCCATGTCACGTCATGTAGCCAATGGAGGTGGTTTCTATGCCTTGATATCGCGAGGTCTCGGCTTTCGGATGGGAGGAATAGCAGCCTCATTGGCAATCTTGGGTTATAACGCCATGCAAATAGGTCTTTACGGCTTACATGGTGTGGCTAGTGCGGCATTACTAAGATCACTCACTGGAATAAGCTGTCCATGGTGGGTCTGGGCCTACGCATCAATAATAACTATCGGTTTCTTGGGATATCGTCGCGTTGATCTTTCTGCCAGATTATTGATGACACTTGTAGCTTGCGAATACCTGGTCGTCCTGATATTTGATTTTCTTATCGTCCATGCAGGTGGGAATAGTGGACTCTCGATGGCTCCGTTTACATTCTCGGCCTTACTTGGCGGTGCACCCGCTATCGCGGTACTTTTCTGCTTCGCTGCCTTCGTTGGGTTTGAAGCCACAACCATTTATAGCGAAGAAGCCAAAAACCCAACCAAGACCATACCGATTGCAACTTATGTATCCATTCTGCTAATTGGAGGGTTCTATACATTTTCTGCATGGTGTCTGGTTGTTGGCGCAGGGTATAATAACCTTGCTTCAAAGATAATTAGTCTATCTGACCCCACGGATTTTACATTTATACTAGCTAATCAATACGGCAGTGCCTGGCTCTCGATAGCCATGCGTATCATGCTTGTAACTAGTGTATATGCAGCGCTTCTGGCATTCCACAATTCTATTGCCCGTTATTTTTTCTCGACCGGCCGCGAAGGTTTTTTACCACGAAAACTAGGTGAGGCACATCTATATTATCAGAGTCCCCACACAGGGTCTCTTCTTCAAAGTGTAATTGCAATTACTATATTAACATGTTTTGTATTGTGTAGATCCGATCCAATTAACACAGTATTCTCATGGCTTACGAACCTTGCTACGCTTTGTATTATCTGCTTGATGACTATATGTTCATTATCAATTACGCGATTTTTTTACTGTAATAAAAATAATGGTATAAATAATTCAATCATACTTTTTTCTTCCATACTATCTGGCATCGTTTTCCTGATAATATTTATTCTTTCTGTTGATAAATTTCATCTTCTGACTGGGCAGTCAGGTCAGATAGCATGGACACTCCTGTCACTCCTACCGCTAGCCGTACTTGCGGGATTATTGCGAGCGAATTATCTTCTAAGGTATTCACCAAATATTGATAATATATTATAATAGATTAATGGTACAAATAAATCAATGTAATTATATTATTTCAAATATGGGAAAAACAGTTCGTCATTTCCATATTTTCACTAAGCCTTTACACTTACACCAGACGCCTTGACACTTTGGGTGTTCCTTTACCTAAAAATGGAGAAAGTAATGACTATCATAAACATAGAGAGTAACAAATCTATTTTGGATCTGGATGCTTGGGGTAGGTTTTCAGACCTTGGAGCAGAAATTGTTGAAGGCGATGTACTAGCGTATGGTAAAATGACTTACGGTGCACCGACAGATCCAATCAATGCCGCTTATTTCGGAACGACCAAGGGAAAATTTCGCCTTGTTTATCCGTTCAGTGAACAGGCGACTCTCATTAGAGGCGAAATCATTTTGACGGATGAAACGACCGGACAAAGTAAGCATTATAAACCTGGCGACAGTTGGTTTGTAACGAAAGGGACGCCGACGCTCTGGGAGATAATTACTCAAGATTTTACGAAACATTATTTGGCTTTCTCGTAACGTTACACTCATAGAGCGAGCGGCCTTGGCTGTATTCTCATCTATAGTCAGGGCCGTCACTGTATCCTCTGGAAACAGGATTTGATGTGCGCGAACCATCAAAACAAGTTATCTGGAATATATATATATCGAATTATCATCATTGATATTCTGTTGTATGATGTCATCTACATTTAATATCATAATATAAGTAATAACAAGCTCGTTTATGAGACATGCTTTACTTTAATCGAGGTAATACCCATGACGACTTGTCTAGCGTGATTAACTCAAAATTCTGTCCCTGCTCGTTCGGTGGGCGAAGCCCGGTGTGTGAAAGACACGCTGCGGGGAGGTGAAGAACCGGTATCCAGCCTTGGACATGGTCTTTCCTTGCGGCAGGAACATAAGGGCCTATCACAAGGCGGTAGAAGCCGCCGAAAGGGAGATTCCAGAAGAACCCTGAGCAACCGTCAACCAGCTGGGCATTCGTGCGGAGGCCTTGGCGGCAAGATCTGCTTAGCGGTCGACGTGTGTGGGAAAGCCCTTTTATTCATCCTGACACCGGTGCTGGCGCATGAACTGCTGTCTGCTCTGTCAGTCTTGAACACATTGCCGACTGCGCCGCGCTATATCATCTATGACCTGAAATACGCTTCAACCGGTTTCGTTGGGATTTGTGAAGCAGATTTTCGCGGCCGGTCATTCCTACCAAAAAGAATGAGCCGTCCCGTTCGTGCCTCAAATAAGCCTATCGGCACAACCACCTGGTCGCAAATCTTCGGACTTGGCTCAGGGAATGGAGAGCCGTTGGTACCCGATACGAGGAACCCGTCGCTTCCTTCTTCTCTATACTCTGCACCGTTGTCAGCGCAGATTACATCGTGACCTGACAGGCACTAAATCTCAAAGACTTCAGTCAAGACAACCAGCAGGATAAAGCGTTGTTCTTTTAGTCTGACCAGACATTAAAATGATATTACTGATCGTTAAAATGATATTATATCCATTGATAACTTGATTGGGCTTCCAGCCAATCAAGATTTTGTGTTAGTCTGAAGGTAAGGGTGATGAGCTGAGTCGTCTTTGAGCTCCGCTTCCCAAGCCTAGCCGCCGAAGCTCTCGGTCTGGCAACTTAGAACAGCAGCCTTCACCAAGAAAGGAACCGCCGAGTGTCAGCTGAGACGAGCAACAATAACTCTACAACAACGGGCGCAGCCCTGTATGTGAGAGCCGCTGTCGCTCGCGCCACAGCCGGAGCCACCGTATACGAGTCATCCGTACGTGTTAGTTCGATGACTAATGGTGGATCACTGTCAGGGTCCTCTTGGATCGATAGCGGCGGCACTTTTCATGTGCAGGAATACTACTACCAGCTGGGGGCAGCTAATCTGTCAGGCGCAACCGCAGCCGGATTTGGTGCTTTCATTGCTGAAGGTGCGGGCGTAGGCCGAAACCTCGTTGCTACAGCCAGCGGTGCCTTGATCGCACGAGGAGGAACGCTTAGCGGTGCCACTGCCACCCAGTCCGATGCTGCTGTGTTCGCCTTGATGGGCGGAACTGTTAATGGCTACCAAATCAATTCTGGTGGCCAAATTTATACTGGCAATGTTTCAGGAACTTCGGCGGGCGCAATATTAACCTCAAAAGGGTTTAATGACCTCAGTGGCCCCGGCGTTCTCTCCGGTGGGACAATACGATCCGGGGGTACCGGATACGTGCTTGGCGGCGGAACTGACAGAAACTCCATAATCGAGGGTCAGCAATCGGTTTCCTCTGGTGGTACTGCCATAGGCAATACGGTCAGCGCCGGGGGCGTTCAGAACGTTTATATAGGCGGATCGGTTGTCAGCACGACAGTCGGCCACGGCGGCACTCTGGTGGCTAATTCCGGGGCAACAATATCGGCGCCGGTCATTTCGAGCGGGCAGGTTTTCCTGAAGCAGGGTGCTGCACAGTTTGGAGGAATAGTTCTCGTACAGGGGCAACTGACCGTTTCAAGTGGCGCGACCGTGTCTGGCGCCACTGTCGGCTCGGGCGGCACGGAAACTGTTTTGTCTGGCGGTATAAATTCAGGAGGAAGCGTTCTGCTCGGTGGTGCGGAAATTGTCTCTTCCGGAGGGTCGGCAGACAATCTCAGTGTTGGGTCGGGCGGTTCGCTTGTTCTGCAAGCTGGCGCGCTGTTGACAAGGACCAACCTTACTTCCGGAGCTGTTATCGATATCGACTGGATGCAGTATGTGTCCGGCGGAACCGTCCATTTGAACAGCAATACGATCACTGTAGTGCAGGGCAACGATACCTGGTCAACCACGTTCAATGGATCATTCAACAGCACTGATTACTTTATCCTGTCCAAAGATACCGATGGCAGCACAATACTGACGTTTATCTGCTACCTCGCTGGTACAATGATACGCACGGCTACTGGCGAAAAGGCCGTTGAGGACTTCAGGGTGGGAGACGAGGTTGTAACCTACGAAGGCGGACGGGAAGTCATTAAAACGGTTACCTGGGTGGGTAAAAAAACAGCCCAGATCAGGAAAGATCTTCCTCCCGACCGCGCAGGCTATCCGGTTTGCATCACAGCAGATGCAATCGCACCGGGTATTCCAAACAAAGACTTGTTTGTGACGCCCGAGCATTGCATGTATTTTGAAAGAAAATTTATTCCCGCACGCATGTTGGTAAATAACAGAACAATATATTATGTCATGCATGAAAGTACTTATACGTATTATCACATTGAAACAGCGTCACACTCTGTTCTGTGGGCAAACGGGGCGTTGAGCGAAAGCTATCTCAATACAGGCAACCGCAAGGAATTTACTCAAAACGGCAATATTGTTCGTTTCACAGGTGATGCAGCATTGAGCTGGAGCGAAGATGCTGCGGTACCTCTTTCGACTGAGCGCGCCGATGTCGAACCACTATATAAACGATTGCTCGAAAGAGCATCATCAATGGGTGTGGCTCCGCGTGAAGCAACCAGCGATCAGACGGAAGACATGGATCTTCATCTCGTGACCCCGGCCGGACAGCGCATTGACATTACACGCGTCACGGAAAGCGGCCGTTTTGTATTCATGATACCGGCTGACATAACCGAGGTACGCATCATCTCCCGTGCCTCACGGCCCTGTGATGTAGAGGGGGCCTTCGTCAATGATCGACGTCATCTCGGGGTATTGGTGTCAAACCTCGAACTCTGGACGCATTTCGGTTGCGTTGATCTGAAGATGCTCCTGTCGCAGGAAGGGCTCTCAGGATGGAATAATGTGAAAGATGGCAATATGCGTTGGACCAGCGGAAACGCGCTCGTGAGATTTCCGAAAACTGACACCCAGGAGCCATCAATTCTCTCGTTTGAGGTCAAGGCGGGGGGACCTTACATCCTTCAGGAGGCCGCAAAGCGGGCGTCGTCAGTCAATTGATACAGTGCGCCCAGCCATAAGCTCTGGCTGGGCGCCGATTGATTTCCCCAAAAGGCTTACTTACAAAGGCGTTGCCTAGATGTTTGGTCGCTTTGCATTTCGCGATACTGGCAGATCACTAGACAAGACAGCAGTGAGCTCAGTTGGATACGAAATCACGTATCGTCAGCTGGAGAGAGATGTTAATGGTGTCGTATGCGTACTTCGCGTATTGTGTGAGCTATCTCCGAACGTCGTTGCTATCAACTATACCGACAAGTATGTGCATCTCGTATTCATTCTGGCACTCGCGCAGCTTGGTATACCATCGGCATCATTGACAAATAATGAGGGTAGAAAGCTTCGGTCAGAGCTTGATCTTATCCGACCTGATATCATCCTGAGCGATCGCAACATATCGTCCGTTACGATCCGTCAGCTTGTGTTGGATATAAACTGGTTCGAGAACGCGCGGCGTCAGGATAATACTGCCCAAAGGCCAGTGATCGTGCATCCGGATCAAATTGTGCGTGTTGCTGTAACAGACGGGACGGACAACCAACTGAGGCGTCTCGATTTGACATCTTCATACATAGAGATGTCGGCGTATCACGTATTCTTCGGTGGCGTCTTTGATCGGGACCTCGATATAGCCAATCTTCGCGTCATTCCTGTATTGTCGCTCTCCACAGCAACAGGATTTCTGACTGTGATTTCCTGCCTTCTGGCCAGGCTTCACGTCCAGATACTGGAAGCAGACCAGCTGGGCATCGCATTCAGTCAGAAAAAACCTACCGCAGCATTGATTTCTCCCCGACACGCCGAAGCGATTATATCCCAGTTGCCACCGGGAATGGCTCCACTGCAAAATCTCTATCTGACAGTTGTGGGAGGGAAGCTTCCCACTGCATTGAGAGAGCTGATACAGCAGACACTGACACCGAATGTGGAAGTCGTTTATGGTACCGATGACTGTGGCGCTATTGCTTCGCTTTCACGTGACGATTTGCCAGACACGGCGGTGGGCAGAGTTCTGCCCTGGGTAGGGCTCGACCTCGTAAGTCACGAGGGTAAACCGGTCACCGCTGAGACTCCTGGTGAGATCAGGGTGTGTGGGACGGGAGTCGCTCACAGACACGGGAGTATGCCTGACAGCTGCGATAAGCAGTTCAGGGATGGATGGTTCCATACTGGAGATCTAGGATATCTTGATACGCAGGGTATCCTTCACCTGACTGGTCGCGTCGACGATCTGGTAAGTCTGGGTGGCGACAAATTCAATTTTGCTGAGATTGATATTCATATCCATGCCTGTGAAGGCGTGAGCGAGTGTGCGATGTTTATCGTACCCGATGCGTTGGGATTAGCCTGTCCTTATGTAGCTCTTGTAACGGAGGCGAATTTCTCCCTCGATCATTTATCTTCATGGATACGGGGCGCCTTTCCGACAATGCCCCCAGTAACCGTCATCTGGGTGGACAGTATTCCCCGGACAAGAAACGGACAGCCTGATCGTTTACTGCTTTCGCAGCTTCTTAAACTCTCGTGATCGAGATCACATGTAGATCCTACAAAAAAGGGAAATTCACACCATATGGAAAACCGGGGAAGCGAAATAGCGGTTGTTGGTATTGGTCTTCGTTTTCCAGGGGGAATTGATAATACCGAAAAGCTTTGGGCCTTCCTGTGCGATCAGGGCGATGCTTCTTCTGATGTTCCGGATGATCGTTGGGGTAGCAAGCGCTACTACAGTGAAGATATTGCTGCGCCCAGCAAGACTTATATGCGCCGCGGCTCGTTCATCGACCAGAATATTGCACATATGGATCCGCTCTTCTTCGGGATTTCGCCTCGCGAAGCGGCCTGCATGGACCCACAACAACGGCTTGTACTGGAAGTCGTGTGGGAAGCGATGGAAGATTCCGGCATTCTTCCGGCAACATATTCTACCGACCGGACAGGCGTATTCATGGGAACCTTTTCCCTCGACTGGATGGGAGTGAGCGGCTCCGTCTACAACCGACGTCTCATAAAAGATCATTATTCTGCGACCGCAGCATCGGTAACCATGCTCGCTGCGCGTGTCTCCCATAGTCTTGGCCTCAAGGGGCCAAGCATGTCGATTGATACCGCGTGTTCATCATCTTTGACGGCCATCCATCAGGCTTGTCTCAGTCTCGCAACAGGGGAGAGTAACGCTGCGATCGCTGGTGGGGTCAATATCATGGTTTCCCCCATCTCGTCCATTACGATGTCGAAAGGGCATTTTCTCTCTGCGGATGGAAGATGCAAAAGTTTCTCCTCAATGGCCGACGGGTATGGCCGCGGGGAAGGCTGCGGTATCGTGGTTCTCAAGCGTCTCTCTGATGCTGAGAGAGATGGCGACAAGATACACGCAGTCATTGTCGGGACCGGTGTCAATCAGGATGGTCGCACACCCACCCTTACTACCCCAAGCGAGGAAGCACAGCGCAGTTTGATTCTCGACGTCCTGTCGAAAGCAGGTCTGACCCCAGACGATGTAGGTTATGTCGAAGCTCACGGCACGGGTACCCCTGTGGGCGATCCTATTGAAGTCAATGCACTCGGCAAATCGATCGGTCAGCGAAGAGACCCGGAAACACCACTTCTGATTGGCTCCGTAAAAGCCAATATCGGGCATCTCGAGGGTGCGGCGGGTGTGGCCGGGCTGATAAAGGCGATCCTCTGTCTAAACAAGCGCTCAATTCCACCACAGGCCAATCTTCCTGAGCTGAACAAGACGATACCGTTTGCCGAACTCGGCATTAAGGTCGTGGAAGGGGAGCTGACCAAGCTGCCCTCAAGTGGAAGCAATAGTTTTATCGGTGTGAATTCATTCGGATACGGCGGGACAAATGCGGTTGCATTTCTGCGCTCCCCATCGTTCGGCTCCAACCCCGACAATACTGAAGCGGTCTGTCCAGACAAAACATTACTACTTCCTCTGAATGCAATGGCTGAAGTTGCAACCCAAAGACTGGCTGTTTCCTATCTGGAATTCCTGAGAAGCTCCAATAGTCCAGCAATAGAGGATCTGTGTTTTTCCGCTGCCCGGCACCGCGCACGGTTGCAGCTGCAGACTGTCATATATGGCGAGAGCGCAAGCGACATCATTGAGGGTCTTGAAGCTGTCGCCGAGAAAAAAGCATCCGACAAAATCGTAACAGGTCGACGGTTGAGCGAGACGATGCAGAACCCTGTCTTCGTCTTCTCCGGAATGGGGTCACAGTGGAAAGGTATGGGTCATCATATCTTGCGAGACCCTGATCAGGCCGTTCAATTGCTCGTTGAGCATGTTGACAGTCTTTTCACCGGATTGGCCGGCTGGTCGATCATTGATGAGATACTGCGTCCCGCAGAAGAATCCAGACTAGATGAAGCGATCATCGCGCAACCAGCAATTTTCGTCATTCAGGTCGTTCTGGTGGCGGCTTTGCGAGCAAAAGGTGTCGTGCCCTCAGCAATTGTAGGCCATAGCCTGGGTGAAGTAGCGGCAGCCTATGCGGCTGGAGTTCTGTCCCTGAAAAACGCGATAACGATCATTTATCACCGCAGTCGCCTGCAGGCCCGCCTTTCTGGAAGAGGGACGATGCTTGCTGTCGCTCTTTCGGGTGCAGAAGCGACATCGAGATTTGTCAGCAGATACCCCGGACTTGTATCAGTTGCCGCCTATAATAGTGGTACCTCGTGTACACTTGCCGGGAATACTGATGCCCTGACGGCAATTTCTGAATTCTGCCACAGGGATGGCATTTTCAACCGGAAGCTCAACGTCACAATTCCGTATCACAACCCGCTGATGGATGAGATCCACGACGAGTTGTTGAGCTCGATCTCTGATATCGACCCCCAGGTGCCGCAGCTTTCTCTTTACTCCACGGTAACCGGGGAACGTTGGAGCGGGGAGGGGTGTCATGACGCCCTATACTGGTTTGCCAATGCTCGTGAACCAGTACTGTTTCACGACGCTATCCGGCGGATGCTTGATGCCGGGCATCAGACTTTTCTTGAAATTGGCGCTCATCCTGTGCTGTCAGCCTTGATCCGTGAGTCGGCGCAAGGCTCAAAAAAGGATCTGGCAGTTATTCCCACTCTCCGCCGTAATGAAAGTGAAAGTCTGGCGATCTCGCGTTGCTTGGCACGGCTTTATATTGCCAGCGTACCATTGGACTGGCATCAAATCCTGGGAGGCAAGCGTATAGCATTGCCCCATTACCCGTGGGTTCGTGAATATTTCTGGTCGGAGACCGATGAATCCCGCAGAGACCGCCTGGATATTATCGTTCACCCACTACTTGGAGATCCGGTTTCCGCTTCTGCACCTGTGTGGCATTACTATCTGAACAAGGCTTCTATCTCGTGGGTCAGACACCATCAGGTTGATGGCATATGTCTGTTTCCTGCTGCGGGCTTTATTGAGGGATGTATTGCCCTGTCTAACCAGATCGAACCGTCATCCGCATTGGTCCTTGAGCGTTTCACAATCCCTCATGCGCTAACACTCGATGACTCAGATTCTGTGCAAATAGAATGGGCTTTCGACTCACATAATCGCGTACTGAAAGTTTCATCAACGTATGACGTAGAAGAAAACAGAAAGTGGACCGAGCATGCGTCATGCACGCTATTGTTGAGCAAGCCTTGGCCGGATTCTGATGTATTTCTGTTTGATTCATCTGGAACTCAGGAGATACATCTAGAAGATTTTTACAGCAGGCTGAGTTCACTTGGGTTCGACTATGGACCGGAATTCAGAGTCCTGAAGTCCTTGCGTATTGATGATGGTATAGCCTCAGCTTGTCTGCAACTTGGCCTTACTGATGAAATCGACGACTACTATATTCATCCAACGTTGCTTGATGGTGCATTTCAGGCACTCATTGGTGCCGCCTATAATCGGCATGAGCGCACTGTATATGTGCCAACCGAGATAGAGCAATTTATTTACTGGGGCGGGAAGCATAAAGAGCTCATTGCACATGCCCGGATTACCAAGAGATCTGATAAATATGTGGAAGGTGATATACGACTGACGACCCCGGAAGGTGAAGCAGTAATCCAGATATCAGGTTTCCGTGCCACTTCGATCCCGAAAGGGGAAAATCGTGTGCGGAACGATCCCGCCGCAACAAGGTTTTATCACCAGACCTGGTTCGATACAGAACAGCCCGCGCTGCTGATCGAAGCGACAAAAGTCACCGTGCTGACCGCGGCGCCGGCTTGTGTTTCACTTCTCCATAATAGCTTCCTGTCATATGGGATGACGGTGGATGTCCATGACATCAGTACACTGGAGGATGCGGCATTACTCCACGTTCTGTCCGATCCGATAGGTATGCTGATCTACATCTCCCGCAAGGAAACCGAAGGAACAGGAAAACAATCTATCAAGGATCTTCTGCGCCTTGCACAACTCTCGTCAGCAGCCGGAAACGGAACGGTTGGCAAGAAACTTGTGGTCGTCACTCAGGGTGCCGTGACAGCTGACGATTTGAAGGGGGAGGCCATTGATGTCGCGCAGGCATGTATTCGTGGATTCATCAAAGGGTTGTCCGCCGAACGAGCGGATCTCGGGGTGCGTCTCGTCGATATTGGCAACTTCTTGCAAGACGAAGCAACGGCTCTGCAAATCTGTGCCGAGATCTCCAATCAGGATCAGGAGGATGATGTTATCCTACGTCCCGGTTTCAGGGCTGTAGGAAGGGTCTGCGAGGTTAGATTGGGCGCGGCTGCCGAACGTACCTTTTATTCACGGGATGAATTGGCTGGTGGCCAGCTAGTCGGGGTTCGCCTGGTCTCCGATCCCAGTGGTTTGCTCGACAAACTGCACTATGAACGCATGATCTGCGAGCCCCCGCCACCAGGGAAAATCTTGTTCAGAACAATTGCGAGTGCCCTGAATTTCAAGGATGTGCTGAAGGCAACGCAGCTGCTTCCGGACAGCGTGATTGACGACACCTTCAATGGTGACAAACTAGGTATGGAGGCATCCGCCGAGGTGATCGCAGTGGGAGCCGGTGTCGATGGTTTTGATCCGGGGCAGCGTTACCTGATGCCATGGCCAGGGTGTTTTGCAACGCATTTCTATGCAGACGCGGCAACTGTTCTGGCATTCCCGCTCGAGGAACCTTACTCGCCGGAAGACGCGGTAACACTGCCGATAGCATTCGTTACGGCCTACTATGCTCTTATTCATCTTGCCCGTCTTGAGGCAGGAGAGACTGTTCTGATCCATGGCGGTTCGGGCGGGGTCGGTCTTGCAGCAATACAGTTGGCCAGAATGATCGGGGCCAAAGTTTTCACAACGGCTGGTAGCGAAGAGAAGCGGAACTATCTCAGGTCCGTTGGCTGCGAATATGTGTACGATTCCCGATCCCTGTCTTTTACGGCAGAGATCAATGCCGTAACGCACGGCAGGGGCGTGGATGTAGTGTTGAATTCCCTATCGGGCGATGGGCAGACCCATAGCCTGATGCTGCTTGCGCCTTATGGCAGATTTGTCGAGATCGGTAAGAAGGATATTGTGGAGGCGGGATCACTTCCTCTGAGGCAATTCAATAACAACCTGTCCTTCTTCTCTCTCGATCTCGACCGGCTTATGCTGCAGCGTCCTGCGCTGATGAGGACACTTCTCACCGACGTCGTAAAGCTGGCCCGAAACGGTGGTGTACGCGCCTTGCCTTATACGAGCTTCCCTGCTTATCGTACTTCGGAAGCCTTCAGGTTCCTTGCGTCGGCCAAACACATTGGCAAGGTGATCATCGACTACACCAATCTTGATGAGCTACAGGCCGACGTATTGCTCCGTCCTTTGCCATCAGTTCATGTCGCAGGTGTGTATCTTGTCACTGGCGGTCTGGGTGGTTTTGGCTGGGCAACTGCGAAATGGCTCGTCCGCGAAGGAGCAACCCGCCTGATACTTGTCGGTCGGCGTCCTGAAGAACAGTCTGAGTACCATAAAGAGATACTGGCGTATCGAGAGAAGGGCATAGAGGTTCTTACATTTGCAATCGATGTCTCTGATCCAATCTCGATGGCAGCCCTGTTCGAAGACATCTCACTAAGGCATATTCCGCTCAAAGGCATATTCCACTGTGCAGGCGTGCTCGATGATGCACTGATACATAATCTCGATATCGACAGGATCATCAACGTCCTTGAACCCAAGGTATCTGGCGCAATCAACCTCGACAAGCTCTCTGCTGGCTTCGATCTCGATTATTTTGTACTGTATTCTTCCATCACAACATTACTGGGCAATTTGGGGCAAAGTGCCTATATTGCGGCAAATACTGCGCTGGCCGCCATAGCTTCCAATAGGTTCAGACGAGGACAGTCTGCTCTTTCGGTAGAATGGGGTGCCATTTCCGGTATTGGCATGTTGCATGCCAATGAGGCTGCAGCCCGGTTGTTCGAGGCAGCAGGGATCGGTAGTATGTCTCCTGAAGAAGCACTTGATAAACTGCCGGGTATGCTAGCGCTTCGGTTTCCTGCACTTGCTTGCGCCAAGGTTGACTGGGAGAAATGGGCAACAGTGTTTCCTGCCATGGACAGCTTGCCAAGGTTCTCGCAGTTACGGTTCGCTAGGGGCGGGGACGGCCGGGGCGGCAAGCATATGATGCGCTTGCGTGAGCTGAACGAGAACCAGAGGCTCGATTATATCATCTCACAGGTGAAAGAAATTGTATCCAAGATCCTCTATGTGGACGCTTCGAAAATCAGCGACACGGCACGGCTTTCAGAACTGGGAATAGATTCCCTTGCCGGGGTTGAGTTGCAGAGCGCATTACGTATCGAAATGGGAGTCGATATTTCTGTGCTTATGCTCGCCCGTGATGAAACGATACAGCAGATGTCTCAAAGCTTCCTTGAAAAGCTGTATGTCGACGACGCTTCGGCTCCAGTATGAGTGATGGTTTCGCAGTCGTAACGCGGGCAGATGGTCAGGAAATTCTTGATTGGCGTTACAACAGTCTTATCGACCTTCTTTCTTTTCAGGCAAGCAGGAAACCGGATCAGAGATTATATACGTTTCTTGGTGATGGAGAAAACGAGACAGAGAGTGTCTCCATGTGCGAATTCGCACAGCATGTCACGACATTATCCGGATGGCTTCTACGCCTTCTTCCGCAGGGGACACATGTTATCCTGCTATATGATAACGGACTGGATTACTTAATTGGATTGATGGCCAGCATGAATGCGGGTCTGATACCCGTGTCCGGCGTACAAGCCACGGCCTTCGGTGCAAGAGATCGCTTTTTGAACATCAGGAAGGATTCCGGAGCAGTGGCGGCTATCGGGAACCAAACGACTCTTCGAAATTTCCAGAAAGCATGTGCAGCAGTCGAAAATGACAACACATTCCGCTGGATTTCTACCGAAAACAGAGGAAATGATACTGACTTTGACCTGAGGAGGATATCGCCTAATTCTATTGCGATGGTGCAATATACATCCGGTGCGACGAGATCGCCTAGAGGGGTTGAACTAAGCCACAGGAACATTCTCTTCAATCTGTATAAGCAGGGCGAAGCATTCGGCTACGAAAATGGTGACTGTGGGGTCAACTGGCTACCTCTCTCGCATGACATGGGTCTGATCGGTGGCGCATTGATGGCATTGGCCGCCGGAGGGCATTGTGTGTTGTTGCCTCCCGAGACTGTAGCCGAAGAACCTGGTCGGTGGCTTAAAGCGATCAGTCGTTACCGTGCAAGTTTTTCTGGTGGCCCTGATTTCATGTATGACATGAGCGTTCGAACGATCAGTGCTGCACAGACTGCTGTTATGGACCTGTCGTCATGGAAAGTCGCCTTCACCGGCTCGGACCATATCAGGCCACATACTATCGAGGCATTCGACAATCTCTTTTCAGATTGTGGCTTTGAAAGACAGGCCTTTTTATCGTGTTACGGTTTAGCCGAGGCGACGCTGCTGGTGACTGCCTCGGAGAAAAGAAAAGGTATTTCATTTGAGAGAGTCTCCAGAGTTGGTCTTGCGCGTGGAGTCGTTGAGCCACCATTGAATGAACAGGACACCCGTCTGTTAGCCAACTGCGGCTCTATAATAAAAGATATCAATGTTTTTATTATCGATGAAGATACAAACGAGATAATGCCCGAAAAAACGGTCGGAGAAATTTTTGTATGCAGCGCAAGCATTGCGCATGGATACATAAACAGATCTGAGGAAAGTAAAAAAACGTTTCTTGAAAACAGGAATGATCCCGAAAATTATTTATTGAGAACGGGTGATCGCGGTTTCGTATTGGATAACTGTCTCTTCGTCACAGGAAGGAGCGATCATCGGATTGCGATTAACGACTGTGTGTTCGATCCCGACGATCTGGTTTCATGTCTGAATCCTTTCAGCGCTGAAATTCGCCTCTCCTCGATTTGTATATTTGTGGAGACAACCGCGGACACGCAGATATTGTTCGTGCTGGCTGAGGTAAATCGTATGTCTGAGAATATCCGTGACGGACTGAGTGAAGAACTCGTCCATACGATATCTGCAAGTTTCGGGAAGCAGAATATTCGCTTATTCATGCTTCGGCCGAGCAGCATCCTGAAAACACCAAGCGGGAAAATACGCCTGAGTGATACACGCGACTTATTTTTTTCCGGCGATATGTTCATACTAGCACAAGCCGAAAGGATGGAGTTTGATAAACCCGGAGTCCGAATAGAACGGATCGAACCGCGAAAGATATAGTCAATGTACGGGCAATTACGTTTATCGTATTTCATATAATTGCACTTGCACTATGAGGTCTGGGTCGAGAATTAGCGATCCGGTCCCACACAACGCAGCAATAGGGCCTCATGGAGCGAGAGGCATTACATCCTGTGTGCAACTTGTTCAGGCCTCGCCTGTTGGAGGTGCTGACTGGCAACGCAGGAACCTCAGATAATGCTCACCCCACCCTTGCCTTTTTCCCCGGATGTCGAAACGCCGGAGAAAGATGAGCAGCATGTCATTCAGGGCATTATCGATGGCATGGTTGAACAGAGCCGTGTGGTCGGCAAACGCGAGGGGCGTATGGTGCGAGCCAGCCATGCCAAACCGACGGCCCTTGTCATTGGCACACTCGATGTTGCACCGCATCTTCCGGGCGAACTGGCCCAAGGCGTTTTTGCCACGTCAGGGCGGTACCCTGTAGCGGCACGTTTTGCACAGGGCGCGGGAGAGACACTGGGCGATCGTGTCTCCGTTCACCGTGGCCTCTCCCTCAAGCTGTTTGGGGTCAAAGGAGAAAAACTGCCAGGCCATGAAACCGAAACGCAGGATTTCATCCTGGCATCCGGGCCGACTTTTCCATCAGGCACAGCCGCAGGTTTCCTGCGTGATGGCGGGGTGATCGGCAAGGCCGCCTCGCTGCCCGAGGGGGCGAAAAGTGCAGTCTCCTCACTGGCACGTGGCTTCAATTATGCTCTCGGTCATGTGGGAACGCAGAGCCCGATGGCTGATTTCCTGGGCCATCCCTATTCCCACCCGCTTTCGGAGCCGTATTACAGTCAGGCGCCCCTGCGCTATGGCGCGTATGTCGCCAAGATCGCAGCATTTCCGATGATGCCGGATCTTGAAGCCCTGCAATCCTGGCGGCTTGATCCACACCATGATGAGGACGGGTTCCGGCATGAAGCAGTCACTTATTTCGGTGGACGGGAGGTCGTGTTCGACATCCGCATTCAGCTCTGGAACAATGCCGAGACGCAGCCTATCGAGGATGCCTCCGTCATGTGGTCAGCGGATGAAGCGCCTTTCCGTTCAGTGGGCAGACTGAGCTTTCCCGTACAGAACGCCTTCAGTGCCCAGCGGGCCGCCTTTTTCGAGAATCATCTCGTTTTCCGCCCGTCACAGGGTCTTAGCGCTCATCGGCCATTGGGTTCGGTCATGCGCGCAAGAATGCAGGTCTACAAAGCCCTGTCTGCCTTTCGCCACGGTCAGAACAAACAAAGCGAAATTCAGCCAGCTAGCATCGAGCAAATCCCCGCCTGAATTCCCAGACGAGCCGTACGATATATGTCAGCCTACAGCCTGCCGACGCTATACGGTTAAGCCGCCAATTAAAGGAAAGACTCCTGATTATGCTTATCGAATTCTATGTCATCGCGGGGCTGGTGCTGCTGGCGCTGGTGAACATCTTCTGGGCCGGTGCTGCGAAGACGCGCCAGTATGGCACAGAGTGGAATATGGGCGCACGAGACGGCAATATGCCAGAGTTACAGCCTTTACCGGCACGACTGGCGCGAGCGCAGGCTAATCTTTTCGAGACGTTGCCCCTGTTCCTCGCAACGCTACTGGCGGCGTTGCTCGCAGGTCATGCCGGATGGAAAACGCAATGGGGCAGCTGCATCTATCTGGCAGCCAGAGTAATCTATCTGCCACTTTATGCAGCCGGTGTTCCTGTGGTTCGAACCGTGGTTTTCATGATCTCGGTTTTTGGGTTGCTCCTCACGCTCTGGGCGCTGATCGCCGGGCAGGCTCATAGCCTGCTGACTATAACCGGAAGATGATAATGGCAGCGAGTACCATGGTAGAAAAGAAGGCTGTAAGCCCTGTCGTAGCGGATCGCACTGTGGCGATAGTTGTCAGGCGTCAGAACACAATTTCGACGCCGATGCGCCGTCTGTAGCGGCACCTGTCATCTCTGACGGCCTATCTTCGGGAATTTCAGGCTGGCATGCAGGTCTTGTTGCCCTATTTTGCAAGATATCCCTGAAACTGTAGTATCATATCCTCAGTCGGCGAGCAGACATTAGGCTTTCGCCAGCTCTCCGAGCGGAGCGGCGGCACCAATATACTCATTGGCCTGATTTCCGATCATGAGGAGTTTCAAAAGGCGGTTGCTCGCATCGGCGATGGGATGAATTCTAGCGTTCATGCCGCCTTCTCTGAGACCGATCTGGTGGCCGCATCCCCTTTTCTATCCACGGGCTGGAAGACGGTATTTTCATCCCACCTGCCTGATATATCTAGTTAGAGATAACCGCAAAACCGTTTGCCGGGTTACAAGAAGCCTGGGGTTAATCTCCTGCAGCTTATGGGAAACGCTTCACATCTCCTGCTGCCCGTAGAAATGCAACTCATTGCACAATGCGAAAGAGAAGGTCTTGGCTAAGTAGCGAAACAATCAAACCTCGGCATTTTCCAGCCACCCGAGCAGAGCAGCAAGGCAATCGCGACCAAGCTGCTTCGAACGGCTAGGGCTCCAACCATGAACCGGATCGGAACATGGCTCGTGGTCTTTGAAGGGCATTTCCAGCGTCATGGCTACGGCACCGTATCGCTCTGCAACCTGGTTGTTGGAGATGGTTAGGTCAGCGCTTCCAGGTAGATCTGCCGGATAGCCTAGGTCAGTCTGAAAATCGTTAGTCAGTTCTGATAGTGCAGTAACATAGCGTGCAAACTCGGCTTGCTTGTTAGGATGGAGCGAGGGAATGCCTTCAAAGCCATCCAGAAATACGGCGGCAATTTCTTCCTCACCATGAACGTCAATAGCGAAATCTACACCGCTGACGTCCATTGCGCCGCGAACAGCAAGGATTTCCGGAGATCGCTCAAGCGTGGGCGTAGCCCATGCCCGGTTGAGATCGGTCCCGGCTGCATTGGTCCGCAAATGTCCTCGACGAGATCCGTCGGGATTGACATTGGGGACGACATGAAAGCGACAGCATTCTCGTAGCTTGATTGCGACGGCACTAGACATATCCGTGAGGAGAGCCAGTGCACCTTCCATCCACCACCCGGCCTTGGTTTCGCCAGGATGCTGCCGACCGTAGAGCCAGACCTGGAATGGCCCGTGGCCCATCTCAAGGCAGTCAATCGACTGCCCATCGATACTGACACCTAATGAACGATGTTCCACACCCGCCGCTGCGGCTGTGAGAGAAACGATATTACGATGTCGCTGCATCGAATAAGGAGCGAAATAGGCAACCCACACCACAGCGCCGCGCGGGCGGTAACAGATTGTCAGTGTACCATTATCCAGCGCCTCATCGAAAACCGTGTCAGCGCGCGTCCAGGAATCGTTGTCTTCTGATACTACTGCGGCATAGCCATGCCAGCCACCCGGATAAGCAGAACCGTTAAGGCCGGTAAGGTGCAGGACCAACCTGCGGCCTCCAGCATCGCTGACCCTGAAATGAAACCACTGATAATATCCAGCCTCGCAATCGGGGCGTATGGCAAGAAGCGCCTCAGCGCCATTGATTGAAAGAACCGTAATATTGCCAGAGTCGAAATTGTCCGTGATTTGAATATCGCGCATGTTTCTTATCTTGATTCTTTTTGGTGCCTGAATATCGGTATTTCACTGGCTATTACGCCCGCAAAAATCATGACCGCTCCAAGGAGGCCACGAGACGTAAATCGATCTCCGGCCAATTGTCCTATGATACCCGCCCAGACCGGTTCACTTGCATAGATAAGTGTTGCGCGTGATGGTGAAACTGATTTCTGCGCCCAGTTCATTGTGAGCTGTATAAGCGCGCTTGCTATGCCAAGCCCGATACCGGCCGCCAGCCAGACAACGCTGAAAGCGGGTATTTTCTCGTTAGAGATCAACATGAAAAAGAATGAGAGAAGCCCGGCAACGAGAAGCTGAACGATCGTCACCCGGCTACTATCGACCCGCTTTGCGAAGCGCCCGATCAGAAGAATCTCTGCGGCAATCGAGAAAGCACTTATCAATGTCACTACTTCGCCCGTACCGAGGCCTATACCTCGGCTCGTTGGGCCAGCCATGCACACCAGCCCTGCAAATGAAAGGAGAACGCCAATCCATACATAATATTTTGGTGCGCGACGTAATAGAAGCCATTGGAAAAGCGGAACAATCGGGACATAGAGAGCGGTCAAAAATGCAGAGGTGCTGCTACTGATAAGGCGTAGCCCGTAGGTCTGGAGTGCATAGCCCAGAAAGATCGACGCACCTATTGCAATACCAGCCCCTGTCTCGGTTACCGTCAGTTTACACAGTGTTTTTCGGAAAATGAGCAGACTGAAGAGCCCTGCGGTTGTAAAGCGCAGTCCGACGAAAAAGAACACACCACTATAACGCATGACCATATGAACGATAAGAAACGTGGCGCCCCAAACCGCCGTGATACAAAATAGCGCGATCTCCTGCCGGCTGATCATCTGCCGCTGAAAGTCATGCGCACTCATTGCTCATATTTCCGATCAATATCACGCAAAGTGGCTGCTGCGATCGCCAGATCCTGAGCGCCGATACCTGTCAGATCAACAAGCGCGGAAGAATCAGGTGCCAAGGCTGAAGGATTTCTCAGCAATGTACCCAGCTCGGAAACTTGCGTTGTTTCAGTCATTCCTGCTCGGGCAGGCCAGGACAGCTCGCCATAGGCAAAACACTGCGAAAGGAAATCCGCTACGAGATGGTTCATCGCCGCAACAAGTTCGCTCTCGACCTCGTGTTTACCCGGCGCATCAGCGCCAACAGCGATGATGCGCATGCCCGACCTTGTGTTGGCACGAGTGAGTAAAGCCCTCTCAGTAGACGTCGTCGTGATGACGAGGCGAGTGCGACGTGTCAATGTGACGATGTCACTCTTGGCCTCGGCGCGCAAACCCTCTGCACAGAGGGAAGCAGCAAGTTCGATCGCCCTGGAATGATTGCGTCCCCAGATGATGACATGCTCGAGCCCCGTCATCCGCGCTGCCAATTTTGCCTGAAGCTTCGCCTGAATACCCGTGCCTATAATGCCGATAGCCGTACACTCATTTGGCCGCAGGAGCTCAGCAGCCAACCCACCTGCGATAGCCGTGCGCAGGTCGGTGAGGTACCCTTCATCCTGCAGCAGCGCACACGGCGCACCCGTATTTGTCTCAAACACGACCATCATACCGTTACTGGCCTTGAGGCCAAGTGCACGGTTTGAGGCAAAGCCTGTCGCAATTTTAACGACGAATATCTCTTCGCTTGTCATAGCTGCCGACTTGATGTGACAGTCGCCACCTGCTTCTGGAAAGGTAAGATGGCCAACTGCGCCGAGTTGCACTTTCCCTGCCGAATAGGCGACAAAAGCAGATCGTACTGCTGCAATAGCTTTGTCTGGATCCAGAGAAGCCTGAATTGCTTCAAGATCGATGACTTTCATGTAGTCAGTGCCGCCTTACGGATCGCAGCAATCTCATTATAGATTGTTGCCCGACTAAGGTTAAGCAAGCTTGCGACATACGGTGCAGCACGCGGCGCCTCAAATCCACCCGACGCAAGGATAGAGTGAATAAGCGCGCGGCGTTGATCGCGATTGAGGCTGCGGCCCTCCAGGCCACGCTCATGGCACCAATGCGCGATATGACGATTAATCGTCTCATGCCAGTCGTGCCGAAGCAACGTAGCAGATTTTTCCTCGGCATCAATCGCTACGGGTTGCAGTATCGTTTCCAATAAACCGCGCAAGGCCTCAAACCGGGAAACATCCATGTTAATGCACAGCATCGCTGATATCTCACCTGGCAAGAGGATCGAGACTGATTTCAGGCGACGACCATCCCAGTTGATTTTTTCATAGGGCCCAATCATTCCGTTTTGTGCTGGCAAGCCTAATTCGTGGAGATGTGACGGTTCTCCCACTTCGCGCGGCGACATGGCTCCCGCGATATAAGCAAGAGTATCATTCTGCAAATCATGAACGGCGACTTCAACAAGAGGGCAAAGCAGAGCAGCTATAGCGTCTGCCAGGGCATCATATCGGTTCAAGCGGGGAGGAGACGAGTGCTTGTTCATACAGTATGTCTATAATAGACACCCTGTCCAAACAAGGGGATTGATCGAAATGTCGCTTTTTGAAGCTATCGGCGAGGCATCGAGGGAACGTCCTCGGGAGATGCTGGAAACTCCACTGCAAAAGAGTGTGGGGTTGTCCGGTCTGCTAGGCTGTGAGGTACTGCTTAAATGCGAACATCTACAAACTACAGGATCTTTTAAATACCGTGGTAGTGCAAATGCTCTCCGTGTCATGAGCAACGCTGTGCGTAAAAAAGGCATTGTCACAGCGTCTTCTGGCAATCATGGTTGCGCGGTAGCATTGGCGGGATACAATGCAGGCGTTCCGGTATCGGTATATGTATCCTCGAATGCCTCTCCAGCGAAGCTCGCCGCTATCCGCAGTTATGGTGCCGAGCTCTGTCAGGTTGACGCCCTGGGGCTCGATGTAGAATTGATTGCGCGCCAAGCCGCCGAAGCGAGTGGTCGTATCTTTATATCGCCGTATAATGATTTGGCAGTTATCGCGGGGCAGGGCACAATCGGAGTCGAATTATATAATCAACAGCCGGAACTTGATGCCGTATTTGTAGCTGTGGGGGGCGGCGGTCTCGCAAGTGGTATTGGTACTGCCCTTAAAGGGTTTCAGTCTGACGCAAGGATAGTCGGTTGTTGGCCCGAAGCCTCACCTTGCCTGATGCGCGCGCTCGAAAGAGGTGTCATTTACGATGTGCCTGAAGCGCTTACGATCTCGGATGGTACGGCTGGCGGCATTGAGCCCGGCGCTATTACGCTTGATCTCTGCGCACAGGTTATCGACCAGCGCGTTGCAGTAAGTGAGAAAGACATCAGATACGCGATGTGGCTTCTTGCCGTTCATGACCGCTGGATGGTTGAAGGAGCAGCAGGAGTTGCTCTTGCCGGGCTCATCGCAAATGCAGCTCAATATCGGAACAAAAGGGTCGCAGTCGTATTGTGCGGAAGGAATATTGATACTGACAAGTATCTGGACGCACTGATGAGCGTAGCTTCAGGTCACGATAACCTCATCTCGCTTGTATGATCGTGCTCGGCATAGGAACGCCAGGTACTATTGCCCGAGAGATAAAATACTTCGAGCATTGAAGTTACCTGCGCAGCCTGAATGTCCACATCGCAGCATTTTTCGAGGTATGAGAGGAAAAGGCAAGTTTGGTAGAATTTCATTATACCTCATTGTCGGCAGATAACGTCAAAATGACTTCCAGTTGATGGCTGAAATATATTCAGCATGTAAAAGAGAGGATGCAATGGTCAAGATTTTCGCAATTATAAGAGCGGATAGTCATTCTTTTGATGAGATGCATGCCAAAGTGGAATCTCTGGTCGCGTATTCGCGCACAGAGAATGGCTGTATAAAATACAAATCATTCTTCGACAGAAAATCTCACACCTTCTTTTTTGACGAAGAGTGGGCAGAACCTGAACTGCTTGAAGCACATACCAAGAGTGCTCCGTTTCTTGCTTTCGTTGAGTATCTGATGGAGCATGATCTCGAAGTCCAGCTACATGAGATAGAAGAAGTATGACCATACTTCTTTGGCCTGCACGCTCTTCCATAGAGATAAAGGTAACATCTCTTATATTATACTGAATATTTTATTATGGTTGTGAACGCAGGCACATGTTGCATGTGCCTGCATTAAGCGCAAGAAAGCATTGAAGAACAAGAACCGCATTTTTAAAATACGCACCTGGTCGGATCCGAAAACTGGCTGAACCGGGCGTTTAGCGATACAACTTTCAAATGTTCCGGACGGCTTACTGACATGAGTAGTGAGCCGCCCGGAACCACAGGCTGAAACCGATCGCCTCATTCATAAAAATATACTTATTATGATCGACGTCTTCCTGAAAATATATCACTAAAATATATTCAATAATTCAAGAATTGAGATGCAATACCCACAGAGATTCCGCTCCTGTTATGAACAAGCGGTTCTGATCATGGTCAAATTCACAATTACTACAGAGGTGCGGTGTCGGAACAGTAGCCAGATGACGACCGGATGAATTGAACACCTCAACACCGACCCCAGAGCTACTCCAGACCCATCCGCGCCGATCAACGGTGAATCCGTCCGGTATACCATGGGGAACTACAGCAAAGCGGCGCCGGTTAGACAGGCGAGGACCATCACGATCGAATGCAAAGATGGCAATTTCACCCTCATCGTGTTCAGGCGTCTGGGATGCATAGAAAACGCGTTCATCCGGAGAGAATGCGACGCCATTAGGCTGGGTCATGTCAGCAACACGATTCGTAATGCCATCGCGCCCGATGCAGCAAATAGAGGTTTTGCCGCTTTCGGAACGGGAAGGAACTCCCTGCTTGGGATTTTCGATACCAAAAGTGGGCTCACTGAACCAGACCGTGCCGTCTTTCGCGATGACGATATCGTTAGGCGCATTTAGACGCTGTCCGTTGGCATGAGTGGCGACGACCATCGGATTTCCCGCACCGCGAGAGCAGCTGATGGCGCGATGGCCATGTTCACAGTGGAAAATTCGTCCGTCAGGTGCGACTGCATTACCATTGATAAAAGGCGTAGCGTCGAGCAAGACGTCGACAGCTCCATCTTCACGCCAGCCCAGTACACGGCGCCCTACCACGTCGCTCCATATCAGCGTTCTCTGTTGCGGCCACCAGGCGGGTCCTTCGCTCCAGCTTGCCTGGCTGTAAAGAGAGAAAAGCCGTGCCGCTTCCAAAACAGGTTTTGCATCAGAGTGATAGATCTGCGGCGACGATACCTGCACCGTTTCAGGAGGGCCGGGGGAGCGCAGGCGCGCGGGCATCAACGGATTTTCGTTCAAAGACGCAGCACTCGCCTTACGCATACGCGTTGCAGCCAGAGCTGCACCGGTTCCGAAAACTGTTCGTCTGGTCATTGTTGGCCGTGTCATTATTGGAACGGATCCTTTGTTTGAGCTGCCGGTGATTCCTGAAACTGGACAAGCATCCGATAGCAGGGTGTATCACCGAGTTGTCCAGATAAGCCTCCTTTTGCATCGGATGTTCCCTGATCCTAACCAAAATGGATATTCCCAGGGCCCATCTTAACTCTCTCGCCATTCATTGTCTCGATGAACCAGCGCTTTTAGAGAAGAATAACCCACTGAGGATGCGGACTTTTGTGCCAGTCCCCAGACCACCTGACAGGCAAAACAGCAAAGTTGATCGCCTCGACGATGCCGGGGAACGGCTGTATCCCGTGGCGTCCACATGTGGAGATGGGGAAGGACTGGTGGCAATTCAGGATCCTTACCACCATTTTGTAGAAGAGTAGCCTCAGATGCAGGCATACTCAGTTGACGTGACATCACCCACGACACTTAGCCATCACCACCATATGCGCTGAAGGCAAAGGTATAATCAGCCTATTTGCACATTGGTGTTTATACAGAAACCTCTTCCGGACTGCGCAGCCAAGAAGTCTGGCAATGGACATAAAGGTTGTCTGCATGGAGCATGTCATGACCCACCTCCAGTCCTTGTGTCTCCCTGACATGATCGCAAAATGGTAGTGTGTTTTTCCTTTCCGCACGAGATTTGCAGTGGCTCCTGCGATACAACGGCAGCAGGCGCTCCATCCGGTTATCCACCAGTCAGAACAGAGCGCTTATCTTCAGTTTCGTTGCAAAATCCAAACAAGAATGCCGTTATCTGATTGATGAGTTCTTAGCCCAAGGTGGGGAATGATGAAACTGCAGTCTATTACCATGTTGGACCTCATTCGTATCTGCGATCAATGGCGGAAAATATTCCGAAAGGCAGGCAAAGCGGATCGTGATTGGGAGAGGGTGATGCAACTCTTTGCGGCATGGCTCGAACCGCGTCTGGGCGCTATTTAGGCTTCATGGCTGAGATGGAAAAAAGCGAAATGGTTGGCAACGTCGGCTTGGTGCAGATAGATTGGTAGCGCCATCCTGCCCAGTAAGCGAAACGTCTGCAGGTTGCTCTCGCGTTTTTGCAGGGCCAGAAGACGCCTTGCTGCTCTGGTGTTCCGGCGTTTCTGCAGAATATCGCCGGAAGCATAAGTGTTTTGATCCTCTACCAGCCAGAGCCTGTGGACCCGATCACGAATCTCGATCAGCACCTTGTCTGAATGCACGAGATCGCCAGACCGGACTTTCCGCGATGTAAAGATCGGGTGCAGGCTGCACCGAATTTCAGGCTCCAGCGGCGGATCGTCTCATGAGTGATCAAAATACCCCGTTCAAGCCGCATTTCCTCCGCAAAAAAGCTCAGCGGAAAGCAGAAATCCAGCTACATTCTACTGGCTATCAGCTCATTGGGGGAACGACAGTACCGTCTGCAGCTAACGGACGACGCTCTCATCAGCCGCCTTTACCGGACCTGATCCCGGAACAACCGAATGCTCTCAATGATTCTGGACAGAAAAATTCTGTAGTTCTGTGGCTAGGTCAGGCCGCGAACCATCGAGTATCTTTGCCAGATGACCATCTTTCTTGATCAAGGCAATGGCCGGGATCTGTCGCACCCCGAAGCGGCTGAAGGCAAGATTGTCACGATCCAGCAAGACCCTGAAGCCGGGGCCGAACAGGGTACGAAACGCCGCCATATCCCCTGGCTCGGTCCAAAGCCGGGCGCCAATTACTGTCCACTCGATGCCGGAACGAGGCATCAGCTTTTGAGCAAGTTCTCTTGTACGGGCGCAGTTGCGTGCAGTTGGGGGGTCCATGGTGGCAAGATAGCTCTCACACCAGGGGGCGCTGAAGATCACGACCTGAGCGCGGCCTGTGCCCGCTGGACGCAAAGTCGTCTCGGATCCCTCTGCATCAGTCAGTTTCACATCCGGTACCCCGGAGCCAACCTCGAGAGGCTGTATGCGGGTGACGTCTGCAGATTGAAGGTCTTTCGCTCTACGGGGAGCGGATGCGATACGTTCAAGTGCAGCTTCAAGTGCCGGACCGTCCTGATGTCCAAGATAGGCCAGACGCCCATCACGATCGATCAGTACATGGAGGGGTGTCGCACGGATGTTCAGCCAGTCGCTCAGCCTTCCGTCATCGACCACGACCGGCATGGTGAGCCCGGTTTTACGCACAAAGGCAGCGACCTTTCCCCGCTTTTCACCAAAGCCGATATCGACGGCAACGACGCTCATGCGCGATTTATACCGCTGATAGAGCGCCTCGAAACCCGGCATCTGTGCACGGCAGGGAATGCAGTATGTCGCCCAGAGCTTGAGATAGACCGGGCCCTTCCGGGTAAGCCCTGACATGTCGAGCATTTGGCCATCCAGCGTCTGCCAGCTCATGGCCGGCACAGGGCGTCCAATCATTGCCTTGAGAGCAGGGTCCTCCGCAACAAAGGCTGCCGAACCGGGCACAGGTTGTGTCTCTGCGCAAGCAGATGAAATTGCTGAGCATTGCACAAGCAGGGTGAGAGCCGTAAGGCCATGGCGGAAATCGGGCATGGGATGGATCCGTGTTGTCAGGAAAATATGAAAGTGTCAGGCACAGCGGTGATCAGCGTCATATGCTAGCTCGTGCTGCGCATCAGGGTGAGAAGGTGATGGCAATCAGCCTCGACCCGCTCGGAGCGAATATTCGCGACACCAAGAATGATGCCCGATCGAGCCCGTGATCCTTTTGCAAACCACGCTGACAGAGGAGAGACAGCCAGCAATGCCTCACGCGCCTGAAGGGCAAGGCGGGCGTCATCAAAGCCGGATGGCTGTGGCAATATGACGGAAAGCCCTGCACCTAGTGCTACAGGGACGTTGCATCGCTGCAAGGTATCGCACAGAAGCGACCGGCGCTCGGTATAGATCTGGCGTGTCCTGCGCAGATGCCTGAAATAATGCCCATCGCGCATGAAGCGTGTCAGGGCAATCTGGACAGCGTTGTTAGGTGGTGTTGCAAGCCACCAGGCCATTTCGGTAAGGCGTTTAACCAGACCCCGGGGTGCCACGATAAAACCAAGCCCTATCATGGGGGCGAGTGTCTTGCTGAACGTGCCAATATGGATCACACGGTCTGCACCATCGCCCGAGGCTAGTGCGGGTAGCACGCGTCCCTCAAGATGCAGTTCGGCAAGATAATCATCCTCAATGATCCAGCTGTGGCTCTCCCTTGCCCAGTCGATCAGGGCCTTGCGCCGTGCGGGGCTCAGAGAGACCCCCATCGGGGCCTGTTGTCCTGGTGTAACAAGGGCGGAAACTGCAGCAGGTGCCATGACGCGCCCCTGCGCCACATCGATCCCCTCATGGTCTACTGCAACCGGAACGGGATGTACTCCGGCGCTTTCCAGCGCCATGCGTGTGACGGGAAAGCCAGGATCTTCCACCCAGACCTGCTTTCCGGCGCAATCGATGGCACGCAGCACCATGGCGAGGCCACTGCGAAAGCCAGTCGTGACAAGGATCTGATCGGGCGTGCAGGTCAGACCGCGTGCCAAGGCGAGATGCGATGCCAGGGCAGCCCGCAGTTCCGGCAAGCCGCGCGGGTCCATCGCGCCTGCTTGCAGCGCTGAGACCTGCACACCCTGGCGGTGCAGCCGCGCCCAGAGCGTGGCGGGAAAAGCGTCTTGCGCCGGAATACCCATCTGAAACGCAAGCAGCCGGTCACTCTTGTACTGGAACAGGGCAAGCGGCCCGTATCCGCTGGTTGCTCGGGCGGCCGTTCCATCAGGCGAACCATGAAGCTGACTGTCGAGACAGGCAGGGAGAGCCGTGGGGAGACGTTCCGCCACCCGCGTTCCGGCAGCGCCCGCTGCACAAAGCAGATGGTGGTCGATCAGCCTGTCATAAGCCGCGCGTACCGTTCCGCGCGCCACGCCTAGCTGCGTCGCAAGGTCACGCCAGGAAGGAAGCCTGGTTCCTGCAGGAAGTGCGCCCGAGGTAATGGCCCCTTCAATGTGCAGGGCGATCTGTTCGCTCAGTGCGCGCGGGCTATTCCTGTCCAGACTGATCGCCGCCAAGGGGGGGTGAGCTTTGGTCGTGACACTTTCAGGCGTCATAATTGGCTCCGGCGGCTCGCTCTCTAAGAATTGTTTTGCTCCGGAGATCGGCAGCCACTCCTGAAGGAGACTGCTCCAGCGCAACTCTCTGAGCGCCAGAATTGTCAGAGAGGGTGGCCTGGCCCGAATAACTTCTATGCTTTGAAGGCCGATACAGCCCCGGACAGCCTTGAGATAGGGGGATGAAAAAATCAGACTGTTGCGCCTCCTTGCCCAGTATGATGCCACCTGCTGCCACACCGACCAGAACGGTTCGATCCGCAATGAAATCCTTTTTTCTGTCTGGACTCGAGGCGACTGTCCGGTACTCGATTACCACATGATCGAGTGAAAACAGGGTACTGATATTGCGTTTGGTCACGACCTTCTCAGGCCCGAGAGCACGAAGCTGTGCAGCAACTCCCGCCGGAATGCATCGACCCTTGCCGTTCTTTCTGGGGCTGTAATCGACATGGAGTATATGCATTTCTCGTTAGCATCCAGCTCGTATGAAAGGGCCGCAATATATTGGTCGATCCGCTGCCCTGTTGAAGAACCAAGACTTACCCACCTGAATGGACCAAACCTTTTTGTCCCGATGAGATCCCGTCAACTGACGCTTGTTAGCGGAAAATGATGTGAGGCACAGGTAATGTCACATTAACTGAAGTAAGTGAGCTGAAGCTGAGAAAGTGATATTCAGACATTGAGAGCGGTCGCTCTGCTCCATTGAGCGAAGGCCCTGACACAATGGATGTGCCGTAATGACATTCGAAAACAAACTCTTAATTCAGGCAATTGGTGTCGATCCCATCCTGACAGCTTCAGAACATATTGCCTGGTGCCGCGACTTCATAACCCAGTTTGCGCAGCACTCCCCCTGGCAGATGCCGTGCTCGGTCAGCGGCCGCAGGCCACGCCATGGCAATCTCGGTATTGAGGCAGATTTCTCGAATTTCGACGCCATGTGTGCTCTGGCGCAATCGGATTCAAAAAACGACGGCTTTCGAAATGTCGGGAGTAACGGC